>Ga0334887_1001468_pt1 | contig 30347 bp, 24 predicted proteins | sample GraSluR1_MG_10_FD_207217 | JGI IMG/M metagenome (GOLD analysis project Ga0334887, IMG submission 207217) | Sludge microbial communities from methane-producing bioreactor in Wageningen University, Netherlands - Granular Sludge_18_07-R1 | ecosystem: Engineered > Bioreactor > Anaerobic >...
CGTAAATGGGGCTGATGGTTGTCATGGTCTGTCTCTTCTTGTCTCGCTGTAGGTGCCAGGCGCAAGGGTCACGGGATGGAACTTGCCGGATGCGCGCGCGACGCCCGCACAGGGCCGCTCGCACGAGCCTGATCTCCTCCCTCCACCAGGGCAGGCACGTTTACTCAAGATGCCGTACCACGTCGTGCATCACGTGCTTGAGTTGTTGGTACGTCTCCCGGTAGTTCTCGACATAGAACTGGTAGGCTTCGTGCCGGCGCTGGTCTGGTTGGTAAGCGCCACGGACCGTGACCATGGCCTCGGCGGCCTGGCGCAGCGTGGGATAGAGACCCGCGCCCACCGCCGCCGCAACCGCCGACCCCAGCAGGGACGCCTCGGCGACGCGGGTGGTGGCGATGGGGTAGCCGGTCACGTCGGAATAGATTTGCATGAATAGCTCGCTGCGCGTCGCGCCGCCACAGGCGATGATCCGCGAGATGGTGACCTCGTGTCGGCGAAACGTGTCGAGAATGTCCTTCATGCCATAGGCAATGCCTTCCATGATCGCGCGGAAGACATGCGCCCGGCTGCTTTGCAGCGACAGCCCGACCATCACGCCGCGCGCCAGGGAGTCGGTGTGCGGCGTGCGGTTGCCCTGAAAGTAATCGAGCACGATCAGCCCGTCTGAACCCGGACCGATCTGGCTGGCTTCGGCGTCGAGCAGTTGGTAAGCGGAGATGCCACGCCCCTGCGCCTCGGCCAGCGCGTCACCGGCGAAGTTGCGCTTGAACCAGTTCAGGATCGAGCCGGTCGAGACCTGCCCGCCTTCGATCAGGTTCAGCCCAGGGACAACCGCCTCTGGGAAGCTGCCGAAGATGCCTGGGAAGTGCACTTCCTCGCTGGTGAAACCGCAGAGGACGTTGGAGGACCCCATCACCACGCCCAGGTCGCCGGGCCGGACGACGCCCAGGCCCAACATGCCCACAAAGGCATCCCCACCGCTGGTGGCGACTGGGGTGCCGGGGCGCAAGCCAAGCGCCTCGGCAGCGGGCGCTGAAAGCGCGCCGACGATCTCGCCGACGCGCAGCACGTCCTGGGGGAACTTGCGCTCGATGCCGCCCAGGCCGATAGCCTCATAGAAGTCCGACGGCCAGCCCCCGCTTGGTAGATGGTAGTACCAACGCTGGGTGATCGTGTCGAGATTGAGCGCCAGGCGGCCTGTCAGCCGGTAGGCGAGCCAGTCTGTGTATTCGAGGAAGCAGGCGGTCTGCGCGAAGAGGTCAGGCTCATTTTCCTTAAGCCACAGCACCTTCGCCGGCATCCACTCGGCGCTGACCCCGGCCAGGCTGTAGCGCAGAGCCTCGTGCCCGCTCTGGAAAATGCGCTGGGCCTGCCGGGTCGCCCGCACGTCCATCCACAGCAGCGCGCGCCGCAGGACTTCGCCGTTGGCCCGCAGCGGCACCAGGGTACAGGTCGTGGCGTCGGCGCTGATCCCCTGTATTGCCTCCGGCCTCACCGCCGCTGACGCGAGACAGTCGCGCACGGCACCGACGAGCGCCTCCCACCAGTCAGCGGGGTCTTGCTCGGCCCAGCCGGGTTTGGGAAAGTGCGTCGCGTAGCTCCGCGTCCCAATGGCGATAGGATTCCCCTCAACGTCGAAGATGGCGGCTTTGACGGCCTCTGTTCCGCCGTCCACGCCCAGCACATACATCGCGGTGCCCGCCAGTCGCTTTACAGGGCCAGGCCGGTCTTGGCGTCAAAGAGGTGGAGCCGTTTGGTCTGCATTTCCAGCCACACCTTGTCGCCCCGCTCGAAATGCTCGGTCGCGGGCGTGACGACCAGCACCTGCTGGTCGCCCACTGTGGCAGCCAGTTGACCCTCTTCACCAAGCGCCTCGAAGGTGAAAACTCTGGCTTCGACTTCCACAGCCCCATTGCCGTTCGGGTGGTGGGCAGCTACGATGTTGATGGGGCGGATGCCGATCTCGATTTGGTTGCTGCTGTGGCCATTCACCTTGTGGGCCAGCTCTGGCGGCAGTTTCACGCTGAAGCTGCCATCGGTCGCGCGCAGCACGACATCTCCCCCCTTGCTCGTCGCCGTGCACGGCAAGAAGTTCATCGGCGGCTCGCCGATGAAGCCCGCCACGAACTTGTTGACGGGGTTGTTGAAGATGTCGTTGAACGCCCCCACCTGTTGCAGCACGCCCAGGTCCATCACGGCGATGCGCTCGGCCATGGCCACGGCTTCCAACTGGTCGTGAGTGACCAAAACGGTCGTGCGCCCCGTCCGGGCGTGCAGGCGCTTCAACTCGGAGCGCATATGCGCGCGCTGGGCAGCGTCCAGGTGCGAGAGCGGCTCGTCCATGAGGAAGACATCCGGCTCGCGAACCAGAGCGCGGGCCAGCGAGACGCGCTGCTTCTGCCCGCCGCCTAGCTCGGCAGGCTTGCGGTCGAGGATGTCGGTGATGTCCAGCATGGTGGCGACTTCGCGCACTCGCCGGTCAATATCTCCGTGAGGGACCCCCCGCGCCCGCAGGCAAAAGGCGATGTTGTCGTAGACGCGCAGCGGGGGGTAGAGCGCATAGGTCTCGAAGGCAAGCGCCACGTTGCGCTCGTTCGGCCCCAGCTTGTTGACCACGCGATTGCCGATGATGATCTGCCCGCTGGTGATCTCTTCCAGCCCGACAATCATGCGCAGGGTCGAGGTCTTGCCGCACCCGGAGGGGCCGAGCAGCGTCAGAAACTCACCATCGTTGATGGTCAGATTCAGGTCAATGACAGCCTCAACCCCGCCCCGATAGGTTTTGTAGACGTGTTCCAACCGGACTTCGGCCATGATCTTTCCCTAGTTGAACAGGATATTCTTGTGCGTTTGGGCGTCGAACAGCGAGAGCTGTGTATGGTCAATCGTCAGGCTCACCGGCTCGTCAATCACGAAGCTCTCCTCAATCGAGGTGAGCACATCCAGCCGGTGCGCGCCCACTGAAGCGGTCAGCGTCCCTTTTGTCCCCAGCCGTTCGTAGACATAGACCGTGCCAGAACAGACGTTGCTGGCCGGATGGTGGCCGTTCGCCACACCGAGATGCTGGGGGCGGATGCCCGCGAGCACCCGGTCTAGCTTGCCGTCCGCCAGCGCCCCGCGCAGTCGTTCGGGCACCTCCAGCTTGATCGCGCCGTCGGTGCTGATCAGCTCCAACACGCCGTTTGTCCGTTGCAGCGTGCATTCCACCAGGTTGATCTGGGGATGGCCGAGCAGTTGCGCCACGAACACATTGGCCGGGTTCACGAATAGCTCGTGCGGCCCACCAATCTGCTGGATCGAGCCTTCCTTGAGCACCACCAGGCGGTCGGCTAGCGACATGGCTTCGAGGTAGTCGTGCGTCACATAGATGGTCGTGGCGCGAATGGCCGCTTCCAGCGCTTTGAACTCGGTGCGCATGCGGTGGCGCAGCTTGGCGTCCAGGTGCGAGATGGGTTCGTCCAGCAACAGGACATCTGGCTCGCGCACCATCGCCCGACCGAGGGCCACGCGCTGCTTTTGCCCGTTGGAGAGCATACGCGGCAGCCGGTCGAGCAGCATGTGGATGTTGAGCAGCTCAGCGACCTCTTCCACACGCCGGTCAATCTCTTGCTGGGCGAACTTGCGCCCAGGGGCCTTGAGCGGGAAGCTCAGGTTGTCGCGCACGTTGTAATGCGGGTACAGCGCGTAACTCTCGAAGGCCATGGCGACGTTGCGGTGATGCGGCTCGATGGCGTTCATCGGCTTGCCACCGATGTAGATCATGCCACTGGTCGGCCTTTCCACGCCCGCGATCAGTTTCAGGGTGGTCGTTTTGCCGGCACCGGACGGCCCCAATATCACGAGGAACTCGCCGTCTTCGACTTCGAGCGAAACGTCGTTCACCGCCCGGACGTTGCCGAAATCCTTCGTGAGATGTTCCAGAACGAGCTTGGCCATAACAGATGCCTTCCTACCCTTTCACCGCCCCGAAGCTCAGGCCCCGGATCAGGTAGCGCTGGATGCTGAGCGCGACGATCATCTGCGGGAAAGACGCGATCACCGAGGCAGCGGCCATCCGGTTGAAGAAGGCCTGCGCCGACGAGACATAACCCAGCGCCGACACCGTGACAGTCTGAACTTGCGAGGCTCCTAAGATCAGCGGGAACATGAAGGTGTTCCAGGCGAACACAAAGGCCAGCAAAGAGGCCGCCGCCAGGCCGGGCCGCACCAGAGGCAGGAGGATTCGCCAGAAGATGCGCCACCAGGGATAGCCGTCCACCATGGCCGCTTGTTCGATGTCTGGGGAAATATCCTCGAAGTAGCTGCGCAGCACCCAGATCAACAAGGGCAGGGTGATAAGCTGTAACACCCAGATGGTCCCGTAATACGTGTCGTAAAGTCCCAGCTTGCGGTAGATGACCGACAGCGGGATGATGACCACCAGTTCGGGGGCGAAGCGGAACGACAGGAACGTGAAAGCCAGGTTCTCTTTGGCCTTGAAGTTGTAGCGGGCCAGCGCGTAGGCAGCGGGCACGCCGACAAGCAGCGACACAAGGACCGACCCGCTGCTGATGATCACGCTGTTCATGAAGTTGCGCGGGAACTCCTGTTTGGCCACAACCCCTGCCGCCGCGCGCGGATCGCCGAAGAGGATGGCGTGGTAATTCTCCGTCGTGGGCTTGAACACAAACTGAGTAGTGAACAGCTCGTCCGTGCTCTTCAGCGACATCAACACCATCCAGAAGATGGGGAACAGGGCAAACAGGAAGTAGGCGACCATCAGCCCATCGGCGATGATGCGGCCCATTCGCTTGTTGATGACTTGTGTCTCCATGGCTGGCTTCCTAGCTCGAATAGCCGGCGGCGCGGCGCTGCGCTTTGCCCCAGAACTTCACCAGATACTGGCTGGTGATGTAGATGACGAAGAACAGCGTCACCGCATAGGGCAGACCCTGGGCCAGACGTAAATACTGGATGCTGGTGCGATAGGCCGTCAACTGGTAGGTCATCAGCGTGTTGCCGGGGCCGCCTTCGGTCATGGCGAAGATGATGTCGAACTGCTTCAGCGAGTCCATGAAGCGGAAAAGCACGACGATGATGATGTACGGGGTGAGCATGGGCAGCGTCAGGTTGCGAAAAGTGAACCACAGCGATGCCCCGTCCACGCGCGCCGCCTCAAACGGCTCGCGCGGGAATGAGCGCAGCCCGGCCAGCAGAATCAGCGCCGCGAACGGCGTAAACATCCACACATCCACCAGCACCACTGAGAACAGGGCGGTTTCTGGCACCGATGCCCATTGCAACGACGGTAGCCCGACCGCGTTCAGCATTGGGTTGAGGATGCCGACGCTGGGCTGCATCATCAGCTTCCAGATCAGGGTGCCGATCACTGGCGCGACCATCATGGGGAAGATCAGGGTCGTTTGCAGGATCTTCGCCAGGAGCGTATCCCGGTTGAGCAGCATGGCGATGCCCAGCCCCAGCAGCAACTCCACGATGGTGGCCAACAGCGCATACTTCAGGGTGATGGTCGTGCTGTTGATGAAACCCGAACTGTGGATCATGCGGTCGTAGTTGCGCAGGCCCACAAAGTTGTCGAGACTCCCCGGACGGTTGAGCGCGTAGGTTGTCAGGGAATAATAGACTCCCATACCAAACGGGATGAGGATGCCGACCAGAATAAGCAGCGCCGGCAGCAGAATCAGGTAGGGCCGTGCCCGCACCAGAAACGGTAACCGTGCCCGAACCTCTTGCTTTTGAAGCGTAGATGCGTGCACTGACGCCAGATTTCCTGTCATCATGTTCTCCAGCAAAAGTCAACGCGGGGTGAGCATCGCCTGTCTGGCATGGCCCGGCCCGCAGGGCGCTGGCCCAAGCCAGGAGTGGCGGCCTCGCCAGGCAAGGCCGCCAACTCCTTGTTGCCAGGCTACTGAGCGCTCCTGCGCTTAGTCAAGGATACCTGCATCCTCAAGCATGTAGGTCAGGTTCTCGGCCAGCTCATCCAGTCGTGCCTTGGCATCAGCCCCGGCATAGATGTCTTGCAGCGCCCCGGCCCACTCCGTTGTCGTCTCAAAGAACAGCGGCTGCGGCGTGAACTGGATCTTCATGTCGTTGGCGCTGATGATCTTGAACGTCTCGTAGTAGTCCGTTTGCTCGGCCAGACGGGCCTGGAAGTCCGGGTTGTCCCAGATGCTCTGGCGCACCGGGTTCACGAAGGTGTAGTCTACAGCGGCGGTGGTCAGGAAGTCCTTGCCGGTCGCCCACTGCAGGAAGTACCAGGCGGCATCCTTGTTCTTGGAGCCGGCGTTCATCGCCAGCGACCAGATCCAGATGTTGGTGCGCAGGCTGCCGTCAGGCCCCAGCGGACCGGGTGCCCAGGCGATGTTGCCGAGCACGCCCTCGGGGGCCGTGCCGGGCTGGTTCTGGAAGTAGCCCAGGATGTCCGCGTCGAACAGCATGGCCGCCTTGCCCGCGCCGAAGTCCGAGCCGCACTGATACCAGGTGTAGGTGGTCCAGGCTTCTGGGCCGGATTCGCGAACCATCTGGGCCCACTTCTCGGTGACCTCGACGGCACACTCGCTGTTCATCGCCGGCCGCATCTCATCATCATAGTCCACGCAGCCATAGCTGGAGTACATGGTCATGAAGCCTGGGTGAATGGTCGCCCAGTTGAGGCTGCCGCGCACGGCGATGCCCGCCATGTCAGGATAGGCATCCTTGAGGGCTTTGGCAGTGGTCACCAGTTCGTCCAGCGACTTCGGCACACTCAGTCCCTGCGCTTCCAGGAGGTCCTTGCGGTACATCAGGGCGTTGGCTTCCCAGCCCCACGGAATGGCGTACTGCGATCCCTGGCCCAGGTTCTCGCGCCCCGGGATCAGGTTCCACATCTCCGAGTTGCGCAGATCGGGCAGGATGTCTTCAAAGTCGTAGTCGGGGTTGGTCTTGGCCGGATCGTTGATGTACGGCTCCAGCGGCTCCATCCAGCCAGCGGGGGCGTACTGCCAGATCATGTAAGCGCCGGTCATGAAGACATCATAGGTGCTGGCATCGCCGGCAGACAGGTCAATGGTGACCTTATCGAAGTAGTTCTGCTCCGGGATGACATCGTACTCGGTCTGGATGCCCGTCAGTTCGGTGAACTTGTCCAACTCGCCCACAAGCGCCTGCTGGTAGGGGTGCTGGTTGAGCAGCAGACGGAGCGTGGTGCCCTCGTACTTGCGCCAGTCGAATTCGTCCTGCGCGGTGGTGACGGACATGCCCACAGGAAGGGCCATGACGAGCACAAGAAGAAGCGAGAGAAGTTTGCGGTTCATAGGTTTCTCCCTTAATAGGCTGAAATTGAAATGGACGGACGCGACAATTCGGATCGAGTGACGGTTGCGGTGCACCTCCTTGTTTAGGCCAGCGTTAGCAATGCAGGTCCACGAGTTGCGCGAGGCTTTCGATGACGAAATCCGGCGGAGAGGACATCTTCTGCACATCGTCGCGCTTGGAGACGCCGGTCAGGGTCACCGCAGTGAGCATCCCGGCCAGCTTGCCCATATAGATGTCCGTCTCCAGCCGGTCACCGACCAGTAAGGCGCGTTCGGGCGGCACCCCCAGCCGGCGCAGCGCCACGTCAATCATCAGTCTGGACGGCTTGCCCGCCAATAGCTCGACCTTGCGACCGGTCATGTGTTCCAGGGCGGCGATGGTGGCCCCCGCATCGGGAATGGCCCCGCCCGGCATGGGGCAGGTCTTGTCGGGGTTGGTGGCGAAGAAGCGCGCCCCCCTGACCAGCGCCTGATAGGCCGTGTTCAGCTTGCGATAGTCCAGCGTGCGGTCGAAGGCGACCACCACCGCGTCAATGCCGTCTGGCACGATCACTTGCCTGGGGTCCTGGTCTGCAAAGTCCGGCACGATGTGCAGGCCGTGCCCGCGCAGTTCGTTCAGCAAATTCTCTTCGCCGACCACATAGAGCCGCAGATGAGGTTCGGTGTGGGCCAGGTGATAGCCCAGCACGAAGCCGGACGTGATCACATCTTCGGAGGAGGTGGGGATGCCCAGCCGGGTGAGCTTGCGGGCGTAGGCGTCGCGCGGCTCAAGGGGTTTGTTGCTGACGAAGAGGGTGCGCTTGCCGCTGCGCCTCAGTTCAGCGATTCCCTCTACCGCGCCGGGTAGTGCGGCATCTCCCAGATAGACTGTCCCATCCAGATCGAAGATGAACGCCTCTATGGGGCACGACACAGCGGAGTTCTCCCAAAAAAACGCACTTGTGAGGGCGCAACCCAAAGCGCGAGCCTGTCATGTGTGAAATCTGGCGCACACGAAGTTTCGTGCACGCAGTGGATATTTTTTCACAACTTATCACAGGTCGCCATATTTGTCAACCGACTCGATTTCTCCCTGTCCGCATCTCAGCATGGGGGCGAAATGCTTGAACCGCAGAGCTGCCCATGCCGTTGGCACGGTACACCAAAGAGATGAGAATAGCGGTAGAGCGTCTGTTTTCCGAGGAGACGCAGAGGACGCGGAGAAGAACTAACACCCTCTCCAACCCATCTTTTCTCTGCGCTCTCTGCGCCTCAGCGGTGATCTTTGGCCCCAGAAATGAGGTGCCCTCCACCATGACCTTGCTTGACAGTTCTTGCGAAGAATGATAGATTTCCCATAGGGCCAGATGCGGTCGGGGCGTACCTGCGTAGGATGCCGACGGCCAAATGCCTGCCTGGGAGCGCAGGAGTGCACTTTGACAAACCATCCAGAACCCCCTGCCGCCCGCTGGCGTGGGCGGTTGGTGGCGTCTGGGGGCGGGTTTTCAAACCCGCCCCTACATCAGGCAGTGTAGAGCAGCGCCCCAACCTGACCGCTTTGTTTGGATCGCAGCTAAGTTCAAGCGGAGACTACTGGACGGTAACCGCTTTTGTTATAATCGCCTAGAATACTGATGGTTAGCGAAGAAATGAGTCCGGGATCGCGGTCTGGCGATCCATTACTGGCAGGTTCCCCATGTACCAACGCGACGAATTGCTGGCGACCGTGGCTAGTCTTTACTACCAGCTCCATATTAGCCAGAGCGACATCGCCGCCCGCCTTGATGTCTCCTCGTCCACAGTCTCCCGGCTGCTGAAGGAAGCTCACCAGAAGGGAATTGTCGAGATTCAGATTCGGGTGCCCACCCCGCGCGATTTCGAGCTGGAGCAGCGACTCATCAAGGTTTTCGGGCTGAAGGATGCCTACGTTCTGAAAACTTCCTCAGACCAGGCCAACGAGAATCTGCTCGGTGCCATTGGGCGTCTGGCAGCCAGTTGTATTGGCCGTGTCATCGAAGGGCTGCCGCCGGGATCGTCCATCGGCGTCGCCTGGGGGACGGGCGTCCACGCGGCGGTGAGCGCCCTGCCCGACCACTACGCGCAGAACATTGATGTCGTCCAGCTTCTGGGCGGCGTCGGGGCGCTGGCCATTGACAGCCCCGACCTGGCCCGCATGGTGGCCCAGAAACTAGGGGGGCGGCATTACGATCTCCATGCTCCCGTTCTGGTGGAGTACCCGGAATCGCGCGAAGTGCTGATGCACGAGTCGGCCTTTCGGGAGGCTATCCTCCGGGCCAAGTCCGTTGATGTGGCCATCACGGGCATTGGCACCGTGCAAGATGAGGCTTCCAGCTTCTTGCGCGCGGGCTTGCTGTCGCGCAGCGATCTGAGCAAGCTGCGCTCGGAGGGCATCGTCGGCGAGATGTGTGGACGCTTCTTCAATATTGAGGGGCGCTGCAACGGCTTTGAGATCAACAAACGCATCATCGGCATTGATCTGAACGACTTGCGGCACATCCCGCAGACGTTTGCCATCGCTCACGGTCTGTTGAAGGTCGAGGCCATTCTGGGGGCGCTGCGCGGGCATTATATGAAAGTGCTTGCCACCGATGACCGGACGGCCAGGGCCTTGCTCGACCTGGCTGGCCCTTAGCGACCCCTGCCGCCGCGCTAGGAGGGGTAACGGATCGTTGGGGTTGTTTTACCTTGATCGCCATTTACCTCACCCCCGTTTCGCTGCGCTCAACTTCCCCCTCTCCGCTGGCGGAGAGGGGGCCAGGGGGTGAGGTTGCGAGCGCAAGCAACGAACCGGCTACCAGGGTGGGTGTCCCATAAGTTCGAGTTTCGAGGAGACGCAACCATGAGGATTGCTGTGGGCAGTGATGACGCCGGGGAGGCGCTGCTGTCCGTCGTCAGCGCTTACATTCGCCAGGCACATCCAGAAATCGAAGTCGTTGATCTGAGCGCGCCGGCCAGCGACCGTGTGGAATATTATCCAGACGTAGCCGAGCGTGTGGCTGTCGCCGTCGCCCAGGAAGGCTTTGAACGCGGCATTCTGATCTGCGGGACGGGTATTGGCATGGCCATCACCGCCTGCAAGGTGCCCGGCATTCGCGCCGCGCTGTGCCATGACACCTATTCCGCCGAACGCGCCCGCAAAAGCAACAACGCCCAGGTGCTCACCATGGGCGGTCGCGTCATCGGGCCGGAGTTGGCCAAGACCATTGTCGAGACGTGGCTGCAAGCCGAGTACGAGGAGGGCACTCCCTCAGCGCCGAAGGTGCAGCGCATGGTTGAGATTGACCAGAAATACCAGGCTCACAGGTAGAACAAGCACGCCCCAGTGGGTGGGAAACTGCACCTGTCCCACCCATGAGCCGTAATACAGCCTCCTCTTGGGCGGCGCGAACCTAGCCCTGGTCAGTTTTGGGCTTGGGCGGCGCGTTGTCGTCGTCGTAGAACTGGTCAATCATCTCGAAGACACGCGCGCGGAATTCCTCCGGCTTGTCCACATTCTTCATGACGATCTCGGTGTTGGAGCTACCCGCTGTCTCGATGCGGATGTCGCCATGACCGAGCATCCGGCGGATGATCCCGTAACTGATCGAGATATCCTGCACCTGGTTGAGCGGGACGGCGCGCTCCTCTTTGGTGAAGACGCCCGTCCGCCGCACGACGGAACGGCGGGTCAGCCCCAGGTAGTCCTGCCGCCACCACAGCAGCCAGAGGCCCAGGCTGAAGATAGTTTTTAGCCAGAACTGCGGGCGACGTTTACTCTGTCTCTTGAGAATTAGCATCTCGTCGGTCACGGGCTTGTTCCTCCTGATCGGGTTGCGAAATGAGCGCGATGTCCGGCGGCGGCTGGTTGGCGCGGAAGAAGACAGCGATGATGACCACCACAGCAGCGAAGCCCAGCCCCACTACCACTCCGCCGAAAACAGCCTGGCCCAGGGATGTTTCCTCCACGAGCAGGGCGTAGAGCACAACCCACAGCAGGCTGAGAATGGCACCAATGCCCCCAACGGTCAGCGTCTGGCCCCAGGCGCGGCGGATGGCGATGTACAAGACAAACAGCGTGGCAGCGAATAACAACAGAAGAATAACGCCCATGCCCTGCTCCTTCCTGCGCTGGCGATCATACCCTGCGCGCGTCGGGGCGCAAGCGGCGCGCCTGTGCTCCTAAGTGTAGCCCATTCCACGCGCCGGGGGAAGAAGCCGGCACGACAGGGTGCACGTCACGGTGGGGGCGAAAGGCTTGAGCCGCAGCAGGTGCAGCGGGGCTTGCATACGCGGGCCAGACGGACGTGAAACCACGTAGGGCGTGTGCAATATGCCCCCACATGCGTCACCTTAAGCCTGGCTGCACATGCCTCTCCCCCTCAATCCCCCTCTCCAGCCGAGCTAGAGAGGGGGACTTTGACCGCCAGAGAGGACATTTTCCCCCTCCCTGGCTTGGCCGGGGAGGGGGCCAGGGGGAGGGGCTTTCCGCCCATACCGCGCGCCCAGAAGCCTTAAGTTGGTGCACATGGGGCGTGTGCAATAGCCCCACATGCGTCACCTTAAGCTTAGCTGATGGGGCCTCACCCCCTAAATCCTCTCCACCATGTGGAGAGGGAGCTGGGGGGTGAGACCAGACGTGAGACGTTCGCCTGATTTCACGTTCGCTCAATGCCTGTCCGCCCCCTCTGCGCCTCTGCGCTGTTCCCTTCAGGCGAAGTGCGGCGGCGTGGAGACGACCGCCGCCCGCCACAGCGACCCGTTGGTGTGCAGCTCGAAGACGCGCCCATCCGCGACCAATGCCAGGACGTGCACGCCATCCGCGGCTCGCCAGCGCCGCCCGGTGTCCACGATGGGCAGGCGCGCGCCCTCCCAGGTCACGCTGCGCGGAACCGGCCAGCCGTCTGGCGTGAAGGTGGCCTCAACCGTCGTCACGCGGAACTTCACAGCTTCCCGTCCAGGTAATCCAGCAGCAGTTGCAGGGCAGCGTCGGCGGCGGCCTGGCGGACGCTATGCCGGTCGCCGGCGAACACATGGCGGCGCACCCAGGCCCTTTCAGCGGCGCTCAGCCCGACGAAGTGCAGCCCGACGGGTTTGGTCTCCGTGCCGCCGGTCGGCCCGGCGATGCCCGTCACGCTGATCGCCAGGTCTGTCCCCAAGAGGGTACGCGCGCCCTCGGCCATTTGTTGCGCGACGGGCGCGCTGACCGCGCCGTGCGCGCGCAATGTCTCCGCTTGAACACCCAACAGCCGCTCTTTGACGGAGTTAGCGTAGGCGACCACGCCGCCGACCATGTAGGCGGAACTGCCGGAGATGTCCGTCAGACGCTCGGCGATCAGCCCGCCCGTGCTCGATTCGGCGACGGCCAGGGTCAGGCCGCGCGCCCGGAGTCGCACGCCGGCCTGCGCTTCCAGCAGGAGGGTTTCGGGTGAGGAATGGGGAGAGGTCATGGGTTTGCTCGCGGGAGTCCAATAGCCGGTGTCCCGCCCAGTATACGCGCTGCAGGCAGGATGATCCAGGGTGCGCGGGCGATTGAGCCTTGACTGAGGGCGGTCGCTCTGGTATAGTACTCCCCACGATGCGGGGTAGAGCAGTGGCAGCTCGTCGGGCTCATAACCCGGAGGTCGCAGGTTCGAATCCTGCCCCCGCTATGACACACAGACCCCAGTCCGCCGGACTGGGGTCTCGTTTTTCCCCCGTGCGCACGCTGAGAGGCCATTTGATAAGTATCTTTACCCCCATCCCCGGCCCTTCCCCCGCAAGCGAGGGAAGGGAGAAAAGGCCTGCTCTCGAAGTCCCTCCCCGCCTGCGGGGAGGGATTTAGGGTGGGGTTGCTGGTCTTTTCAAATGGTCTCTGATAGCTGGCTCAGGCGCGGCCCCGCCGCTGGGCGGCCAGGTCGTGGTAGAGCGCGTGCAGGTTGGCCTGGTGCAAGTCCTGCACCAGCCCGTTGAGCGGAATGCGGCTCTTGCCGCAATCCTCAATGGTGACCGCGTTGAGCGCCTCCGGCGGCAGCCCCCGGTCGAGGACGCGCTCGACGTGACGGCGGATCAGCGACAGATAGCCGAGATGCCCCTGGATGACTTCCTCGACCTCCCCGCGCAGAATCACTTCCCCATGCCCCTGCACCACGTTCTCGAAACCGCCGTTTTGCAGCGCGTGCAGGCTGGCTACGAAGTCGTCGTAACTGCCGTCCACGAAGTAGGGCACGGGCATCATCGTGTCGGCGGCGAACAGCACGCGATCCTCGCGCACCAGGCAGACGATGGAATCCGGGCTGTGGCCGGGCGAGTGGCGTAGCTCGACGGTTTTGTTGCCCAGGCGCACGCTCAGCGTGCCGCCGTCGAAGACCATGTGCGGCAGCACGATCTGCACATCGCGTAGCTCGCTGGTGCTGTGCTGGGCGGCGGCCAACCCCTCCCGCCCGCGCGTATCCAGCAGGTCGTAGCAGCGCGCGTGGGTGATAAGCTGCGCGTCCGGGAAGAAGCACGTGCCGTAGGTGTGGTCGGCGTGGTAATGCGTGTTGATGACATAGCGAACCGGGCTGTTCAGCCGGTTTTCCAGGAAGTGCCGGATGGCGCGGGCCTCTTCGGGGAAAACCAGGGTGTCAATCAGGATGGCCCCTTCGGTGGTGAGGATCGCCCCTGCCGTAACCTGGGCATACAGCTCGCTGGTGAAAACGTAGATGTCATCGGCGACACGTTCTCGCTGCATCGCTCGTCGGTGTCCTGGTGATGGGCGCGAAGCGGATAGGTCTCCAGTATAACCAGTCGCTGATACGGAATCAAGGAAAAAAACTCATATCGTAATGGGGCTGGAAATAGATAGCTTGAACCAGCCAGGGGTCGGCACCGGGGCGAAAAAACGCCCGGTGGTGAAGCCGGGCGCGGGATAATGACTCCCGCCATGCCGTGTGCCGCTACGTTTTGAACCTGCTTTCGCAGGTGGGTATCTAGCAGGCACTTCGGCTTTGGACGAATCCTAATGCGTCTGTGCCTTGACCTGGATACCCTGGGTTTGGGTGTTGGCTCAAAACCGATGTGCGGATCACGCGCACGGCAGGGTAGCATCGTTATACCACGCTTCGCAGACCCTGTAAAGGCAGAATTGGGCGCGCAAAACGTGAGGAGCCGCTGCCACATCACGGAGCATTGTCCTATGTTCTGGGCTTGCACTTCCAGTATCATGAGAAAAGATCGCATCTGCTCGCCAGCGGGCCGGGCCACGGCACACCCCCGCTGATCGGTCAACGGCGCAAGGTGGCGCTCGTTAGTTGCGTCCGCAACGCCAAGGAGGGTAGCCGCATGAAAGCGTATGTGCTGATCAAAGTGCGCACCGGAGAAGTCACGTCGGTCGTTCGCCACCTGCACCGGGTCAAAGCCGTGCGCACCGCGGAGATGACCTTCGGCGAATTCGACGCCATCGCCATTATCGAGGCCGGCGACCTGGAAGCGATGGGCACGGTCATTGCTGCCCAGGTGCAGACCATCCCCGGCATCCTGACGACCAACACCTGTCTGGCGGTTGAGGTGGACGGCGGCGGGTAGGCGTGGGGAATTAGTGACGACCACTGACATTGCCCTACAACAACAAACACGCACCCCGTGCCGGATGCGTGTTTTGTCTTGGGCAGGCGACGGGATGGTACACGCTCTGGCTGTCAATCAGCCATCCGACAGAAGTCGTATCAAAGGGACCAATCTTCGGCTAGACTGAGGATTCGAGCGGGACGATCCTTACGTCACCAGCCGGTTGAAAGTCGAGATGGCGGGGCGCAAGCCCGGTCAGAGAGGGAACGAGTGCGCACATGTTCATGCCAGTCGGGACCGAAGAACAGACACCACGCCGGCATACTCTCCGGCTACGTGCTGCTCTTCCCCAAAGGCGTCGTCCGCATGTTCCTCTTCCTCGGCCCCCTGACGCGCATTACCCGTGTCCCCGCGGTGATATACATCGGCATCTGGTTCATCACGCAGTTCTTCAACGGTGTGGGTTCGCTGGGGGTTGCCACGGCTGAGACGGGGGGCGTGGCCTACTGGGCGCACATTGGGGGCTTTGTGGCTGGCCTGGTGCTGGCCTGGTTTTACCGGGTATTTGAGAGAGGCGCGAGAGAGATGTCCGGCCCTGGCTCTTAACGCCGGGCGCTTCTGCCCTGGTCCGCGCAGGCCGGGTACGCTGGATCGGCGAGAAGTGCGGGGCGCAGCCGGATAGGTCGGGTGGGAGTGGACAGGCGGCAGCAAGCCGATCACTGCCGTCGCACGGCCTGAGAGACCCTGTGTGAACCCCCCACCCCAAACCCCTCCCCCACAAGAAGGGAGGGGCTTGGCGGGCGCGCTCTTCTCCCTTCCCCCCTCGTGGGCGAAGGGCCGGGGATGGGGGGCAAAGGCAGGCGCACGACTTCTCAAACGGTCTCTCACCCTCGGCCTCGCAACGCTTGGCTTGCCCCCTCCCTACATGGTGATACTGTTGGCGAAATGCCTCCGTAGGGGCGTATTGCAATACGCCCCTACGGGGGCGCAGCAGAGCAGCGCCCCTGCGAAACCAGCGCGTGCTTAGTTCGCCAACAGTATCACATGGTGGAGAGGGGACTTAACCGCACAGCGACTCCCTCTCTCCACGTGGTGGAGAGGGAGCGGGGGGGTGAGGCTAGACGTGAGACGTTCGCCTGTTTTCACGTTCACTCAACATCTGTCCGCCCCTGAACTCCAGCACGGAGAGGGGGCGGCGAGGCCCGCGTCAGCGCCGCGCGGGGTGAGGTAGAAAGCTGCGATTCCGTCTGGCAACTGCTCCCGTCCCCGGCTACAATAGCCCCGGCGACCAGAACATAGGAGCGGGCCGGGTGACCTCCTCGACGATTTTCAGCGGCATGAATCCCCAGCAGCGCCAGGCGGTGAGCGCGGGCGATGGCCCCGTGCTCGTGCTGGCCGGGCCAGGCAGCGGCAAGACGCGCGTCCTGACCCACCGCATCGCCTACCTGGTGCGGGAGCGAGGCGTGCGCGCCTGGCATATCCTGGCCGTGACCTTCACCAACAAAGCCGCCCGCGAGATGGAGAACCGCGTCGTCGGGCTGCTGGGCGGCTCCGGCCAGTTGGACGGGCTGAGCATCGGCACCTTCCATTCCATCTGCGCGCGTATTCTGCGCGTCGAGGCGGACTACACGCCGTTCAGCCGCGACTACGTGATCTTCGACACCGACGATCAACTCAGCGTCATGCGCCAGGTCATCGCCGAGCTGAATTTCGACCCCAAGAAGGTGACGCCGCGCGCCCTGCTCAACGGCGTCTCGGCGGCCAAGAACGAGTTGATCGGGCCGACCGAGTACCAGCCGCGCGACTACAGCGACGAGAAGGTGCGCCGCGCTTACCTGCGCTACGACGAGTTGCTGCGCGAGAACAACGCCCGCGACTTCGACGACCTGCTGATGCACACCGTCCTGCTCTTCCGCGACCAGCCCGACGTGCTGGCGCGCTACCGGATGCGCTACCAGCATATCCTGGTGGACGAGTTCCAGGACACGAACATGGCCCAGTACGTGCTGGTGCGCCTGCTGGCCGGCGAGCGGCGCAATCTGTTCGCCGTCGGCGACCCAGACCAGAGCATCTACGCCTTTCGCGGCGCGGACTACCGCAACGTGCTGCGCTTCCGCGAGGATTATCCAGATGCGCAGGTGATCCTGCTGGAGCAAAATTACCGCTCGCACCAGGCGATCCTCGACGCGGCGATGGGCGTCATTGACCAGAACACCGACCGCGCGCGCAAGGCCCTCTTCAGCGAGCGCAAGCAAGGGCCGCTGGCCTACGTCTACGAGGCGTACAACGAGGACGACGAGGCCCGCTTCGTGGTGGAGACTATCGCCGAGCTGGTCGCCAGCGGCGAGTACGCGCCGGGCGACTTCGCCATCATGTACCGCACCAACGCCCAGTCCCGTGCGCTGGAAGAGGGCTTCCGCCGGGCGAACATGCCCTACCGCGTCGTTGGCGCGACGGCCTTCTTCGGGCGCAAAGAGATCAAGGACGTGATCGCCTACCTGCGCCTGATTCACAACCCGGACGACAACATCAGCCTGCAGCGCGTCATCAACGTGCCCACGCGCGGCATCGGCCTCAAGACGCTGGAGACGCTCGACACCTGGGCGGCTGACCTGGGCACGACCGCGCTGCAGGCGCTCATGCTGCTGACCGATCCGCAGGTGGACAGCCCCTTCACAGGGCGCGCCCGCAACGCGCTGGCGGCCTTCGCCGCGCAGGTGGCCGAGTGGCGCGCGCTCAAAGACCAGCTTGCCCCCGACGAACTGATGACGCGCGTGCTCAACGACACCGGCTACCTCAGCTATCTCGACGACCGCACCGAGCAGGGTGAGAGCCGCATCGAGAACGTGCTGGAACTGCGCGGCTATGCCGAGCAGTACGCCGGGCTGCCCCTGGCAACCTTCCTGGAGGAGGTGTCGCTCGTCTCCGACGTGGACACGCGCGACGACGACGAGAACCGCCCCAGCCTGATGACCCTGCACTCGGCTAAGGGGTTGGAGTTCCCGGTGGTGTTCATCGTCGGGCTGGAGGAGAATATTCTGCCCCACGCGCGCTCGATTGTCCCGGAGCGCAATCCGGGCGCGTCGCCGGAGGAGAAGGACGAAGCCCGCCGCGCCCTCGAAGAGGAGCGCCGCCTGCTCTATGTGGGCATCACCCGCGCCGAGCAGCGGCTGTACCTGGTCTTTGCCTCCATCCGTTCGCTTTATGGGGACAGCCGGGCCAACCTGCCCTCGCGCTTCCTGTACGACATCCCCGAAAGCGCGCGCGAAGGCTCGCCGCTCAGCCGCCGCGTCCAGGCCGACCTCGACCGCGAGAGCTTCCAGGCGCTCATCCGCTGGGATCGCGGGGCCAGCGTCGAAGACCGCCCGCGCGAGAAGGCCGCACGCCCTGCGCCGGCAGCGCGTTTCAAGGGCGGCGATCTCGTCTGGCACGCCCGCTACGGCGAGGGCGTGGTCATCAGCGCGCGGGCCAGCGGCGACCTGGAACAGGTGGACGTGCTCTTCCCTGGCGGCGTCGGGCAGAAGACCATCGTCGCCGACTTCCTCAAGCCGATGGAAGAGTGACCAGCCATTGGGCGCGGCAGAGCAGCGCCCCTACGCGGCGGTGGACAGGTCTGGTGGTTCGTAGAGATTCGCCAGGAGAGCAGGCTATGAATTACGGAGCATTGGCCGACTACCGCGCCCGCGCGCTGCGCTGGGCGTATGATGTGCTGCAGGGGCCGCTGGTGGTGCTGGATACCGAGACAACCGGCCTGGGCCAGCGCGACCAGATCGTGCAGGTCGCCGTCATTGACGGGACGGGAGAGCCGCTGCTGCTGCGCCTGGTCAAGCCCACTGTGCCCATTGGGTGGGACGCCAGCCGCGTGCATGGCATCACGGCGCAGACGGTCAGGGATGCGCCAGCCTTCCCGGAAGTCTACGCCGAACTGACCGCCGTGCTCAAGGACCGGGCGATCATCGCCTACAATGCGGAGTTCGACCGTAAGATGCTCAACCAGACCTGCGCGGCTTACCAACTGCCGCGATTTCCGGCAGCGCCCTGGCACTGCGCCATGCTGCGCTTCGCCGAGTATTACGGGCAGTGGAACCGCGCGCGCCAATCGTTCGCCTGGCAGAAGCTCAGCGCGGCCTGCGCGCTGATGGACGTTGCCCCGGCAGGCGCGCACAGCGCCCTGGGCGACGCGCAGATGACCCTGCGTCTCGTCCAGCGATTGGCCGATCTGTATGCCGGAGAAGCGTAGCCATCATGCCGACACTCGTGATCGTGGTGCTGTTGGGGTTGCTGGGCGGGCTGGCGGTGGGCCTGCAGGGGCCGCTGGCCAGCCTGATCACGCAGCGGCTGGGGCTGCTGGAGAGCATCTTCATTGTGCATCTCGGCGGGGCGCTGGCCGTGACCGTGCCGCTGCTGCTGCGCGGCGGGGGCAATCTGGGAGAGTTCCGCAGCGTGCCCTGGTATGCGCTGGGAGCGGGCGCGTTGGGGGTGGTCATCCTCGGCGCGGTCAGCTACACCATCCCGCGCGTCGGCGTCGCGCCGACGGTGACGCTCATCGTCGCCGGGCAACTCACCCTGGGCGTGGTGCTCGACCATTTCGGGCTGCTGGGCGCGGAGGTCCGTCACCTCGACGCGCAGCGGTTGATCGGCATCGTCGTGCTGTTCGTCGGTGTGTGGCTCATCGTCCGCTGAGCAGCGCCGCGAACGTCTGATCGTACAGCGGGGCCATCTGCGCCCAGTCGAACTGCGCTACGTGCGCGCGTAGCTCCGGCGGGGCGGGGTGCCGCTCGCGCAGGCGGGCGCGCAGCAGCGGCAGCAGACCCCCATCCCTCGCATAGATCGTCTCCGCGTGCCACGCCTCCGGCACCAGCGCCGGGCAATTGAGGCGGCGCGGCAGCACAGGCCAGCAGCCGCAGTAGATCGCCTCCACCACGCTGATCCCGAAGAAGTCCTGGTTCGCCGTGCTGACAGCAACATCGGCTTCCCACAGCAGCCGCGCGTACTCGGCGAAAGACTCCACGTACCCGAAGCGCACGACGCGCGCGCCCAACCGCTCGCGCGCCGCGTCGAACTCCGCCGGGTCCTGGCGCGTGTTCTCGCCGACGATGGCCACCTCGAAGGGGACGCCCTCCGCCGCCAGCGCGTCCAGCGCGGCGAAGAACGGGGCCGGATTCTTGTCGTATTCCCAGCGGTGATTCCACACGATCAGCGGCGGGCGGGCCGGGTCACGCGCGGCGGCGGGACGGTGCGCGTCGTAGCGGCGCAGGTCGAGGCCGATGGGCAGCACGCTGCTGCGCGCGCGGATGGCCTCCACCGTGTGCAGACCGGTGTGGTCGGGGTAGTGCTTGAGCAGGCGCGGCAATTCACCCAGGAAGGCGTCGCGGTGAAAGGCGCTGTTGAAGAAGACGGCGTCGGCGGCGAGGGCGCTGGTGTAGTTAATGAAGGCGTAGTGCTGTTGCAGTTTCTGGCGCGGCCCGCGCGGGTAGGTAAGCTGGTTCTCGTGGAAATACAGCGCCGCCGGGATGCGCGCCGTCAGCGGGCGGGTGAGGGCCAGGAACGTCGTCAGGTCGAGCATGTCTGAGGCGACGATCAGATCGGGCAGTGCGTCCAGGGCGCGGAACTGCTCGGCCAGCGCGACCGCCCCGCCCAACATGCGCCACTGCCAGAATTGCCCCTCCAGGGTGAGCAGGTGCACGTCATGGACGCTGTGCGCCGCGTAGCCGCGCAGCCAGACGGCGTGCGAGCCGGTGTCGTAGGGTTCGAGGAGAAGGAGGTGCATGGAGTTGCTAGCGGCGTTTCTAGGGCTGATCTTGCGGGCTATTCATGGACCCTAGATGGCGAGCCAGAACAGCCTTGATGTACTGCTGCAAAGTTTCTTCGCTGAGTTCGGCGCGTCTCTTAAGTTCGTCGAAGGTCAGCACTTCGCCTTGTGACCACACAATTTCCAGTCTGCGGATAGGCCGCATCGCCACATGGTCATATGAGTCCGGGTATGCCCAATAGCAGGACGCACAGACTTCACGCGACTTCAGAGTTTGCCAGTTCTCGCAGTGCTCACAGACCCACGATTTCGCCCGGTTGCATGATCCACAGAGCAACATGTAGTCATTGACACGACGAGCGGCATTCTGCTGCCCACTAACCTGGTACGGAATGCGATGGTCAACCTGAAGATAGCTGGCCGCGTAGTCTTCAAGGCAGATGGCACACTGGGAGCCACTGACTGTCACAAGCTCTTTCTTGATGTGTTTTGGAATGCTCTTTCGCCCGCCAAGCCTGTCCCAGCGCACCTCAGCGGGATCGCCAAAGCGGTAGGCAGCGATTGTCCGCCCATCGCTCCCTACAACCCGAAAGGTGACCAGCGGGACTCCCTGTTCGCGGACATCGCGGGCGGCTCGTGGGGGATGGTTATAACCATAGCGTTCTTTGAGTTCTTCGGTGGTTATGTAGCCGTGCCTGAGGATATGCTCGATGACAGTGCGCGGGCGCTTGCTGCTAATGCTGCTCAAGAATTCCAGAAACTCTGGGGGAAGGTCTTGGGCGGTCATGCTTTCAAGCCCACAGCACCATCTGGCGCAAAGGGATGGGCCGGCCCTCGAGGCGGGTGCATAGGGCCGGAGACAGGTACAAAGACTCAAAGGTGATTTTGTTGCGTCCCAGAAGCGTCTCTTGGGACGATCTTCCCACTTCGATCTCAAGGTGCCTCAAATCAAGCGATTTGGGGAGTGCCTTGCCATGCGTTTTGGTGCCTGTCCGCCCGTCGTAGCTGACAATGTAGGATATGTTTTTTTGGTTGAGCGCGTGCAGAGAGGCGACAAACGCCTCGAACGACAGGCTTTGCAGATAACGCGGGTCTTGTTTCTTGCAGACCCCTTGATAAGGCGGATCCATGTAAATCACATCGAGAGGGCGCGCTTCGTAGATGATTTCCCGGTAGTCAAGCGTGTGAACGGTTGTCTTGCCTTTCAGAAGTTGCGAGGTAGCCAGAATGTTCCGGCGCATGGTAGCAGGATGCATGCCTCTTCTTCTGTTGTCTGGGCTTTGGTTGAAATCCCCATCCGTGTTGTAGCGAATAGAGGCTTTCACACACCTGGCGAGCAAATAGAGTAGATGGTGGGGCTGGTGAGTCCGGTTGAACTCATCTCTGATGGTGAAGTAGTATTCTTTCTCCCGTCCCTTCTGGGCGGTCCACAGGTGCTCGTACTGAGTAGCCAGCCAGTCAGGTTGGTTGATGATCTCGTTCCAAAGGGCCATCAGGGGAGCGTTCACGTCGTTGAGCACGAAATACTGAGCCTTCGCTTTGGTCGCTGCCGCCACCGAGATGGCCGCTGAACCAGCGAAAGGCTCAATCAGGGTATCCACATCATCGGGAAGCTGCGCGATGATGGTGTCCGCGATTTTCCTTTTGCTCCCCTGGTATGGAAAGGGCTGAGGAATGCTCATCCTGGTTCTCAGTTCAGCCTGATGGGAAACGCCCGCTGTTCCTTGAAGAAAAGTTGTGAGTCTGGAGTCAGGAGAGTGAAAAGCTCAAGATCGAGACTCCCGACTCATCACTCAATCGTACTTGATCACCTCGCGCGGCTTGCTGCCCTCCTGCGCCGGGCCGATGATGCCGTCCTCCTCCATACGGTCAATCAGCCGCGCCGCGCGCGTGTAGCCGATGCGCAACTGGCGTTGCAGCAGCGAAATAGACGCCTTGCGCAGGCTCTGTACCAGTTCAACCGCCTGGTCGTATAGCTCGTCCTCACCGCTGCCGTCGCCGTCCCCGATGTCTTCGGCGTCCCACAGCGCGGCTTGCTGGGCGGGAGGCTGGCTGGCGCGACGGCCTACGCGCGCCCCGCGCCCTTCCTCAGCGCCGAGCGCAATCTCGCGGCCCACCGAAGCTAGCGCGTCGGAACCGGCCTTCTGGCTAAGCTGCGTGCGCCAGAAGCTGGTGATGCGCGCGATCTCCTCGTCGGAGACGTAGACGCCCTGCATCCGCTGCGGGGCAACGGCTTCCGGTGACTGGAAGAGCATGTCGCCACGCCCCAGCAGCTTCTCCGCGCCCGGCTGGTCAAGGATGACCCGCGAGTCCACCGACGAGGCGACCATGAAGGCGATGCGCGCCGGGAAGTTGGCCTTGATCAGCCCGGTGATGATGTCCACGCTGGGCCGCTGCGTGCTGATGATCAGGTGAATGCCGGTCGCGCGGGCCATCTGCGCCAGGCGGGCCAGCAGCCGCTCCGTCTCGTCGGGAGCCAGCATCATCAGGTCGGCCAGTTCGTCAATGACCACCACGTAGTAGGGCATCCGCCGCTGGTCGGGGCCGATCTTCTTGTTGTAGTCGAGAATGTTGCGCGCGCCGATGGCCGCGAACTTGTGGTAACGTGACTCCATCTCGCGCTGCACCCATTGCAGCACGCCGACAATACGCTCCAGGTCTACCACCACCGGCGCGACCAGGTGCGGGATGCCGTTGTAGCTGGTCAGCTCGACACGCTTGGGGTCTACCATGATGAACTGCACGTCGTCCGGCGTGTTCTGCAACAGCAGACAGGCGATGATGGCGTTGACGCACACCGACTTGCCGGAGCCGGTCGTGCCAGCGATGAGCAGGTGCGGCATGGCCGTCAGGTCGGCGGCGACGGGCGTCCCGTCCACGCCTAGCCCCAGGGCCAGGCGCAGCCTGGAGTCAATGCGCGTGAACTCCGGCGCTTCCATGATGTCCAGCAGACTGACCAGGGCCACCTCGTCGTTGGGCACCTCGATGCCGACCATGCTCTTGCCCGGCACCGGCGCTTCGATGCGGATCGACTTGGCGGCCAGGGCCAGGGCCAGGTCAGCGTCCAGGCGGGCGATGGCCCCCACCTTGACGCGCTGCTTCTTGCCGCTGCGCGTGATCAGGTAGTCCGGCTCGATGCCGAACTGGGTGATGACCGGGCCGGGGTTGACTTCGACGACCTTGCCCGGCGCGCTGAAGCTGGCCAGCGTGTCCTCGATGACGCGCGCCTTGTCGAGCAGCACGTCGTCGTTGACGCGCCGCTCCTCACCCCGCTTGAGCAGACGCCGGAAATCGGGCAGTTCGTAGGTGATCTGGCGCGGGGAGGGCGCAGCGGCGCGGCGTTCCGGGGCATGGCTGCCCGTCCCTGTGACTGCCACCGGCTGCGACGGGCGGCGCGGCGGGGGACGGCGCACGACCGGTGGGGCAGCGCGTTCCGTCTGCTGCTCGGCCTTCGCTGCGTCGCGCGGGGCCGGCACGACAGGCTGCGCATCGGTGCGGCGGGCCGGTTCCGCCTTCCTGGTCGGGCCAGGATCGGGTTCCGGCTCCAGCACGGCCTCCGGCAGCGGCCCGGCGCGGCTAGTAGGGGCGGGTTCATCGGCGGGCGGCTCAGGCTCCGGCGCAGGCGCACCAGGCGCGGGCCGTACACTGTGCCCCTCTAGCTGCTCGCGGCGGCGCAGCAATTCGGGGTGCGCCGGACGCGCCATCCGCTCGGTGAAGGGGAGCGGCGCGTCATCCTGCGGCGCGCCTTCGCTCGTGGGCGCTCCGTCTGCCGCTGCGGGAATGTCGCGGGGCGGGCGCGGCCAGCTCTCGCGCGGGGCGGCGGGCGGAGTCGCGCTGGGAGGCGGGGTGCGCGGAACGGTCTTCTCGGCGGCGTCGCTCTCGTCCGCCAGCGGCACGCGCACCGGTCCGTCGCCGCCGGACGGGTCGCGGTTCAGAGCGCGGCCCAACAGAGCAGCCGCCCCCAACGCCCCCGCCGCGGCAGCCGCATCGCCCAACTCGCTGCGCTCGGAACGGCGCTCTTCGTCCCGCGCGGGCGGCGTGGCCGCGAGGGGTTCGGAGGGCGCGCGGCGTGGCTCCACCGGGGTGGCTGGCGGCGGTGCTCCCCGATCAAAGAAGGAGCGCATACGCTCGGCGGGCGCGTCCGGCGACCCGGCGGCTTTCGGCTCGGCGCTGCTCGCGGCAATGTCCTCAGCGTCGCGCGGGGCGCGTCCCAGCGGACTCCGCGCGAAGGGCAACCGCCCGCGCTCTTCTGGCGCGCCCAATGACTCGGCGGCTTTCGGCTCCGCGCTGCTCTCGGCGATCTCCTCAGCGTCGCGCGGGGCGCGTCCCAGCGGACTCCGCGCGAAGGGCAGCCGCCCGCGCTCATCCGGCGACTCCGGCGACCCGGCGGCTTTCGGCTCGGCGCTGCTCTCGGCAATGTCCTCGGCGTCGCGCGGGGGGCGACCCAACGGACTGCGTGCGAAGGGCAGCCGTCCGCGCTCGCCCGGCGACTCCGGCAGCTCGGCGGCTTTCGGCTCGGCGCTGCTCTCGGCAATGTCCTCGGCGTCGCGCGGCTTGCGTCCGAACGGCAGGCGTCTGCGCGCCGGTGACTGCTCATCTGGCTTGGGGGCGGAAACGTCCATCTGCACACCGGCGGGGGAGATTTCCTCACCCTCCGGCGCGCGCCGTCCGAGCAGCCCGAAACGGCGGCGTGGGGCAGCGGGTGGTTCAGTGGGGCTGGCTTCGCTGGCGGGCATCCCGGCGGGGAGCGTGGCTTCGCCTGCAGGCGCGGCCTCTTCCTCGCCTTCCTCGCCTCGCCCGCGTCGCAGGAATCTGCCAAACCGTCCGCCGCGCCCTGGCTTGTCCTCCGGCTCGGCGCTCTCTTCGCCCGGCGCGCTACCCGGCGACTCCGGCGGGCGGCGGCGCGCCGGCAGCGGGAGCACCGGGCGATCCTCACCGTCCTCGCCCTCGGCGACGGGCCGCGCGAAGGGGGTGCGCTCTGGGCTGCCAGGCGTCATCGTGCGCGCGGCGAGGTGACCGGGCAGTTCGTCGCCTGGCTTGCGGGGAGCAGGCGGCTCCTCACGGCCAAACGCCCGGAACGGGCGGCGCGCCGCGCTCTCGTCCGCCGTGTCCGCGCGCGGCAGAGGCGCTACGCCAGCGGCAGGCAGCGGGCGGCGGGGGCGCTCGGCCCCTTCGTCGCCGGGCTGATCCAGCGGCGCAGCGATCCCTGGCGTGCCCATGTGCGGCAGCGGTCGCCGCGAGGGTTGGCGCGGCGTCTGATCCGGCGTCTCGCCCCCGGCTGGAGCGGCCTGATCCAGCAGCCCCGGCAGCGGGGCACGTCCCTCAGAGCCTGGCGGGGCTGGCGTCTCGGCGATCTCGTCGCCGGCCATCATCCCCCGCCGCGTGATGCGTGGGGCAGGGCGCGCCGAAGCGTCGGCGGCGGGGGCTGCTTCGCCCGCACGCCCGGCAGTGGCCGCCCCCGCGACCGCTACTCCTGCGGCTGCGCCTGCCCCCGGAGCCGCCCCTTGCGCGCCGGGACGCTGTGGCTCGACGTGCGGCGTCTTGAGCAGCGCCCGCGCCTCGCGCCTGCGCGCGCGCTCCTCCGGACTCAGGCGCATGGTGGTGATAGCCAGCGACGCCCGCGCCCACAACTCGACCACCGACAGGTCGAAGGCGAGCATCAGGCTCATGATCAGCCAGGCGATCAGCACCGACAGCGTGCCCCAGTCCAGAAACTGGCCGAGCAGGAACACGTAAATCTGGTGGCCGACCCACCCGCCGCCGCCCTGCTGCTCCATCGCCAGGTTGTAAGAGATGGGACGGAACGCCTCCACCGAGGGGGCCGTGTCGTCCACGAGGGAGAGCATATGCAGCCAGGTCAGCACACAGGCGTAGAGCATCACGCCGCCGACCACGCGCATGAAGTTTAGCTCGATGCCCGAATGCTCGAAGCTGCGCACCATCAGCCAGACGCCAGCCCCGAAAGCGATCACCGGCCAGGCCAGCTTGCCCCAGCCGAATAACTGCCCCAGCAGCTTGTTCAGCGCGCCGGTGAGTCCTGAGTGTGGCTCTGGCAGCAGCCCGAACGACACCGAAGGAATGACCGAGAAAAAGGCAACCAGGGCGAAGCCGATCAGCGCCACGCCGATCAGGTCGAGCTTACGGTCGAAGTCGAGGCCCTGGTGAATGGTGAACGCGCCCTTTTCGCGCCCGCCCGGCAATGGCCGGGCCGCCGCGCGGGGTTCAGGCGTCGCTGCCCGCGAGCGGCGCAGTGGCTCAGCAGGCGCGGGCGCGCCGCGCGCGCGGCTGGCCCCCTCAATGGGTGGGGCCGGCTCGCGCCCCCGTCCCACTGGCGGACTCTGCGGCTCGGCGGGCGGGCGGCGCGCGCCAAACGGCGGCGCAGCGGCTCCGCCCCGGCTGGCGCGGCTGGCCGCTGACGCGCCAAACGCGCGCGCCGACTTGTCTTCGTCCGCACCCTTCTTCTTCTCTGCGTCTTTGCTGCTGCGCCGCCCAAACGGGAAACGCGATTTGCGCTCCTCGTCCTGCTTCCTGGCTGGCTCAACGGGCGAGCGCGTCCCCAACGGGCGCGAAGGCGCGGGCGTGCGCCCTCCTGCGCTTCGCTCGTCCAGTCCTATAGGCGAGCGCGGCGCTGCCCCGAAGCGCCCCTCGCGTGAAGCGTCGGACGGCTCAATCCCGCGGTCGCGCGCGGCGAAGGGGCTGGTTGGGGGAAGGCCCCGCTCTGCCCCGCCGAGCGTGCGCGGCGGCTCGTCGTCGCGGTCGCGCCGGGCAAAGGGGCTGGCTGGCGAGAGGCCGCCCCGCTCGCGCGGGTCTGTCCCGCCAAAGGCGCGCGATGGCTCGTCTTCGCGGTCGCGCCGCCCGGCGAAGGGGCTGGCGGGCGGGAGACCGCCCCTCTCGCGCGGATCGGCTCCGCCGAACGTGCGCGGCAACTCGTCCTCGCGGTCGCGCCGCCCCAAAGTGCCCAACCCGCCACCGCGCTGGGCGTCACGGGGGTCTATCACACCGCCGCGAGAGCGGTCAAGGCCCGTGCCGGTGCCCCCCGGCAGGAAGGGGCCGCGCCGCTCGGCCTGGTCTTCTTTGTCCTTGCTGCCGCGCCGCAAAAAGCCCAGCCGCCCCTTTTTCTCGTCTGCCTGAGCGCCCCCACGCGCGCTGGCCCGGCGATCCGGCGGCGGCGTACCATAGCGCCCCGTCGGGCGGGCGGGTGGCTCCGGGGAGTCGTCTTCGTCGCCGCCACGCCGCAGAAAGCCGAACCGTCCTGCGGGTTTCTCTTCAGGCTCCGGCTGGCGACGCGGACTGTCGCCGATCCCGCCATACGGGAACTGGCTCCGCAAACCCGGCTGCGGGCGGTCGCGGTCGGCGCTGCGCCCGCGATCACGGGGGTCGGGGCGGCGCTCGTCGTCGTCTTTGGCCCCTCTGCGGAATGGATTGGCCATGTGTGATCCCTATGCTCTCAGCGATACCCGCCGCCCGCGCGTCAGAGGCGGGCCAGAGGGCATCGTCGCTATTTCGATTATATCATAGTGGAACATCTGTGCGATCCACGCGGCGCGCAATGGGTACATCCCACAATGGGGGCAAAATGCTTGAACCGCAGAGACGCAGAGGACGCGGAGAGGAACTTAACACCCTCTCCAACCTATCTTTTCTCTGCGCTCTCTGCGCCTCAGCGGTGATCTCTTGCCCCAGAAATGAGATACGTCCCGTGCGATCATGCCCTCAGCATATACCAAAATGAAACTTTCACCAAGCGGGGCCTGTGAGGGAAGCCCGCAGGAACTGCCAGGTGGCAGCGCACGCCGGGCAGTTTCATGCTTCCCACCTCTCAGCAAACGCTCACCGGCCAGCGCCCACAACCCGCTATAATCGGCACGCACAGCACGCACCGGAGGGCGTCTGGTGAACCTGGCCGAACCGCTCATGCAATTTGCCGCGCGCTTCCTCGACGTTTTGGTGGGGGCAGCGCCGTTCTTGCTGTTTGGGGCGCTGGCGGCGGGGCTGATCGAGGGCTTTCTCAGCCGCGACGACCTGGCCCGCCTGATCCCGCGCCGGACTGTGCCGGCGGCGCTGGCGGGGAGCGTCCTGGGCCTGATCCTGCCGGTGGGCGAATACGGCGTCATCCCGGTGACGCGCGCGCTGCTGCGCAAAGGGATGCCGCTCCCGGCGGCGGTCGCTTTCCTGCTGGCCGGGCCGGTGATTAACCCGCTTGCCCTGGCCGGGACGTATATCGCGCTGCGCGATCATGACCCGTCGCTGCTGGCGCTGCGCGCCGCCGTCGCCCTGGTCAGCGCCGTGCTGATCGGGGCGCTGGCCGCCTTCGCGTCGGGGCGAGAACGCTGGTTGCACCCGGTTCCCCCCGCGCCGCCGCGCGCCGGGCTGCGCCGCGCGCTGATCGCCAGCGGGCGCGAGATCGCCCTGCTGGGCCGCTATCTCCTGATCGCGGCGCTGCTGGCGGCGGGCGTCCGCCTGATTCTCGCGCCGGGCGACTTCGAGTCGTTGGCGGAGGGGCGGGCGGGGGCGGTGCTGGCCCTGCAGGCGCGCGCCTTCGCGTTGCCGACTGGTACGCCAGCGGATGCCTTCGCCGCGCGCGACCTGACCGGAGCCTTCGCGCGCGGGGCAGTGCTGGCTTTCCTGACCTTCGGGGCCATGCTTGACCTGACGGGCACCGTCCTGCTGCTCAGCGTCCTGCGGCGGCGGGCAGTGCTGGCCCTGCTCGCCCTGGCCCTGGGGATCACCGCGCTGGCCGGGGTGATTGTTGGCGGCGCGGACGAGGCCGGGCAGCCCCGCGTCCGGCTGCCCCGCGCTGCCTTCATCGCCCCGGCGGACGCCTACCCGCGCAACGTGTACCTGGCCGACCTGGAAACGGGAGTCGCCACGCCGCTCACCGACGCCGCGCACGGCGTCGAGGACTTCGCGCCCAGCCCGGACGGGACGCAGATCGCCTACACCCAGAACAACGACGACGGCACGGCGGACATCTGGGTTGTGGAGGTGGCGAGCGGGGAGGCGCGCCCGCTGACGCGCTGCGTGCGCGCGCTGTGCATGGCTCCCGCCTGGCACCCCGACGGGACGCGCATCGCCTACCAGCGCCAGGAGTTCAGCGCCGCGCCCGGCGACGCCGCCCGCGCCACGCGCGCCTGGGTGGTGGACGTGAGCACGGCGCAGAGCGCGCTGCTTTTCCCTGACGTGCAGCTTCTCGGCGCGGACCCCGTCTGGTCGCCGGACGGACGGCGCGTCGCCGTCTACGACGCGCGGGCGGGCGGCATCCGCGTGCACGATCTGCTGGACGGATCGGTTGTGGTACTGACCAGCGAACCAGGCGAGACCGGCCTCTTTGCACCGGACGGGGAGCGTCTGGTCTATCCGGTGCTGGTGCGCGGCGCGCTGGGCCAGGAGTTCTACGCGCACCTGATGCTAGCCGACCTGCCCGCAGGGACGCAGGTCTCGCTGAGCGGGGAGCCGGACGCGCCGGTGGATGATGGCTTCGCGGCGTGGTCGCCGGACGGGACGCGGCTCGTCGTGGCGCGGCGCTACCTGGACGAACGTTACACGGCGGGCAAGCAGCTCTACACGCTGGACGTGGCAACGGGCGACGCCGCGCCGCTGCTGGTGGACGCGGCCTACACGCACGCCGCCCCGCAGTGGGACGCGACGGGGCGCTATGTGCTCTACCAGCGGTTCGCCCTGGCCGAGGCCGGCGCGCAGCCAGAGGTGTGGGTGCTGGATACGCACACCGGCGAAGCGCGGATGTTGGCGCAGAACGCCTTCTTCCCGGCGTGGCTGCCATAGAGGGTGAAGGTACATAG
>Ga0334887_1001473_pt1 | contig 30280 bp, 23 predicted proteins | sample GraSluR1_MG_10_FD_207217 | JGI IMG/M metagenome (GOLD analysis project Ga0334887, IMG submission 207217) | Sludge microbial communities from methane-producing bioreactor in Wageningen University, Netherlands - Granular Sludge_18_07-R1 | ecosystem: Engineered > Bioreactor > Anaerobic >...
AACAAAAGTTGAACCATTTTGCTTTGCGAGCCAGTTTGTATATCAAAGCTACTCGCTCCGCCTTTGATGAGCTTCAAGCTCTCAAGGCTGCGTAACATCAGTAAAATAAGAAAGACTCCATCCAGATTCTCTCCCGCTCGCCGGGAGAGAAAGAAATCGCCGCTTTGCGGCGATTTCAAGAGAGGGCCAGCCCCGCGAAATATTCAATTCACTTGACCCTGATACCCTTCCTTCACCCCAACCAGCACATGCTGCGGCATCACGCTCTCGCGCAGCTGAACTTCTACTCCGTCCACCTGGGAAACATCCACCCCGCGGTCACTGTGTACCACACAGAAATCAGGCTGGCGTCCGTAGTTAAAAGCATAGAATTTAATCGCAGACCGGATCATATCCTGAATAGGTGTAGAAGGATCGCAGTCTTCCCAAACAATGATTTTTTCCATGCCTTGATCATAAACGAAACCCGGCCGGTTTGCCCTAAAAATCGCATTAATTTTCCCCGATTTTATCCGTTATTTACAAACCGGAATACAACAATCCCCTCCTCAAAGAGAGGAAGGGATTGTTTATTTCAGTCACCCGGCCTGCTTCGTGTCTATTCCTGCGTTTCGTCGTCCTTTTCTTCCTCTACCGGCCTGATTTCTTCCTCGACAACCTCTTCCAGTACCTGCTGTTCATACTTCAGTCCCGCCATCTCGGCGCCAAACATTAGCAATCCGGCCTGGATGGCGATCACCCACACCATCAGTACCGTCAGGCCGACCGCTGTCCAGCGCACCCAGCGCGGCAGCTTTTCGATGATCGTCTCCGTATTGACCTGAGCCTCGTCCACCAGCACCTGATAACGGTTGACCACCACGACTGCATCTGCCAGGCTGGTTTCGATTTCGTCTACATTGTCCGCCAGCACTCCCACGCTTTTATTCAAGCCAGTGAAGGCCTCCGCCGTTGAGTCAAGATTATCCTGCAAACTTTGCAGCGTTTTGGGCATTTCGTCCAGGCTCTCGTTGATTTCCACCACACTGCTGTACAACGGCGTCTTGCTGGAATATTTCGTCCCCATCAACGGCAGACTGGAAATAAAGGAAAGGGTATCATCGACCAGCTTGGCACTTGATTCCAGCGCACCCAGCGCGGTCTGCGTGTTCTTGACCACCCCGGCAAACTCATCCCCGACCGCATCAGCCACCGTAGTCGTCACGGTAGAAGTCTGCTCCAGCGTCTCGGCGACATCACGAGTGGCATTTGCAATCAGGGCAATATTATCCTCCGCCTGGGTGAGCGTGGTGTCTGCCACCACCAACAGCTCGTCGGTCGAATCCAGTGCCCGCCGGGCGAAGACAGCCGTATTGACCAGGCGTTCCGTTGTGCCCGGCACCAACCGCCACACGAACACGATCCCCAGCATGCTCACAATAATGCCCAGCGCTGCCGCCAGGCTGAACGAAAAACCGGTGATGGTGTAAACAAGTTTTTTCATCATATCCTTCCCGTCGTACATTGATTACCTTCTACTCAATATTATACGCGCTATCCAATCCGGGGACGAGGAAATCTCTCATAAACACCCGGCAAACCTGAAAAATTCCTCCCTTTTCTCATACCAATGACCACGTAACGCTGGCTGAGCTTGCACCTGTCCCCTTTAGAGATCCAAGCCAACGCGGTGAACGAACGATAATTTCTGCATCTTTTGCCTGCTCTCACAAAAAACTTGACAAAACAACCCATTTCTATGCTATACTAATTAGAACATAAGTTCGATTATTGATAGAAACTGCCTTTTAAGTTCGGCCTTTTTTGGGAGGCATAATGAAAAACAATCCAAACCTGCTGGAACGCTGGAACATGGGCGATCCATCCATACTCAACCTGGCAAATTTTTGTCCGCAAACCCAGGCTCTCGGACCGGGAAAACGCGCCGTCATCTGGGTGCAAGGCTGCGCCCTGCGCTGTCCGGGCTGCGTTTCGCCCTCCTATCGTCCCTTCACCCCGGCTGTCCTGATTGAAGCCGGAGATCTGGCCGCGCGCATCCTGCAAACCCCTGAAATAGAAGGGCTCACCATTTCCGGCGGAGAGCCGTGTCATCAAGCCCTCGGCCTGACCCGCGTGATTGACCTTGTGCACGCGCAGCGTCCAGAGCTGACCGTCCTCGCCTACTCCGGCTACACCCTGGCAGACCTGCACAACAATACTGCGCTCCCCGGCATTACAGCGTATCTTTCGCGCCTGGATTGCCTGATTGACGGGCCCTATCGACATGCGCTGGATAACGGCCTCACCGGGCTGCGCGGCAGCAGCAATCAGATCATCCATCATTTCACGCCCCGCCTGCAGGCCTTTGATTTTGAAAACACGTCCCGCCAACCCGAGATCCACATTCAGGATCACGAGTTGGTCTTCATTGGCGTTCCTTCCCGCAGTTTCCTTAACGCGATTGATGAAGCCATGCACACTGTTCAGGATCTGCGCCAAAGGCTGGTTCAAGATGTCAGGCCATAAACTTTCCACCTTAAGCATCCGAAAATTCGCAGCCGCGCGCCTCACCAAACAACGTATTCGAGCCATCCTCCTCGAAGAGGAAAATCAAAACCGCAGCGCTCGCCTGCGCGAAGAACATATTGAAGATATGAACCGAGTCTTCCAGGGAATGGAAGACCGCCAGTCCCGTTTTGACCATACGCTTGATGGCTTTCAAAGCCGCACCTTGCAGCGCCTGGAACAGGAAAACAACGCGGCGTGGGAAAAGTCGCAAGCCGCCCTCGCCGAAAACATGCACAGCCTCTTCAACCGCATGTGGCTGGAAACCGATGAAGCGTTTACCGGCGAAATGGAAGAACAGGGCCGGGCATTGGAGAATCTTCACGACCTTCAGGCAGACATTCTCTATAACGAGGAAGTTAACCGCGAGAACAGCGAACGTCTGGCGGTGCAATTCAATCAGCACCAGCAGCATGTCACCCATGTTTTTCTGGATTTCCAGTCCCGGCAAGCAGAAATTTCAGATCATCAGCAAGTTCTGTTCGAGCAGGTGCAGACCTTCATCCAACAGCAGGAACAACTGGGACGCTTTCAGGACTCGAAAGAAGAAATCGTGACCAAGCAATTGAACGATGCCGAGATGCTGTATGATTTCATCACCGCCAATTTTGACCATGAGAAATTCACTGGCGGCGCAGCCCAACGCGCAGCCTTCCAACTGGAACAGGCACACCAAAACCTTGACCAGGGCTTTCTGGATGCAGCCCTGGTCAAGGCACAGCAGGCCTATCAGTCGTTTTCGGAACAGCGCTTTACCCTGCAACACAAGCAGGCTGAATGGGACCTCCTCCACCTGGAGGTCAAGAAAAATCTGCATCAACTGCTGGCAGCTGCCGAAGAGCTTCAGGAAATCCCTTCGACAGACCTGGACGGCAACGAGATTGGTCAAATGATCGATGTAGACTACTGGTCAGCGCGCCGACTCTCCCGCCTGAAAACCATGATCCACACCCGCCTCGGCCAGATCGAAACCCGGGCTGACGCGCTGCAAACTGACGAGCTGCTTGCCATCCAGCAGGATGAACTGCCTCGCATGTTTGAAGAACTGGAAAATACGTGCCGCCTGGCAATCGAAGAAGCCCTGAATTCTCAATTACGGGTCAATATTGCCGACATCGTCATCCAGGCGCTCGAAAATCAGGGCTTTTGCTTCTCGGAATCCTCCTACCAGCACAACGATCTGCGCAAGGCGTATTCGGCCAATGTGACCAACCTGGCTGGAGACGAAATCATCATCGGGGTAGAACCGAATAAAGGCGAGCCTGGTTCCAGCAACCTGCACATCATTTCCGCTGATGCAGAACAGCGCAGTGAGCATGAATTACAACAGCGCGCAAAAGAGGTGTTTGCCACCCTGAACCAATACGGGCTGGAGCATGGGTCCATCCACGTCCTGCCCAAGCCACAACAGGAAACGAACCCTCAACAAACACATACAGAAAGAAAAGAAAGAAAGCAAAGTCATCGAATTTGATCCTGCTTCCGCAAAGCGTTATGGAAAAACAAAACGAGATTCAACCAGAAATTTTTACAGGCCGGGTGAAGGCAATCTACAACTTCATCCAGTCACACCAGCGCGAAAGGCTGCTGGTGTTGTTTGGCGCGGGGGCATTGGACAGATATTACCTGGGGGAAGAAGAAGTTGATATCTATCACGTCCTGTGGCAGGTTTTGCACCACCTGGGCTACACCAACATCGCTTATTTTTCACCGCACAAATCCCTGCATTTCTTTGATGCCGACTCCATGCAAGGCGCCCTGCCCAAGCCCCCGGCGCGAATCCGGAAATCCAGCCCCGTTGGGAGTGTCCCTCTTTCCCTGGATGCCCGTCACCCGCTGGCTGACCCGCATACCCTGGCTGACCCGCATACCCTGGCTGATCCCCGTTCCCTGGCTAATCCCCGTTCCCTGAGCTTGTCGAAGGGAACAGCGTGCGAAAACCGCCCGCTGATGCACATTCTGGAGGACGGCCCTTTCCAGAACAGGATGCTGCTAAAATCACAAGCTGTCAACCTGCAAACCAACGGCCCGGCCGCCATCCGCCACCAGGCGACGACAGCGATTACAGAGCGATTGCCAGACGATGCAGCGGTTGCCCAAAGACAGACCTATCAACTGGGACAGGGCGGGATGGGAGATGCCCATGCCATCCGCACCCTGCATGCAATGATGACCCGCCCCACCGGGGAACCTACTGCCGCAATTATTCAGCAGGCGGAAAACTCCCTCGCCTATTTTGACGACAAGCGTACTTTTTCAGGGTTGGTCTCCGATTGGCAGCACCTGCCTTCCCAAAACCTGAACCTGTGCATCCTCGTCTTCTCGGCAGAAAACCGGCAAGTCCTGCAGCAATCCATGCAGCATGCCCCTTTGCCGTTCTTGATCAACGGGATGGATTCCCCGCGCACCGCCCAAAATCTTCATCTCATCGGCACACCGCAAGCAAATGAACTTCGCCGGTTGATCATCACCCACCCCGGCGGGGCAGACATTGCCCAACGCCCGGAGGAACTGGATACCCTGTGCAGCTGGATGGCAGCCGAAAAACACACCATCCGCACCTGGGTGGACAGGATGCAGTCCATGGATTCGATCAACCTCGCGGCTGCCCGCCAGGCTGGCTGGTTCCAGTCTGTGCGCGACCCAGATGAATCTGCCGAACAAAAACTGGATAAACTGATCGGGCTGGAAGAGGTGAAACACCACCTGCGTGAAATGCGTGCCTGGCTGGACGTAACCCGGCGCCGCTGGCAGGGCACACAAAAACAGCGTCCCGCCCTGCACATGGTCTTCAGCGGTGCCCCCGGTACCGGCAAGACTACCGTCGCTCGTTTGGTGGGTGAGCTGTATCATGAGATCGGCTTGCTGCCCCGCGGCCATCTGGTCGAAGTCAAGGCCAGCCAGCTCATCGCAGACCACGTCGGCGGCACACCGCAGCTCACAACCCACTGGATTGACGAAGCCGCAGGCGGGGTACTTTTTTTGGACGAAGCCTATCTGCTCACCGAAGAAGGCCGCGGCGACTTTGGCAAAGAAGCCCTTGATACCCTTCTCACACGTATGGAAGACCAGGAACCTCCCTGGGTATTGATTGCCGCCGGTTATCCAGAGAAAATGGAAACCTTTCTCAAGTCGAATCCAGGGCTTTCACGGCGCATTCCAGAAATGAACCGCCTCTTCTTCGAAGACTACTCTCCTAAAGAATTATCTGAAATCCTGCGCAGCATGATCAAAGAACGCCAATTGCCCGCCGGGGAAGACTTTTACGCCACACTGGAAAATATCGTCACTGGCCTGTATGACTCCCGGGATGAGCACTTCGGCAACGCCGGAGAGATGCGCAATCTCACTGAATCCATCGAACGGCTGCACGCCCTCCGCATTTTTGAACAGGACGATCCCATTGACTCCCCCCTCACTGAAGACGATATTCCCTCGGCCTATCACAGCTTCCTGAAACCGGATGAACAAAACCTCAATATGATCTTTGAAGAACTGGACAAGATGGTCGGACTGCACACTGTAAAGCGGGAACTGCGTAAAGTCGCCAACCGAATCCAGCTTGAGCTTGCCCTGCAAGAGAGAAATGGTATAGCAGACTCCGCTACCATCCTGCGCCATTTCCTTTTCACCGGCAATCCGGGCAGCGGCAAGACTTCTACCGCTCGTCTTGTTGGCAGAATATTTCAGCAATTAGGACTTTTGCGAAAAGGCCACTGCATTGAGGTGTCACGCAGCGACCTGGTGGGAGAATTTGTCGGTCACACTGCTATCAAAACCGAAAAAAAATTCAGGCAGGCCCTAGACGGCGTCCTTTTCATTGACGAAGCCTATGCTCTGGCTTCATCCGGCCACGGAGATTTTGGACAGGAAGCCATCGACACCCTGGTCAAACTGATGGAAGACTACCGGGAGCGTATCGTGGTGATTGCCGCCGGCTATCCAGACAAAATGCAAACCTTCCTCCACGCAAACCCGGGGCTGCCCTCCCGCTTCCAGAAAAAAATCCGGTTCCCGGACTTCACACCTGAGGAATTTGCCACATACCTGCAAAATCAGGCGGATGCCAACCACATTGAACTTCCTGGGGAAGTGCTGCATGCCGCCGTTGATCACCTCCTGCACATCAAGCAAAAGGATGCCAAATCTTTCGGGAATGCCCGCACCGCTTTGCAGGTGTACGAAACGATGAAGGACAACCTCGCCACGCGCTTTGCGCGCCAGGCCGCACAAAACGGAACGGGGCAAGAGCCACCGTTAACTGTTTGTTTTCAACTGGAAGACCTTCCTTCAGAATTGGAGCATTGATTTAACCGACAACGGGCTGTACCTTATTTGTAGCAGCCCGTTGTCCTTTTATTGAAACAGCTCATCTTTCATGATCATTTCCAGAGTCAGTTTCATCAAATTGATCTTATCGGTATACCAATCGAAAGCGGTCTGGTGATGATCCCTGTCTGCTGTGAATTTGATCCGCTTGAAACCCTGGATAGCGCGCTGACAATAGGCAACCACCTTACTCTTATCATTCGGAACAAACAAATACATCAAACCGAGGATCCAGTATGACACCGCCTTGGAATGTGTATCTGGCAAATAAACATCTGCTGCTTTATTGATTTTTTCCCGTGCGCCCTCAATATTCCCCATCCAGAATAAAAGCATGCCAGATACCACCAGTGCATCCGCTTCACCGTAAACCATTTTGAGATACAGACCATGAACCGACTCTTTACTGATTTTATGGAATTTTTCCAGGTCTGCATATACTTCACGGTATTTCCCACTTTCCTGTCTTTGAATCAGGATCTTTTTCAATTCCAGGGTAGGTTCATTCATATGATTGCCGCCGCCGTATTCGCAGCTCCACGGCAGCTTTTTGTCATCCAGCCAGCTGTATGCTTTTTCGGGCAGGCAAAAGATCTCCTTACGCATCTCCACCAGTTTCTCACCGGCAAAAGCACCCTGTTCCGGCAAATAATGCTGCCCGGAATACTTCGCGATTTTCCCAAAACCTTCAATCGCTTTTTGCCAGACATCATATGCAAATTTAGTATCGGACATCAACAAGCTCACCTGTCCCATCATCCACAATACAATTGCCCGCAACAACTCGGGATTATAACCATTAATAGTGGAAGGCCGCATGGCTTGCAAATCTTGGTAATAAACTGCTGCAACGCCCAGAGCATTCAACGCTTTTTCCAGTGGTGCCAAATTATCAGGCATTTCCCTGAACAGCGACTCATCAGAATCAGGTTCTTCAATCGGCGCTTTCTTGATGACGGATTTCCCCTTATAGTAAAAATAACGCCCCAGGCGCACCATCGCCTCAGGATATTGTTCAGGATGGGCGGTTTTTTCATTTTCTACATATTGAACAAATTGCTCAATCGCTTTTTCGATATCCAGTTCTGCTTTTTGATCTTCAGAAACGGCACAGGCGGGCGGGATTTTCCAACTGGAGATCCCCAAATCGGCATCAATAGACTGGATCATCTGCGCCGCTTCAGGGGATAAAAATGTGCCGTTATATTGATAAAACCACTCACACGCGGTATGAAAATCTTTCATTCCTCCTCCCCCTCACAATCAGCTTCTGAATCATCTTCCAGCAGCCTTTCCAGCAATTGCGCTGTCCGGCTAAGCAATATGCGCCGCAAATTGGTAACCTCATCATCCTGCCAGTTAACCGTATCCAGCGAATCCATAATGCTGGTGATCGCCGCAGCCTGCGCCTGTGCGCGGGCTACTTCCAGAAATACGCGCCGCGTGGCCCGGCCATAAGCCCGGGTGATTTCCGCAGCACCTTTCCAGGTCACTGCCCAGCGTTCCACCCGCTGACCATTGATCTCTTCGCCGAAGACTTCTGCCTCAATCCCGCCAATATCAATCCACAATAATTCTGCACCGTAGTTAGACAGCGGCTGCTGCTGGAGGCAGTACTCACGAATTTTGCGGCGCACTTCCTTTTGATCCAGTTTCGGCGCCATCAAAAAATCGACCTTATTCTCGTTCACCAACTGGCGAATCGGTCCATCAATTGCAAAGGAAATATTTCGTTTCCAGGAGCGATATTCATTCTCATCCTTGCTGCGGTCAAAAATATAATGTTCCAGTGCTGCCGGGTCATATGAATAGGGATGAACCACCGATCGCACGAAGCCGGCTGCCGGCTTTATCCGGTAACCGAAACGAATATCCTTGAAGACCACCTGGATGCCGTCCTGGGTTTCGAACCTGGACGAAGGAATATACCCGACCTGATCCTCAAGACTAACAGCCAACTCCACAGTTTCAAAATGTGCCAGGAAATAGGTTTGATCCGCATTCGTAGCCGTATTGGTCAATCCGCGCAAATGGCGCATTTGCGCCACGTTGCCGGGCTGGATAAGCACATATCCCGGACCGCCCAGGTTATGCAGCAAATTCGTTTTTCCATTCTCCAGCTTGATCTCCCCCTCGTCCACCAACAATTTCGGATAAAAAAGAGCAAACATGCCGGAAACCATATGACGCAATCCCTGACCAAACGAATCCAGATCAAAAACATCCCGCACAAAGCTGGCGCCAGCAAAAAAGACCAGAATCACCGCCAGCAAAGGCAGCGCCGCATAGCGCAGGGTAGGCGTGCTGAGCCGCAGCACGAAAAACTCCAGAATACGCAGCGGAATAGGGGCAAAGAAAGGATTGGTATCCCGCACATGCTGGGCTGCTGCGGTAACATCCATCGGCTCGGCATTCAGGGAATTTCCGATAAGCGTAAAACGGGAAAGCATCCACACCAGAAAAAGGATCATCACCAGACCAAGCAAAGATTGAATTTGACGATTGTTTTCTGAATTGGCCCAAAGCGCCCTTAAAGCCCGATAATAACTGCCGCCCAAAATGCCGCGCAGCCAGGCATATAGTTGCCGCAATCCATCCCTGATCACTTCCATAAAAATCAATCCTCAATCCCGCAAGAAGGGGAACCCGCCCGCCCCGGAGGGCAGGATGCGGTCCTGAACATTGCGCAGCAGCGTGAAGACTTCATTGGGCAGCCGGCTTCGCGTTTCAGGGTTGCTGATATATTCTTCCAGAGCCTGGAAAAGAAGCAAAGCCATCGCTTCTTCAGAATAGTCACGGTCCCCGAGAATAGCATTCAGGGTGGCAGAAATTTCTTCCTGAGCCTGAATGCGGGCGCGGCTGGAAATATTGCGGACCTCAACCTCGTGACTCATCACGGCCAGATCAATCTCACGCTGCAGGCGGGCCTGCCAGTTATCCAACCGCTGTCGATAAATACGTTCGTCTAGTGGCGTAACCATCGTAAAAGCTGAATAAATATTCATAATTCCCCGGTCGCGCAGCACCTTGGAGGTCATAAAAGGTGTCACAGGGGTTGCGCGCAGTTCCCCGGAATGATAGATTCCTCCGGGCTTCAGCGGTTCGCCAGTACGGTGAACAACCACGCTGTAAGTCAATACACACTGGTTACGAATAGCTGTATTAACCATCCTCTTAAATTCACCCACTTTGGAGTTCCCATCCGGATTGCTTAGTTTATCAAAGTTGAATTGCAGTGCAATTTCCTTGAAAGTGTCTTTGGTAATAATAAGCGGCATTTCCTCCCAGCTCATTTTTTCACTTTCATCATCTTGCGCGCGGGCGAACACGGCTCCAAAAATTCGCCGTCTGTCATATACCGGACGGATGCCGGGATCCTGCGGTTCGAAATACTTACCGAATTGGGAAGCACGCCGCGGCGGCCATACCTGACGATAGGCTTCCAGCCGGTCATCTGCGGCCAGGTCATTCTGAAAATCCTTCACCCTCAGCATACCATGTTTCAGTTTTTCAAAATGGACGATCTGCAAATCCTGTTCGGCGTTGCCCCTATTAAAGGCCAGTTGCAGCGCCCGGGGAACACGCCCCAGACTGAAAACAGAAAACACATACGTCTGGACTCCAATTCCGTCCGCGGTGGCAGCCACAACCCCGTTCTCGCCGCGAATCTGCTTCCGTAAATCAACAAACGAATGCACCCGTTCCCACGGATGAAGAAAAACCAGCCCGGGGCCGCAAATCCGCGGAGTAACATCATCAATTAGCCATAGGTAACTAAGCACTTTCCGAAACAGAATTGCCAGTAAATCCGGTGCCGCCGACATTTCTTCCAATACAACCGCACTGTTCGAATCCTGGACGATGATGCCCTTTTCATACCTCACTTTGTAATCTTCATCATCCAGCATCCATTGCATAAGAAGGGACTTTTTCTTTTTGCGTTCCAGTTTCTCCGGCGGAGAAATATTCTGCCCCCCCACCACACGGGCAATGCGGATATTTTTACCCATAAAATGGCGGAAAACCAGCAGCATCGTCCTGACCACATCCCAAAGTGAGGCAGCCGGCAGCAAGGTTTGCAGAGCTGCCAGAAACAACCATAAAATAAACACTCCCGCAAAACCATTGAAAATATTAAACCAAATAATCCTTTGAATCTCGGCAAAGTTCTCGGGAAGACTCAGTATACCAATATCAATTTTCAGGATAACCTTGGGAATAGCTGTAAGAATCCACCACCAGTATCCAAAAACAACCCTGATCTCGGTGCGAAAGGTTATCAAAAAATACAGCAAAAAGATGATAACCGGGATCAGTGCTGGACGGACTTGCGTCTTCTCATTCTTTTTCTTACGAGCCATACCCACCTTGTTCAGGACTGCAAGATCAACACAATATGTACACGCATGAGGTCTAAATCAGTATATACGGCGTGCCTGTACTTTGTCAAGAATACCCTGGGATGGTTAACCTACAGGTAACCAGCAATGCCAAAAAAAGTTTATCAAAACAGGTGGAGATGCAGGCAAACCACGAGATTCCCCCAATCATCAAAAATAACACATGCCTGTTCATTGCATATCCACTCGCTATGCAGAAAGCAAGAGAAGTTACTCAAACTGCCGCTTGTGCTGATACATCTCCTGATCGGCCAACTGCACAAGATCCTTGCCATTATCGGCCATGTCCGGAAACACGGCCACGCCAAAGGCAGCGCTTAGTTTAATGTCTTTTTCTCCCGGCAGCTTCAACGAGAGTTTTTCATAATTTTCAAACAGCTTGGCAAGCAGGCGCTGTGCCGAAACCAGATTGGTCTCCGGGAAGATAAACACAAATTCGTCTCCGCCATAGCGGGCGACAAAATCGGTGTCGCGAATGAAGTCAAGAAAATACTGGGCGGTTTGCTGCAAAACCAGGTCGCCGGCGGGGTGACCATAGCGATCATTGACAGCCTTGAAATGATTGATATCCATCATTGCCAGCGCAAAGGGATGGCGGTAGCGTCGCGAACGCAGTACTTCCAATTCCAGGCGCTCCATAAAATCGCGCCGGTTTGGCAGTCCGGTCAGCACATCGGTGTGCGCCTGCTGCTCAATCAACTGATGCAGGCGCGCCTTGTCAATTGCAATTGCCGCCTGGTCGCCAAGTAATTTAAGAATGCGCAGCTCGGATGCTGAAAATTTACGCGGCTGCTGGTAAGCGACATTCATCACCCCCACCACGGTCTTGCCAATTTTCAAAGGCAGGCCAATAATGGCTCCCTTCCATTCCGTGCTGTCTTTGGCAAAAAGACTGTGGGTGCGCATATCTTCAATAATGACTTCCTTCCCTCCCCTGGCGACGGTATAGGTAAGGCCATTGGGGCGGGGTTCGTACCAATGATCTTCTTCCTGCGCATCTCCCCACCGGACAGCACCGAAAACCAGTTTCCCTTTTTGATACAGGAAGATATGAGCATACTCCACGTCACGCAATAATTCCAGGGTGCCTTTCAGAATGGCATCCAGCACCTGCTGAAGGTCCAGACTGGCCGTCACACTTAATGCCGCTTTGCGCACTGCTTCCAATTCTTCGGTGCGCTGCCGTGAGTCCTGGTACAGGTATGCGTTCGATAAAGAGGTGGAGGCCTGACTGGAAACAAGATGACCGATGAGGATATCCTGTTTGTCATACAAGCGGGATTTTTGAATATGCAGCAGGCCAATCACCCCATTGAATCTGTCAGCAGCCATCAACGGCAGCAACAGCATACTCTTGGCGCCGGTATCGCTAAATATGCGCCGTTCAGCCACGCCGAGGGCTGAATCAGAGATATTAACCTGTAAAATCCGGCTTTCTTTCAACACCAAAGTTAATCTGCGGCTTTGCAATAGCGTCTCAGGATCAAACTGGTAATCGAATTTCGGATAAAAGGGAGATTTGAAAGATTGGCAAAATAAATTTTCGCCGGTTTCAGGATGCCAGCCGGCTACAAACCCACCATCTGCATTCAGCAGCTGCATCAGATGAATTGCACTGGCCTTGAATAATAACTCTTGCTCCAGGCAGGAGGAGATTTCCGTCACGGCGCGGGTTAATTCAACCATGATGGATTTGTCGAATACATTTGTGCGGCGAACCTGGGTATGTTCTATTGCCATCGTTCCGCCCGAACCAAACCTCTAAACAACACGTCTTATCACCGGATCAAAACCGGCTGAAGCCATTTACTATTATCAGTATACACTATCGCGATCATTTGCAACTTTCCATAATCAGTCGTCTGAACAGTTTTTACATTAATTTTACATCCAGGCGATGAACCGCTAATACACCAATCTCGCCGGCATCAAATTCTTCAATCGGTCGGAGAGTACCCGCCCGCGCCCCAGCAGACGGTCCATCTCATCCACCACAACCAGGGTTTTACCGCGCGTCTCCGCGCCGCCAAACTGACCGGGGATGTCCTCCCCGTGCAGCCAGGCATCGAGCTGATCCACGGCTAAAATCACCTTACCCTGACTGGCCTGACGGCCAAAACGGGCCACCCATTCAAAAGAAGGGGCAAAGCCGGAAGACGTTTCTTCTCCCACCAGCATCCCCAAAAACTGGAAGGGCAGCGTCTCGAAATGGTCAAGGTATGCTTCTGGAATGGCAAAGATGCGTTGATGACGCTGCCACAGGGTCAACCCCTGCCGGGTCAGCACCGGTTCAAAGTCAATCCCAAAACGCTCCTGTAAAGTGGTCAGCAGGGCATCCTCACCGGGGCGCTTCAACCAATGCAGGCCAGTACGCTCAAACGGGCGTGAAGGCGGGGCATCCTCACGCGTGTCAATGGAAGCAGTCTTGGTCAGCAAGGCGGTGAAGAAGCCTGCCGTACCAAAGCGGTGCGGCCACAGCCGCGCCGCGCGCTGCACCATTGGGTCATATACCTGTTCACCATACCCGGGCAGGGCTTCTCCGATACCGGCAAAGCGCTGTGCAAGATCAACCATCTCGACCGGCCCATTGAAGCGCTGAATGACCGCATCCAGCACGGCTTCATTCTCTTCGGGAGAAAGCGTGCAGGTGGCATACACCACCTGGCCGCCAACCTTCACAGCCTGCAAAGCGCTGCTCAGCAGACGTATCTGACGGCGGGACAGGGAAAGAATTTCATTGTGCGAGATGGCGCGCATGCCATGTGATTCGGTATCCCGCAGTCCCTGCATCGAGCAGGGCGCATCCAGCAGCACGCGGTCAAAAGTCTCCGGAAACCAGGCGCCATATTTTTCACCGGGGTATTGGGTACCGGCAATGTTGATCCCTCCCCAGGACTGCATCACCAGGCGCAGGGCTGTGATCCGGTCACGGCTGGAGTCATTGGCGATCACCAGTCCCTGGTCTGCGCTGCGGCTGATAAGATGGCTTGTCTTGCCGCCCGGCGAAGCCGCCATGTCGAGGATCAAGGGGTTTTTAACCTCATCAAAGTCAAACAGTTCAACCGGCATCATCGAGGCAGCATCCTGAATATAATACTCGCCCAGGCGGTGCTCGATGGGATGGCTGACCGGCTCAGAGCTGGAAGACACCCACCACCCGGTTGGGCAGAATGGCACCTGCTCAACCGTCCACCCATACCGCTTCACCCACTGTACAATCGCCCGCGGGGGATTGACCTTCAACGGATTAGCCCGCACAGCCTGGTAGAGGGGCTTCTGCAATTCCGACAACAGCCGCCGCCATTCGCCGGTGGGCAGCAATGGTTCGAAACGCGCCATCTGCCGTTCGAGGATTTCTTCACTGCTCAGCACGGGTTGCTGCTTCTTCTTTTTACGCGCCATAACCTTTATCAATACAGAAGATCAACTCTGTGCCCACGCACAGTTCATTAACATGCCACGGCAGCTCGCCAATCGTTGAGTAGACCAGACTGCGGTGTTTGTCCGCCAGTTGATGCTTGCCGGTCAGGCTGACCGCCGGCAGGGTCACCACCAGCACGCGCGCATGAATAGCCTGCCAGAAGGCGCGGTTGCAGCCGCGCTGGCGCTGCTCAAAACGATGCGCTTCTTTGAAAAAGAAGGCCACATCCGCTTCCTCCTGCGGCGGTTCCACCAGAATATCCTGATGGCGGGCCAGCGGCGGCAAACCCTGCAATTCAAAATAGCGGTTGAGCATCTCCACCCGCGGCTGATGCAGGTCATAGGCCCAGTATTGCACGCTTGTGGGCAGATTCATCCACGGGAAGGCCAGTGGATTGAGTCCGCAGGCCAGATCCAGAATGGTTTCTGGCTGGCCGATGGCCGCAAACACGGCATCATAGAATTCCGGCAGCACGGGCAGGCGCTCACTGGTGGAGGCATGCATCCCCAACAAACGGGAACAGGCTATACGCACCTCTTCCTCCCGTCCGCTGGCAAAAGCCTTCTCCAGACACCTCGCTGCCTTGCCGTAATCCGGGTCACCCAGGTAAGGTGCGGCGATGTTGTGCAGCTTCTGACGCACCACCTTCACCAAAGCACGCTGGGAGGTCTGGTTGCCGGCCTCCAGGGTTAGCAGGTCTTCCACGGTGGCAGCCGGAATGCTCAGACTGCGATATTTCCGGGAATGCAGGATATGAGTGACGATCTCATTCCGCTGTTCTTGGGTCAGGTTCACCATAGCTTTATCTGCTCACCAGAAAAGCCAGCTCTTCATCATATTGGTAACTTCTGATCTGCCAGCTGCGCCCGGCTGCCAGCTCTTCAAAATGATTGCGGTAGTTTTTTACCATGCCCTTGTTCTTGCCATGCAGGCTGCGCGTGGGAAAAGAAATCAACAAATGCTCAGCGTTGATCTCATCCAGCAAGCGCGGGCCGATGGTCTTGTCCATCTGCTCCAGGCAGGGGATCGTTTTCAACAAAAAGGCCACCTGCACCGGCTGCTGAGGACAACCCGCGGTCAAATCACATACCGAAACATGGTTTTCCACCCCGCAGTGATCGAGATACTTCCCGACAAACGAGACCATATTCTCGTAAATATCACAGGCATAATAAACAACATCCTCAGCCAGCGGCATCCATGACAAAGCCAGCGGATTAAGCCCGCAGGCCAGGTCCAGCACAGAATGAACGGGGCAGATCGCCGAAAGTGTGCGCTGAAAGAACTCCTCCCGAATGGGAAAGCGTTCGCGGGTGGAAGCGTGCTTCTGCATCACCTGACTGCTGAATTCCCGCACAGCCGGGTCGCGGGCATCGTGCGGCAGGGCGGCAAGCTGCGCCTGCCACTCCTCATACGGCATCCTGCTCTCCAGATAGGCGCCGCCCACCTGGTGCAGCTTGCTGCGGGTAGACTTGACCGCCTGCTTGAAACTGCCCCGCTTTTGCAGCTCCTGCAACCCCACCCGGCGAATCAAATCTTCGCTGATCGATTGATAGCGCGCATTACGGCGCACAGCATCCACCAACTCCTGGATTTTATTTTTATCAGCCATGAAAACGCCTCCGAATACGTCCCATCAATTGGGTCATAAAGCGCAGATTGTGAATCGTTGCCAGCCGGTGAAAAAGGCTGTCATTCATCTTGAATAAATGGCGCAGATAGCCCAATGAATACTTGCGGCACACCAGACAATCACAATATGGATGCACCGGCCGGTTGTCACGGATATGCTGTTCGTCATGGATATACAGATACTTTAGCCAGCTGCCGTCCAGTCCGGCGCCGGGGGCATCCGGCGGATCCACAAAAGTATACAACCGCCCATGCCGCGCATCGCGGGTAGGCATGGCGCAGTCGAAAATACCATAACCCAGCTGATAACACTCCAGCACATTTTTGGGATGGCCGATCCCGAGGGCATGGATGACATACTCCTCCGGGATCAACGAGCGGGTGTAGGCAAGCACGTCGGTAAGCAGCTTGCCCTCCCCGTCCAGCGGCCAGCCGCCATAACCAAAGCCGTCAAAGCCGATCGCCAGCAAGGCTTCAGCGCACTCGCGGCGCAGTTCCAGCTCACCCCCGCCCTGGATCACGCCGAACAGCAGCGGTCGCTCGCCATCGGGGCACTTCTTCTCCGCTACCAGGCGGTCAAACTCTTTCCGGCTGCGGCGCGCCCAGTCAATCGTCCGCTTCACCGACAAACGCTGCTCTTCATAGGGGGCATCCACATGGGTACAGTCATCCAGGCAAATGACCACATCAGCGCCGTAACTGATCTGGAGCTGAACGCTCTTCTCCGGCGTCAACTGGTATTTACGTGAACTGCCCTCCGGCTGGAAAACCAGGCCTTTGTCGGTCAGTCTGCCAAATTTCGGGTTTTGGCGGATCAGGGAATAAGCCTGAAACCCGCCCGAATCGGTAATGATGGGGTGATCCCAGCCGCTCATCTTGTGCAAACCGCCGAGGGCTGTCACCGTGGACGAGCCCGGACGCTGCATGAGATGAAAACTGTTCATCACCACCGCCTGAATGTGGCAGTCCTCCAAATCCACAGCATCCACCGCCCGCACCACGCCAAACGTAGCGTCGGGCATGTACACCGGAAATTTCAGGCTGCCATGCGGCAGGTTCAGATGAACGGGAAAAGACATTCAATTACCTTGTCCTGGCATGATATAAGTTGATTGAAGTTCGCATTTATCCATATCGCTTTTGTTCCCCTTACTGCATCGTCCCCGAAGGGGGAAGAAGACTGCCGCGAAGCGGCAAGGGGATTTCCTCAAGTGACAGTATTTTCAATAAATCGGCGAACACAGAAAACACCCCGGCAAAACGTTCTTTCGATTAAAACGCCATATTCACCAGAGAACGGAATGCATGGTACGCCTGGAGCATATCCGGGGATTCAAATTCGATGCGGCGGGCATCCAGACGTTTGGCATTCGGCATCAGCTGGGCGCCGTCCACCATGCCGGAAGTCTTCAATTCTACCGTGATCGTGACCGGTTTACTCACCACGTAGGGCTTTGGCCCTTCACCATTCCTGAACCGGTGCACGGCCCGTTCCGCAGCCTCGTGAATGCGGCGGGCGGACTCCAACACAGAAAAACACGTGGCAGACTGGTGGCTGGTTGCCAGCTTGACGATGGCCGTCTCGGCGCCGGGGATGGTCTCCTCCACTTCGGCTGCCAGGGTCTGGTCGCCCGAGACCATGATGACCGGCACGCCGTAATGCGCGCAAACTGCAGCATTCAACCCCGTCTCGCCAATGATCTTGCCATTCAGCCAGACGTTGGCAACATCTTTGCTGGACCAGGTATGATCCAAAATCGCGGGAGTGGAGCCCACACGGGCATGATACCCGATAAACATGGCCGCGTCGACATCACTGCCCACGCCCTGCACCATTGCGAAGGGAGCAGCATTGCCGGAATGCAGACAGGCCTGGGGATGAAGCTCTTCAATCAGAATATTGCGCCCTGAACCATGTCCATCCACCACCAGAATTTCATCCACATCCGCTTTCAGCGCGCCCTTGATGGCCGCATTCACATCCGCCGTCATCAGCTTGCGAAAGCGGGCATACTCCGGGTGCGAGGAAGAGACGTGATCCCAGGCCACAACGCCCGAGATACCTTCCATATCCGCTGCGATCATAATTTTCATTGTATTGCTCCTTGTTGTGGGGATGAGGATAAGATGCCCTTAGTATACTACGGAGGAAATTTTGTGTACGGGTTATTTCCTTGTTTCTCTCACCATACTCAGGGCACTGCATCATCGCCTTCTCCCTCCCGCAGGTTGGAAATTTTTAACTTGCCCCTGCCTGCATATATTTTTGCACTACTGTCTACACACAACTGACTGCCCTGCGGGAGGCTCCTTGCTGGCAGTGGGGGAACCTGCCCTGCACAAAAAACAGGAGGCTGTCTCAAAAACAGACAGCCTCCTCCACTACGACTTTCAAACAAATAAACTACCGGCGGATCGCCTCACACACCGCCTCATCGTAAAGGATCATCGAAGCATAATAGCGCGAGACCCAGTTGGCCGAACCGGCTTCACGATTATTCAGCAGGTTATACAACATGCCGGATGGATCTTCCGCCACCCACTGTGGGGCATTTGCTGGCACTTCCTGGCGGTCAGGTGCTTCCCAATACGGTGTCCCGGTCGGCACAAGATGCACCCAGGTTTGACCCGGTTTCAGCGCAATCGGTTCGCCATTCTCATCAATAAAGCGAATCGGGCGCATCTTGCCGGTGGTGCGCTCATATTCCTCGCTTTTTGTCGTCCAGAAAATCTCGTGCACCTGTCCATCGCGGAAAAGCAGTGCTGGTGAACGGGGCGTATATTGCAAATCAACATCAAAAGCCGCTTCAGTACAGGCGCGGTGTTGGGCAAACAGCAGAATGACATTCTCAAAAGCCAGTCCTTCGGCATTGATACTGTCGGTGGCCTGAATAAAAGTTGTCCCGTCGGCATTGTCCTGATAACGGCGGTATGCGCCGCTGGCCGGATCATACTGCCAGACAACCTGGTCAATCTGGTTATACACAAACCATAACCGCTTTGCCGCCTGCCCGCCCGCCAACGGTGCAGGATCATACATATTGCCCTGCAAGGAATTTTCACCCAACCGCCGCTGATTGGCCTGGGCAATCTGCTCCATCTTTTCCACCGAAATCATCGCGGAATTGATGTCGCCCTCATCCGATCCATAAATATTACTGTACTGACTCAGATTGGCCGCCACACCGGAATACGCCGAAGCCATCACCAGAAAACCATTGTAGAGATTACGCAAGGATTCATACGGCAGACGCCCCGAGCGGATCGGGCCGACAAAAGAATTACCGGCAGCAGCAGGGTCTGCCGCCGCAGGAAAGTCGCCATAGAACATCGCCAGGAAGCGGGACATGCCCTCGCCAATATACAGCTCATACACAAAGGGGCTGAACGAAAGCCCGGCCTGCTGGGTTCTGGCAGCCGGCGGCCAGTTGGTGATCGACACCAACGCCGGCGGAAGCGCAAGATTGCCCGGATTGCTGACCGGCAGCCCCGTCAACGGATTCACCCCGTCAGGGAAAACGTCTGGCCCGACCGGTCCCTGCGGGCTGGCCGGCTGTTCTTGCGGCGCAGCTGCTGGCTTCGCAGGCACTGGCAGCGGCGCCGTCTGCGTGGGTGCAGGAGGGTCGTCCTCCACCGGCGTGACAGACGGCAATATTTCATTTTGTACCGCAGCCGTCGAAGTGGTGGTGCCGAAATTTTCATCCGGAGATGGGGATGCGCCCACCGTACCACACGCCAGGCTGAAAACCAGTAAACTTACCAATATTATTAAGCGTTTTTTTGAACGCATGTTTTACTCCTTTCACAACATATCTATATTAAGCATAACAGAAGCATATTAAAAGAAACTAAGTGCCAATCTACAAAGCTGTAAGGTGAAACCGGCAACAGGCAAGGTTTTACCAGAAAGATCGCCAGTCATCCAAAGACTATACGAAATAATTTTTCAGTCTTAAAAACAAGTTATGTTACACTTAAAACAAGCATGATTCCATTTAAAGTGTACAAATTGTCTGGGCTAACCAGCGAAATGCAGCAAGGAGCAAAATTTAGTATGGAAACACCAACACCCAAAACAAAAACGCCAAAATTAACCCAGCCCAACCTGAATATGCTGCGCAACAAACTTGATTATTCCCAGGTGCCCTTCAGCGATCGCGGATCACGGCTAATGGTATTCAAAACAATCGATAAAAGTGAATTTTATGTCAAGTTAGCTGAAAGGTTGACGAATGTGGAACCGGGGATTGAAACGTATTTAACCCGGCCGCCATTCATTACGCAGCTTTGTTTAATCGATGAAAATGGGAATGAACTGGATTTCGAAATGACATCGTATCCTCATGTCGTTTACATGAGTACAGCGCTTGGTGATTTCAGCCTGGTCTTTCGCGAAGACCAGGGCATTGTCTTTGGGATGCCCGCCGGCGTAACCGCAGGCATCCGGTTCCATGTTTCCGTGCAGCTCTGTAAAATTTTGGAAACGGGGGGGAAAATCGTCACGGTGCGTGATTTCTTTTATGCGACCAATGCTGAATCTGTGCATAATGAGGTCACCCCCGAAAAAGGCGGTTACACCATTGAGTTTATTGTTAAGGCCAACAACGATTGTGCCATTTCACTCACCATTGGCCGGGACGAAAATCCTTTCGAGATTCCGGAAGCTTTTTCTGTGTATTATGAAGCTGCTGAAAAACGCTGGCAGGCATGGTTTGCCCGCGTCCCCCCGGTTATCGATAAATACCGGCTGAGTTATGCCTATGCCTGGTGGGTCATGGCGGTCAATCTGGTAAAACCAAAAGGACATGTCTTGTTTGAAGCGATGATGCCTTCAAAAACAAATTACATCGGTTTGTGGCTGTGGGATAGCGCCATGCATGCGCTTGCTTTCCAACACACCAATCCTGAACTGGCACGCAATCAAATTCGGGCCATGCTGGCCTTGCAGCTTCCCGACGGGATGCTGCCTGATGCCGTTTATGATGACGGGGTTATCTCGGAAATCGAACACCCCATTCGCGCAGAAGTGACCAAACCTCCCATTCTGGCCTGGGCAGCCATCAAACTGCACGAAACAGATCCTGACATCACCTTTCTGGAAGACATTTACATTCCATTGGTACGCTGGAACGCCTGGTGGTTTTCAATGAATGATGATGATGTCGACGGGCTCGCCCAATATAACCATCCGTATTCTTCCGGATTGGATGATAATCCCTTGTGGGATTATGGCATGCCGGTGGAATCCCCTGAATTGAACACCTACCTGTGCATCCAGATGGACGCCCTTTCCAAAATCGCCGAAATCATTGGACTGCATGTTGAAGCCGAGATGTGGCAGCGCAGGGCCAATGCCATTGTCAACCGCATGATCCATGACTTTTGGGATGAAGAAGCGGGGATTTTTTATGCCACCCTGAAAAATGAACCTATCCGTGTGATCACGCCTTTCAATCTTTATCCACTATGGACCAACCGTCTTCCAAAATCCATTGAAAGCAGATTACTGGAACATCTCACCGATCCACAGGAATTTTGGGGGGCTTTCGTGCTGCCAACGGTTGCATACAATGATTCACATTACGACCCGGAAACCATGTGGCGCGGACCCGTGTGGGCCAATATCAATTATTTCTTTGTGGAAGCATTATTAAATCTCGATCAACTGGAACTTGCCAAAGAATTACGCACCAGAACATTGGAGATGATCATGGAAAATGCCGGCATGTATGAATTTTACAACTCTCAGACTGGCAAACCATCCCTGAAAGCAGCTCAAGTATTCGGCTGGACTGCCGCAGTTTTTATTGACCTGGCGATCGCATGCAGTCAGGAAGAAGAAAAACAAAATTTGACGCCTGATTTAAAGGAGGAAACACAATGAAAGAAATACCGCAGCAACCTTTCATGATCATTGCTTCCAATCGTGGTCCTGTGTCCTTTAGCCATGATGAGAATGGCGAAATCATCATGGAACGCGGCAGCGGGGGACTGGTAACCGCATTGAGCGGACTAACCAGCCATATTGACGTAACCTGGGTTTCCTGTGCCATGACCCCGGAAGATTCCCGCTGGCAAGAAGGGCAATTAGATACCGGACCGGATGAAAAATCCTTGTTCATCAAATTCATCACACCCGATGAACAAGCCTATGATGGCTACTACAATCAAATCACCAACCCCATCTTGTGGTTTTTACAGCATTCCATGTGGGATGTCTCCAGAGACCCCGTCATTGACCGCAACACCTGGGAAGCCTGGGATAATGGGTATATCGTTGTCAATCAATTGTTTGCCGAAGCGATCCATGAAATCCTGGAGCAAAATGAACAAAATGCCTTGATCATGATCCAGGACTATCATCTTTATTTAACCGCGCGTAAATTGCGCAATCTTTTTAAAAATAAAAAATCAAAAATTCTGCATTTTGTTCACATCCCCTGGCCGGGGCCGGAATATTGGGGTATCTTGCCGCCCAGAATGCGCCAGGCCATTCTGGACAGCCTGTGTGCCGTCGATTTGCTGGGCTTTCAAACCAAAGGCGACGCACTTAATTTTCTGCGTACCTGTCAAAGTTACCTCCCCAGTGCACGCGTCAACTTCCGCCGGATGACGGTGCGCTACAAAAAGGCCATCACCCATGTGCGCGATTTTCCCATCTCAATTGACGTCAATGCGATCCGGCGGTTGGCAGAAGAACCGGAAACGATATCCTTCGAAAATGACTTTAAGGAAAACTTTGGGGACAAAAAATTAATCCTGCGCATCGAACGAATTGAACCCAGCAAAAATATTATCCGCGGCTTCCAGGCATTCGAAGAAATGCTGGAGCTGTACCCGGAACATCGCGGACAGGTCACTTTCCTGGCCCTGTTGATCCCCTCCCGGCTGGAGGTGATTGAATATCAGGACTATCTGGATGAACTGATGGCAGCAGCCGGCAGGATCAATGCCAATTATGGCAGCAGCGAATGGGAACCTGTGCGGCTTTTGGTTGGCAACAACTATCCCCGTGCTGTTGCGGCGATGAAAGAATATGATGTGCTGCTGGTGAATGCCATTGCCGACGGGATGAATCTGGTTGCGAAAGAAGGCCCCATCATCAACCGCCGTAATGGCGTACTGGTGCTTTCAGAACAAACGGGAGCCTGCCAGCAATTGGGCAAAGGGGCTCTCGTCATTTCCCCTTGTGATATTTATGCCACTGCCAAAGCCATGCACCAGGGCTTGATCATGAACGACCGCGAGAAGCAAAAACGCGCTAATTTTTTGCGCAATAACGTAGAAACCAATGATATTAACGCCTGGTTAAACGCGCAGCTGACCACCCTCAAAGACCTTAACCTGTGGGAGATGGATGGATGAAAAAAAAGCACATCGCAATCCTGCATTACTCCGCTCCGCCGGTCATTGGGGGAGTGGAAGCAGTTATTCAGGCCCAGGCAAAAGTTTTGTTAAAAAACGGATATGCAGTGCATGTCATTGCGGGGCGCGGCGATTCTTCCGCCCTGCCGGACTCCTGCGCGGGCACATTTCTGCCATTGATCGATAGCCAGCAGGAAGACATCCTGCAAGCCAGCCAGACACTTGAGCAAGGCCATCTGCCGCACAATTTCGAATCGTTGGTCCAGCAAATCAAAAATTTGCTGATCCCTGTATTGAAAGAGATCGATCATCTCATCGTTCATAATATTTTCAGCAAACACTTCAACCTGCCCCTGACGGCGGCCCTGACCCAATTAATTCAGGAGGGCAAAGCCCCCCCTGTAATTGCCTGGACGCATGACCTGACCTGGACCAGCCCCAATTCACGCAGCAAGGTGCATCAGGGCTATCCCTGGGATCTATTACGCCAGTTTCATCAAGGCATCACCTATGTAACCGTTTCCGAAAAGCGGCAGGAAGAGCTTTGCGGGCTGCTGAAGATATCGCCGGAGAGGGTGCATGTCGTCCACAATGGCGTTGAACCATACAGCCTGTTGGGCATTTCCCCCACAGGGGAAGAACTGAGCGAAAAACTGGGCCTGCTGGACAGCGATCTGAATATCCTCATGCCCGTTCGGGTTACGCAGGCCAAGAATATTGAATATGCCTTACAGGTCTTAAAGGCATTACAGGACAAATACCAAAACCCGCGCCTGGTTGTAACCGGCCCGCCCGACCCCCACAGCAGTTCAAACATAGCCTATTTTCAATCCCTGAAAGACCAGCGCCACGCGCTGGGCCTGGAAAAACAGATGCGCTTTATCTATGAATGCGGTCCTGACCCTGAACAACCTTTCACCATTAGCGATCAAGTTGTGGGAGACCTCTTCCGCATTAGTGATGTCATGTTTATGCCCAGCCACCGTGAAGGCTTTGGCATGCCAGTTTTGGAAGCCGGATTTGCCGGCATTCCGGTGATGTGCTCGCCTGTCCCCGCTGCGGTTGAAATTGGCAAAGCAGACATCGTACAATTTGACCCCGCACAGCCACCGCAAAAAACAGCGGACACCCTGAGCCGGCTGATCGAAGACAACCCGCTCAGCCGCTTCCGGCGGCGCGTTCGGCTGAACTACACCTGGCAGGCCCTTTTTACCCAGAAAATTGTCCCTTTACTGAAAGAAGATGCATGAAATATCCTGACATCCAACCTCCGCATGTTATTTTTGCCAACCTGAAACCCGGCCAGCATATCTGGCTTTTTCTGGATTACGATGGCACACTGGCAGATTTTGCTCCCAATCCAGACGTTGTCCAGCCAGATGCTGAACTGGTCGACTTGCTGTCCCGCCTCACCCAACACCCGCACATCCACACAGCCATCGTCAGCGGCCGTCGTTTGGCGCATATCATCGCATTGGCCCCTATCAAGGGCATCTGGCTGGCCGGCACGTATGGCCTGGAGATGCAAACGCCTGATGGAATCCGAAAAGATGTGCTGGACTATGAGACCGTGCGCCCAACGCTTGAAAAACTCAAACCAGACTGGGAAAAACTGCTGGGAGACAATCAAAATTTTTATCTTGAAGACAAAGGCTGGTCTTTAGCCATTCATGCGCGCCTGGCAGGGGATCAGGAAGCCGAAAATGTACTTGCCAAAGCAGGCCTGCTTTCAGAAAAATATCCGTCAGAAAATATGCTGCATTTACTTGGCGGGAGCAAATTTCTGGAAATCTGTCCCGTCACTGCCGCCAAACCAGAAGCGATTGACTTTATCCTGGAACACGACCCTGTGCCGGACAGTATCCCGGTTTATCTCGGCGATGACGACAAAGATGAACTTGCCTTTGCAGCTATCAAGCAACACGGCGGGATTCCAATTGTGGTGGCAGCCCAGGAACGTGTCACCCAGGCAAGCTACCGCCTGCCCTCGCCCCGCGCGGTGCGCGCCTGGCTGGAGGAATTGCTGGAATGGCTTGAGAGGGGATTGCCCACCGATTTATAAGTGATTTTAAAACTAATTTATGTTAGAATTTAAAAATTGAATTTGCCTGACAATGTTCAGGCATCATTCGTCTATTCACTTCACCCATTTCTCATCTCGATAAGGAACGCGTATGCCCGAAGATCCCCGAATTTTGGAATTGCGTGAAAAACGCAAGAAATCGCGCCTCGGCGGCGGCGAAAAGCGGATTGAAAAACAGCATGCCAAAGGCAAGCTGACTGCCCGCGAACGGATCGACCTCCTTGTGGATCCCGGCACTTTCCATGAACTGGATCCGTTTGTCATGGCACGTCAACATGATCTGGAACTGGACGATGAAAAGCTCCTCGGCGATGGTGTGGTCACTGGCTACGGTCAGATCGATGGCCGCACCATCTACGTTTATGCCCAGGACTTCACCGTCATTGGCGGCTCGCTGGGAGAAATGCACGGTCAGAAGATCAGCCACGTGATGGACCTCGCCGCGAGCAACGGCACCCCGGTGATCGGGATGATTGATTCCGGCGGCGCGCGCATTCAGGAAGGCATTCACAGCCTGGGTGGATACGCTGAAGTTTTCCGCCGCAATGCGCAGTATTCCGGTGTCATTCCGCAAATCAGCCTGGTGATGGGTCCCTGCGCCGGCGGCGCGGCCTATTCTCCGGCCCTTCAGGACTTCATCATCATGGTCGAGAAGCAATCCTACATGTTCCTCACCGGCCCGCAAGTGATCAAATCGGTCACCGGCGAAGAGACGGATCAGGAAAGCCTGGGAGGCGCAGCCACCCACCTCGGCATCAGCGGCATCGCCCACATGGCTGCCCCCAGCGACCAGGACGCCCTGGCCCTCGCCCGCCGGCTGGTCAGCTACCTGCCCAACAACAACATGGAAACCCCGCCCTATGCAGCCCCCGTGGATGACCCCAACCGCATGGAAGAAGCCCTCAATGCGATCATCCCCCTTGATCCGCGCACCCCGTATCGCATGCACGATGTCGTAGAGATGGTAGTAGACAAATGCTCTTTCCTCGAATTGCAATCCACCTATGCCCAGAACGCCTTGATCGGTCTGGCCCGCATCGGCGGTTACGCCGTCGGCATTGTCGGGCAGGAACCCAGCGTTCTGGCAGGCTCGCTCGACATTGACGCTGCCGACAAAATCGCCCGCTTTGTGCGCTTCTGCGACAGTTTCAATATCCCCCTGGTAACCTTCGTCGATTCACCCGGCTTCCTGCCCGGCATCAACCAGGAACACGGCGGCGTCATCCGCCACGGCGCCAAAATCCTTTACGCCTATGCGAATGCCACCAACCCGAAGATCTCCATCGTTACCCGCAAAGCCTACGGCGGCGCCTACATCGCCATGAGCAGCAAATACATGGATACGGACGTTACCTATGCCTGGCCGAGTGCCGAGATCGCCGTGATGGGTGCAGAAGGGGCCGCCAACATCCTCTTCCACAAGCAAATCAAGGCCGCCGAAGATTCTGAAGCAGAACGCAAAAAGGTTACCCAGGAATATCAAAATCTGTTCCTCAACCCCTACGCTTCTGCCAAAGCTGGTTTCATTGATGACGTGATCGAACCCAAAGAAACCCGCCCGATGATCGTGGCTGCCTTGCAGACCCTGCGCAACAAACGGGTGCAGAGCCTGCCGCGCAAACACGGCAACATGCCCGTCTAAAGGAGAGACCGATGAGTCCTTTGACAATTTCCCTGTGGATCACCCTGGTCGGCATTGTCTTAATCTTCGCCGCCATTGTCATCCTGTGGGGCAGCATGGAATTGCTGGTGCGGATCACGACCCCCAGAGACAAAGGCGAAGCGGCAGAAGGGGAAACAGTGCCGGAAGCGGATCCCCCAACCATTCGCAGCGACCGCAAACGCCGGGCCGCCGCAGCCGCAGCCGCCGCCGCCCTGGCAATGCAAAATTCCCGTGTCGCTGTGTCCCCCGCACCCCTGTCCACCGAGTTGAGCGCGTGGCAGCGGGCTTCCTGGAATCAATAAACCGACAATTTGATCAAACCATTGAGGTGGCTTGCATGAAAATCCGTGTCAAAGTCGACAACCAAACCTATGAAGTGGATATCCCTGACCTGAAATGCCGCCCCATCCTGGCGGTCATCGACGGCGAAACCTTTGAAGTCTGGCCGGAAGATGCTCAGACGGCAGTCAGCCAAAACAGCCTGGCGCCGGTATCCTCTGCCCCGGTGTCCTCTACCCCGGCGGTGCCGGTGACCGCAGCAGCTCCGGTACAGGGCGGTGCCAGGACGGTGACCGCCCCCATCCCGGGTGTAATCCTTTCCCTCAGCGTTCATGAAGGGGATACCATCCAAAACGGTCAGGAATTGTTAATCCTGGAAGCGATGAAAATGAACAACGCCATCCGTGCCAGCCGTGACGGCAAGATCGCCCGCATTCACGTGCATCCCGGCGATCAAGTCAAACACGGCCAGCCGCTGATGGAATTCAGCGACTGAGAAAGAGGCCAAAATGGATTTCACTTCAATCCTTGAGCAAGTCACCCGCGGCTTCGCCAATTTCTACTGGGGCAATGCCGTCATGCTGGCGGTTGGCGGCATCCTCATCGCTCTGGCAATTGTCAAGGAGTACGAGCCCAACCTGCTGCTCCCGATCGGCTTCGGCTGTATCCTCGCCAACCTGGGCATGTCGGCAGATCACGGTGTGTTCAAGTTCATCTACGATTTCGGCATCGGTACAGAGCTTTTTCCGCTGCTGATCTTCATCGGCGTGGGGGCGATGATCGACTTCCGCCCGCTGCTGGCCATGCCGCACATGGTGCTGCTGGGCGCTGCTGGTCAATTCGGCATCTACGGCACCCTCATTCTGGCGACTCTGCTGGGTTTCCCGCTCAACGAAGCGGCCTCCATCGGCGTGATCGGCGCCATTGACGGCCCGACGGCCATCTTCGTCACCAACATCCTCGCCCCGGAACTGATGGGGCCGATTGCCGTAGCGGCGTACTCCTATATGAGCCTGATCCCCATTATCCAGCCGCCCGTGATGCGCCTGCTGACCACCAAAAAAGAACGCGCCATCCGCATGGAATACAGTGCGCGCCCAGTCTCTCCGGCAGCCGTGATCATCTTCCCCCTGGCGGTAACCGTCATCATCAGCCTGATCGCCCCGGATGCAGCCCCGCTGATCGCTACCCTGATGCTGGGCAACCTGCTCAAGGAAAGCGGCGTGGTCGCCCGGCTGGACAAAGCCGCCCAAAACGAGATCATCAACGTTGCCACCCTCTTTCTGGGGTTAGCCATTGGTACCACCATGGTCGCCGAAAGCTTCCTCAACGCCAAGACCCTGATGATCCTCGCCCTCGGTTTGCTGGCCTTCATTCTGGACACCGTGATGGGCCTCATGTTCGGCAAACTGATGAGCTTTGCCACCGGCGGCAAGATCAACCCATTGATCGGGGCCTGCGGCATCAGCGCCTTCCCCATGGCCGGGCGTCTTTCTGCCCAAATGGCACAGGAAGAAGACCCACACAACTTCATCCTGATGCACGCCATGGGCTCCAACACCGCCGGCCAGCTCGGCAGCGTCATCGCCGGTGGCCTCCTGCTGGCCCTGGTGCAGGGATTCTTGTAGTAAGTAACCGCTTCTGATTTGCAACCAGGCTGCCCGTTTGGGCAGCCTGTCTTTTTTTGTAGGGACAGGTCTCCTGACCTGTCCGCACCCCGTCACCTGTCCGCACCCCGTCAAACATACAATCATGTCACCCCAACCTTCCCAAACGAAAACCCCAACAAATATAAGCGCGCAACGCTTGCGCCTGCCTTCTCCGTTTTTTTGACGATGATCCAAAATTTATCCCCCGGACAACCAACCTGCGGATATAAAAAGCTACAGCGGCCACGCTTCGCGCGGCCGCTGTAATCTTCTACTCCTCTGCTGGCAGATAACGCAGCAGCGCAGACCCCACCACCTCGCCGATGTACTCCGTGCGGCCGTGGAAAGTATTGAAGTACGGCTCGCTCTCTTCCAGCACGTAGCGCGCGCCGTAGAGATAATCCAGGCCAATCTCATCCAGGTACGCACTGGCTGTACCTTCCCGCATCATCTGGTAATACTCATAACTGTTGATCAGGCCATCCAGATTAACGATGATGCGATCCTGGGTGAAATATCCCAGCACACCGCCGCCGGTAGAACCAATGATAGATCCCGGTTCAGTGTACTTTTCCAGCCCATACGCGCCGCCCAGATAAACTTCTTCATTCTCCGGCGTCACCGTAGGGGGAGAAAGCCCGATAGAATAATCAACAAACACCAGCACCATGATGACTGCCGCCAGGGCAGGAACCGCCTGCAGGGCAGTCTTATTGATCTTCGTGGCCTGCAATTTACGCCAGACGATCTCGGCCATGATCGCCAGAATAAGGGCAACAAACAACATCTGCCCGACCCAGTACCAGGCCTTGGCGGCCACGTACCCCGTCATGGTGTAGTTCGCCATCTGGATCATACTGCCAACCCACAGGGGCAGCAGCCCCAGTTTCTTCCAGGCAGCAGCAGTGTATTTGC
>Ga0334887_1001476_pt1 | contig 30225 bp, 26 predicted proteins | sample GraSluR1_MG_10_FD_207217 | JGI IMG/M metagenome (GOLD analysis project Ga0334887, IMG submission 207217) | Sludge microbial communities from methane-producing bioreactor in Wageningen University, Netherlands - Granular Sludge_18_07-R1 | ecosystem: Engineered > Bioreactor > Anaerobic >...
CCGCCATCAGCGCCACGGAGTAGCCCATGTCCCTGTAGTACTCGGCAAGGGTGATGCCTGTGTAAACACTGGCTTCACGGGCGGCCACGGGCATGTTGGAGGTGTTGGCCACCAGAACGGTTTTCAGGATAAGCGGCTTCCCGCTCTTGGGATCTTCAAGATTGGGAAACTCCTGAAGCACATCTGTCATCTCGTTGCCGCGTTCACCGCAGCCCACATAGACCACGATCTCGGCGTCGGCCCACTTGGCCAGCTGGTGCTGAATCACCGTCTTGCCGCTGCCGAAGGGCCCCGGCACGCAGGCGGTTCCTCCCTTGCCCACCGGGAAGAAGGCGTCCACCACCCTCTGTCCGGTTACCAGGGGTTCGTTGGGTGCCAGCTTCGTGGCGAAGGGCCTCGGTTTCCTCACCGGCCACCTCTGAAGCATGGTGAGTTCCCGGGCGGATCCGTCCGAAACGGTGATTTTCGCCACCACATCGTCGATGGTGTACTCCCCCGCATCTGCCACCCATTCCACCTCTCCCGAGGTTCCGGGGGGAACCATTACCCTGTGAAGAATGAGCTCCGTCTCCTGAACCGATCCGATAAACTCGCCTCCCCGGACCGTGGTTCCCGGCTTCAGCTCGGGGGAGAAGTCCCACTTCTTTTCATGATCGAGGCCTGGAATGTTGATTCCCCTGCCGATCCAGTCCCCCGCCTGTTCCCTGACCTTGTCAAGCGGGCGCTGAATGCCGTCGTAGATCGATGTCAGAAGCCCGGGACCCAGTTCGACGGAAAGGGGCAGCCCGGTTTCGTAGACCGGATCTCCGGGTTTGAGACCGGCGGTTTCCTCGTAAACCTGTATGCTTGCCCTGTCGCCCTTCAACTCGATGATCTCGCCGATCAGCCTATAGTCGGAGACATAAACAACATCGTACATTCTGGCTGAAGTCATCCCAGTGGCTACCACCAGGGGACCGGCGATTTTGTCAATCCTTCCCTGTTGCATTCCGCATCCTCCGGCTATTCATCCTCGCTCATCAGATCGACTCCAACGGCTTTGATGATGAGTTTTCTTATGGCGTCCTCCCCCCGGCGGCGGCTTCCGGAAACACCGGGAAGCACCACCACCGCAGGAACTGGAAGACCCAGGGTTTCCGTCACCATGTCTTCAAGCTGGTCCAGTATATCCTCGGTAATCATAAGTACCGAAACCTGTTCCTTCACCAGGCGCTGGAAGGTTTTTCGGGCCTGATCCCTGTCGCCGGGGGTGTATGTTTCCACTCCCAGGGCCCTGAAACCCAGCACCGAGTCGGCGTCGCCGATGAATGCCGTACGCCCTTCGGTCATCGCCTCTCCATTCACCTGGGAAGCCGCGCCTGCAGCTTCGCGATATCCATGCCCGCCCTTTTTGCCGCGGCAAGAAGGCTCAGATGAAACACCTCGAGCTCTCTGCCCAACACATAGGATGCCAGCAGGCCGGGTCCGAAGGGGGTTGAGGCGAACCGGGAGAGGAGCTTCATGACAACCCTGTCGCTCTCCCTCTGAAACACCAGGAACGACCCGGCATCAAGGGCTTCCTTCAGCGCCGACGCCGCCCCTTCGAATCCTCTGATTTCCGAAAGCGCATCGGGCAGCCTGTTCTTTCTGCCGGCTTCCAAAACCTCCTCCGGTGTGTGAAACCCGCCGGCGAGAAGCCATTCCCCGACCTGACCGGAAGGCAGTTCATCAACAGCAAACCTTCCGGCGGTAAGAAAGTTTCTAAGCTCGATTCGGGTTCTTGGAAGCTCCCGCAGCTCTCCCGCCAGAGATCCAAGGTGGATTTTCTCCACTTCTGCCGCAAGGTGATCCATCTTCAGGTCCACCCTCAGTGTGTCCCCCCCCTGGGCGCTGCGCTGGATATCCTCCAGCACGACTCGAAACTCCAGGGGAAGCTCGGCGGCGGCGGTGGAATCGTTCCAGGCCCTCTGAAAAAGACTCGCGGAAAGTGTTCCATCGGGCTCCCGGGGTACCTCTCCGCCTCCTCCGGAAGCAAGGTCTTTCCAGACATATCTGGCGTTTCTGACATCACGCCGAACAAGAATCCCCTTAACCAACGCCTCGGAGGGGCTCAGCTCAGCAAGTTCATCCTCCGCGGCGGACACCGAAGCCGACAGGGCTTCTTCAATACCATCGGAGTGAATCAGCCTGCCATACCAGGTTTCGCCCAGAACCTTCAGCACATCGTCAATCCCCGGGGAACTGAGAAGCCTGTTCCATGTTCTGTCAGGAAGAAGGGATGCCTCGAGGGCACTGATCCTTCCAGCCGCATACTCCCAGGTGGAACTCACGAACTCTCCAGCTTCTCTACGGGAAGCATTCCGGAAAGCTCCATGACAAGGTCATCGTGCACGATGGAAGCCATCATTTCCAGTGTTGCGTTCCGGCTGACCTTTCCGGATCTGAGGATAACCCCTCCCGAAGCATCGTGGCGCTCTTCGGAAAGAATAAACCTGATTCCCTCTGTGGATTGCCTGTCGAGGAAGCCCTGAGTGATCCTGTCCCGGTCGGCTTCGCAGATCGTTACCTTGACATCACCGGTGAAGTCGCACTGGGAAAGCAGCGCCGCGACAAGATCCATATAGCCTTCATCGGATGCCAGATCCTGTACCGCCTGGTCAACCGCTTCGTCTATCAGCCTTCTTCTGAGATTTAGAAGCCTTTTCTCCTCTTCCCTGAGAACATGCTTCCGCATTCGGCTTTTTCTTTCCCGAAGGCTTTCCGCAAGCCGGGCTTTGTCCTTCTCCGCCCGGGTTGTCAGGCTGGCCCGCATCTCCTCAAGCGCCGTCTTTTTCTCCTGCCGGGCTTCCGCGATAATGGCTTCCGCTTCATTCTCGGCGTCCCGTATGATTTTTTCCCGAATTGCCTCGAGGGACATTCGGACTAACCTATCTGTCCGAGCATGAGGAAACTGACCAGGAATCCAAGAATCGCGTAGAACTCAACGAAAACCGCAAGGATGAGAGCCTTGCCGGAGTCATCCGGCTGCTTCGCGGTCATCATGGCGCCTGATGCGCAGACCTTGCCCTGGAAAATACCGGATAGAAGCCCTGCCAGGGCCACAGGAAGCCCGGCGGCGAAAATCTTCCAGGCATCGGTGAGTTCGAGAGTGCTGAATCCGGCTATTTTCCCCAGAAGCAGGAATGCTATCACAAAGCCGTAGATGCCCTGCGTTCCAGGAAGGGCCGATAAAAGAAGCACCTTGCCGAACTTCTTGGGGTCTACGCTCATGACCCCTGTGCTTGCCTGGGCGGCAATGCCGACTCCAACAGAACTGCCGATTCCCGCAAGGGCGCAGGCAAGGGCAGCGCCCAGATAGGCGACGAGATACACTGTCACTTGTTGTCCTCCCTGTGAAACTTACCGGTCATATGGAATCCCTGATTCGGACGAAGCGCGCCTCGTATCGGAGAGGAGTGAATGGAACGCCTGTTCCGTCGTAGAATTTTCCGAAAAACTCGACGAACTGAAGCCTCGCGGTATGGATGAAGCCTGACAGAACCGCCATGGCTATGTTGAAAACATGGCCCGCCACCAGAACGAGAAGCGCGAGGACTATTCCTATCCCCGCTATGCTTCCCGCAACCATTCCCGCTATCTCGTTTATCACCTGGGCAATGATCGCGCTGGAGAGCGCCAGGGCGAAAAGCCTGGAATAACTGAGGACATCACCCAGAAGGTTGACGATTCCGTAAGCGGCATAAGCCCCGAGACCCACCTTCCCGCCTATGTTTCCCGCGGATCTGCCGCCCATCACGAAGATAAGCAGCGCCCCCGCCGCAAGCAGATACAGGAAGAACGAATCGGCGGGCCCGCTGATGTCGTAAAGGGCGCCGTTCAGCAGATAACGGTTGAACAGCCAGGGAAACAGCCCGGCTATGGCCAGCATCCACCCCCCCTGTTCAAGCACCGCCGCGAAGCCTTCCCCCTGCTTGAGGCGCTTTGCGAGGTTCACCATCACCCCCCACGAAAGCTGCAGAAGCCCCAGTCCCAGTGTGAGGTAGAGAAACTGGTTGGACGCGAAGAAACCTTCCTGATCCGGCGAATAGCCTGGTACAAGGTTGTTCAGAATCATTGCGGGAGCCTGGAGCAACGGGGGAAGAGCCTTGAACTCCATTCCGAACCAGCCTCCGAGAAAGACTCCGGCCAGAATGCTCGCAAGCCCCCCCTGAAAAATCAGCCTGAACAGCCTTGTGTTTCCGCTCCTTCGATTCACCAGCCACCAGCCCAGGGCGCTGCCGAGAACCAGGGCGGCTCCGTATCCCGCGTCACCGATGCAGATACCGAAGAACAGCGCATAGAATGGGGCGAACAGAGGAGTTGGGTCAGGATCTCCCTCGGAGGGTCGTCCGAACATGTCGGTGAGGAGCAGATAGGGATCAACCGTGGCGTGCTCGGTAAGAAACACCGGGGGAACCTCGCCCTCCAGGGGCTCAACCACTTCAATACCGGCAGCAGCGGTTTTTTCAAGTTTCGTTCTGAAATCGGGCACATCCTTTTCCCTCATCCAAGCATGAAGCACAAGGACACTGGAGGATGCCAGCCCTCCCGACGCGGCCTGGGACCGGACAAGAGAAAGACCCGCCGCATCCCAGAGCATCCGCATCTGGGGAAGCCGACGGGAGAGCTTGAGCGCTCTGCTTTTCCGTTCCGAAAGCCTTTTTCGTGTTTGTCTGGTCTGTAGATCAAGCTTTTCAAGCTCTTCGCCGGGTGTTCCCTCAAGACCGGCAAACTCACCCGGAACAAAGCCGAGGGATGAGAGTTTTTCGCCAAGAGCCTGGGCCTGATCCCGGTGGGCCACGAATGCAACGGTTTCTCTGGTGCAGTTCAGAATCTCCACGAGATCCATTTCGTTCGCCAGGGAAACGGCGATCTCGGAAGCTCCGGGCAGAACTCCGGCAAAAACTGTTAACAAGCCGCTTCTTCCCACCATGTCGAAACGGCATGGAAGCCCTGCCCAGCTTTCCACAAAGGCCTTTCGGGAGTTCAACTCCCTGAGCGACTGTTCGGCTTCCGCGATCTCGCCGGAAAGCGCCAGGGCTTCATTCGCCTCACTGCGGATCTGAGGGTCGGCCAAGGTGTTTTCGAGATTCTCCCGGGTTACCACCATCTCCGGACCGCCCTTTTCATCGCGGAAACCTGAAAGGAACTGAATCGTTCTTTCAAGATTTGCCCGAAGATCCCTGAACTCACCGGGGCTCTCCCCGGAGACCGGAGCAAAACCCGATACCTCTCCCGCCTCGGCGTTCACCAGGTGGGTGTTGCCCACCCGTTCCAGAAGGGCGAGCACATCTGAACGATGGGCGCTGTGGCATAGAATCTCGACCTTTACAACCGCATCCCTGGCCATGTCAACGGCCTTTGAGGATTCTGCCCCGCAGAAGCCCAAGTGCCTCGGAGGGAAGCTTCCGGGACTTATCGATCAGGAGCTCGGCCAGCTCGTCGGTTGTTCGGCGAAGCTCGATCTGGTAGGCCTCGGTATCGGTCATGAGCCCGGCGATTTCCCTCTCCTTCGCTGCGGCAAGCGCGCTTTCGTATCTTTCCTCAAGCTCCTTCAGGGCAGAGGGGATGGCGTTTCTTTCCATCTGGGCTTCTCGGCGGGCCTTCTCAATAATCTCAGCAGCGCCGGTTTCCGCGGAAAGCAGTGACTTGAGGTTATCGCTCAAGCGGTTCCTCCCTTTCGCTGGTTACTGGCAGCCGTACATTTGTGGATACAACATGCCAAACGGCTTTAGTAGAATAGCGCATCATAATGCACGGCAATCAATACCATGGTTATCAACACAATGAGAGGGTTTTCCACATTCTTTCGTTCAGCTCTTCTGCGGGGTTTCTTTCCCGCTCATACTGCAGTGTCCCTGAAAGAAAACGCCTTCTTCGATAACAAGGCTGCGTGTATAGATGTCTCCCTCCACCCTGGAACCATTCTGAAGCTCAAGCTGGTTTTCGGCTTTTATGGTTCCGTTAATCGTTCCACCGATCACGGCCTGGGCGACTGTGATTTCGCCTTTGATCCGTCCCTCGTGGCCAACGGTGAGAGTTGCCGAAACGCTGACCTCGCCATCTACAAGGCCGTCGACTCTGAGACCTCCCTGAACGCTGAGCACGCCGTTGAATGTGCTTCCCGTGCCAATAATGGAGTTGATGGCATTTCCGGAATCTTCTTTGCCCACTTTATCTCCTTACACCTATTCGTCTGAAGGGGCGCCCTGTGTGGCAAGGTTTTCAATCACCCTTCTGATGGCCCTGATTTCCTCGAGCTGCATTTCAATCATCTCCAGGCGATAATCAATGTCCATCGCCATGGACAGGGAGTCACTCAGCCCGGCAATCCTCTGGTTCAGGGCTTCCTCCCTGCCGTGCCTCAAAGCCCCGAAGGCTAGCAAGTATACGGCTCCCGCAACGATAAGGGCTACCAGCACCACCAAAGCGCGGAATACTGGAATTCTTGCCCCGGTAATACGGAATTCCCTTCCTTTTCCATGGGCGGAATGGGGTATAATGGCAACGGTGAACCCCTCATGTTTCCGGGCCATTTCTCCTCCAGATCATTGCTTTCCGCAGGCCCTAACCTAACCGGGCACAGGGCTTGGGGCCAATCCCTCAAAGCTTGTTTAACAGTGCCCTGATTTCGTCGGTTTTCATCCCCCGGCCCAGGCATGCCATAAGCATCAGACGGATCTTGTGACCCTGCATGTCCCCCGCGGTCAGAGCGCCGGCTTCGATGAGATCAACACATCCTCCCTCGTAACCGTACACTCCCAGAACTCGTCCCATGTAGCATCTGCTGGTGATGACGATCACAACCCCCCGGGCAAGAGCCCTTTTCAAAGCGGAGGCGGTTTCCGGAGGAACATTTCCCCGGCCGAAGGCTTCCACAACTATGCACCGGTATCCCCGGTCGGAGAGGAAATCGATCAGTTCTCCGCCGAAGCCGGCGGCACACCGTACCAGTCCCACCGAGGTATCCAGACGGGCCGGACCCGATGGCAAACGGAGACGCCATATGGGTGCCCTGTGAAGGATAACACCATCCTCGTCCACAAAGCCCAGAGGGCCGTAACCGGGAGAGCTGAAACTGCTGGTATTGGATGTGCAGGTTTTCGTTACCCTGCCCGCGGCATGAATCTCGTCGTTCAGTACCACCGTAACACCCAAATCATGAATTTCGGAACTTACGGTGAGAATGGCTCCCCGGAGATTCCGCGGCCCATCCACCCCCAGCTCTCCGGGGCTTCTCATCGCCGCGGTGAAAACCACGGGAACCGGTCCACCAAGATGAAGGTCGGCGAAAAAGGCGCTCTCCTCCAGAGTGTCGGTGCCGTGGGTCACAACTATTCCTTCGTACTCACCGCACGAAACCAGCTCCTGCAGCCTGATTGTGAGCTCCAGCATCAGGGTCGGCGTCATGTGGGGGCTTGGAAGGCAGAACATTCTTTCGTTGCAAAGCTCTATCTGTTCAGGAATCCCCGCGGTGGCTCTGTCAAACTCCATGCCGGGACCTATCATCAAACCCCTGTCACCGGGAGCCATCTCTATGGTGCCACCGGTTGACAGAACAAGAACTCTCTTACCTGCCATGACTTCCCGGGGATAGTGCCTGAAGGCTCTTTTTGAGTTCCAATGGATCACCCGCCAGTGACGCGGCCTTTTCCATGACTTCGCTGTTGTTTCCGTAGTTGTCCAGCAGGTGAAGCAGTTCCTGGTCGGTGCTTACAGCCTGAAGCAGTTTTTCGTTCTCTTCGAGAAGCCTCAGCAGATCCTCCCGGGAGGGGTCTACGGTCCACCGCAGGAGAATTGCCACTGAATCCGCATTGTCTCTGTATTTGCGTCGCATGTCGGCACTGATCTCCCGGGCCTCCTCCATGGATACAACCCCGAATGCGTGCTTCTGCTTCCTGACCTCGTCCCGCACCCGGTCGTGGATATCCTGAAGCGCCGCCGGGAAGGGGGGGGCTTCCGACCCGCCGGCGAATATCCAGGATTGCCCGAGGGCCGACGCCAGAACCCTGTCGGCATTCGGGAAAGGTTTTTCGAGAATGAAACCCCAGACGCAGATGAACATGTTCCCGAACTGCCGGACGAAGCGAACCATTTCCGGTGTTCCGCCCTCGAGGGAAAGCCTTTCGAGAAGCAGTTCAAGCAGCTTTCGCCGTTCTTTCCTGCCGGCGAGAAGGAGCTCAATTCTGTCCAGGGCACGGGTTTTCCACATCGGAGCAAAGAGATGTTTTTCAAGAAGCCCTGAGGCCTGGCCGGGAAACACTGCGGTGGAAAGACAGTCCGCGATCATAAGCAGTATCTCAGACGCGCTGTCGGCCCCGAGGAAATCCAGAACTTCCACAATTCCCTCGGCTGTGTCCAGCGCTTTGTCCAGGTCGGTGCTTTCGGCAAGAAGAATCATCAGGGAGCAATTCAGAATCGGGGGCAGGGTTTTCAATGCCCAGGAGTACACCGGGTCGGCTCCGGTGCTGCGGATTGTTTCGCGAAGCTCCGCTTCCGCCTTTCCGCATCCCCGCAAAGACTTTCCCTTTCTCAGAGCGATGAAAAAGTCCAGCGGGTCTCTTCCTTCGCCGAGAAATCCCTTCAATCTTATCAATCCCTGCCGGTCACAATGGTAATCAAGGCTTTCGGCTCCGGGGACTCCTGCGGACACCAGTCCCGAACCGAGAATTGAACAGATACGGATGAGTTCTTCCTTGCGGGAGTGAACGGAAGACAGCAGTGCCGCGACCCCGCCAATCCTTCGTCTTGGCGCTTCCCGGGCTTCATGGGTCAGGGTCCAGGATTTGAGTATCTGATCAGGTTTAAAGTTATCGGTTTCAACGGTGGGAATGGCCCTTCCCTGAAGCCAGGCCTCGAGGCTTGTGGAAAACTCCAAAGCCCGGCTTTGAAGAATGTCTTTTCCCAGATGCCTGAGGAATTCTTCTCCGGCGGGAATGCCTCCGATGCTCCTCTGGGATAGTTCTATCGCCTTCTCCAGAAACCCTGGCAGCATCTCGGGCTGTCTGTGGTAGAAGAAAATGCTTTCGGGAAGAATATCCGCGAAAAACGCCATAGCCGACCGTCCCACCTCGGTGGAAACGCTGGCCTCGGTGGACCTGGCCGGCATCAGGGTATCCGCAAGCCGGGCGATGACTGAGCTGTCCACTCTATCCAGAGCGTCCGGAACTTCCATGTAGGCGTTCAGTATGTCTCTGATTCCCCTGTCAAGAAAACTGGAGAATATCCTGTCGAAACCCTCCTGCCATACCGCCTGTCTGCTGAACCTGTCACAGATGGCCCTGATACCCGAAAGCAACTCCTCCGAGCGATGCCTGTCCAGACCGGGAAGGGTTAGATAGTCCTTCATCAGGGTATCCAGAGCGGCCACCCTTCCTCCTGCCCTGAAAACCCTCTGAAGAGTGAGGTTTTCCGCTTCCCTCAGCCTGTCCTGCTCGGGGGCCGTGTTGTAGCCGGTTACCGCAAACGCCAGACAGTCTTTGAAAAGGGGATCGGATACTCCCACTTCCTGCATCAGCGGAGCAACAACCATGTCCAGAAAACGGAGCCTTCGGGATGGATCCTTCACACTGCCAAGGAAACCGAATACTATCTTTTCAGCTTCGGGTTCGCTGTCGAGGAACCTTTCCATCCAGGTGGGAGCAAGACCGGATGACAGCTTGTTCCTGTCCACCGGGGTAAGCAGGGAGAAGACTCCTGCGATGGACGCGGTGCGGCTGATGTAAAACCCTGCGTCCTCATCAGGAGCAGCCCGGGCCAGCAGAGACGCCACCGCTGCCAGGTGCGTCTGGTGAGGGCCTTCACGGGTCATGGCCCGCTCCATCAACGCAAGACCCCTTCTCCCGGAGGGGGCTCCGTCCAAAGCGCGGAAAACTGTTCTGAGGCTTCTGCGGTCCGGCATTCGCCCAACGGAAAGAACCTTTTCGGTGATATGATACATCCTAAGCACATCAACCGCGGTGTATGCCGAATTACCCTCTGTATCCACGAGGTACTCGCACACGAAAAGCAGGGCTTCGCCGTCAACCCTGCCGTTCATGCTGGAGAGGAACTTCACCAAACCCTGGTAGGTTATGCCCTTCTGGGACATGTACACCATTTCCACAAACTGCTCGCCCAGATGATTCGGGTTTTCGCTTCCTGAAGGACATATGGACAGCATCTCAATCGCCAGGTCTATTTCCATCTGGGAATCTATGTGGTTGCAGGCCACGGGGCTCGATTTCAAAACGGCGGCAACGGTGGCAGGGTCGTCCGACCTGAACAGCACCATTGCCCGGTGAACCCTTTCCTCGGAAAGGAGTTCATCAATTGGCCTTCTCTTCTTCAGGGCATTCATGGCCCCGCAGAAGAACCTGAGACTGCCCATGGAAGCCATGCCTTCGGAAATCCTTCTGTATATGGGCATTCCCCTTGTTGCCACGATTTCCCATAGAGGGGCGAATTCCGTGAGTGGGTACAGCCAGCCCATATCAGCGGCGAAATCCATGAGAACCGCCTTGTTTTCCTCGGACACACCCTGGTAGTCAACCGCCTTTTTCAGCGCTTCGAAAACCTCGTTTCCTCCAGAGGCAAGGCGGTCGCAGATGTAGGGAAAATGCCCGGGCCAGAAGCCGGCGAGATCGAGGCAGAAAACCACGGCTTCTTCAGTGATGCTTTCGTCACCGCAGCTTCTGAGAACCCTGAACCAGCTTGCGAGGGAGGTGGACAGATCGGTAATCCCGGATGAGTTTGTCTTTTCGGGAAGTGATTCCGCCAGTTGAAAAAATCCCTCAACCGCAAGGCTCCACAGGTTTTGAGGCAGAAGATGAACCGCAGAAAACCATTGCAGGGCAAGTTTTTCGGATGTGGGGGCCGATAGTGTCTGCTGAATTCTGCCGAACAACTCACCGGCGGCATCGGTTTCCATGCCGGTCAACAGCGATGCCATCACGGAAACCGAATTTCTCCATTCGGCAAACAACGGCAGGCTGAGAAGTGCATCGGTGGTGGCGGGGGATGAGCTTGCATACTCCCTCTGAACCCGGGGAAGCGCGGGAATAGATACCGGAGGCGGTGAACAGGAGGCCTCGCCATGAACCGAAAGCCATGTGGCGATTTTCCTTTTCAGAGCATCCTTTCGGGTCATGTTCCTCCGGTTTCAGCGCATGGTTTGACACATTCCGGGGAAAGAATCGCCGCATCAGACACTCGATCACCCTCTGAAAGGCTCATCAGTTTCACACCTTTGGTGTTTCTGCCCACTTCCCTGACATCCCCCGCCCTGAATCTGATGGCAATTCCACCCGCGGAAACCAGAAGAACCTCATCTTCCGGCCCGACAATCCCCACCACCACCACATCGCCGTTTCGTGCTCCGGTGGAGATGTTGATGATGCCCTGGCCGCCTCTGTGGGTAACCCTGTAGGCCGATGAAGGAGTGAGCTTCCCGAATCCGTTCCTGGTTACGGTTAGAATTTTGTCGTGCTCCTGCACGCTGGTCATTCCTATCACCCGGTCGCCGGGGGCGAGCCTTACTCCCCTGACACCGGAAGTGTCACGGGACATGGGTCTTATCTCCCTTTCAGAAAAGCGTATCGCCTTGCCCATCGCGGTACCGATGAGAAGATAGTCTTCTCCGGTGGTCATCATCGCGGTCACCAGCTCCGTGCCTTCCGAAAGCTTCACCGCCTTGATCCCGCCCCGGCGCGGGTGACTGTAAAGACCCAGCGGGCTCTTCTTGACCATGCCCTCGCTTGTGACCATGGCGATAAACGCGTTGTCGTCGAATCTGCCCACACACACCCTGGCCACCGGCCTTTCGCCGGGATTCAATTGAACAAGGTTCACCAAAGCCTTGCCAAAGGTGTTTCTTCCCGCCTCGGGAATCCTGAAGACCTTGAGCCAGTAACAGCGCCCCTGGTTGGTGAAGAAAAGGATGTATGTATGATTGGAGGCAGTGAATACCTGTTCAAGATAGTCTTCTTCCCGGGTTATCACACCTGTTTTCCCCCTGCCGCCACGGTTCTGGCTCTGCCAGGTGTCAACGGAAAGCCTTTTTATGTAGCCCTTGTGGGAGAGCATTATTACCATTGGGTCGTCGGGAACCATGTCTTCGTCTTCCAGGTCATCGGCGTTGTTGGGGGAGATATGAGTTCGGCGGACTTCGCCCCATTTGCCGTCAACCTGCCGCAGCTCCTCGGCCACCAGCTCGAGCCTTGCTTCCCTGCTGGCAAGAAGAGCCTTGAGCTCCTGAATTCTATCGGTGAGCTCAAGAAGCTCTTGTCGAAGTGCGTTTCTGTCAAGGGCGGTAAGCCTGCCAAGACGCATGTCGAGAATTGCCTGGGCTTGAACCTCGGAAAGGGAGAAAGAGGCCATAAGACCAGCCTTTGCCTCTTCCTGGGTGGCCGAGCCGCGAATGATCCGCACCACTTCATCGATGTTGTCCTGGGCTATCAGAAGCCCTTCGAGTATGTGCGCTCTGGCTTCGGCCTTTTCCAACTGGAAGGCGCTTCTTCGAAGAACAACCTCGTGTCTGTGTTCGATGTAGTGAAAAAGCATCTCCCTCAGGGTCAGCCGCTTCGGTACGTTGTTAACCAGGGCCAGCATATTGGCCCCGAAGGACATCTCCATTGCGCTGTGCCTGTAAAGCTGGTTCAGAACAACATCCGCGATGGCTTCCCGCTTGAGGACGATTACGATTCTTGTGCCTTCCCGGTCTGATTCATCGCGAAGGTCTGCGATTCCGGTGAGTTTTCTGTCCTTCACCAACTCCGCGATGGTTTCTATCAGCCTCGCCTTGTTTACCTGGTAGGGTATTTCCGTAACGATTATGCATTCCCGGCCGGACACGGTTTCCTGGTGGGAAGCCGCTCTTATCACAATTCTTCCGTGTCCGGTCAGGTAGGCCTTTCGAATGCCCGCTGTTCCCATGATCCGGGCTCCCGTGGGGAAATCCGGCCCCTTCACCACCTGAAGCAGGCGCTCGTCTCCGGTGTTCGGATCGGCTATCATAAGTAGAAGTGCTGCAATAATTTCCCTAAGGTTGTGTGGCGGAATGTTCGTGGCCATGCCTACGGCTATGCCGGAAGAACCGTTCACCAGAAGGTTCGGAAACCCCGCGGGAAGAACCTTTGGCTCTTCCAGCCTCTGATCGAAGTTGGGCTGAAAGTCCACGGTTTTCTGGTCGATGTCCCGGAGAAGCTCTTCGCCGATGCTTGACATTCTTGCCTCGGTATACCGGTATGCCGCTGCCGGGTCGCCATCCATCGAACCGAAGTTGCCCTGACCTTCAACCAGGGGGTGCCGCAGAGAAAAGCCCTGAGCCATTCGAACCATGGCGTCGTAGACTGATGAATCACCATGCGGGTGGTACTTGCCCAGAACATCTCCCACCACGGTTGCGGACTTTTTGAACCCCCTCTGGTGGGTGAGTTTCTGTTCGTACATGCTGAAGAGAATCCGCCGGTGAACAGGTTTGAGGCCGTCCCGGACATCCGGAAGGGCCCTGCTGACTATCACGCTCATGGAATAGTCGAGATAGGAGCGTTTCATCTCCTCTTCAAGCTCTACGGGCTGCATTCTTGCGTCGTCAGACATCGAGATTTCTGACCTCTCCGGCGTGTTCGAGTATGAATCGTCGCCTTGGGGCGACTTCGTCGCCCATCAGAGTTGAAAAGACATGGTTCGCCTCGACGGCGTCGTCCATTCTTACCTTCAGGAGCTTTCTTGTTTCGGGGTTCATGGTGGTGGACCACAACTGCTCCGGGTTCATTTCACCAAGACCCTTGTAGCGCTGCATGGTTACCTTCTGATCTTCCAGAGTTTCAAGAAGCGCGTTCAGGTCATGGTCGTCAAATATGTACCTGCGGTTCTTTCCCCAGCGAACCTGATAGAGTGGAGGCTGGGCTATGTAAATGTGTCCCTTGGATATCAGCTCGGGCATGTATCTGTAGAAGAATGTCAGAAGCAGGGTTCTGATGTGGGAGCCATCAATGTCGGCATCGGTCATGATGATGATTTTCCCGTACCTCAGGCGGGAAACATCAAAGTCCTCAGCCCCGATTCCCGTTCCCACAGCAGTCACCATTGTTCTTATTTCATTGTTATTCAATATTTTATGAAGTGGAGCCTTTTCGACATTGATTACCTTTCCCCTCAGGGGAAGGATGGCCTGAAAGTACCTTTTTCTTCCCTGCTTGGCGCTGCCTCCCGCTGAGTCGCCCTCAACGATGAAAAGTTCCGCTTCGTCGGGATTTCTGACAGTGCAGTCCGACAGCTTTCCTGGCAGGGAAGCGGTTTCCAGTGCGCCCTTTCTTCGGGTGAGTTCCCGGGCCTTTCGGGCCGCCTGGCGTGCCGCGCTGGTATCAAGGCACTTGAGAACAACTCTCCGTGCTGTGGCGGGGTTTTCCTCAAAGAACTGCTCAAGCCCGGAGTAAACTACGTTTTCCGTTATACCCTTGACTTCCCGGTTTCCCAGTCGGGTTTTGGTCTGACCCTCGAACTGAGGATTCGTGATCTTCACACTGATAACCGCGGCCAGACCCTCTCTGACATCGTTGCCGGAGAAACTCTCATCGGCCTTCTTGAACATTCCGTTCTTGGTGGCGTAATCGTTAAGGCATCTTGTGAGGGCTGCCCTGAATCCGGTCAGGTGTGTTCCGCCGTCAATGGTGTTGATGTTGTTGACAAAGGTGAACACATCTTCCTGGTACGCGGAGTTGTATTGAATGGCCACTTCGGCCCGAAAGTATCCCCCATCGTCCGTGGTGCTTTCCCTGGTGAGGTAGATGGGGTTTTCATGAAGTGGCGACCGGTTCTCGTTGAGAAAGGAAACAAACGAGCTGATACCGCCCTGGTATTTGAAAATTTTCTCGCGCTTCTCGCCGGTTCGTGCATCACAGAGGATTATGGAAAGCCCGCTGTTGAGAAATGCCAGTTCACGAAGGCGGGTTGACAATATCTCGAAGCTGAACTCCGTGGTTTCAAAAATCTCTCCGTCGGGTATGAAGGTCACGGAGGTTCCCCTGGGGCTCCAGCTGTTCTCCAGCGGCATCTCGGACAGGGGAGCCAGGGGCCTGCCTCTCTGGAAGGACTGGCAGTAAAGCTTTCCATCCTTGGCAATCCGCACGGAAAGGTATGAGGAGAGCGCGTTCACAACACTGACCCCAACTCCGTGAAGACCTCCGGAAACCTTGTAGCTCAAATCGTCAAACTTGCCTCCGGCGTGAAGGGTTGTGAGAACAACCTGGACAGCGGGCAGTCCGGTTTTCTGATGGATGTCGGTGGGGATGCCCCTTCCGTTGTCTTCAACGGAAACGCCTCCGTCGGCCCGAAGCGTAACAAGGATTTTGTCGCAATGTCCAGCCTGCGCTTCGTCCACACTGTTGTCCACAACCTCCCAGACCAGGTGGTGCAACCCGGTACTGGAGGTGGATCCAATGTACATGCTGGGACGCTTCCGGACTGCATCCAGCCCTTCCAGAACCTGTATCGATTCAGCCCCGTATACGGACTCGTTTCTTTCTGTCAAACCTTTTCAAGCCTTTCCGGTGGAAAATCGGATAGTTTCACCACGATCCTTCTGAAAAGCACGGTGCCCGCAAGGGTGTTCATCCGCTGAAGTATGCCCTTTTCCCTCGATCGCAACTCCATGCACACCGCGGGATGCCGTGCCGACACCATGAGCGTGTCTCCCTTGAAGCCGTTTGGTTCACTCATTTCAGACAGCGTTGATCCCACCGCCATAGACCAGAACACCAAAGCCTTGCTGCGAAGCACCCCCTCCGAGAATTCGGTTTCCGACCCCATCGAGTTCAGGATATCGGCAACTTTCCTCACCAGCGGCAGAACCTCTCGTCACACCGACGCGGGGGTCGCCAGGCGAACCGGCATCAGAAGGGCAAGGTACTCTGATCCGGAGTCCTGCTCGAGTTCTTCAATCAGTACAGCGGTACCGCCGTCACGAATTTTCAGAACAACGGACTCGCTGTCCATGTTTTTCAGGATCTCCATCAAAAAGTCCCCGTTGAATGCTATCTGCTGGGCATCCGAGTCAAACCGTGCGATGAGTTCCTCTCTGGCTTCACCGGCATCGGTGTTTTCCGCCTGCAGAATGATCTTGCCGGGTTCGAGGGTGAACCTTACCTGGTGGGTGGCGGGATTCGCGATTATACGCATTCGTCTCAGGCTGGAAATCAGATCAACCCTGTTGACCGTGAGTACAAAGGGGTTGTCCGTCGGAATCACCTTTTCGTAAGGAGGGTATGGGCCTTCGATTATTCGGCTGAAAACCACCGTGTCCCCGGATTTGAAGCAAATCTGTGTTCCCTGGGAACCGAAGAAGACATTCTCCTCCTCCCCAAGCCGGCCAAGAAGACTCAGCGCCTTGGGCGCCACGATGGCTTCCATGATCTTGTCTGAAACGAGCCCGGCGAGCCTCATCCGCGCGAGTCGGTGGCCATCCGTGGCAACCATTTCAAGACCGTTTGCGTCCATCTTCCAGAGAGCGCCGTTCAGCGCAGGCCGATAGTCGTCGGCCGCGACGGCAAAGGCGGTCTTTCTAACGGCGTCTGATACAGCCTTAAGGGGAAGCTCGGTGAAAGAAACTTCTGCGGAGGATGGCAGAGAGGGAAAACTGTCTCTGCTGCTTCCCGCAAGGATGAAGCTGCTGTTGCCGCAGGAAATGGTGATCCTGCTTCCAGAGCCTCCGATATGGATATCTCCCCCGGGCAGTTCCTTGACAATCTCAAGGAGTTTCTTGCCGGGAAGAGCCACGGAGCCTTGAGTGCTGATTGTTGCTGGAACGGATGTGATGACCGTTGTGTCGAGGTCTGTCGCGGCAAGGCTGAGCCTGTCCGATTCCGTCTCAAGAAGAATATTGGTGAGAGAAGGAAGACTAGTTTTCGGCGGAAGAGCGTTGGCGACAATGCTGAGACCTTTAAGAAGATCACCATAGGAAACGAGAAGCTTCACCATGCCCGTCTCTCCTTCCACAGGATTACAGATTTCTCAGATAGAACAGCATAAGAATAATCACAACAATTATACATGTGGATTTGTTGAAAAGACAGGTTGCCGCGGTGGGGGAGAACAATATCAGTTTGTTGAAAAACTGTGGGAAAGGAGAGAACGAAAAGAACTTTTTCAACAGGGAGAAGGGGAAGATTGTTGTGAACAGGGAATGCACAGGCTTGTCAACAGGGAAGACGCGACTTGTCCACATGTCAGTTCAGGATGTTTTCGCGGATATCCTGAACTTTTCTTTTCAGGGAGGGGTTGTCGGCAATAAGCTCCCTGATTCTCGCGATGGCATTGAGAACCGTGGAATGGTCTCTTCCGGTGAAGAACCTGCCTATCTCTGTAAGAGGAGTGTCAGTAAGCTCTCTTATGAGCAGCATGCTTATCTGCCGAGGGATGAGGATTTCGCGTTTTCTCTGCTTTCCCCTGATCAGAGCGGGGTTGATGGAAAAGGCTTCCGCAACGGCACCAGTTATAGTGCCGGGGTTGAGGTGTCTTGTTCCAGCGCCGAGAAATTCGCCGAGAAGGCTTCTTACAAGATCTCGGGTAATGGAGATGTTCTGTATCTGTGAACGGACTGCCAGGAGGTTTATCATACTTTCAAGCTGTCTGACATTAGATTTAACCGCGTCTGCAATAAAATAAAGATGTTCTTTGTCAATCGAGATGCATTTTTCTGTTGTGATCTGTGAGAGAATTGCGACCCGGGTTTCAAGCCCAGGGGGTTTTATGTCGGCGATGATACCTGACTGGAATCTGGAAACAAGCCTTTCCTCAAGGGGCTCGATCTCGTGGGGGGGGCGATCCGATGTTAGTACGATCTGTCTTCCCTGAAGGTACAGGTTGTTGAAGATATGGAACAGCTTCTGTTCCGAAACCTCTTTCTTTGCAAGAAACTGGACGTCATCCATAAGAAGGTAGTGAACATCCCTGAAGCGAACATCAAACTCCTCCATTGTGTTCTTGTTCATCAGGGAAGCTACGAGGCGGTTCACGAACTCTTCGCTGGAGATGTACATGAAAACAAGGTCAGGCCGGTGGGTTTGCACATAATGGGCGATAGCCTGGATAAGGTGTGTTTTTCCAAGCCCGACACCGCCATAGATGAAAAGCGGATTTGCAATGTCCGAACCCATGTTTTTTGCCACCGACTCGGCGGTGGCATAGGCAAGCCTGTTGTTGTCATCAACGATGAAACGCTCGAAAGTATAGGAAGGGCGCAGCATTGTCGGAAGAAGTGAGTCACTCTTTATTGGTATGTTCCTTGAGGTGGACACCGCCCGGAAGTGAAGATCGGGGCAGTACAGCAGTTCGGAAAGGATTCCGCGAAGCTGCTCTGAAAAATGCGCCAGAACGAATTTTGCTGTAAAGTCATCCTTGAATTCCACGATGAAAGTGTCGTATTGAAAACTGACGAAACGCGAACCCGCAAGCCACGAGTTGAAAGTGTCAAGACCGAGCCCTTCCCGGGCCCTGTTCAGGCACTCGTTCCAGGCGGACTCTGGTGAGAGGCTCATCGAAGAAGCTGAGTGATCTTTGTAAGGCTTTTGCGGACAACGGTGTCAGAAGGAATCAACATGGTTTTCAACACTCCCCGGGTTCAGGCAAGCACTTGCATAACAAAAGCATGAGAAGAATGCCATTTGGTAACAGCCCAAAACATGTTGATTTCTTTCGCAATGACAAGTGCGGAATGAAGGTTGACAAGAGCGCGCTCGAATAGTAAGATTCCGCTTCCATTTACACGCGGATGTTTCCGGGGCGCAAAGCCGCCGGCATAGTTCTTAGAAGGAACGGGGTAATGAAAAGAACCTATCAACCCAGCAGAACCTCCAGGGCGAGGAAGCATGGGTTCAGGGCCAGAATGGCCACCCGGGGCGGCAGGAAGGTTCTCAATGCCAGAAGAAGGAAGGGCCGCAAGAGACTGGTCCCCTAGGTCTGGAGGAACCGGAGCCTCAAGATATACCCTTAAGAAAACCCGGCAATTCGTCAGACTGTTCCAGTCAGGAAGGCGATTCAAGGGCAAGGTGATCAGAGCGAGGTATTGCGGAAACACCCTGGGCGTTATACGCCTGGGGTTTTCCGTTTCGAGGAAGTCGGGAAACGCGGTAGCAAGAAATCTTTTCAGAAGACGACTCAGGCAACTGGCAATTGAAAACGCATCAGGATGCGTTGGTATTGATGCTGTTGTTGCGCCACTGATGAAGCTCCGGGAGATAGATTGGGTTTCTCTCAGAGATGACTTCATGGACATGATTGGAAACCGTCGGCGTGAAGAGGCTTCTTCTCTGGGCAATTGATGTTTACAGGAGGTTTGTTTCCCCCTTGCTTCCCGAATCGTGCAGGTTTACGCCGACATGCAGCACCTACGCAAGAACAGCTGTTGATAGATATGGCGCCATTAAGGGGGCCAGGCTTGCCATAGCAAGAATACTTCGATGCAACCCGTGGAATCGCGGAGGATACGACCCCGTACCGGAGGACGAACACAATGCAGATGAGTGACCAGTCCAGAATGCTTCTAGCAGCCTCACTGATGATGGCGGTTCTTGTGTTGAGCTGGTTTCTTGCCAGCCCCAGATCTGCATCCGCGCCACCACAGGCACCGGCGGAGGATGTCAGCGCCTTTTCCGCGGAGGATTTCACAGCAACAACTGATGAATCTGCAACTCAGAACGACCAGCCCGATTTGTACACAGAGGTTACGGCCACCGGCCAGGAAACCCGGGAAATAGTCGTGCAAATCATGGACGAAGGCTCACTGATGGTTGATGCTTCAATATCAACCCGGGGTGGAGCCGTTACCCGATGGTCTCTGATGAGGTTTCCGGATCTTGCGGGAGAATCCCGTGATAACCAGGTGAACCTGGCTGCTGAACCATGGCTTGAGGCCAGGGGAAGAGACGGAGAGAGAATAGCATTTGTCTCGGATTGCGCAGATACCGTTACGGTTACCGAAGAGACGGTAATCACTTTTCTATCCGGCAGCGCAACCCGGACCTACACTTTCAGGCCTGGTTCCTACTCGTTTGATGTTACCGAAGAGAACATGTCGGGAAGGGTCACCGTGCAGTCCGGGGCAATTCCGGTAACGGAAGTCAACACCGACCTCAGGCAGTACTACTCCGCCTACTGGCATACCAACAAAATGAACAGGAAAAAGGCTCCATCCCTCGACGAACTGACCGCCACCGGCAACAGCAGGTGGGTTGCGGCGGCTTCCAGATACTTCTGCATAATTCTGCTGCCACAGAACCGGGAGAGGGTCAACGGTTTTGTGTCGCCTGGAGAGGGAGGTTCCCCGGAGATATCCCTGGAAACAGGAAGAGTAACGGTTTATGCCGGACCTGTGAGCTATACACTTCTAAGCTCACTTGGAAGCGATACGGCGAACATGGTGGATTTCGGATTTCCTGTGATAAGACAGCTGGCGCAACTCATTTTTCTCTACCTTGACAGGGTTCTGTCTTTCATAGGAAACTGGGGACTTCGTATAATTATTCTTGCCATTACACTGAAGCTGATAATGATGCCTCTTACGAAGAAGAGCTTTGTGGCCATGCAGAAGATGCAGAGGCTGTCTCCGGCCATAAAGGAAATTCAGAAGAAGCACGCCGGCGATCCCCAGAAACAGCAGCAGGCAATGCAGAAGCTTTACAAGGATGCCGGGGCCAATCCGCTTGGCGGATGTCTTCCAATGATTCTTCAGATGCCGGTCTTTTTTGCCATGTACCGGGTTCTTGGAAACGCTGTCGAACTCAGGGGCGCTCCATTCATTCTCTGGATAACAGACCTCTCAAGGCCCGAGTTGATTCTCTCCTTTGGGGCTCCGATTCTCGGGCTTGAAGGTATAGGGCTCATGGCGTTGATAACCGGGGCATTCATGATTGTTCAACAGAGCATGAGTTCCGCGGCGATGCAGCAGCAGAAGGGAATGATGTACCTTATGCCGGTTTTCATGAGCTACATATTCATGAAATTCGCCGCGGGGCTCAACCTTTACTGGATGATATACAACCTGCTCACCATGGCGCATCAGGAGATAATCAAGAAGAAACTGGAGGCCGCTGATTCCCGGTGACCGCAGCGAATGATGTAATTGCCGCAATCGCCACTCCGCACGGGCTATCCGCCCTGGCAGTCATACGGTTGTCCGGACAAGGGTGTTCCTCCCTGGTGGAATGCGCAGCCGGTCTGACCAGGGGAAGACTGAAAGGAATGAGAAGGGCCAGGCTGAGCTTTCCCAATGGGGGAGACATGGTGGCCCTGGGATGGCCCCCTGGAAAAAGTTATACCGGCGAGGAAATGGTAGAGCTTATATGCCATGGCATTCCCGAAAGGGTTTCGGCGGTATACACCGTGCTTATCGATGCCGGCGCCAGACCGGCACTCCCCGGAGAGTTCACATCAAGGGCATGGAAGAACGGAAAGCTTTCGGACCATGAGATCTTTGCTCTGGCAGCAGCGGTGGAAACCGGAACAGAGACGGAGCCGATTCCCTCGGGGCTTATCAGGCTTCAGACAGAAATAGGTTCGGCGCTTGAAGCGCTGGAGGGAGAAATCGAATTTCAGGACGAGGCATGCCTATCCTCCGTTGAAAACGATGATGTCTTTCTAAGGTGCATGCGGGAAGCGGATATGCTGGTGAAAAACATGCACAGAATTCAAAGGACGGAATCGGTTTACATATCGGGCCCGGTGAATGCGGGAAAATCCACACTTTTCAATACACTCGGCGGAAAGAGCATTGCCCTGGTGCACCCAGAGCCCGGAACCACCCGAGACGGAGCCAGAACAGAGCTGAGAATCGGAGAAAGGCGTTTCATTCTGATCGATACTCCCGGTTTCGGGGGAGAGGGAATAGACAGAGATGCGCTGGAAACTGTTATGGAAATGATTACGGAGCACGACACCATTGTATGGCTGTCCCCTGACGGGAAAGATGCTCCGGCTCTTCTCAGAGGGAAAAGCAAAAGGCTGATTCAAGCGGTTTCAAAGAGCGATACCCACCAAATCAGCGGACTGAGGCTCTCATCCGTTACAGGAGAGGGGATTGCTGCTTTGAAAGAAAAGCTGTTTCTCAGGAGCATTGTCCCAATTGAAGAAAAGGCGATGCAAATCGCCGCATTGATTCGAGAAGCCAATCGGCATGTAATTGAAGAACCGGCAATTGCCGCTTCACTGCTTGGAGAGGCTGAAGCCGCTGTTGAGGAACTCACTGGCTGCAGACACGGTTTGCACGCTGTTGAAAGGGCGCTGAGCGTTCTGTGTGTCGGCAAGTAAGACGGTAGTTGTGATAGGCGGCGGACACGCGGGGGTAGAGGCCGCCCTTGCGGCAAAGAGGGCGGGTGCATCGGCTGTGCTTGTAACCGCCGAACCCGACGCGATATCCCTGATGCCCTGCAATCCCGCGCTGGGAGGCGTGGCAAAGGGAACACTGATACGAGAGATCGACGCCCTGGGCGGAGCCATGGCAGCCGGAGCAGACGAGACATCGCTTCAGTTTCGCATGCTGAACATGAGAAAAGGCCCGGCGGTGTGGGGTCCACGGGTTCAGGCTGACTCTTTGTGCTACCCCTTGTTTATGCGGAAAATGCTGGACAGATCGGGAATCAGAATCGTGAAGGGCCTGGTGGTCGCCCTCCGGGGGGGTCCGGATTTCTTCACGGGAGCAGAGCTGTCCGATGGAGGTATCGTTCCGGGAGACGCCTTTGTACTGGCCACCGGAACGTACCTTGGCGGTGTTCTGTTCATGGGAGGGGAGAAGTGGCCGGGCGGAAGGTACGGAGGGCTTTCTTCAAGACTTCTGGATTCGTACCTGAAGACCATGTTCCACGTGGAACGGTTCAAAACGGGTACATCACCAAGGGTTGTAACCGGCACCATCAGGACCGATGCCCTTGAGATTCAGGACGATCACGATGTTCGTTACCGGTTCAGCCTGGACAGCAAAGAGGGAGTTCGATCGCTGAAGAAGTGCCACCTTGCAAGGACTAACAGAAGAACCGCCGAAGCGGTAAGGGAAAACGCCGGACGGTCTCCACTTATAGGGAAGAGAATCGGCGGTGTGGGGCCAAGATACTGCCCCAGCTTCGAAGACAAGGTCATGAAGTTTCCGGAAAGACATTCTCACCCGATTCATATCGAACCGGTATCTGAAACATCACGGCTTTCCTACATCAACGGGCTTTCCACAAGCATGCCGCAGGATGTTCAATACAGAATGCTGAGAAGCATTGATGGTTTCGAAAAAGCGGAGATAGCGGCTTTCGGGTACGCCGTAGAGTATTCAAGGCTTGCCTGGGGAGAGTTCGGCGCGACACTCATGCTCAGGGGCACAGACAACCTGTTCGCAGCCGGGCAGATTCTTGGTACCTCGGGATATGAAGAGGCAGGGGCACTGGGCCTGCTCGCCGGAGCAAACGCTGCCAGAGTCGCCCTTGGATTCTCCGCTGAAACTCCGGACAGAAGGAGCAGCTACCTCGGAGTGATGGTGGACGACCTGGTTGCAAAGGGAATTGATGAACCCTACCGACTGTTCTCCAGCCGGGCGGAGAACAGGCTGCATCTGAGGCAGGACAATGCTCACCTGCGAATGAATTCGCTCGGAGTCAAGCTTGGAGTTCTGCGGGGAACAAGGTTGTCGGGAGTTCAGCGCTTTGAGGAGCAGTACGAAAAGGCGGGGCTGCTTCTGTCCGAGCCTTTGCTGAACAGTCTCTGCAGAAGGCCGGAAATCACCAGAGAATGCCTGGAGGCACGGTGCTCCGCGCTTAGGGAACTGGATGAAGAAGCAGTTCAGGCAGCCATCATCCACGAGAAGTACAAGGGCTATGTGCGAAGGCAGGACAGGCGGTATCTTGCGGCCAGGCAGCACTGGAACAGACCCGTACCCGCAGGTTTCCGGAAATCAGGCATATCCTTCGAGGCGGTGCAGGCAATAGAGGCCGGCAACCCGGAAACTCTGGAAGAGGCATTCGGATTGCCGGGAGTAAAGGCGGCGGACATGGAGGTACTTACGATTTATGCCATGGCACAAGGATGTTCCACGTGAAACATGTTCCCCCTGACGCTTCAGATCAAATGGCGCTTCTCGGAGTGGAACCGACGGAAGGTTTCATCGAGAAGCTTGATGATTTCGCGGCAATTCTTCATCGATCCTTGGGCGGCCGGTTCGGAAACCTTGTCGGACCCCGGGAGAAGGAAAGGCTCTGGAGCAGGCACATCCTTGAGTCAGCAGCGTACATTCCATTTCTTGGCCAGGCTCGGCTGGTGGTGGACATCGGCAGTGGCGCCGGATTCCCGGGAATAGTTCTCGGGTTGTTCGGGTTCCGGGTTGATCTTGTTGAAAGCAGAAGGAAAAGAAGCCTGTTCCTGATGTATGTAAAGGATGTGATGGCACTGGAAAACATCCGGGTCATTCGTTCGAGGCTGGAATACCTGCCTCCCTTCACCGAGGAAGAAGCCGTTTTTACCGCCAGGGCGGTGGAGGCAGCAAACACCCTTTCGGAAAGGCTTGCTGCGATTACGCCCGGGGGATTCAGTCTGACAACCAGAGTTGTCTCGCCGGAAGATATTCCCGGGGACAAGGTTGTGAAGAAACTGCCGATGCCTCCCCTTGACCGCCCGGGGTTCATGGTGCAGTATCGCCATCCCGGAGCGAAGAAACCACGAAGGAATGGGGGGGGATGACCCGCATTATTGCCGTTGCGAATCAGAAGGGTGGCGTCGGGAAAACGACTACCGTCATCAACCTTGGGGCCAGCCTTGCTGTGAACAACAAGGACGTTCTGATCATCGACCTTGATCCGCAGGCCAATGCCACCAGCGGGCTCGGTGTGCCCCTCGGAGGCATCGGAGGAGTTCACTCGCTGACCGCCGGAAGCAGACCTCTGAATGAACTTGTGATGAAAACCGAGGTCGAAGGCCTCTTTCTGGTTCCGGGCACCACGGATATGGCGGGGCTGGAGATCGAGCTCGCCTCTCAGCAGAACCGTGAGTATTTTCTTGACAAGGCTCTCAAGGGCAGCGTGGAGCAGTATGAATATGTTCTGATAGACTGTCCTCCTTCCCTGGGGCTTCTCACCATTAACGGGCTTGTGGCAGCGGATGGCGTCATCCTTCCGGTGCAAAGCGAGTATTACGCCCTGGAAGGGCTTTCACATCTTCTTCAAACAATTGCGAGGGTTCGTTCCGCCTGGAACAGAAGGCTTCTGTTGTTCGGTGTCGTGGTCACCATGTATGACTCCCGGCTCAAACTGAGCAGGGAGGTCTACGAAGAGGCCAGGGCTCATCTCGGTAAATCAATGTTTCGTACCACGATACCCAGAAATGTCAAACTCGGTGAAGCTCCAAGCTATGGAAAACCGGCTCTTCTTTATGACCCATACTCCAAGGGCGCCGGCAGTTACCTCAGCCTTGCCCGGGAGGTGATGGACAGGTGAAGGAAAAGGCGAAAAAAGCTTTGGGAAGGGGGTTGGAAGCTCTGCTTCCAGACATCCCGCAGGATGGTAACAGGATTGGAACCCCGGCCATGATTTCCGTGAATCTCATAGATTCGAACCCCTTTCAGCCCAGGGTGGACTGGATAGACGATGACCTGAAATCCCTCAGTGAATCCATCCGGGCCCAGGGGGTTCTGCAGCCTGTCGTCCTGAGAAGGGCGCAGGACAGATACCAGCTGATCGCGGGAGAAAGAAGGCTTCGGGCTTCGGTGATGGCTGGGCTAAGCGAGATACCATCTATTCTCAGAGAGGCGGATGACCGCCAGATGCTTGCCCTGGCCCTGGTGGAGAACATTCAGAGATCTGATCTAAACCCCATGGAGAAAGCCGAAGCCTTTCACAGGTTCTGCAATGAGTTCAGCCTGACCCAGGAGGAGTTGGGAAGACAGGTTGGCCTTGACAGGTCCACGGTCGCCAACTTTCAAAGGCTTCTGGAGTTGCCGGAAAAGGTGCGGGCCATGCTTCGGACGGGACAGCTCTCAATGGGACATGGCAGGGCACTGCTCGGGCTCTCCGATGAAACCAGGATCATTCGTACCGCTGGAATTGCGGTACACAGGGGAATGAGCGTAAGGAACCTTGAAGAGCTTGTAAGAAACCAGAAAAGCACCGGGGAAAAAGCAAGAAGAAAAAAGCCGAAAGTTGCGTCTTCCGAGGTTTCCAGGCTTGAGGAAAGCCTTCAAAGGGTTCTCGGTACCAGGGTGAGGATCAGGGATGCCGGGGGCAGGGGAAGCATAGAGATAGAGTACGCAACCCTTGATGAACTGGACCGGATTCTTGCGATTCTCAAAAAGAATTCCCGTTGACATCAATCGTGGGTGTCATATCGTATCCATCGTCCCAAACAGGAGGTAGCAATGTCCTACAAAATCACGGATGCATGCATCGCCTGCGGTGCCTGCATGAGCGAATGCCCGGTCGACGCCATCAGCGAGGGAGACAAATACTCGATCGATCCGGCAACATGCATTGATTGCGGAGCGTGCGCGGCGGTTTGCCCGGTGGAGGCCATCGAGGCACCCTGAACAGCTCAAGAGCCATACCCGACGGGCCGGCTACCGGCCCGTCGTTTCCGCCAGCCATTTGTACAAATCCCTGAGGTCTTCAACCATCTTTTCCGCTGAGAAGGGCTGAAGATCGGTATCGGTATGCTCCAGAAGACGGTTTTTCAGCTCCGGATCCATAAGCAGCTTCACAACCGAAGCGCACAGGGCTTCCTCGTCACCGGCGGGACAATGAAGTCCGTTCCGTTCACCGGTGAGAAGCTCGCAGACTCCGCCCACATCAGTGGATACCACCGGCACTCCAGCCGAAAGGGCTTCAAGCATGACCCTTGGCATGCCCTCGCTTCTGGATGTGATCAGAAACACGTCGAATGCCGGCAGAAGTTCCTCGACATCCTCCCGGTGCCCCGCCAGCAGAACCGAGGATGAAAGCCCCCGGGTTTCGACGATACGCTCAACCTCCGCCCTCATGGGGCCGTCTCCTATGATCACAAACCTGCAGTTGGCGATTCTCTTCACAACACTCCCGGCCACACGCAGCAGCAGCTCCGGATTCTTCACTGGCGCAAGCCGGATAACACTGCCTACCAGCGGACAATCCGGCGGGAGACCAAGTTTTCTTCTTGCCTCAGCGGATTTTCCGCGGAACGCCTTGAACCGGGCGAGTTCGACTCCGCTTCGAATCAGGGAGTAATCGTGGGGTTTGCCGATACCCCAGGAAACCCCCTTGAAGATATCCTCCGGTGTGACCGCCACCGAAGCCCGGGCCAGGCGGAACCCCGGCTTCTCCATTGATGATAGTGCCAGTTGAACCGGAAGGCTCATATCCTGATCGAAGGGCCAACCGTGAAAGGTCTGCACGACTTCCGGAGAATATCTGCAGAGCCTGGCAGCCAGCCTGCCCAGAATTCTGGCCTTCGAACCGTGGGTATGAACGATATCGAAATCGCCGCTGTTCATGATCCGCACAAGTTCAAAAAGCGCAAGCAGATCGTTCAGGGGTGAAATCCGCCACACAAGGTGCGGAACAACCGTGGCTTTTATTCCGAAAGCGTCTGCCAGATGAAAGTAGTTCCCCTCGGAAGGCTGCTCGGGCCCGGTGGCGATTTCCGATCTGAAACCGTTGGAATTGAGATCGCGGCAGGAGATGAGTGTGTTCATTCCCGCGCCGCCCACCGCAAGCTTGGTGATCAAATGCAGTACGGAAATATCACTCGGCACTTCCAGCCTCAGTCCCTCCTGCGTCCGTGAAGCACAGCGATGTAGAAAACAACCACAAGAACAGAAAGCGCGCTGTAGAAAATGGGGCTGAGGAGCAGAAAGCCTGTTGCCCAGAAAACCATGATGACCGGCGCCATCCTTTTCAGATGAGCGGAAACTGAAAGCATCCCCCCCTTGCGAATGGGGCAGCTGTTGAAGATTCTGATAAGGTCTTCCGCGAAACTGAACAGCACTATGGAAACCGCAACAAGAATGAGATGCAGGACAATACCTCCGGCAAGCCTTCTATTATCGAATATCGCCAGTATTGATGTGAAGAAAGGCAACAGCAACAGACCGGCCAGCAGTGATCCCATGCCCCACTGTATTGCGGAGTCTCTGTTGAGAGGACGACCCCGCTTTTCCAGAAGGGAAATGAAACGCCGAAGAAGAACCCGAGTGAGTTCAAAAAGCCCCTTCAGTGAGGCCAGTACAAGGGCAACCAGAAGAATGTCAATAATCCGCTGACTCATGCGGCAACTACCTCCGTTTTCGTCTGGCCCGGGGTTTCTTTATCCGCAGATCCCTGAGCTGAACGAGAAGACCGAGAATGAAGAGAATGACTACTGATACGAAGTATCCCATAACCCCAACGGAAACTGAAACATTGGCTACAAGGTTCACAGCACCTGTAGCGGCGAGAATGCCGCCGAAAGCAGCGGAGAGTACCGCGAAAACAGCTTTCCGGAAGAAGCAGACCAGGGCGCCTCCAAGAACAGCGGCAACCACAACAGCAAGCAGTGACGGGGGATATGCGAAACTGAAAACCGCGGCTGCGGCAAGCAGCGCTCCTGCGAGAAAAAGAGCTATCCTGACCAGAAACCCTGAAAGAACCCCGAACAGTATGGCGAAAACCCATGGTGAAACCCGGATGAAGGCCTGGTTTGTGGTGATGGCAATTGCCATGGCCGGCCCGTAAACAAGCCCGAAGGCAAAACCCGCTACAGCCAGAACCAGCCCCACCAGCCTTCCTCCGAAGAAAGCCGCGGTAAGCCCCAGAATGGTCATGGCCAGTGGAACCCAGAAGGGGTTCATCAATACGAGGTCACCGGTCATGGCCCGCCTTCCACTGGTGAAGAAGGTCGGACAGGCCATTCGCTTCTCCATCCGCTACGGCGGGGAAGCGGAAATTCCGCTGGTTTCGGACAAGAATTGCGGGGAAGCCGCCGGAAGCCGCGGCCCTCAGGCCCTTCCAGGCGTCTTCCACGACAAGGCATTCTTCGGGGGGAAAACCCAGGAGGTCCGACGCTTTCAAAAAGATGTCGGGGAAGGGTTTGTGTTTCATTCCCTCTCCGCCCACTATAGGCGGGGATGGAGCTCCCCCTCTTTGAAGGACCTCGGAAACAAGTTCAGAGTCGGTGTTTGAAGCGATGATGCATGGTTTTCTGTCAAGCACCCATTCCAGAAGAGCCGGGGATTCAGGGAAGAGGGGAACAGCTCCGGCTCGGCAGAGGTTTCCGTACAGTTTTTTCTGAACAGTTTTGAGAGCCCGCTGCTGCGACTCGCTGAAACCCATCTCCGAAAGGTGCTGTTCCGCCTCGCCCATGAAGGACCATCGATACCAGTACTCCTCTTCGGGTATTGGTTCGGCCGGCCGGAGCACATCATTCCAGGTGTTTCTGTAAAAGGGTTCGCTGTCGGCAAGTACGCCGTCAAAGTCGAATATCACCGCCCCGCAACTGCCCCACAGACTCGGAAGTGACAAGAACAACTCCCTTCGGCTTTGCACAAACGGAAGATGGGAATAATAATAGGTTTCCATATCTTGTGTCCCGGGGCCCGATCAGCCAGGAGGTGACTTTTGTACGGAAGTTTCGAAGAAATCAGACAAGCCGCTCTGGAGAGAGGCGGCGCAAGGGTTGCTGTTCCCATGGGCCACGATCCTGCATCCCTTGAGGCTCTGGTGACAGCAGCCAGGCAGGGCCTTCTGGAGGCGGTTGTCATCGCCCCCGCCGAACAGGTGCGTCGAACCCTCGAGGGCCTCGGCATGAAACTTCCCCCCGGAGTTTCGATTGAAGACCAGAATGATGAACAAGCCGCCGCCCTCCGAGCGGTTCAGCTGGTCAGCGAAGGCAGCGCAACCATGCTGATGAAGGGCCTTCTCAAAACTTCCACTTTCCTGAAGGCGGTTCTGGATGAGAAACTGGGCCTTCGAACCGGCGGAATCCTGAGCCATGTCGCAGTGGTGCATGTTCCCAGACAGGATAGGCTTGTGGCCATCACCGACGGTGGAATGAACATAAGACCCGACGCCGGTCAGGCCATGGATATTGTTCGCAACGCGGCTTTCGTGATCAGGCGCCTTGGCGCTGATTCCGCAAGGGTGGCTCTTATGGCGGCCATCGAGGCCGTAAACGACAAAATGCCGGAAACCCTTCTTTGGAAGGAGCTGGCGGAACGGGGCATACCGGGAATTCACATGGACGGTCCCATGGCGGTAGACG
>Ga0334887_1001477_pt1 | contig 30218 bp, 23 predicted proteins | sample GraSluR1_MG_10_FD_207217 | JGI IMG/M metagenome (GOLD analysis project Ga0334887, IMG submission 207217) | Sludge microbial communities from methane-producing bioreactor in Wageningen University, Netherlands - Granular Sludge_18_07-R1 | ecosystem: Engineered > Bioreactor > Anaerobic >...
CGCCGACGCCTATGATAAGATATACGGCCCGCAGGAGCGCGCGGGCATCGCCGCGCTATCCGAGATCGTCGCCCCGCCGCAGACGGCGGACTCGATCCGCGCCAACATGTCGCTCCTCGCCGGCGTCGAGGTGATCTTCTCCGGCTGGGGCGGCCCGCTCCTGGACGAAGCGTTCTTGGCGGCGGCGCCCAAGTTGCGCGCCGTCTTCTACGGCGCGGGCACGATCCGCTACCTCGTGACCGATGCGTTTTGGGCCAGCGGCATCCCCATCACCAGTTCCTACGCGGGCAATGCAATTCCCGTGGCCGAGTACACGCTGTCGCAGATCTTGTTCAGCCTCAAGCGGGGCTGGCAACACGCGGCCGCCGTGCGCCGCGACAAGGGCTACAGCCGGCTGGACGTGCCCGGCAGCTACGGCAGCGTCGTGGGCATCGTCTCCCTGGGCATGATCGGGCGCATGGTCTGCCGCCACCTGCAGCGCTTCGACCTGAAGGTGATCGCCTATGACCCCTTCGCCGTCGAAGCCGATGCGATCGAGTTGGCGGTGCGGCTCTGTTCGCTGGAAGAGATATTCCGCCGCAGTGATGTGGTGTCGCTGCACACGCCGTGGCTGCCCGAAACCGTCGGCCTGATCACCGGCGAGCACTTCGCCATGATGAAGCCGGGGGCGACGTTCATCAACACGTCGCGCGGCGCGGTCGTGCGCGAGCAGGAGATGATCGAGGCGCTGCAGCAGCGGCCCGATCTCTTCGCCGTGCTGGACGTGGTATGGCCCGAGCCGCCCGCGCCCGATTCGCCGCTCTATACGCTGGAGAACGTCGTGCTGACGCCGCACATCGCCGGGTCGATGAACAATGAATGCCGGCGCATGGGGCGGATCGTGGTTGAGGAATTGCGCCGCTTTGTGGCCGGCGAGCCGCTGCGCTGGTCTGTTACGCGTGAGCAGTCGGCGCGCATGGCGTAGGGGCGTACCCTGAAAAAGAACCATCCAGGAAGCGCGCTTCTTGGATGGCGTTAGGCTGTCGGGCGGGTTTTGGAGTGACGGCCTCTCCTAGAAAAAGCCCTCGCGCAGTTGTCGCAGCGCAACTTCGGCCTGCTGTTGCAGCGCGGCGGGCAGGCCGAGTTGCAGCGCTCTCTCCAGGTCGGAGATCGCCTGGCCGCGGTTCTCTAGAGCGCGGTGGGCTACCCCGCGCATAAACAGGATCTCGGCGGAGTCCGGCTGAACAAGCAGCACCGCGTTTAGGTCGGCGAGCGCGTCCGCCGGCTCGCCTAGGGCGAAATATGCCGCAGCCCGGTCGGCGCGGAAGCTCAACTGGTCCGGTCGCAGTTCGATGGCGCGCCCATAGGCCGCCACGGCCTCGGCATATGCCTCTTGGCGCATGTAAATCAGGCCGCTGACGTGGTGCGCAAAGGGCTGCGCCGGGTCCAACAGGGCTGCCTGCTGCATGTCGGCCAACGCACCCTGCCATTTCTCCAGCCAGATGCCGGCCAGTCCCCGATAGAAGTAGGCCGGCGCGTAGTTTGGATCGAGTTCTATCGCCTGCGAATACGCCTCGACGGCGCGGGCGAAGCCGCCCGTCATGTGGTAGCGGCGGCCCGTCAAGAGGTGCTCGGTCGCGGCTTCGCTCGCGGCGGACGTCAGATTGACCTGCACGCCGGGGGCGTCTTCGGCGCGCAGGTCGGCTAGAACCTGCGGCGTGATCGGGTCCTCGCCTGCGCGCAGCGCGTCTACCCATTCTTGGCGCTGAGCGGCGATAACCTGAAGTTGCGGGCTCTCACTCGCCGTCCATTCAACCAGGGCCGCCTCAAAATCGGCGATGGCATCATCGCTTCGCCCAAGCAGCGCGTAGGCCAGGCCGCGGCTGTCCAGGTAGGAGGCGGCTGGGCTGGCGGCGACGGCCTGCTCGCAGAAGGGCAGGGCAATCTCGGCTTGGCCGTCCAGCGCGTAGAACCAGCAGATGTTGTTGCGCGCGCCTGCGGCGTCGGCGGCTTCGAGGCCCAGGGCGAGCGCCTGGCGGTAGTCGTCGATGGCGGCCTGCCAGTCGCCTCGCCGCATGTTGGACTCGGCGCGCATAAAGTAGATGCCGGCCTTGAAGTCGTCGGAATCGGTGCAGTCCAATACGATGTCGAACAACTCAATCGCCCCGGCGTAGTCGTCGGCGCGCGTGAAGTCCGAGGCGATGGGCAGAAGCGCATTGCACTCGGCCGACGAGAATTCCGGCACAGACGGCAGTTGCATCGGCGGCAGCGGCGCCTCTGCGGGGGGCGGCGCTGCGGGCGGCCCGCTTTCCATCTCCGTCTGGATGGGGGCGCAGGCGGCCAACGCCAAGACGGCGACCAAGACGATCAGCAGGCGGATGATGCGGTTAGGGCACAGTTGGGTCATGTGTATTTCTCCTTGTCCGTGCCGGATCATACAGCGTACGCGGCGGATATGCAATCGGCGCGTGTCAGCGGAGTCTGCAAAGATGCCGGGCAAGATCGCGGGGATGCAGAGTAAAGTGGGGATCTCTTCGTACAATTTGCGTAATTCGTGGCCGAGAAGCCGCGCGGCGCCCTCGCAGCGCACGCGCCCATCTGCGTGCGCGTGCGCACGGCGACCGGCTCAGGTAGAATAACGCTTCATCCGGGGCCGCGCCCGGCTTAACCAACCCCATAGAGCGACGTCTTTGAGCGACGTCATCAAGCGATAGAGGAGACCATGCACATTGCTCTAGCCGAAACCGACCAAGTGGTTGCCCGCTGCCACCCGGTGATGGTGCAGCTTCGCCCGCATCTGGCCGACGCGAATGAATTCGTTGCGCAGGTCAAACGCCAGTTTGCCGAGGGGTTCCGGCTGGCCTATGTCGAGGACGGCGGCGCGGTCGTGGCGGCCGCGGGCTTCCGCGTGCAAGAGATGCTGGCGCACGGGCGGCTGCTCTACGTGGACGATCTGGTCAGCGATGCGGCGCGGCGCTCGCACGGATACGGCGCGGCGCTGATGGCGTGGCTGATCGCCTATGCCAGCGAACAGGGCTGCGTCTCGCTGCAACTGGACAGCGGCGTGCAGCGCTATGACGCGCACCGCTTCTATTTCACGCAGCGCATGCATATTGCCAGTTACCACTTTGCGCTCAGGGGCGAAGTCTTTGCGCAGCGCGCACATCACGCCGCGGCGGGCAGTTCCACCTCGGCTAGCACGGGCCGGTGATCGGACGCTTCGCTGCCGGCCGGTTCCTGCCAGATGACGCAGGAACGCACCCCGCCCGCCAGGGGCCGGCTGGCGAAGATGTAGTCGATGCGGATGGGCGGATCGGTCGAGGGGATGAAGCTCTGGCTGCCCGGCTGGCCGTAGAGGCGAAATGCGTCGACATAGCCGGCTTTTTCCATCTGCGCGATGACGCGCGGCTCCGGCGCGCCGTCCGGCATGTTCAGGGCGGCGACGTCCCACGGGCTGAGCGCGTTGAAGTCGCCCATCACGAGATGGGGCCGGCTGCGGTCGCGGATGGTCCAGGTGCGCAAGGCGCGTAGCTGCGTCAGGCGCACATCCTCGTCGGTATGGTCCAGATGCGTCACGTAGACGGTAAAGGAGCGGTTGTCGGGCAGGAGAATGCGGGCTTCCAACAGGCCGCGCTGTTCTTTGCCGGGCACAGGTGTGAGGTGATGGCCGGCGCTGGCGAGGATGGGCCAGCGCGCCAGCAGGGCGTTGCCGTAGGCGTCGGCGGGCAGGTCGTCCTGCGCAGGCCAGCGGCGGCAGGGACCGAAGACGAACTGCATGTTCAGCCTGGATGCCAGCGCCGCCAACGCCGGTTCATCCGCTCCCTCCACCACGCGCGGATAAAAAACTTCGTTGAGGCCGATGATGTCGGCCTGCGTATCGGCCAGCACGGACGCAACCAGGTCCAGGTTGGGCCGGTCGTCCGTTGTGCGCCAGCCGTGGATATTGTAGGTGACAACGCGCATCATCTCGTTACGCCTTTTGAAATTCCTCGAATGGTCGATGGGCGAATGGCGCCCGACGAAGCCAGGTACGGCGCGGCGCTGCCAAGGCGAATCGGCGGCGACGCAGGCCGATCTTAGCACAGCGCCCCTGCCGCGGACAATCCTTGTGCGGGGGCGCTGAACGGTCGCCGTGCGTTTTGCTCAGGCGACGACGCCGGCCTGACCGTCCAGCGGCAGCTTGCCGTGTTCGACCAGCCACATCACCGCTTCGTATACGGTCTGAAACGATGTGTAGCGGGGCTGGTAGCCGATCAGCCGCCGCGCCTTGTCGATGCTGCAATTGGGGCTGTGGCGGATGTGATCCGAAGTCGCGGCGACGTCTTCCTCGCTGTGCAGCGCACGCCACTCATCCCAGGACAGATAGCGCAGGTTGGCTTCCTCGCCGAACCAGGAAGCCGCGGTTTCGGCAAAGCCGCGCAGGGTAACGGCCGCGGGCGATACGACATGGAACGCCTCGCCCACAGCGGCGCGCCAGTTGGCGATGGCCTGCATAAAGGCCTGCGCCACGTCGTCGGCGTGGACGTGGTGCACGGTTTCCAGACCCAGGTTCGGCAGCAGGACTTCTTCGCCGCGGGCCAGCCGCGCATAGACGGCGGGGTTGAAGTTGCCCGCCGGGTTGAGCGGCAGCCAGCCGATGCCGCAGATGTGGCCGGGGTGTAGGACCGTAGCCGGGAAACCGTTGCGGCGAGCCTCTGCCAGCAGATAGGCTTCGATCTGCGCTTTGCGGATGCCGTATTCCCCGAAGGGCCGTCGCGGCTGAAGCTCCGTGGTGGGGACCTCTACGCTGGGGCCGTGCACCCAGACGGTGCCGCAGTGCAAGAAGTGCTGGACGCGCCCGGCTAGCGCCTCGACCAGATGGCGCGCGCTCTCCTCGGTGAAGCAGATCATGTCGATCACGATCTCCGGCTCCAGGTCGCGGATCAGCCGGCCAAAGGAGCCGTCCGCCTCGGCTGCACTGCGGTCGATGGTTACTCGTTCCACCTCGTTCCAGGCGGCGTGGGGCTGGTAGGGCTGATGCCGGCCGCGGCTCACTACGGCTACGTCATGGCCGGCTTCGACCAGGCGCGGAACCAAGTAGGTGCCGACATGGCCGGCGCCGCCGATCACTACTACGCGAGACATGGCAATCTCCTCAAATGGTGCGTATTGTTGTAGGCGCTATGTGCGTGTGCTATGGATGAATGCGGCTGAATAGGCATGAGCAAAAGCATCGGCGGACCCGAATCCGCGCCGGAGATTTAGCGACGCGGCGCAGGCTCGACGAGGCCGAACGCCTCGATGAGGGGCTGCAGCGCAGCGGTGACGACGCCTGCGCCGTTATCGCGGCGATGCCCGCGCGCCACCGCCGCCACGGTGTTGGCTCCGCCGTCGTCACAGCCGTCCGCCAGGGATTGGCGCGCCAGTTCAAAGTAGACGCGTCCGATGTCCAGCGCCTGGGCGGCGAGGATCGCATCGCCGGTGATTTCGGCGCCAGCCGCCAGGGTGATGGGGTTATGGCGGCGCAGGTGAAGGTTCTCGAACCAGAGGGGCATGTCCGCCTCCTTGCCCACGCCGGTCAGCCGCGTCAGCCGCATCACATCCGGCTGGATGCCGATGGTGCGAATTTCATAGGGGGCAAGGGATGCCAGGGCCGAGCGCACCGCGTCATCGTAGCGGCTGCTGCCGGTCAGCCGGCGATAGGTGCGCAACAGGTCGGCCACGGCGCCCGCGTCCGGGTCGGGCAATTGAGGGGTCAGCAGGTCGAGCAGGCGTTCGGCGGCGCGTAGAAAGCGCGCCTCGCCGGTGCGCGCCCACAATTCCAGAAAAACGTTGATGCCGCCCGCAGCCAAGAAGTTCTCTGCCCGGTCGATGGGCGTCTCTGTGTGGTGGTCGGCGTTGCCGAGGCCGCCCAGATAGAATGCTTCAGCCCTTTTATTCAGGGCAAACAGCGGGCCGTCGGCGCCCAGCCCGACGGGCAGTTCTTGCTCCATGAGCAGGGCGTCCGCCCAAAGACCGGCGTAGTCGCGGGCGAACGCCAGGTAGCGGTCACCGCCGCCCAGGCTGTAGGCGAGCAGGCAGAGGCGGATGCCGCGCAGGTGGTCCGGGATGTTCCATTGCCCGTCCAGTTCTTCGACGCCGGCCGCGCCGAATCGGTGTGAGCGGAAAAGTTTCGTCTTGGCGTCGTACCACGGCGGGACAGCGGCCTTCCAGTTGCCGAAATGCTCTGCTGCATCTAGTACTTGGCTGCGCGTTTGGGGGTCGTCCGGGGCGAGTTGGGCCAAGGTGCGCAGGAAGACGTTGAAGTGCTCGACGCCACGCGACACGTCTTGCATCATCCAGTAGCCGTGGCGCCACTGGCCTGTTTGCGTGAAGTGCGCTTGCACGGCATCGCGCTTCTGCGTCAGAAACGCCAGCGCCGCAGGTTGGGGCCGCAGACGCAGGTACGGCTCCCAGGCTGCGACGTAGGCCAATTGGTCCGGCGCGTCGGATGGCGGGGTTGCGGTGTAACGCGCGACACAAGCGTCAATCCACTCGCCCACCGCATCGAGGAAGCGCGCGGCCGCCTCCGCAAAGGCGGGGGATCGGTCAAGTTTGCGTTCGTTGATGGACATTCCATCCGCTCCCTGGGCGACAGCCGGATCCGTTTGCCGATCCGCTATCTGTGGGTCATCGTTGTGCAACCATGCGCTGTACCTCGATTTAGCGATCAGACCATTTAGGCGGCGGCGATGTATTGGGCGATGTATTGGGCGATGTATTGAATGCGTCGTGAGAATACAACTCTCCTACAGATCAAGACGTTCCGGCATCCGGAAACGCCGCGTTCACTTGTTGCAGTATCTGCGGGGCCGTGCGCCGGTCGCTCAGGGCGCGGCGTTGGCCAGGCTCAACTCGATGGCGATCACGGCCAGGCCGGCTCGTTGCTGCGAGCTCAGTGCGACCAGCCGCCCAGTGCGCCGGTCATAGACGATGTGACTGGCGTGCAGGGTTCCCGTCTCCTCCAATGTGACATGCCGTCTATCCACGCCGGCGACGCGCAAGCTCACCTGCGTGAAGGGATCAACGTCCAATATTTGGCCCGGTTCCAGGTCTGCGATGCCGGCGGGCGGCAGCCACAGGGCGTCGTACATCTGCGCCGCGCCGTTGATGCGCTGCGAAGCGCTGTTGGTGCGCCCATAGAGCGAGTCGGCGACCCGGTAGTTGGCCCAGCCGGTGCGGACTTCCTGGATCACGATTTCCATCCCATACGGCATCGGCGTGACGCTGCCGGCCACCTCTACGGTATAGGAACCGTCGAAACTAAGGCGCGCGCCCGGCTGCACCCACTGCGGCGCGTCCGCCACTTGCCAGGGCAAGTTTAGGTAGCGCATGCCCGCCAGCATGATCTGGCCGGCTTGGGATGTTTCGCCGAAGCCGTCGAACATGCGATAACGGTGAAAGAGCAACAGGCCGGACGCCTCGTCGATCATCCACACGTATTCGGCGCCCTGCAGGTTCGCCTGGAAGCGGACCGCGTTGTATTGCCGCCCTGCGGCGGTTGTGGGCATGCGCACGACCGCCAGGTTGGGGTTGGCCGCGTTCTCCGCCTGCGCCAGCACGGCCGGCGCCACCCAATAGTCGCCTACGCCGGGGAGCCCGTAGGAGGGCATGACGAAGCCGGGGCTATAGCCGCCGTCGTCGCCCGCCAGGAAATACTTGAGCGAGGTGACGGCCGTTTCGGCGTCCAGGGAAACCAGGTCATACTGCATATAGCCGGCGCCGCTGGGCGCGGGGTCGTCGGCGTTGTCTGCGAAGATGGCGTTTTGCGTGTAGTAAGTCACGCGCAGCCCTGGCAGCAGCCAGTCCGGCGCGGGGCTTTGCCGCAGCGCAGGGAAGAGGATCAGGAACGGGTTATTCTCGACCGCAGCCAGAGCGGATTCGGCTTGGGGGAGGGCAAGCTGTAGCTGTCCGGCCAGGGTTTCGACTTGGGGCAGTTGGCGGCGGGCCGCATCGATACGCGCCGCCAATTCCACGGCATCCGGTTCGGCCGGGGCCGAGGGTTCCGCCGCGTCTTCTGCGGATGGCGTTGTCTCGGCGGCTGCCGGCGTTGCGGTTGGCGGCTGAATCGGCTGGCAGCCCGCCGCCAACAACGCGCCGGCAATTAAGGTAGAAACGACAAGGGGCAAGCAAGAGAGCCGCAATGCGATTCCCCGTACGCAACTGCGCTCAAGCATTGACGCCTCCTTGGCGCGCTCCGGTTATACGGCCTGGGGCGCGTCTACATATGTAGGAACTCCTTCTTCTGCGAAAATGCGGTCGATCTCCGCCCGGTCGGCGGGCGAAAGACGCCAATCTACCGCGGCCACATTCTCCTGCAACTCGCGCGAGTTGCGCATGCCGACCAGGGCGACGGAGACGGCGGGGTTGCTCAACACCCAGGCGATGGCGAGTTGCGCCACCGTGTAGCCGTGATCTCCCGCCCACTCTTGCAGGCGAGCCGTTACCCGCAGCTCCTTGGCAAAATCCTCCGGCTCAAACAGGGGCAGCCCAAACGCCTGCCCGCTCTTGCGCCAGTCCCAATCGACGAAAGTTGTTTCCGGCGTAAACGCGCCCGTCAGCAGCCCAAAACCCAGTGTGCCATAGGCCATGAAGCCGATTCCCCGCGCCTGGCAGAAGGGCAGCACGGCGGCTTCCATGCGCCGGTCGTAAAGATGGTAGCCAACCTGGTTGGCGGCCAGATGCCCTACGGCTTCGCATTCTTCCATCATCGGCACGGTATAGTTAGAGACGCCATAGGCGCGGATCTTGCCGCCGGTCTTTAGCCCTTCCAGCGCGGCAACGACATCGGCGATGGGCGTCTTGTGGTCGGGCCAGTGGATCAGCAAGAGGTCGATCACATCGGTATTCAAGCGCTGTAAACAGCCCTCGACGCGCGGGACGATGTAGGCGGGGCTGGAATCCCGCCCGGTGATCTTGTTCTGCTCATCGTAGGTGAAGCCCACCTTGGTGACAAGCAGGATGTCTTTGCGCCGCGGCCCCAGAGCCTTGCCCAATATCTCTTCAGAGTGATACGGCCCATAGACTTCGGCCGTATCGAAGAGCGTGATGCCCAAGTCGATGGCCTCTTGGACGGCGCGCGTGGCGTCTTGCACGTCGATGGGGCCGTACATGGTAGTGCTCATCTCCCAGGTGCCGAAACCCAGCGCGGAGCAGACGAGATCCGAATCGCCCATACGCCGTTGTTCCATACACTTTTCTCCTTGTGTGGGTGTGGCGAAAATACAGAGCCAACATGCAGGGATAAAATGTTGTTGTGGACACCTGTGAATGTACTCTATGGCGTGCGCGAAGTCAATCTGCGCCCGGGCGCTTTGAAACGCATCGTCCCAGTTTTCAAGCGATTGATGCGCGGTTTGCTCGCTATGCTATAATGACCGGACAAACGAAAGGGAGGGGAGCCGAACGGCTTAGGCGACCGTATGCGGAGCATCTGCCGGCCGCCTGTAAGAAGTTCGAGCTCCCCGTTTTTCCGAAATGCGACCGGCGCGTCGCAATGCGGGCCGGCTGCAACGGACGGAGTCTATGCGAGAACTGCCGATCATCCTCTTTGGCGTGGGCGGCGTGGGGCAAGCCCTATTACGTCAAATCCTTGATTGCCGCGGCCTGCACGCCATTCAATACGGGCTGCACCTGCAACTGCTGGCGATATGCGACAGCAATGGCGCCATCGTCGAGCCGAGCGAAGGCATCGCCGATGAGACGCTGCACGAGGCGCTGGCGCTGAAAGAGGGCGGCGGACGGCTGGCCAATCACCCGGAGGGAGGACCTCAGGGCGATTCATACAGCATTGTAGACATTGCCGGCCGGCCGGGCGCGGTGGTCGTCGACTGTACTGCCAGCGACGCAACCGTGCCTGGTTTGTTGTACGCGCTGGAACGACGCTATAAGGCGGCGCTTGCCAATAAGAAACCGCTCACAATTGAGCAGGAGGTGTACGACCGGCTGACCTCAGCCGGCGTCACGCCGCGCGGCAGTGCGGCGCCGCCGCGCCATCTCGGCGCCAGCCGCTGGGAAGCGACGGTCGGCGCGGGCTTGCCTGTGATCGCGACGCTCAACCGGCTGGTCGCCGGCGGCGATGCCGTTCAACGCATCGCCGGGGCCTTCAGCGGCACGCTGGGCTACGTCATGTCCGGTTTGCAGGCGAGGCGGCCGTTTAGCGAGATCGTGCGCGAGGCGCATGCCCTCGGCTATACCGAACCCGACCCGCGCGACGACCTGGGCGGCATTGACGTGGCCCGCAAAGCGCTGATCCTGGCGCGCGGCCTCGACTGGCGACTTGACCTGGCCGACGTGGAGGTCGAAGGGCTATATCCCGCCGACATGGACAAGCTCTCGGTGTGCGACTTCTTGGATCAACTGCCGGCGCTCGATGCGCAGTACGCCGAGCGCGTGCAAGCCGCCGCCGCACAACAGCAGACATTGCGCTACGCGGCGACCATCGAGGACGGTCGCTGCCGGGTCGGCCCGGTGACGGTTGACGGCGATAGCCCGCTGGGGCGGCTGACCGGTACGGATAACCTGGTCGAGTTTCACACGCGATGGTACAATCCTAATCCGCTCGTGATCCAGGGGAGAGGCGCCGGGGCCGACGCCACCGCCGCGGCCGTGTTGAGCGACATCGTCGAACTGGCGTTTACGGCCCACTAGAGGAGCAACCTGCCAAGCAATTTGCTGTTTTCTGGCGGGCGGACTGATTGACTGATACAGCCCAAACGGGCTTGAACTTATGACGGAGACCTAGAGCGATGGAAGGCAAAAAGATCAAGGTCGGCGTGCTGGGGGCGACAGGCGCGGTCGGCCAACGGTTTGTGCAGATGCTCCAGGGGCATCCTTGGTTCGAGATTGCGGCGCTGTGCGCTTCGGAGCGCAGCGCAGGCAGGGCTTACGCCGACGCCTGCCGCTGGAACCTGCGCGGGGGCATGCCGGCCCATCTGCGCGATGTGACGTTGCTGCCGTGCGAGCCGGGCTTCGACGCCGAGATCGTCTTCAGCGCGCTGCCCTCGGATACGGCCGGAGCGGTCGAAACCAATTTCGCCGCGGCCGGTTATGCCGTGTGCAGCAACGCAAGCAACCACCGCTATGACGACGACGTGCCGCTGCTCATTCCGGAAGTGAACCCCGAACACCTAGGGTTGCTGGACATTCAGAGACGCAAGCGCGGTTGGAAGGGCTTCATCGCCACCAACCCCAATTGCAGCACGACGCATCTGGTCAGCGCGCTGCACCCGCTGCACGAACGCTTCGGCGTGAAGAAGGTCTTCGTCGTCACCATGCAGGCCATCAGCGGAGCCGGCTATCCGGGCGTCAGCAGCATGGACATCCTGGACAACGTTGTCCCCTTCATCTCCGGCGAAGAGGAGAAAATGGAGGAGAAGGAGCCGCAGAAGCTGATGGGCGTCTTTGACGGTGAGCGCGTGCGCTATGCCGATTTCATCGTCAGCGCGCACTGCAACCGCGTGCCCGTGCGCAACGGCCACCTAGAGGCCGTCAGCGTCGAGTTCCAAACCAAGCCGAGCCAGGCGGAAATCCTTCAGGCTTGGCAGGAATACCGGCCTTTGCCGCAGCAGTTAGGGCTGCCGCACGCGCCGCAGCCGGCGATTGTGTACGAGCCGGCGCCGGACCGCCCGCAGCCGCGGCTGGATCGCTTAGCGGGTACGTCGCCCGGCATGGCGACTGTAGCAGGCCGTCTGCGGCCCGACCCGCTGTTCGACTATAAGTTTATGGTTCTGGGGCACAACACCATCCGCGGCGCTGCGGGTGGAAGCCTGCTCAACGCCGAGTTGATCGTGGCCCAGGGATATTTAGGGCAGGAAGCTGCCGCCCTGACCCGCTCTCTGCAGATGGCGTAGCCTTGGGACGCGGTGCGCCGCGCCCGCAGCGCGGCGCACCGTTATTAGCTAAGGATATACTGTGAGTGATAGGGGGAAAATGTGAGCACCGCGTCAACCACTAGCGTTCTCTCAAGCGAGCGAGCACAAAGCGAATTCAAGAATTTCGGCCGCGCTGCGCTTGCCGACTATTTTGGCGACTTTGTGATCTATCGCAACTTGGAACCGTTAGACCGTCGACTACCCGGGCTCCGAGCAGCTTCCTACAAAATGAACCTCAGCAGCGATCAGATTCCCCGCAAGCTGGATACTGATTATGCCAAGGCCGCGATCTTTTTCGCCATGCAGGGGCAGAAGCTCCGCCGGCAGAAGATCGAACTGAGTGAACTGCTCTTCATCGGCGATACGCCTTCCGGCGACGGCCAAGCGTATGCCAACATGCGACAACTGAGCGGGTGGCAGGGCAGTTGCTTTATCGGAAGCGAACGGCCCAACCAAGAACTCGTCGTCGATATTGACGAGGAGGATGCCGTCTACTGCGCCAACCGCTGGTCAGCGCTTGCCGACTGGGTTCGTTGGACGTTACAGCAGGGCATGCGCCTCGACGGGCGCACCGCCGTCATCGCAGACATCGACAAGACCGCGCTGGGGGCCAAAGGCCGCAACGATCAGGTGATCAACGAAGCGCGGCTGGAAGGCATGTTCCGCACCATGACCTCCGTACTGGGCGACCGCTTTGACCGCGCCGCCTTTGAGCGGGAATATGCCGAACTCAACCGCTCGCGCTACCACTTCCTGACCGCAGACAACCAGGACTACCTGGCCTATATCTGTCTTGTCCTCAACGTCGGCCTGGTCAGCTTTGAAGAGATTCTGGACGAGATCAAATCCGGCAGCATGGATAATTTCGAGCAGTTCCTGCGTTGGGTAGGCAGCCGTCTGCTGATCAACCCCGGCGCAGGCGAGAGCATCCGCCAGATTCATGAGGCCGTGGTGTGCAGCGTGCGCACCGGCGACCCCACGCCCTTCAAGCAGTTCCGCCGCCAGGAGTTCGTGACGACCATCGAGCGTATGGGCAACATGCCCGACGATGCGGCGATCGACGAACTGCTGGCCCGCGAGATCACGCTGACCAACGAAGTGTGCGAACTGGCAGCCTGGCTCAACGCGCGCGGCAGCTTGTTGCTCTGCCTGAGCGACAAACCGGACGAGGCCTCCTGCCCGGATGCCCATGTGTCGCCGGATCTGCCGCCGATCCATCGCGCGCAGACGCATCGCATCGGCGTCGGCATCCAGGATGTTTTAGGCGAACTGGGCTAGATTTCGGGCGTAGGGGACCTGCGCGCCATGCGCAAGCGTTCTTACTGATCGAACGGGCCGCACCGAAGTATTGTAGAGGCGAGCGGCGCAGGGCGGCATTTTTGCCGCCGGATGTATTGAGCAGCCGCTGGGAAGTATTACGCTTCGAAGGGCAGGCACTTTTTCGACTTGAGGGGCAATGACGCCGGATAAAAAACAGCCGCCGCGCAACACGCGCGGCTCAGGCGGCAATCAAGGGGGGCAAGATCCCAAGGGGTCGGGCGGCAGTTTCTTAGGACGAAGCTGGTTCTGGCTCGTCTTGGCTGTGTTGGTGTTGTTCGGTTCGCGCTTTTTCTTCAGCCGGCCCGTCGACATGTCCAATCTGGTCGGCCTAAACGAGGTCGCCCAGAAGGTGGAGGCCGGCGAGGTGGCGCGTATCGTCGTACAGGGCGACCTGGTGACGATCGAGATGAGGCAGGGACCTGACCTGCGCAGCCGCAAGGAGACGGGCTACAGCCTGCTCGAAACGCTCAAGACGATGGGCGTGAGCGCACAGAAGCTGGAGACGCTGCCCATTGTGGTAGAGAGCGCGCCCAACAGCAGCGCCGTGTTTAGCTGGCTGATCATGCTGCTGCCTATGCTGTTGATCTTCGCCTTCTTTTTCTTCATCATGCGCCAGGCGGGCGGCGCCGGACAGAACCGCGCCATGCAGTTTGGCCGCAGCCGCGCACGCAAGCTGGACACGGCGGACCGCCCCACGGTGACCTTTTCGGATGTCGCCGGCTCGGATGAAGCCAAGCAAGAGCTGCAGGAAGTGGTCGAATTCCTCAAGGAACCGCAGAAGTTCGCCGCGCTGGGCGCACGCATCCCCAAGGGCGTGCTGATGGTCGGCGCGCCCGGCACCGGCAAGACGCTGCTCGCCAAGGCTGTAGCCGGCGAGGCTGGCGTGCCTTTCTTCAGCAGCTCCGGCTCCGAGTTTGTGGAGATGTTCGTGGGCGTAGGCGCCAGCCGCGTGCGCGATCTGTTCGAGCAAGCCAAGAAAAACTCGCCCTGCATCATCTTCATCGACGAGATCGATGCGGTTGGCCGCCACCGCGGGGCCGGCTTGGGCGGCGGCAATGACGAACGCGAACAGACGCTCAACCAGATCCTCGTCGAGATGGACGGCTTCGACAGTGATACGAACATCGTGATCGTGGCTGCCACCAACCGCCCCGACATCCTCGACCCGGCTCTGTTGCGCCCTGGCCGCTTCGACCGCAAGGTTGTGGTCGACCGGCCTGATCGCCGCGGGCGCGAAGAAATCCTGCGCGTGCATGCCCGCGGCAAGCCAATCGGCCCGGATGTGGACCTGGGCGTCATCGCCGGGCAGACGCCGGGCATGGTTGGCGCAGACCTGGAAAACCTGATCAACGAAGCCGCCATCCTGGCAGCACGGCGCAACAAGCGCTCCATCGGCATGGATGAGTTAATCGAGTCTATCGAGCGCGTCATGGCTGGGCCGGCGCGGCGCAGCCGCGTGTTGACCGAAGATGACCGCAAGATCGTGGCCTATCACGAGGCGGGCCATGCCATTGTGATGGAGCATCTGCAATACGCCGATCGCGTGGGAAAGATCACCATCGTCAGTCGCGGCCAGGCGTTGGGCTACGTCATGCCCCTGCCCGAAGAAGATCGCACGCTCAAGAGCAAGGCCGAGTATGAGGACGAACTGACCGGTTTGCTCGGCGGGCGCGCGGCAGAGGAACTGGTCTTTGCCGAGCCGACAACCGGCGCCGCCAATGACTTGGAGCGCGTGACCAAGCTGGCGAAGGCAATGGTGACGCGCTACGGCATGAGCGACCTGATCGGCCCCATGCAGTTGCAGCAAGCGGACAGCAACCCCTTTATGGGCATGGATTTTGGCGAACAGCGCACCTATAGCGAAGAGGTGGCGCGCCAGATCGACCAGGAGGTGCGGCGCATCGTCGATCAGGCTTACGAACGGGCGCACCGGCTCCTGGTCGAGCACAAAGACAAGCTGGTCCTGCTGGCAGAGACGTTGCTGGAGAAAGAAGCGCTGGACCGCAGCGAGTTCCTCAAGCTAATCGGCGAGCCGGCCTAGCCGGGCCGTCCCGCAGCGAATTCGTTGCGACCTTGTAGCGACGGCATCCTTGCCGCCTAGAATCGCCGCCTTGCTGTAAGTCCGCCGCTTGCAGCAAGGCGTTTTTTATCGCCTTATTCGCGCAGCAGCAGGCTCTTGCCGGCATAACCCTCCAGGCGCACCGGCACGCCGCCCGCTGCGGTTGTGATCCCCTCCTCGTGCCCGTTTAGCATATCGATCACCCTTGCCCCCGGGATCTCGTCTACGAAAACGGTCTCGTCTACCGGTTCTGCGCCGAAATTGAGCGCGGTTACCTGCCGGCCCAGGCCGTCGGGCAATTCGTGCGCCATCACAAGCAGCGCCTTGCTCGCCGTTTGCGGCACGGCCGTCTGTCTGGCGGCGTAGAGGCGATATTGGGCGCGCATGCGCAACAGCCGCTGCAACTGGACGGCGAAAGAATCGGGCTGCTGCAATTGCTCGACCAGCGAGCCGTAGAGTGCAGGCGCTTTGGGCAAGCCCGCGGCAGAGGCCGGCGCAGCGGGGTTCACGCCCATCAGGTCGTATGCCCCTCGGTTGATCCAGCGCGTGTCGCCGTCTGCCATCAGTTCCTCGACCGCGGCGCGCGGCAGCGGCAGCGCGCCGGTCAAGTCCCAGCCGGAGAGCGCAAACACGCCCGGCTGCAGCGCGTTGTACATGGCGAGAAGCAGATGCGCCCGCCGGATCTGCTCGGCTTGTGGCGGCGTCAGATTCCACACATCGCCGAAGCCCAGGGCAGCCGCGATCATGCCGGCGGTGGTGCAGGCCACGCCGTTGGTTACGAAGCGCAGGTTATAGGGAGCATGTGCGCCGGTGAGCCGTTCATACATCAGGCTGCGAATGGACTCGCGCAGTTCGCCGCCCGCCCACGTTCTCCCCTGATAGGCGATCTCGTCGTCTTTGTGCAGCGTCCAGAAATGCACTAGTTCCAACGTCAGTTCGTCGTGGTTTTGCAGCGCGTGGATCAGCGAGGCCGGGTCGATGTCGTAGGCGTGCATGGTGTGCAACATCAGGCGCAGAAACTCGACATCGCCCGTCACTAGGGCGTGGTGGTAGGCCGGCCGCGTGATGAAGTCGTAGGACAGGTCAGCCCCGCCCTGTGACATGGCCGCGATGTCATCGACGGTTAGGTTCAACTCCTGGAAGGTGAAGCCGCCCGCCTTGCGCACCAGCCCTGCGATCAACTGGTTAGCCGTGATCGACAGCGGATGTCCCTCGGACCAAGCCGGGCCGCCGGCGCGCGACTCCACGCCCAGGAAGCCGTTGGCGTCGAGTCGCAAGATGCCCGCCCCCAGCGTGTCGAGGGAGTGCAGCGCATCGCCGATCACCAGACGCGGCGCGGCGAACGTCGGGTCGAGCCAGTTCAGCGTCGGCTGCCCCTCTTTGAAGTAGTGAAGATAGACCCAACGCCGCGGCACGCCGTCTACGCCTTCCGCCACGCGGGTCGCGCTCCAGTTCGTCTCTTTGATGCCCGGTTCGTAGAAGATGACCCGCGCCAGCCTGCCTACGATGTAGCCGCGTGCATGCAGGGCGTCTTCCGCTTCCGGGCTAAGGTTGGCCGAGTCCTTGCCTTCCGGCACTTGCGGCAGCAGGTCCCAGTCGGCCTCGGCGATCTCCACCATGTGATAGAGGCCGGGATAATCGGTATAGCCCAGCTCCGCCAGGCGGAAGTCCGGCCCTTTGCCTGTGTGACCGGGCACAATATCGTCGATCACGGCGCCGCCGTTGGCCGCGGCGTTGCGGCTCATGGCAGCGTACTCGTCCGCTGTGCCGAAGGCCGGGTCAATCTCCAGGCCGATGCGGTCGAAGTGACCGTCGACCGTGGGCGTCAGTTCGCGGCCGGTGACGCCGCCTGCCTGTTTCATCGGTCCGGTGTGTAGCGCCTGAATGCCGATGGCGGCGAAGGCCTGCCACAGCGCCGGGTCGCCCAGGGTCGCCAGCACAGAATCACCGGGCCGCGTGATGACGGAGGCGGGATAGGCGGAGAACCAGACCGACGCCTTAGCTGCGGCCGCGCGCGGCTGCGCCTCTGCATAGGGGTGACGCCACATGCGGCCTTGCCCTGAATAGGCGACGGCGAGACGCCGCGCCTGTTCCAACATGGAATGTTCCACCAGCCAGCGGATTGTCTCTTCGCTCGGCGCGGCCATCATAAACTCCTTGGGTTCTACGCTCTCATATCGCTGGCGCGGATGTTCGTTGCGGTCTGCGCCAGACCAGGCTGGCTGCAGTCAGCAGCACGACGACAGCCGTCGCCGCCCACGCTGCCGGCGCGACTACGGCGACGCCGGCAAATTTGACGGCGATCCCGGTGAAGGCCCACACCAGCACCAGCAGGTACGCCGTATCGCGCCGCATCCACGTCATGAGCGCAGCCACGACCAGCGCCACAGCCAGCATGATCACCAGCCACGCTTCGTCGCTGAGGCCGAAACCGTTCCAGCCCACGTAATCCAGCACCGACGTGATGTTGGCGATGGTCGCCACCGTGATCCAGCCCAGATAGATGCTGAAGGGCAGATGCACCAGCCAGCGCTCCGCGGCGGGAGTGGTTGACCGCCCGATGTCCAGGCGCAGGTAGATCAGAATCAGCGAGACGAGCAGCACGAGCATGGCGACGATCGTCAGCACAAACTGCTCGTAGTGCCACAGGAAGATCCAGGCGATGTTGGCGAGCGAACTGACTACGAAGGGCCAGTCGATGCTGCGCAGCCGGGCGTTGTTGCGTTGCGCGGGCAGCGCCTGGTAGATCGCATAGGCGATCAGGCCTAGGTAGATCAGCCCCCAGATCGAGAAGACATAGCCCGCGGGCACGAAATAGACCGAGAAGCGGTCCGATACTTCGCCCGTGGTCTGCCCATTGATGGGCAGCGCATTGGCCAGCCCGTTGACCGCGATCGTGGCGATCACGGCCGCGACGACAAGCAATTGGCGCAGCAGATTGCGGTTCATGTAGGGGGCTCCGTTTCTTGTAGAAGGCTCATCTTCCACGAGTCAACCGCTTCCGGGAGGATTCTGCGCGCCGACAAGTCGTCTGTTTTGTTGGCTGCTTAGCTGCCTGTCTAGCTGACGACGTTGATCGGCTTGCCGGCTTGGAAGGCTTCGATGTTCTCGACCGTGGTCTGCATGAGGCGGCTGCGCGCGGCGGCAGTAGCCCAAGAGATGTGCGGCGTGATCACGCAGTTGTCCAGTTCGAGCAGCGGATTGCCGGGACCGGTCGGCTCCTCGGCGCTGACGTCGAGGCCGGCGCCGGCCAGTTGGCCGTTCTTCAACGCTTCGTAGAGGTCCGCCTCGTTGATCACCGGGCCGCGGCTGGTGTTGATCAAGAAGGCCGTCTTCTTCATCTTGCCCAACAACTCGGCGTTGACCATGCCGCGCGTCTGGTCGGTGAGCAGCGTGTGCAGGCTGATGAAGTCCGACTCGCGGAAGAGCGTCTCCAGGTCGACCAAAGTCACATTTTCGTCGTCGGTCTTGGTCACATAGATGTCATGGGCGAGCACCTTCATGCCGAAGCCTTTGGCAACGGCTGCAGTCGAGCGCCCGATGCGGCCAAAGCCGACGATGCCCATAGTCTTGCCGTGCAGCTCGATCAGCGGGTAGTCCCAATAGCAGAAGTCTTTGGATTGCAGCCAGCGTCCCTGCTTGACCGTTTCGGCGTGGTAGGCGACGTGTTGTGTGAAGTTGAGGATGTGGGCGAAGACCATCTGCGCGACCGAGTAGGAGCCGTAGGAAGGCACGTTGCACACGGGAATGTTCTTTTCGCGCGCGGCCCTGATGTCGATAATGTCGTAGCCGGTGGCTAGGACGCTGATCATCTTGAGCTTGGGCAGTTGGTCCATGATGGCGCGGCTGATGATCACCTTGTTGGTGAGGATGATGTCGGCGTCCTTGGCGCGCTCCACGGTTTGGTCCGGCTCGGTGTAGTCGTACAATTCGAACTCGCCGAGCGCGCGCACCGAGTCCCAAGAAAGGTCGCCGGGGTTGAGGGTGTGGCCGTCAAGACATACGATTTTCATGGCAGCGTTTTCCTTTGTGTGAATGGGCCGCCGGCGGAGTGTGGCGGAGGCAAGGCCTCCGCCCGGAGGAGCTGCGGCCAGGTTGATGGGACGAACAATCGGCAGGTGAGCATCCGGGGGCCGGTGCAACCGTCTGTCTGCTGAACATCTGGGAACCGAATTGTACAATGTCACCGGCCCGGCGGACAAGGGAGTTTTCGGAACTCGCAGAAGCCGGTCGTTTATGAGACGAGCTTGCGCAGGCCCTCGCCGTTTTTCTGCCAATAGTTCTTGAGGATCGCCATGTCGTCGCCGATGCGGAAGTGGCGCACGCCCATCTCCAGGTAGTGCGGCGCTTCTTCCAGGTTCTTGAGCTCGACGCGCGGGGCGACGCCCATCTTGAGCGCCGTCTCGATGACCTTGCGCTCGACCGCGCTGATGTCGATGGCGTGGCCGGGCCGGTAGGCGCCGCTGCTCATGGTGTAGTCCGACGGTCCCCATTGGATCATGTCCACGCCGGGCACGGACAGGATTTCTTCGAGTTGTTCCACGGCGGAATACTTCTCGATCATGATGGCGACGACCACATCGCGCAAGGCTTGCACGTACTCCGTCTTGCCGTCGCCCGAATAGGCGAAGCGCCGCGGGGTCGCGCCATATAGCCCCTGGTCGTCGGGCGTGTCCGGGCGGACCATGCGCACGCATTCGCGCACTTCCTCGGCGCTGCGGCAGTCGACAAAGAGCACGCTCTCGAAGCCGGAGCCGATAGAGCGCTGCGCCAGAAAGGTGCGCGGGTCCTGGTCGATTTTAATCATCGTGCCCAGGTCATAGATCTCGGCGGCGCGGCAGTAGTTGTCCAGGTCGGCCATGGTAAAGGGGCCGTATTCCGAGGCGAACTCCACATAGTCGAACGTGCCCAGGTTGCCGATGATCTCGACCACATCCGGCCAGACGGTGCGCGTGCGTGCGCAAATGGTGGGCTGGCCCGAATTTAGCAGTTGTCTGATTTTGTTGGTGCGCATGGCGTCCTTTTCTTTCGATGGAGGGTGGAGGGGACGATATCTATCAGTATACACCAAGGAGGATGTCGCGCCGCTACGTAAGGGGAGGCTCGCTGCAATCTTATGGCCTCGTCTGGTTTCCGCCAGCGCGCTGTTGAGAGTAGAATGACCGTTGGGTAACGCGTGATGGCCTTCGCACCGCCAAACGGGGAAACGAGGCGTCAATGAAGCATGGATGGTCACGCGGGTCACGCGTGCTGCGCATCCTAGCGATCGCAGTTGTCGTCCTTATCTTGGGACTGTACCTCGTCTTGCCGTTCGCGATGGCCGTTTTCGCCGTGTTCCCGTACAAGGACGCGGTCGGCGCCCCTCCTGCCGGGTTTAAGGCCATCACATTGCAGACCGAGGATGGCGTTACCCTGGCAGGCTGGCATCTGCCTCCGGCCAATGGCGCGGCCATCCTTCTCATTGCCGGCGCGGGCGATGCTCGCGAGGCGGTGCGCAGCCATGCAGAGATGCTGGCGCGCCATGGGTACGGCGTGCTGGCGCTGGATCTGCGCGGACACGGCCAAAGCGGAGGCGAAACCAACCGCTTCGGCTGGCAAAGTACGCAAGATGTAGGCGCGGCCGTCGCCTATCTGGACAGCCGGGATGACGTCCAGGCAATCGGGGGGCTAGGCTTGTCGTTGGGCGGCGAGGCGCTGCTAGGAGCCGCATCCGCCTATCCAGCGCTGCAAGCCATTGTGGCGGACGGCGCCACGCGACGCAGTATTCCGGAGTTGATCGCGCTGCCTTCTGAGCGTTCGCTGGTGCGCAACTTCACCGCACGGGTGATGTTCGCCGGGGTGGCCCTGTTGAGCGGCGATAAGGCGCCCAAGCCGTTGCTGGACTCGATGGTCGAGGCCGGGTCTGCGCAATACCTGCTCATAGCCGCCGGCGGCGAAGAGATGGAAGGGGCCTTCAACCAGCGCTTTGTCGAGGCAGTGGGTCCGCGCGCGGCGCTATGGGTCGCACCCGAAGTCTCGCATATCGGCGCATTTGCGCGATACCCAGACGAATACGAGCAGCGCGTGATCGCCTTTTTCGACGCTGCGCTGCTCGACCACTAGACACCGATTGGCAACATCCACCCTACTAATCCCCAAACAACTAGCTAGATGAGGCGACATGAACGACAACCCGTATCTCTCTATCGATCGGCAGATGGTCGGCGACATCTACACTTCGCCCGAGGTGATGGACAACCTGACGATCCTCTGCGACGATTTCGGCTCGCGCTTCGGCGGCACAGAGGGCGAACGCCGGGCCGCAGAATTTATGAAGGCCAAGCTGGAAGCCTACGGCCTGTACAACGTACACCTGGAGACGGTGGAGTATCTGGGCTGGCGTCGCGGCGAGGTCACTCTGGAGATCCTCAGCCCGGTGCAGATGACGCTGCCCTGCATCACGCTGCCCCATGCGCACGCCGCCGATCTGGAGGCGTCAATCGTCGACGTAGGCGACGGCAGCGAAGCCGACTTCGAGCGCGTGGGCGATGCGCTCAGGGGCAAAATCGCCATGGTTACCAGCCGTACGCAGCCGCGCGGCATGAATCGCTGGGTGCACCGCAACGAGAAATATGGCCGCAGCTTCATGGCCGGGGCTGCCGGCTTCATCTTTGTCAATCACTATCCCGGCTATGGCCCGGCTACCGGCGGCGTGGGCGACGGCGACGAGGGGCCGATCCCGGCCATCTCGCTGGCGTTGGAGGACGGGGCATTCCTGGCGCGCTTGCTGCGCCGCAAGGGCGAGGTGCGTATCCGCCTGCACAGTACCGACGCCTTCGAGCAAATGGTTTCGTGGAACGTGATCGCCGACCTGCCCGGCACGGCGCAGAACCCGGAGATCGTCATGCTCGGCTGCCACTACGACGGCCACGACATTTCGCAGGGCGCCGAAGACCCGGCCTCAGGTACGGCGGCGGTGATGGAGGCAGCGCGGGTGCTGGCCCAATACGCCGGGCCGCGCAAGAACACGATCCGCTTCGCGCTGTGGGGCATCGAGGAGATCGGCCTGATCGGCTCAACGGCTTACGTAGCGCAGCACCCTGAGGAGTTGGACCGCATCCGCTTCTACTTCAACATGGACGGCGCGGGCCACGGCAAGCGCAAAGATGTGGTGCTCAACGAGTGGCCGGACCTGGAGCCGATCTTCAGAGAGTGGCAGAAGTCGATGGCGCTCGACTTCTCTGTCGGCGAATCCGTCAGCGCGCATTCGGACCACTATCCGTTCCTGATGGCGGGCGTGCCCACAGGCGGCATGGAAATGGTCGAGCATGATCTGAGCGGTCGCGGCTACGGCCACACGCGCTACGACACGCTCGACAAGGTGGGCGAGCGCGGGCTGCGCGAGGCCGCGGCGATGGCGGCGCGCTTGGCGATACGCATCGCCGACGCCGCCGAATGGCCGGCGGCGCGCCGCGACCAGGAGGCCGTTGCCGCGCTGTTCGACAAGCAGCAATATCAGGATGAGGCGGCTATCTTCGCCAAGATCAGGGCGTACAAGGAGAAGTTGCAGGGCTAAACCTAGCGCAGCAGCGTTGAAGCCACGAATCTCACAAATTGCACGAATTGCGACAGGTCTATTGGCCTTGTCTCCTTCGTGTTTATTCGTGAAATTCGTGGCATTTTTCTGTGTGCGACCTGATTGCGTCGTTTTTTGGTCCGGAACAATGCCGCGATCGCCGTCTTCGGCTATACTGGGAGCGCACCCCCGCATCCCGCACAATCGTGCAGTCGACCGGTGCGAATTTTGTCGTTCGCGGCGGCCTACAGTATGGTAGTGATGGATTTCACAAAACCAGGCGCAAGAGACCGGCGCGCTCCCTGTCGTTATCGTTCGTCGTCTTTTTGCCTGGGGCGACTTTGACGCCAAGCGGCGTCAGAGACAGGCCAACGACCGGCAATGATCGGTCGCCTCGGAACAATGGCACGTTTTGATTAAAGGATCAGTCCTATGGCGCGTCTGCTTATCGTTTATGGCTCCGAAGAAGGACAAACTGCCAAGGTCGCCAAACACTTGGCGGAGTTTTTCCGCGATCGGCGTCACCAGGTCGATCTCATTTTCGGCAAGGAGGTCCCCGCCGATCTGTCTATGACCGTCTATGACGGCGTGGTGGTGGGCGCCTCGATCCATATGGGTCGCCATCAAAAGTACATCGTCGAACTTGCGAAGAAGCACTGCAAAGACCTCACTACCCGGTTCTCCGCCTTCTTCACCGTCTGCCTGACGGCCAAGGGCGAGTCTCCTACAGACAAGGCCCAGGTCGAGCAATATGTGCAGGACTTCATGGAGGCCACCAGTTGGTATCCGGATCAGGTGGGCGTCTTTGCCGGCGCGCTGCTCTACACCCATTACGGCTTGGTCAAGCGCTTCATTATGAAGTCGATCAGCAAGCGTACGGGCGGCGACGTCGACGCCTCGCGCGACTATGAATACACCGATTGGGAATCGGTGGATGATTTCGGCGATGCGTTTCTCGCCGCGGTCGCCGGCGAATCCGTTCTCACCGACAACTGATCCGCCTCGTTCGGCCCGGCGCCTGAGATCGGCAGGCCTGCCCGGCGCTCGCGTGTCATACGCACATAGCCCCAAAACAGTAGCGTTCCCGCCATCGTCAATGCGATGCCGGTTAAGAACAGCGCGCTATATCCCCGCGCGGCGATGATGTAGCCGCCCGCCAGCGCCAGCAACGAGAAGCTCAACCCGCCCGCCATCTCGCCCGACCCCGACAGCACGCCGCGCCAGTTCGGCGGCACCATCTCCATCGAGTAGGCGAGATAGGCCGGGTAGCGCATAGACGAGAAGACGACAACCCCCACATAGCCCAACCCCGCCAGTTCCCATCTTGGTGAAAGAATCAACGGCAAGATGCTCAGAGCCGTCACCGCAGAGGCGAGCGTCACGATGCGCGGCGCAGACCACCGCGCCACCAGCGCCGGGACCAGCAGCGCCGCCGGAACCGAGGCCAGCCGCGCCGCCGCCGAAATCAGCCCGATGCGGCTGGTCGGCACGTCCAACTGCGTGTCGAAATAGACGTTGTAGAACGTCCCCGCTGCGCCGATGCCCGCCACCTGCAGGAAACGGATCACGCCGAAGGCAAGCAGCACAACCCCGACCGACCGCCTGATGGCGCGCGCCCGCGCGGCGTTATACGCCGGGTTATCGATCTGTTCCGGCGTCATGGCTTCTCCGTCGACCGGCGGCCGCTCGCCCCCTCGCGTCAGCAGCAGCGCGGCGAGCGCGGGCAGCATCAACGCCGCCGAGATAAAGAGCGGGAAGCGATAAGGGTCAGGCTGGTCTTGTGCGATCTGCAGCACGGTCGCGTAGAGCCGCGGCAGAAACCCGCCGATCAGGCTGCCGCCCATCGCCGCCAGCGCTAATAGGCCGGTCTGCAGCGAAAACGCCAGCCCGCGTTGCGCAGTCCCCGTCATCTCCATCAGGAAGGGCACGGCATTGACGAAATAGACGGCCAGGCCCAATAAGACCAGCGTATAGCTGGTGATGAGCCAGCCGCCCGGCGCTAGCGGCGCAATGGTCTGGGATAACGGCAGCAGCGCCCCGCCCACAATGATCAACACCATCCCCATAATGACCATCGACCGATAGCCCACCCGGCCCCCCAAGGCGCCCGCGGGCAGGCTAGACAGGGCAAAGACCAATAACCCCGCCGAATTGACCACGCCGATGAACTCCGGCCCAAAGCCCAGACGCACCAGGTAGAGATTAAAGACAACCGAGTAGATGCCGCCGTCGATGGAGAAGCCGAGCAGGGCCGTGGCGACGAAATAGAGCCGCACGTTGCGATGCAGGCCGCGCAGCGCGGCTAGATAGCTGCCAAGCATGGCAGATTGCCTCATTCTATGATGTATGGCGACCGGCGCGCCGGTCGCATAAACATTGCCAATAACCAGCCGGCAACCGCACAGCGCCACGCCGGGCAACCGTGCAATCGCCGGTCCAACAAACCACTCTTTTGTTCTAGGCAAAAAGGGGGCGTCTGGCGGGCAGACGCAGTCTCTTGCATTGTATCACCGGCGCTGCCGCCCCGCGAATTGCCGCCTGTGAGACTTTAGTCGCAGCGCGATCCGCGCCGGTTTCCTACAATGAGGGCGTCCTCTCGGCTGGGCGCCGCCGTTGTGCGAGCCTTGCTGTATGAGAGCCAGTCAAGGAGCGCTGTGTATGGCAAACTTGCCGCTGCCATCCATCGACCAATCTCGCTGTACCGGTTGCCATCTATGTGTGGACATCTGTCCCGCCGGCGCCCTCGCCCAGACCGGCGGCAAGGCCTGTCTTGCCTATCCGGAACTCTGTACCTATTGCATCGCCTGTGAGGATCAATGTCCGGAAGACGCCATCTCGTTGCCGTTCCTGATCGTGTTTACGCCCCCTCATCCAAATCCGCCCCAAGGCCATTTGCCGGCAAAGGAGTAGAGCCAAAATGAAACCTGCACTGAAACGCACTGTGATGATCGGGCTGCTGGCCGTATTGCTGGCAGGGTTGATCGCGGGCTGCAACCGTGGGCGTCGCGATGAAACGCCCGAGCCGGTCAGCGCAGAGGGGGACCTGCCCGCCAACGCCCTCCAGATCGCAGCCGAACGCGGCCTGACGCCGGACGACATCAACGCCGCGCTTAAGACCTTTATGCCCAGCGGCCAATGGGACGAATACCTCATGTTCGCTTCGGGCGGCCATTCGGGCAACATGATGGTCATCGGCATTCCGTCCATGCGCATCTTGAAGCACATCGCCGTCTTTACGCCTGAAGCGTGGCAGGGCTACGGCTTCGGCGCCAGAGACATCGAGGAGATGCTCGACGCGGGCAACGTCAACGGCGTTAAGATCCGCATGGGCGATACGCATCACCCGGCGCTGAGCGAGACCGAGGGCGACTACGACGGCCAGTACGTCTTCATCAACGACAAGGCCTCGGCCCGCGTTGCCGTCATCGACCTACGCGACTTCGAGACCAAGCAGATCGTCAAAGACCCCAACATCATCAGCAACCACGGTTCGACGTTTGTCACGCCCAATACCGAGTATGTCGTGCAGGGCGCGCAGTACGCCACGCCGCTTGGCTGGGAATACGCGCCGATCGAGGAGTACGAAGAGAAGTACCGCGGCCTGATCACGCTGTGGAAGTTCAACCGCGAAACGGGCCGCATCGTGCCTGAGGAATCCTTTAGCATCGAGGCGCCGCCCTACTGGCAAGACCTGTGCGACGCAGGCAAGCTGGTCAGCGACGGCTGGGCTTTCTGCAATTCCTTCAACACCGAGATGGCGACCGGCGGCATCGAGGACGGCAACCCGCCCATCGAGGCCGGCGCCAGCCAGCGCGACATGGACTACCTGCACATCTTCAACTGGCAGAGGGCCGAGGCTGCGGTCAAGGCCGGCAAGGCAGAGATGATCAACGGCATGGCCGTGCTGCGCATGCCTGTCGCGGTCGAGGAGGGCGTTCTCTATCTGGCGCCGGAGCCGAAAAGCCCGCACGGCGCGGACGTTACGCCCGACGGCAAGTATATCGTCGTGTCCGGTAAACTCGATCCGCACGTCACCATCTACGCCTTCGACAAGATCGAGCAGGCCATCGCCGACGGCAACTGGGAGTTGGACCCCTTCGGCGTGCCTATCTTGAACTACGACGCGGTGAAGCACGCCCAGATTGAGTTGGGCCTCGGCCCGCTGCATTCCATCTTCGACGACCAGGGCTTCGGCTATACCAGCCTCTTCCTCGACAGCGCGGTCGCCAAGTGGAAGGTCGGCGATGAAGACCCCGAAAGCTGGCAGATGGTCGAAAAGCTGCCCGTGCAATACAACATCGGCCACCTGACCGCGGCCGAAGGCGACACGGTCAGCCCCGACGGCAAATACGTCGTCGTGCTCAACAAGTGGTCGGTAGACCGCTTCGCGCCGGTCGGCCCGCTGCTGCCGCAGAACATTCAGCTTGTCGACATCAGCGACGGCAACTTCAAGGTCATCTACGACATGGCGATGGGCATCGGCGAGCCGCACAACGCTCAGATCATCAAAACCGACAAGATCAACGCCTGGACGGCCTACCCCGAAGTGGGCTGGGACCCGATCAAGCAGGAGAAGTCCGAGTACGCCACCCTGCCCGGCGAAGAGCGCATCGAGCGCAACGGCAATACGGTCGAGATCTTCATGACCTCGGTGCGCTCCCACTTCACGCCGGAGCGGGTGCGGGTGAAGAAGGGCGACCATGTGATCTGGCACATCACCAACATCGAGACCGCGCACGACGCCACGCACGGCTTCCAACTCGGCGGGCACAACATCAGCCTGAGCCTGGAGCCGGGCGAGACGGTCACCTTCGAGTTGGATGTGAACAATGACGGCACCTACGCCTATTACTGCACGGAGTTCTGCTCTGCGCTGCATCTGGAGATGATGGGCTATCTGCTTGTCGAACCGTAGACAGCGCTTGCGCTGCGTCCTTCCGGGAAGCGTCCGGCCGCGCCGTTGTTGCCTGGGCGGCAGGGCTTCCCGGAAGGCGATTCGAGGAACGGCAAAGGGAAAGAGATGACGACAATGGCAGGGTTTCTAGAACGTATCTTGGGGCCGCGCGTCCCGCCCGATGAAGCGAACGCCGGCCGGGTGCGCTACCTAATACCGACGGCGCTGTTTGTCGTGGCGGCTGTGTTGTTGGTGACGTCGATCTTCTTGCCCTACTGGCGCCTCACCCTGAACGCGCCCCAGTATCCCAAAGGGCTGACGATTCACGCCTACCTCAACCGGCTGGAAGGCGATGTCAGCGAGATCGACGGGCTGAACCATTACATTGGCATGCGCCCGCTGAACGAAGCCGCCCAGTTCGAGCGCTCGATCTCCATCCTCGGCGTGGCCGCGGTGTCGCTGCTGATCTTGGCCGCCGTGGTTGTGCATACCCGCTGGGTTGTGCTCTTGACCCTTCCGGCCCTGCTCTTCCCTGCGGTCTTCCTGCTCGACCTGCAGTTCTGGATGGCGAACTTCGGCCGCAACCTCGACCCGACCGCGCCGCTGTCCAGCAGCGTGAAGCCCTTTGTGCCGCCCGTGCTCTTCGAGGGCAAGATCGCACAGTTCAGCACCTGGGCTATACCCGAAAGCGGGCTGTGGCTGGCTTTGGCCGCGTCCGTGTTGATCGCAGCCGGCCTCTATTTCCACCGTCGCGCCTATAAGCCGCTGGTCGACGCACAACAGGGGACGGCATGAAGCGCTCGCCCTGTGGCGGGGCCATGCGCGCCGCCTTCTCGTTCGCGCTCATCCTGGGCTGCTTCGCCGTGCCGGCGCGCGCGGACGGCTCCTTCGACCTACAGACCGCGCTCGATGCGGCGCGCCCCGGCGACGTTATCGCCGTCCCTGCGGGGACCTATGCCGGGCCCCTCTCCATCGACAAGCCGGTCACCCTGGACGGACAGGGCCAGGCCGTCATCGCCGGCAGCGGCCGCGGCGACGTGGTCACCATCCGCGCGCCCTACGTCACGCTGCGCGGCTTCACCATTCGCAACAGCGGCGACCTGCTCGATCAGGAAAACGCCGGCGTGACAGGGCTGGCCCCGCACCTGACTATCGAGGACAACCGCTTTGAAGATACGCTCTTCGGCGTGTATCTAAAAGAGGCGCCGCACAGCATCGTGCGCGGCAACGAGGTGCTTTCCAAAGACTTGCCCCTGCCGCGGCGCGGGGACGGCATTCGCATCTGGTACAGCGACGGCAGCCGCGTCGAAGACAACTACGTCCACGGCAGCCGCGATGTCGTCATCTGGTTCTCGCACGACAGCGTGGTGCGCGGCAACACGGTCGAGGACGGGCGTTATGGCCTGCACTTCATGTTCAGCGACAACCAACTGCTGGAGGACAACCTGCTGCGCCACAACTCGGTCGGCGTCTTCCTCATGTACGGCCGCGGGTTGACTATGCGCCGCAACGTGATGCTCGAAAACCGCGGGCCGAGCGGCTATGGCCTCGGCCTCAAGGACGTGGACGACATCGTGGCCGAGGGCAACCGCCTGATCGCCAACCGCGTCGGCCTCTATGTCGACAACTCGCCGCGCGAGGCGAACGCGACCGTACGCTTTGCGCACAATCTCTTTGCCTATAACGACACTGGACTGGTTCTGCTGCCCCTGGTCAAGCGCAACACCTACGTCGACAATGTCTTTCTGGACAACGACGAGCAGATCGGCATCGCCGGCAGCGGCCAACTCAGCGGCAACCAGTGGTCGCTGGATGGCCGCGGCAACTACTGGAGCGACTACGCCGGTTTCGACGCCGACCGCGACCGCATCGGCGACCTGCCCTACCAGCCGGTGAGCCTGTATGAGGACTTGATGGCGGCGCACCCGGAACTGCGCCTCTTCCGCCTTAGCCCCGTGGCCGACGCGCTTGACTTAGCCGCCAGAGCCTTTCCCATCTTCCAGCCGCAGCCCAAGATCACGGACGAGCGACCCTTGACTGCGCCGCCATCGCTGCCCGCGGTGTCCAGCCTGCCCGCGCAGACGGGGCCGGGCGTCTTGCCCAGCGCGCTGGCATTGGTCGGCGCGGCGCTGCTCATCCTTGCCACCGGGACGGGCGGCTTCAACCGCTGGAACGGGCGCGCCGCGCGCCAACAGACCGTGCGCCAACGGACTTCGCCATGAACGAGGCCATGAACGAGGCCATGAACAACCCCATGATCGAGTTTGAACGCGTCACCAAGCGTTTCGGCCGCAGATCCGCGGTAGATGACTTCTCGCTGACCGTCGCCGCGCAACGGGCTGTCGCCCTATGGGGGCCGAACGGCGCGGGCAAGACCACGGCCATCAAGTGCCTGCTCGGCCTACTGCGCTACGCGGGGACGATCCGCATCGACGGGCTGGACGCACGGCGCAACGGCCGCGCCGCCCGCCGCCGCATCGGCTATGTGCCGCAAGAGATCGCCCTCTATCCCGACATGAC
>Ga0334887_1001485_pt1 | contig 30124 bp, 25 predicted proteins | sample GraSluR1_MG_10_FD_207217 | JGI IMG/M metagenome (GOLD analysis project Ga0334887, IMG submission 207217) | Sludge microbial communities from methane-producing bioreactor in Wageningen University, Netherlands - Granular Sludge_18_07-R1 | ecosystem: Engineered > Bioreactor > Anaerobic >...
CAGCTTCCAGACGATAGCGCTCTGCTTCATTGAGCAGGCGCAGGTTATCTACCTGCTGGGAAAGCCGGTCCGCCACTGCACTGACTACCCGGCGCTGGCTTTCTGTCCAATGCTGATTTTCATCTTCCAGCACCAGCCGGCCAAAAGTTTCTCCCGCCGTCTGCAAAGGGAAAGAAAGCGCATTCATGCCGGGCCGCTTGCTCACCCCATCCAGAGGATGTACGTCTTTAGCATCATAAACGAAACCAAACGAACGTTTTCGTCGAATGCCGTCCAGAAAATCATTCCAGGTCGCAGAAACTTTGCGGGTTGGCCGGGTATCCAGCGCCGTGTCCACCGCACCAGGTTCTGTGTTCGGTTTATCGGGGACAGCATGCGCTGGCGCAGCCGGCGCCTCTGTATTCAGCGGTTCAGCAGCAGGGGTTACCTTTGTGCTGGAAAATAACTGTTCAAGCTGGTTGTATAACCTGTCTTTCGACATAAGCCTCCAACTCCTCTGCCAATTTACGGTATTGAGCTTCCGCTCTGCTTTTTCTCTTACTGGAATACGCCGTCAGGGGTACACCGGCAAGCTGGCTGGCGCGTACTTTCGTATCAAAGCCAATCACGGTATTCATCAATGCCTTGCTGTAATGCTGACGCACATACTTAAGAATGTCCGTATGAAACCGCCCCCGTTTATCATACATGGTCACCAGCAAGCGGTAACGCAACTGTGGATTGGTTTTTGACCGGGTCATATTGATCAACTTAAAAACCACATCCAGCGCCTGCAGCGAATAAAATTCCAGCTGCGTAGGGATCAGGGCCAACTGTGCCGCGGACAAAGCCGTGATCGTCAGTGCGCCCAGAGTAGGAGGACAATCCACTACGATCCACTTATAATCATCCGAAACCCTCCGCAGAATGTCCCGCAGCAGGAACTCATAGCCTTTATAAGAGAAAAGATGGCGGGAAACCGACAACAGTTCCGAATTGGAGGGCAAAATATCCAGATTCGGAAAAGCGGTCGACTGCATCACATTCTCAAACGTTTCCTGCCCAACCAGAAGCGCAGCCACCGATTTTTCCACTTCCTCAGGATGAAGTCCCAATCCACTGGTCAAATTCCCCGAAGGATCAAGATCGATCACCAGCGTCCTGCCTGACTGCTCTGCCAGACAGGCCCCCAGGCTGGCTACCGTCGTTGACTTCCCGACGCCGCCTTTTTGATGTGTTACCCCGATCACATAAGCCATACACTTTATCCTTACCCCAAATTCGGGATCATCTTATTTCTTTCGCATTCGCTGTGCGGCATCTACACCCAGGCGGATACTGGTCTTTTCAGCACCCAGCGAGTCGCCCAGTTCGCGGATCGCCACCTGCAAGGCACTTTCCACTGAAGTGGTCGCCTGGATCTTCTGGCTGATGGCGTTGATCAAAGCTTCCTGTTCTGCCATTGAACGGCTTTCCTGCAATAATTTCTCACGCTCTGCTTCTACATTGCGCTGCTCGGTGACATCACGAATCAGGGCCACCGCCTCGCCAGCTTCATTGACAACCATACGCGCTTCAAGCGAGTCCATTCCGCCGTTTTGATTGGGCAGTTGATAATCAAATGTCTGCATTTCTCCTTCAGCTGCACCCTTTTCCAAAGCCGCTTTCGTCAAGGCGGAAACATCGGGAGGCAGCACCTCAAAATATTTTTTACCCAGGAAGACTTCCGGCGGGACAATCGTTCCCCCTTCAGCGCCCTTATAGTCCACAATCTTGCCAGCAGCATCAAAGCGGAAGATCATATCCGGCACTGCATTCACCAGGGTCTGCAAACGCGCTTCGTTTTCAGCCAGCGCTGCCTGGGCTTTTTTGATGTCCGTAATATCAATAAAGGTACCCGCCTGGAATGCTGCTTCGCCGTTTTCGTCGCGTTCAATATTCGCTCTCAAAGAGAACCATACCAGACGATCACCTGGGAACAACCCACGATATTCAAGCTCATATTCGTCAATGTTTTTCTGAAGATTACCAATCAGTGTTTCACCAACCATTTGCAGATCATCGGGATGAATGGTCTGCTCAAATGGCACACGCCCAGAAGTGAAATCTTCTGCTCCATATCCATATTGGGCCACGTTTTCTGACACATACAAGATGCGGTCAAGCATATTATCGACAATTTTGCGCCGATAAACAATCACCGGGCTCTGCTCAATAACTTTGTTCGCCTGCTGGATCACCGCGTACTGTTCTGCGTTCTGCAAAGCCACTGCCACCTGTGAAGCCAGCGTGGTCAGCACTTCTGCATCATCCTGGTCGAAACGCCGCGTACCGGCAGCCTGCACATCCAGCACGCCGATGACCGTTTCTCCGGCCATCATCGGCACGGCCATCTCGGCCTTTGTTTCCGGCAGCAAGGGGTGCGGCAGGAAGTTCGGGTCTGCCGTAACGTCATTCACAATGACGCCTTCTTTGGTGCGGGCGGCCCGCGCCACCAGGGACTGCTCTGCATCAAACGAAATGGTGCGTGTTTCGGCCACCATCTGATCGCCAATCTCCCCTGCACCGGATACCAGTTCCAGCGTATCGCCGGCTTCATTCAGTTGATACACATGCGCATGATAGAAGCCGAAGCGTTCCTTGGTTAGATCCACCACCTGCTTAAGCAGCGTCAATGGGTCCGTTTGCTGGGTGACGGCGGTTGCTACCTCCGCCACCGTGTTCAGTTCCTGTGCGCGTTTGTCAATCAACGCTCGATCAGCGCGCTGCTCGGTGACATCACGGATCAACCCAACGGCCTCGCCGGTGTCAGTGGTAATAATCCGGGCTTCCAGCGTTTCCAGCTCACCCGCCTGGTTTGGCAGTTGATATTCAAAAGTTTGAATTTCCTTCTCCGCAATGCCCTTATCAATAGCTTCCTTTGTTAGCGCAGCCACGTTCGGCGGCAGCACCTCTGCATAATGCTTCCCAAGGAAAACCTCTGGCGGCACGATCGTCCCCCCTTCAGCTCCCTTATAATCGACAAACGTTCCGGCAGCATCAAAACGGAAGATCATATCCGGCACTGCATCCACCAGGTTCTGCAAACGTGCTTCGTTTTCAGCCAGCGCTTCTTCCGCCTGTTTAAGCTCGGTAATATCCTGGTTCGTACCATACAAGCCGATCGGGATACCCTGTGCATCCCGGCTCACCCGTAATCGCATCACTACATTCCGCCATTTGCCATCCCCGCCTTTCAGGCGAGCTTCCGCGGATCCTTCATAATCTGGATCAGTAGACTGCAAAGCCTCCTGAATTTTGAGGGGCACCTCGGCTCCATCATCAGGATGAACGATTTCTCCAGCGAATTTCTCCGCTGGCATCCAGTGTCCGCCAGCTTCTTCTGCCGTGGTATGCAAAATACGGCGGTAATAATCATCATTGAACAGAAAATTGCCCCTGGTAATATCAAATTCCCAATAAGCCAATTGAGCAAGATCAAGCGCCTCATCCAGTTGCGTCCGGGCTATTTGCAATTCTTCAAACTGGCGGGCATTTTGCAAAGCCACTGCCACCTGTGAAGCCAGCGTGGTCAGCACTTCTGCATCATCCTGGTCGAAACGCCGCGTACCGGCAGCCTGCACATCCAGCACACCGATGACCGTTTCTCCGGCCATCATCGGCACGGCCATCTCGGCCTTCGTTTCCGGCAGCAAGGGGTGCGGCAGGAAGTTCGGGTCGGCCATAACGTCATTCACAATGACGCCTTCTTTGGTGCGGGCGGCCCGCGCCACCAGGGACTGCTCTGCATCAAACGAAATGGTGCGTGTTTCGGCCACCATCTGATCGCCAATCTCCCCTGCACCGGACACCAGTTCCAGCGTATCGCCGGCTTCATTCAGTTGATACACATGCGCATGGTAGAAGCCGAAGCGTTCCTTGGTTAGATCCACCACCTGCTTAAGCAGGGTCAATGGGTCCGTTTGCTGGGTGACGGCGGTTGCTACCTCCGCCACCGTGTTCAGTTCCTGTGCGCGTTTGTCAATCAACGCTCGATCAGCGCGCTGCTCGGTGACATCACGGACCAACCCAACAGCCTCACCAGTTTCAGTGGTAATAATCCGGGCTTCCAGTGTTTCCAGCTCACCCGCCTGGTTTGGCAGTTGATACTCAAAGATTTGGGTTTCCTTTTCAGCAACGCCCCTTTCAAGGGCCTCTTTTGTCAACGCAGATACGTTTGGGGGCAGCACTTCGGCGTAATGTTTCCCCAGGAAGACTTCCGGCGGCACGATCGTGCCTCTTTCAGAACCTTTGTAGTCGACAAAATGCCCTTCTGCATCGAAGCGAAACAGCATATCCGGCACAGCATTCACCAAAGTACGGAAACGCTCTTCACTATCGGCCAATTCCTGTGTTGGGTCTTTTAATAAGGCCCGCTGCAAGATTTCGACCTGTGCCTGAGCCTTCGCCAGGGCTTCCAACAACTCTTCTCGTGTCAAATTATGATCTTCCATCGTCTACTTTCTCCGGGAAACAACGATATTTCAACTTAAACCTTTGATTAATTCAATTCATTCCATCGCAAATCAATACCATAAAATTACTACGCAAGCACGCCAACAAACCTTATGATGCAATTTCCATTCCCATCCACGCCTATCCTGGAATGACTTCTTATTTGATTAATTCAATTCATTCCATCGCAAATCAATACCATAAAATTACTACGCAAGCACGCCAACAAACCTTATGATGCAATTTCCATTCCCATCCACGCCTATCCTGGAATGACTTCTTAAAGGAAAATTATCAGATTCAAACCTAAAAGTCAAGATTTATAGCGGCTACCTTGCAAAACTGTAAATTCACCAGGCAAAGGAGTAAATTACGGGATCCCACATAGCCCAAAAAAAGACGTTTCAATCATCGGCTGTCCGATAAATATACGCTGGATTGAACGGGGCAAGCCAATGATTCAAACCTCTATATCATAGATACATTCTACTCTTTCCGACCTCAGCGCGCCATAAAATTTTAATGAAACATTTAAATCCAAATTTCCAAAACCCGCATATATTCATTACTGTTTCATTACTGTTCATATATTATTTTATCACCAAAAAGCGAAGGGTGTAAGCGGGAAGCTCGATTGCGAGCGGGCTGCCTCTCACGCCGTCCCCCACACCCAATTTATCGCCCCCGCTCAAACTAAACATATCTTGAGAGGCGCATAATCCAAGAGCGTTCGCATATCTGTACCGATATCGCGAACGCTCTCTGAAATGCTGCGGCTGACTGGGCGAATTGGAGTTTGGCCCAGATCACCTGTTTACAGGAAAATACAATCTTTTCTTGCTGGTGTGAACCCCATAGCCCAAAAGGCCCTCCAATAATTTCAAAGCGCAAACCACACCATCCAACACGGGGACCTGCAATTCTTTTTCTAATCTTTTATCCAGCCCACTCATTCCTGCGCATCCCAGGCAAATCACTTCTGCGCTATCTTCATCCAATGCGGCACGAGCCTCCCTCAAAATCATTGAATAGGTATCTTGATCATCCAGAGATTCCAAATTTGAGACGGCCATCCGGGTGGTTCGAATCGACGCACAGCGGCTCTGAAGCCCATAATGCTTTACCGCTTCCCACAGCAGCGGTTCCCATCTGTCATTTGTTGTCACCACACTAAATTTATGTCCCAACATGCAGCCAAAATACATCGAAGCTTCTGCAATGCCCAGCACCGGCTTGTCTGTGATCTCCCTTAACGCATATATCACGGGATGATCACTAAAGCACGCAATAACAAAAGCATCAAAATGATCCATATTCTCTTTTAAAAGCTTGAGCGTGCCCCCCACACTCAAAAGCTCGTCATAAACACCCTCTATTGACCGGGGCCCCGAATCCGGATTTTTGGCGGCTGCAATCGTCGAAGCAAGAGCATACTGCGTGACCGTATCCAGTATACGCCGCGTAAACTCTTCAGATGTATTGGGATTAACAAATAGTATTCTCATTTTATTCAATCCTGATTTCTTTCACCAAACAGCTTCCGTCTCTAATCACCAGCCCACCTGTTCATCCCGACATCTCTGGCCGCCGCGCGCAAATACATCTCCCGATAATAGGGTTCCAGTTTACTTGCCGCGGATTGTGTCTTTTGAATTTCCAGCTTGTAGGACTTCATTAATTCTCGAACCTCTGCTTTAACGTCTTCCTCGTCTACTGTCAGGACCTTCCCATTCTCATACACAATCTGTCCGCCAACCATTGTCATCAATACGGATGAGCCGTTTTCACTATAAACCAATTGACGATAAATATCATTTAACGGTGTAAAGGCGATTGAATTAAGGTCAAGCAGAATCAGATCGGCTTCATAACCAGGAACCAGCGCACCTGTCTGGCCTTCCAGCCGCATCGCCCGTGCCCCGCCCCTGGTTAATGCCCGAACGATCTCTTTGGCTTTCGGCCACTTTTGATAATCCGGGTCCGTAATGGAATGGATCAGGCCCGCCATTTTTCCTACTGCCCACATGTTGGCCGTATCATCTGAACAGGCCTCATCGCTCCCCAGACAAATGGGAATCCCATGGTCACGTAATTTTCGGAAGTTCATAATCCCGCTTCCCAGCCGCAAATTACAAACCGGGTTATGTGCAACTGCACAACCAGCCTGAGTAATCAGATCCACATCATTATCATCCACCCAAATTGAATGAATAATCATCATGCGCTCATCAAGCAGCCCCAAATCATGGACGTATTGAACCAACGATTTTCCGTATTTCTCCTCGCCCAAAACGCGCTGGAGTTTTGTTTCAAGGATATGCACATCAAAAGGAATATCAAGCTCTTTGCTGATCCGGGACAGCGCCTCAAAGTAATCCACCTTTACCCGCTGCGGCGCAGACACAGAAACACCCGCCCTAACCCGCCCGCCGCTGGTATTATGCCAATTATCAATTAAATACCTGTAACAGTCCAAAAGCTCTTCCGAAGACATTAACGGTGCGTTCGCCATTTGCCGGCGAATATCGTCAGGGAGCAGATCATACAGGAATGGATACTTTTCATATTCCACTACGTTCGGTTGATCGATCGTTGCCACGGCTCTAATGCCACTATCCGTATATCCCTGCATCAAACCATCAATTGCTTCAGGCGTAGGAACGGGGACATAGAAGGCATCATCGTGAACCGCCGTGATCCCCAATTTAAGCATCTCGATATTACCCAGCAAAGTTCGAATGTAATTCATATGGTGATCGGGGGGAGAATCACTCAACGGTGGAACTTCATAAAGCATAAATATTTCCAAAGGCAGATTATCCAAAGCACCTTTCATGAAATTGCCGGGAGAATGAATATGACCATTCACCAGACCCGGCATGACCAACTTCCCGGAAGCATCAATAACCCGCAGTTTTGGATCATTTTCTGGAACCTGCAAATCTGTCCCGATCTTCTTTATTTTTGTGCCTTCAACAAGCAGATCAGCTTTTTCAAACTCCGTAAAATCGTCATCCATTGTCAGAATATGTGCATTCTTTATCAAAGTTGCCATAATGCGTTCTCCTTCAAAATTTAATCCAGTGAATGTTTCAAAATCAAGCTGTTTTCCCGCTAAAATCAAACCGGAAATTCAGTTCGAATGACATTTACAATCCCTTTCGTGACCGCTGCCAAAATGCGTTCGCCCTTTTCCCGGCTAGCAAGGGTGGCCTTCCAGAAAACGCCAGATTCAGGCGCCGCATCTTCAGGCACAGGGAAAACATCATAGTCAAATGGCTGCGGGGGTTGACCATCTACAATCCGGGAATCATGCACCAGGTCAGGGTGCGCAGCCATCATCGCAGAAGTCTCCCAAATTGCAGCATGCTCCACAGCCCAACCCGGAAAATCTGTTCCAAATAAAAACTTTTCCAATTCAGGGTCGGATGAAACGCCTAAACCATTGGGGTTATCTATGCGAAGAATTTTCAAACCGTCAACCTGGCCTTCACTCTTTACCGCCTCATCGATTCCCTCATAGACAAAAGGAACGTTTTCCAAATGCCAGTCCAATACCACAATCCGGCGCCATCCCTGAGAAATAAATTGCTCAATAATATCCTTGACGACTTCGATCAAAGTAACCCCGCGGATACCGATGCTCCCCTTAAAATGCGGGCCGCCGCCGCTGCGCAAAAGTGATTTATACCCATAGGTCATACAAGGCGCAACAATGCCATGCACTTGATTGGCGATGCGTTCAGCGATCGCCATCGGCAAATATTCATCAACGCCCAAAGGAAGGTGGGGCCCATGCTGTTCAATCGTTCCGACACAGAAAATCAAAATCCGGTTATGGTGAATGGCCTCCTCAATCTCAGGCCACGTCATTTCCATCATACGCAAGCTTGAACTCATCAAACCCTCCAACTATTCAATGTTCAAAATCCGTTTAATATTTCCAGCAAATATCGCTTCTTTTTGAGCTGAGGTAAGATTGAGGTAATTAATCCGCTCGACTTCCAGCCGCATATCCATCCACGGAGTGTGGCTGCCAAAGATTAACCGTTCAACCCCCAGATCTTGCACTAATTTTTCCATCACAAAGGGAGCATACATCCCTGAAGTTTCCATGATGAGATTTGGACATTCATGCATGGCAATCTCAGCATCAGTCAGGGCAAATGCACTGCTGTCCAATTGCAAGCCATGTGTTCCAATTACAGTTACTTCTGGAAAACGTTTTGCTAATTCAGCAATGTCCAGTGGATGGGAAACCAGGGAATAGCCTGCCTCAACCATCACCGGCATCTGATACTGACTGGCAAGTTTCATCAAAGGATCTACGATAGGACCCGATACAGGAAACAATTCCTCCCAGGGATGTAAAATCAATCCGCAAAAGCCATATTCATCGTGTGCTTTCTTTAGTTCGTCCACGGCTGATTCTTTCTGCCATGGGTCTACCCTCGCCCAACCCAAAAATTTGGCGGGATATTGCTTCACAACTTCTTTCACCATCCGGTTAGCAGAGCACAGGGAATATGTCTTTGGTTTATTTGGAGCGAGGATAACCTGACTCACCCCACATGTATCCATTAAGCTGATCAAATCCTCAACCGATTGGTGCTGATCAAACAAGGACTCGCCAACATATACATGAGAATCGATTATTCGCATTTCAGTTCCTCCGTGTCTATGCCCATCATTTGTGCATAGTTTTTCCACATCACAAGCTGTTCTTGTTCCAATGAGAGTCCTGCCAACTCCACCTTAAGAATTTCCAGGCGAATATCACAACAAGGAGCATCAGATCCAAAAAGAACCTTCTCGGCGCCCAAATGGTCTACCGCTTTTCGAACCATATTGGGAAAAGGAATTTCACTTGTATCAACCCACACATTTGATCGGCGCGCAGCAACTTCTAATGCAGAATCGTTGGAAAAAAAGCCGCCGATATGTGCCAGAATAATTTTTGTGTCCGGCGCCTGTGCCGCCAGTCTGTCAATTTGATAGGGCAAGCACATCATCTCATCCCCACAATGGAATAAAACCGGAAGCCCAAGCTCACCGGCACGCTGTGCCAGTTTCACAGTGAGCGGGCCAAATGGGTAAAGTGTATAATGCGCCGGATGCAGCTTGACACCCCGGATTTTATAATTGCGGACTGATTCTTCCAAAGTTCGAATACACTCTTCATCAAACCAGGGATCCAATCTGGCATAACCGATCAGCCGCTTCGGGTACTTTTCGACTGCCTCACCAATCACCCTCAAATTATCAGGCTCTGGCCCAGGCGAATTCAGATAACCACTGATAACTGCCATGCTGATGCCTGCCTGGTCCATCAGCTTGATTAATTTGTCAGCCGTATCGTACCAACCTAAAGCCGGCACAACATCTACATGTGCATGAGAATCTAAAATAATATTTTGAACCATCACTATTACTCCTGCCAAGATCAAATATGAAAACTACAAAATCTGCCGCACCGTCGAATTGCATGCAGCACGGCGAATAAAACACCCATTCCCTGGCTCGCCAACAACTTCTCCATCCAGCATTAATACTTTCCCCCGGATGATTGTTGAAACCACCTTGCCCTCAATATCCCAACCCTCATAAGGTATCCAGCCGCATGAAGTATACATTTTTTCAGCCTCAAACTGATAACGCTGATTTAAATCAACGATCGTAAAATCCGCATCGGATCCCACCTGGATTGTCCCTTTGCGGGGATATAAACCATACAATCGAGCTGGATTCTCGGATAAAATCGCTGTCACTTTTTCCAGGGAAATCCATCCTTTTGCCACAGCATTTAACATTAACGGAACCATGGTTTCTGCACCGGGGATCCCAAACTGGCTTTCCCAAATATTATTTTCCCCTTTTTCTTTCAATCCTTTTTCTATCGGGCCATGATCTGATCCCATCGTGCTGATCATCCCCGATCTCAAATAATCCCACATTTTTTCTACCCGTTGTGGATCCCGCACTGGCGGAGAAAACGTTACCCAAGGGCCTTTCTCTTTTAAATGCTCGGTTGTTAAATACAAATTATGAGGACATGTCTCTACAAAGACATCCAATCCCTTTTCACGGGCGTTCTTTACCGCTGCAACTCCTTCCGGGACTGTCGTATGCAAAAAGACTCCCCGTGCGCCAGTGCCTTCAAGAAGATAAAGTGCTCGCAGAATAGCCTCGGTTTCAACTTCAGGGGGACGCCAATCCACAAAAGCCATGTAATCTTTTCGTCCCGCTTTTTGCAATTGTTCATACTTATAATTCAACATGGAATCATTTTCGGCATGCAGCAGCACTGTTCCGCCAAAACCACCAATAATCTGAAAGGCATCCTGCATTTTCCCGGTTGGCAAACCACACACCTTTGAGCCGGATTCACACATAAAGATCTTAAAAGCTGTGCAGCCTGCCTGCCACAATGCTTCCAAATTCTCAAGGTTGTCTTCCCCTACCCCCCCATGCAGAGCAAAATCAACATAAGAAGTTTGCTCGCCAATGCGCTTTTTTTGTTCAAAGACATCAACATCCAATACTTCTGGAATTGTCAGGGGATGATCAATGATCGTCGTAACGCCGCCAGCAAGTGCTGCGCGGGTCCCGTCCGCAAAATCATAATTTGCAGCAAACCCAGGCTCCCACAAATGCATGTGACTATCGATACACCCCGGAAGGATGAAATGTCCCTGGGCTGCAATGCTTTCTCGTGTATCCGCATCTGACAAATTGTCAGCAATTGCCGCAATCTTCCCTTTTCTGATGCCGATATCCGCGAGGAAGCGTCCCCGCGGATGCACAATCGTACCGCCCAGTATGGTTAAATCAAACACAATCTCACCTCCTCTTTGATATTGGCAAATAAAAAAAGAGTACGCAAAGCAGTTTGTATTTGACTATAGCAACAAAACCATAAGGAAACCATTAAGGAATCATCATAATTTCTTTAGAAGCTCATTTGCATAAAACGGGGAAAATACAAGATAATCCCGCTGTTTCAGACGAATGGCGCGTTAGAAGTTTTCAGCCTTCAAATCGATACCCCACACCCGGTTCAGTAACAATATATTTCGGTTCGAGTGAATTATCATCCAATTTTTTACGCAATTGAGAAATGAAAACGCGCAAATACTCTCGCTCATCTCCATATTCAATCCCCCAAATAGACCTTAGTATTTCGCGATGGGTAACAACCCGGCCTTGTTTTTGCGCTAAATACACAAGGATGTCATATTCTGTGGGGGTCAGACGAATGATCTCGTTATTTAGAAATACTTTCCTGCCCAGGAGATCGATCCGCAAACCGCTGAACATCAGCAGATCTTCTTCGGGTTTGTTGTCCTGTATCTGCTGGCTGTTTACGTAGTTACTCCAACGCCGGATCGATGAACGAACACGAGCCAGGAATTCTTCCATTGAAAAAGGCATCACCAAATAATCATCAGCGCCAAAATCGAATGCCTTTATTTTTCTTCTTTCTTCTCCAATTGAAGAGATGCCAATTAAGGGTGACTTGCTCTTCTCCCTGACGGATTTACAGATATCCAATCCATCAACTTCAATGGAGGTAAAATCAAGATTTAATACAAACAAATCATAATTATTCTTTGCGATGAGTTGTTCTGCCTCCACCCCGTCCAACGCAAGATCAACTTCATACCCCCTCTCCACCAAATTCCTGCGCAGCATTCTAAGCAAACCAGGTTCATCACCAATTAGTAATATGTTGTAACGCTCAGTTGGATGATGCAATATAATACTCTCTCTTATCTGCCAATCTACTTCGTATTCTTCTCAATTGCCAGTTTTACAATATTTTCACTCACATAAAGTTGCACATCTACCAAATCCAGCAACCTGCAAAAAGCATAAAGATTTAGCAAGATTAATGGCGGAACCCTGCCCTCAAAAACAGTCGTGCCCTCTGTTAATTCGATAAAAATATCTATAACCAGTTGAGGGACATTTTTTATCACAATGGAATAACTCTTATGATCCTCCTGAATCTCTACTTGAATAATCTCGCTGCTTCCTGTTTCAAGGACTGCTTCAAATAATAATATGCAAGCAATGTTGATATACTCCGAGTCGATATAGGCAAATAAATCGGTTTCAAAATAATTTATATGGACGCTTTTGCCTAAATGACTTTTTTCCAAACTTCGGTTTAACGAAATAAATAATTCTTGCAAAGAATGATAAGCAATATTTACACGAAGTTTTTTTGCTTCAATACGAGACAATATGGACAGGACAATACCGAACTTTCCAATTTGATCGATGCTTTTGTCAATTTCTTCCAATATCGCAAATTGGGTAGAATTGTCAAACAAGATATTGTGATCCATCAAACTCGTCACACCGGTTTTAGCAGCAGTTGAAAATATTTGTAAACGAGTACTAACTTGTGAAATCAACTGCCACACAAAGGTATCCGTTGTTTTTAGATTTTTTAAATCACAAAATCGATCTGGATTATTTTCCATTTTTCTCCCATTACCCGGATAAACGTCCATATTTTCTTTCTATCCAAACTGCTTTTTGATGATCAATCCATTCTGTTCCTGGGTGGTTTTTTCCAATTTTTTCAATGTCGTAATCACTACTTTTTCACCCTTTTCATGCAGAAAATCAGATGCAGATTGTAAAATTGAGGAAACGGTATTCGAATAGATGCGATTATTCTTCAGCAGATAATCCACTTCTTCCAAACTCATCTCAACCAAAGATTCTGCCGTTAATTTTTCATTATTAAATTTCGTGTCGTTCTCAATCACAAATAACAGTGTGTCAGCCCCGATCTCATTTGCGATGATCCGCGCCGCTTGAGGAGATTGGACGACCGCTTCGATGCCTTCCAGATCCCCTTTTTCATTATAATAAACCGGTATCCCCCCTCCGCCAGCAGCGATAACAATCGTTCCCGTTTCTGATAATTTCTGTATTTGATGCGCACCAATAATCTCTTTGGCCGGAAGCAAAGGCACTGTCCGGCGGAACCCGCGTCCAGGCTCCTCGGTAATCGTCCATCCCCGCATTTGTCGATATTGATTTGCCTTTACACGATCAAACCATGGACCCACGGCTTTTTCGGAAATAGGCTCTTGCTTATCAACAACCGCCTGGGTAACAATGGTAATTACATCTCTGGCAATGTTATTTTTCTTCAGCGAATTCCTTAATGCCTGATCCAGTAGATACCCGGTGGCACCCTGCGTATCTGCGCCACACACATCCAGAGGAATGGGGTGCAGGATATGACTTGCTAATTCAGCCCGAAAAAGGACGTATCCAATTTGCGGTTTGTTTCCATGAAGAATAACAATATCCAATTCTGAACTTAATATCTGGACCAAAGCATTGGCTAACTCACATGCTTTTTGCTTTTGATCCCCAATCGTAAAACCCTGATTGCTTGCTAATACTTCTCCGCCGATTGAAATAACTAGTTTTTCTCTCATTATTTCCTTCCAAGACAATATGTATTTCGATTACAAAGCAGCTGGCCCTCAATCTTCTTTACAAATAAATACCAATAAAATTTATGCCTTCATGCGATAATCCCACATCGCTTCAAATCAAACTGCAAAGGGTGAGATTTCCCACTCTAAAAGAAGATGAGCCGCTGCGAATTTCTCAGCATCAAATCAAATTGGCAACTACGCAGATACCTCGATAATGTCACTTCGAGAAGCAAGCTTTTGCGACGCGGCTGCACCTACACGGCTAGCGCAGCGAGGCACAATGCCGGCCTCCTCGCAATGACATAGCTGAGGAGTTACTCAAATCAAATAATATTGCAGCAGAAGTATTGCGCCTACCATCATTATAAGTGAAAAACGACGCCCAAGCGTTTCAGGTTGATGGAGAATCGCCTTGATTTTCCACGGCGCTGAACAAAATCGCGTGTTAACATCCATTTCACAAACAGTGAGGTGACACTTCAAAGGGTATGAAAATCCAATAATGATAGAAGTCTCAATGATTGACAGAAAAGGGAACCGCATAACCACCGGTTTTACTGGTCATTAAACCAAGCTTTGCCAACTTCTCTGCTTCCGCAACCGCACATTTTACGGGGTCCAACACCGGAACACCCAACTCAATTGTCAGGCGCTGCTCCATGCCAGCCATCACCGCCCCACCTAGTATAACCGATTCAGCATTCTTTTGTCCCACTGCAATTCTGGCTATTTTTAAGCACATCCCATAAATATCCTCGCTTTGAGAAGCTGCCTCGGACACATGCGCCTCAAATGTCTCAACGCCTGCGCAGTAGTCTTCCATGTGATAAGACCTGACCAGACGCATAAGTATCGAGTGGAATCTGTGTAAAGGCGTCAAAATACTAAAATTATGCGCAATCTGGACAGCGGTGTGCATAGCAGCTTCAGCGATTCCGATAACCGGGACATTGACAATCGAGCGGGCTGCATGCAGCCCCGGGTCACTAAAGCATGCCAACACATAAGCATCCGCCTGTTCTTTGTGCCTTGCTACTTCTTCCAAAACAGCTTTTGCTGATAAAGTCTCTGAATAATACCCTTCAATCGCCTTCGGCGCATCTTCGGGAGTTACCATAACAAGCTGTGTCTTGGAATCAATCACAGACCGGGCTGATTTTTCAATATTTTGGCTGGCTTCCAAATTAGAATTTCCGTTGATTACGACAATCTTCATGATGAATCCAGGGCCTCTTCGCTCTATTGTTTCAGTTTGTTTCGCACTTTTTCCATAAATCGTGAAATTAAATCAATATCCCAAAGGACAATTTCATCCCTCGCATCCGTCTTTTTCAAAGAGCTGCTGACAATTGCACCATCGGCATGATCCAGCGCCAGATCGACATTCTCAATTGTCACACTACCGCCAATATACAAGGGTTTATTCAGATTTTTCCCTCGCACATTATCTAAAATTTGCAGCGATTCGTTGAATGTCATCCCTGTCAACACCAGACTGTCCGCTCCTGTATTGGATGCCCATTTCGCTGCATCTTCCATCGGCACGTCTACCAAAGGGAAACCGGTCCGGTCGTGCACATCGGCCAGGATCATAATATCATTCCCGCCCAATTTATTTCTGTAATCAACAGCTTCGATACCACAACCCTCTTGAACACCGGAAGACTTCAACATGGCCCCCACAAACACCTTAATTCGAACAAACGAAAGTCCGGCAGCACGGGCGACAGCGATCGGCGTATAGGGGTCATGCGATTCAATGATCACGCCCAGCTCCAAAGACGGGAATTCTTTTTTCGCCAGTCTTGCCAAGGATGCCATTAAGGCAACTGTCTCAATCCGGGCAAGGCCTTTATTGCGGGACTCATCCTGAAGAATAACTGCGGGGATGCCGCCACGCTGAAATACATCTAAATTCTGGCACATATAATCTTCGATTTCAGCAACGGAGTACTTCTCGCCTTCCAGTAAAGCTGGTAAATGCAAAGCTGCAATGATGGGGGGGATGTTTTTCATATTAGTATTTATTCTCCTCTGTACAAATAAGTTTTAGTTTTGATCGAACAATTTTTCATCCATGGTCATGCGACCATGACCCCAGAAATTCTTTGGCAATTTTGTGAATCGATGTAAGTCAGCCCTTTCTATCAAGGCGAGCGCTTCTTCATTGGCTGCATCAATAATTTGATCTTCATCAATCCCCAACACTTCCCGGTCTTTCATCAATATCTTTCCATTTACCACCACGTCGGCCACATCATTCCCAACCGTCTCGTAAACAATCCGGTGAACCGGCATAAAATTCGGTGTCAAATGCGGCTGGCGCATATCTATGGTAATAATATCTGCTTTTTTACCTTTCTCCAAAGAGCCGATTTGATCGTCCCAGCCTAATGCACGAGCAGCGTCTATGGTAATCATCTCCAATAACTTGCCCGCCGGCAGATAATAGGGATCCCGAAAATGATACTGGTGGATCAATTGAGCCATCCGTGCCATTTGAAATAGATCAAATGGGCGCTTGGGCGCTGTGCCATCCGTAGTAACCGCAACCGTGACCCCTGCTTTGATCAATTCAGGAACGGGGGTACGGGCAATGGCATGGGAAGAAGATGCGACATGGCCTACTCGGGTATCCGTCTTGGCCAGGATCTCAATCTCATCTAACGACAGGCCATTGCAATGCTGCAAGGAGACGTCTGGCCCCAGCAAACCATTGGGATCACGGCTTGCAAGGCTTACCATCCCGCCAAACGCATCCGAATGAATACGGGTATTGTATTTCGCCGCCAATTCCCGTACAGCTTTTGTCATCATTAGATCATCTTCGGTTAATACCGGCGCCAAATCGGGCGGGGTAGGCCCTTTGGACCCCATGCTGGCAACCATCAAAAAAGGGGTGACAAATACACGAATTCGATCATCCGCTTTATGGTTCCACTCCTGGATCACCTCTTCAGTCGCTGCCATTAGTTGATCAAAGCTGGCCGTTTTCTGAATTTGCTTTCCATCTTTCCAGCGGCTGACCTTAACAGGCCAGGGCGGACTACATGGCCCAACCGCAACCGCTTCCCGAATGCCAAGTTCAGCGTATGCCTTGGCATGGTTTGAAGCAAATACTTTGTCATCACTTCTCGGTTGAGACCCAATCACACTTAACCCGCAGGTGATACCAGCCTTCAATCGTTCAAGTGCCGATAACCTGCCCTCAACATACCAAAATTCATCTGTTGTGTAATGAAAATAAGTATTAGTTACCAGTTCGCTCCAGAATGATGGGGTGTCAGATGCAATCGTTTTGATCAAACCATGCCCGGCATGACCATGCGCATCAACCAGACCAGGAAGCACAATTTTATCTTTTGCAGAGATGTGTTCCTTCGCCGGGTATTTTTGACAGATCACTTCTGTCACATCAATATCGAGAATTCTTCCATCATTTATCGCAATGGAATATCCTTCAAGTATTTCACGTTCAGGATTGATTGTAATTATCGTCCCGCCATCAATAATAAGGTCTATCATTTTCCTCGCCTTTCCCAAATCATTTCTTGTCTACTGCGCTGACTTGGCACCATAAATTTTCACAACGCTGCTGAACTTCTTTTTCTAATGCTTTTTCATCAACATTCACAAGTTGGCCTTGATCCACAACCAGCTTTCCATCCACAAAGACGGTTTCCACATCGCTGCCCAGGCCATTGAAAACCAGATTAGCAACCGGATCCACAATGGGAACGTTATGGAGGGCATTCATGTTGATGATCACAATATCTGCCTTTTTCCCCACTTTCAAGGAGCCAATCTCTTCTTCCATTTGAAGTGCCTTTGCGCCATTGATGGTCGCCATTTTGAGCACATCCATTGCCCGCAATGCCTGATAATCTCTGGTCAGCATTCGGGCCGTACATACAGCCATCTTCATTGTCTCAATCATATTGCCTGTCATATTATCTGTACCGAGGCAGATAGAAACACCCCGGTCTTGAAGTTCATTTACAGGCGCCATCATCCCGTTTTTCGCATTGCTGTCGCTTAAGTGCGATACATGTGCCTGGCCTTGAGATAATAACACCATGTCCTGTTGGGATACATAGATACAATGTCCCGCAATCAAACGCTGGTTTAACAACCCCGAACGGGACAAATATTCCGTGGGAGAACATCCTTCACGTTCCTGGATGTGGTTCATTTCCCTTTGGCTTTGAGAATTATGAATCACAACCCCAAGATCATACTGTTCTGACAGCTCACGGATCTGCTTCAGATAATCAGCAGAACAGGTATCCGGGGCGTGCGGTCCAAAACGGCATCGGATCCTGCCTTCTTCTGCACCTTCCCATTTTTCAATAAAATCAACCGCCCTTTGCAAGGCAGCTTGCCCGATCTGCTCGCTAAACTCGTACCTGTTTTCAGGGATCTTAAACAAATCAGCATTGTGAAGCCGTTCGCTTAATACAGCCCGTATCCCCAGTTTTTTCGAAGCCTGGGCAGTTTGTTCGATATACAAATAATTATCGACAATTGTCGTCGAACCAAATAATAGTGCTTCACCAGCGCCCAAAAGTGAAAAATGATAACAATCGGCATCAGACATAAAGACACCTTGAGGAACCTTCGGGCTATATGCAGGCGCCAAACCAATATCATCCCCAACCCCGCGCAAGACCGAGAGGGCCGCATGCGTATGTGAATTTACAAAGCCCGGAAGAACCAGTTTGCCGGCAGCATCAATAGAATCGAATGTTTCATAGCACGAAGGAAGTTGAGCAGCAGCTCCGATCCAATCAATCCGATCCTCGACAATGACCAATGCACCATCCTTCCATTGCATTGCATCATCTTCCATCGTAATAACCCAGGCATTTTTAATCACGTACGCCATAAATTTGTCCTTATTTCATCCCGAAACCAATCCCGGGAATAAATCGACCAAAGCCTCTTCCCTGTGGAAATGCGCCATCTTCATAGACTATTCTTCCGCGCACAATCGTCATCACATTTTTACCCTCCAGGTTCCATTGATCAAACGGGCTCCATTTATTCTTCGTATAAAGGGATTCGCTCTGCACCTGCCACACTTTGTTTGGATCAAACAACGCCAGGTCTGCATCAGCGCCGATTCCAATTCTGCCTTTATTCGGATACAGATTAAATAGTTTTGCGGTATTGGTCGACATTAGTTCTGCCAGGCGCTGCAACCCTTTCGCATCCTTCCGAACAAACGCTTGATAAAGCAGAGACATCCCCAATTCAAGCCCATTGATCCCTGGAGGTGCTTGAGAAAAATCGACTTTCCCCAAATCCTTGTCTGCCAGCGTATAGGGTGAATGATCACTTACGATACAATCAATTTGATCCGTCAATACCGCCTTCCAAAGGTTTTCCCTGTTAGCCTCTTCCCGGATAGGCGGGTTACACTTCGCATAAGGGCCAAATTTTTGGTAAGCCTGATTATTCAGGATTAAATAATGTGGACAGGTTTCAACGGTAACATTGACACCGCGTAATTTAGCACGCTGAATACACGCAGCCCCTTTCGCAGAAGAAAGGTGCAGAATATGTAATTGTGTTCCCGCGTGCTCCGCTAATGTGATCACCCGTTGTATGGCTTCAATCTCTGCAATTTCAGGACGTGTCAAATGATAGTACTGCGGAGACTCAATCACCCGTGCCATATTCAGCCTGGAAAATGTATTGATCATAAATTGATTCTCACAATGAATAGCCAGCATCATGCCCAAAGAAGCGAGCTTCTTCATTGCCAGAAATAATTCGCCATCTTCAATCATTGGATAATACGGATCAGAAGAACAAACAAACGCCTTAAACGCACAAGCGCCTAACTGCGCCAACGCATTAATTTGATCGAGATTTGAAGGAATGACACCTGCCCACAAACCGAAGTCCACATAGCTTTTCTCTTGTACGTCTTTTAATTTGGCGCTAAATATTTCAGGCGTCGTCGTTGGCGGTGTATCAACAGGATGCTCTAAAATGGTAGTTACCCCGCCTGAGGCAGCGGCCATTGTGCCGGTAGCAAAATCCTCTTCTTCTGTTGGTCCGGGTTCACGAAAATGAACATGGGGGTCAATTAAACCCGGAAAAACAACTTGATCAGAAGCATCAACAACCCTGGTGTCACCCAACTCCCCTTCCAGTTTACCAATCCAGGAAATTTTTTCCCCGGTGATCCCAATATCTGTATTGAGGACGCCTTCTTCCGTAATAACCGTTCCATTTTTTACAATCAAATCAAATTTCATTTTCCAACCGCTCCAACCGGTCTAAAGCCATATCCCGCGTAAACGCCGCCATAGATTGATAACTCTCTCTTTCAATTACCAAAGAAGCGGAAATTGTGCCATACTTGGCTGCAAGAATTGGATCTCCCGTATCAACCATACCAGCTAAAAACCCTCCGCAGTAGGCATCTCCAGCGCCATTCAAATTTCTCGGAAAGGATCGGTATGCAGGAACATGCACAATTTTCCCTGTACTTCGATCGAATATCTTCGAACCTTTTTCACCCAACTTCACGCCCATAACCTGTGAGGGATAATCGGCCAGGTGCATTAAGGATTGCTCCGGGTTCAAATGGGGAAATAAAGTGTTCAGTTCAACTTCACTGGGTAAAAATGCATCCACATTTTCAAGCAATAAACGCAGCTGAACATCAGAGATATTCCTCAAGTAAAGTGCAGGATCAAGGGTAATAAAAATATTCGGATTGATTTCTTTGATCCGTTTTGCAAACGACAAATGAACTTCATAAGCATTGGTTGCCAAATGACAACCCTCGATCGGGCTAAAATCCACACCATCCAACCGGTCAATGGTCAGTGGAAAAAGTTTAACAAGATCACCAAAAGAAAAGGTTGGGGGACGGCCCTTGCAATTCGTCACCACCAATTCGATTTGCTGCATTTCCTGTTCTGAAAGAAACGCCCCGTTTTTCTTGTTTTTTACAATTTCCGAAGAAGCAAACAAACCATCTTTTCTACTGCCATCCTTTGAATAGAAAAACCATTCTTCCGTCGGAACAATTTTATTTCTCGTGATGAGATACCGCAGATCCAGGCCTTGCTGCTCAAGAAATTCCAGTAACTCTGCCGGATAATTTTCAGGAATTTGACTAAGCACTCCCACGCCATTTCGCCAAATCGAAGCACCGATTGCAGAATAGACACTGTTCCCGCCTAACTGTCTTAAGAGCAGCCGCCGCTCTGGCGTAATAATATTATCAAGCGTGAAATTTCCAATAAATAATAAATTCATGAAAAAATGATCATCCATTCACCAATCACTACAAAATTCGTCCAATTCACACCCACTGAAACTTTTATCGTAACTGCTCAGCGCTGTTTTGTTCAAACCTCACGTAGGGTGCGTTCGAAGTTGAACGCACCAAAGATCATCTCGCGGTTGGAAAAGATCCGCCTTGGAGCCTGCTGACTGGTGCGTTGCGAACATTGTACCTGAAAGGTAAAGCACGCTAACGCACCCTGCAACTATTTACCTGAGCAGTTTTATCTAAAATTGCCACTCATCACGCTACTTCCTGAGGAAAGGCTGGGATAAAACCAAGTCCAAGGTCGAACTTCGCTTTTGCCAGGTGATATGCAAAGAAGTGCAATGGAACACAATACACAATTGGGGCAATAAAATCGCTCATCTGTGGCAATTTGTACACCCAATGCGCAACACCTGTTATTTCCTCTTCATCCTCGGAGACTAACGCAAAGATCAGCCCGCCATCATACCGGCCAACCTCGGCAGTATCCACCGCTCGCTGGTGACTTGCCTTATCCGGTGCAACGATAAACAGGGGATCGCCTGGCTTTAAAGAACGATAATGGTGGAATTCTTCCAGGGGCAGTGTGGCTGCATGGATCGGACACAATTCTTTTACCTTTGCGCCCCCCATCGCCGCCGCCGCCAAATTTGAACCTCCGCCAGTGAAAAATAAAAATCGGGCATAAGCCAATTTTCGAGCCAGTTTTTCCATTAGGGAATCTGATGAGGGTGTGATCATCTCGATCAATTGAGGCAATTTTTCCAACCCCTCTTCAAGCTCTGCCACGCCTTCCGCCTTGTTGATCCTGCCCAACGCCAGGGTCAATTTACAAATCAAGGCCATTGTGGCCGTACTGGCCTGGGTAGGCCACCCTTTTCGGGTGGCATGAATAATAAGAGATCCATCAAAGGCTTCAGTGATCACACTGCCGGGAGAGTTGGTAAGCCCCAAACAAAATGCACCTCTTGCGTGTGCTTCTTTCATCCCGTCAATCACAGCTGGCGTGCTTCCACCTGAGCTAATCCCTATCACAAGGGTATGCTCATTCACATTTTTATGATAATAAAGGGTGAAATCCAGTGCCTGCATTGGTTCAACCGGGATTCCCAATATTTGTTCCATTGTATAGCGGACCCCATTCCCGACATGCCAGGAATCCCCGCACCCCACAATATAGACTCGATCAAGGTTTCGCTGGTGTATCCGGGAAGCCAGCGCCAATATCTTTTCCTCCTCCAATGTCAGTGTTTCTCTGATCGCATCGGCCTGTTTTAAGGCCTCGGTCCTCGTTTTTTCGACTCTGTTCAGGCGATTTTGGTCACCAGGCTGGTCGGTTGAGGGTTCTTTCGCCCTTGCTTCTGGTCGTTCCAACGTAATTTGATTAAATTTGATTTCCATTTTTTTATCCTTATCTTAATGACGACGATGTATAAGTTCATAAATATTCTGAACTAATTCAGAGCTGCCATGCTCACTCCAAACTCGTTCCCCAAACATGACACCAGCCCCACCTGCCTCCACCACCTCCCGCACCGTTGATAGTGTTCCTTCTCTGCTAACGGGGTAAGGGCTTTCTTCTACCACAATTGGGATGGGACTGTTTGAAACAACATACTGAAAACTCTCTACCGAACCCGAATAATCCGTTTTAACAATATCGGCTCCCAGTTCAAAAGCGACCCGACATACATACGCCAGTTGTTCATGATCAAACTCAAAATCAGGAGAAGGATTTGCCATCGCAACAAGGGGCACGCCCCATTGGTCGCAAGCCTTCGATATTTCATAAAACTGTTCCAGCATCCTGATCTCTTCGGACACCCCGACATACAGGTTTGCGGCTACTGCCGAACAGCCTAATGATACAGCTCTCTCAACATCATCCACTTGAAACCGATTGGTGCGGTCTTTCGCAAAACTGGTTGTGGTGGTAAGTTTTAAGATGATTGGAATGCGCTGCCTGGCAATCAGCGTTCCATACTTCTTCAAAGGGCCGGAATGCATGAGCAGCGCATCAAATTTGTATTCAAATAAATGGCTCAACAATTCTTCATAAGCACTTAAAGCTGTATTTAATCCCCTGGGAATCACCTGGTCAATGGCAATGATAAAGGTTCGCTTATCCCTCGCCAGGATTTGATGCTGCCTGATCGCTTTCCCTGTCTCCATATTTTCTTTCCTTTTCAAACTCGCAGGATCGAGAAACGAAACTACTGAACGAGCGTTTGCATGAACCCATTAACGCAGCGATTGAATAATCGCATATCCTTTTCAGCCATTAAGTTGTGCTTGCTAATTCTATCAACGTATTGGCGAATACCGCTGTCCCATCAGCAATATCCTCAGGAGAAACAAACTCCTCAGGGCAATGACTGCGGCCATCTAAACAACGCACGAAAATCATTCCCACATCGGTAACCTTTGAAAGCGCTAAAGCATCATGTACCGCCCAACTAACCAGATCCATCTGATCGAGGCCTGATTTTTCAATGCCCTTCTCAATCGCCTTCCGCATCCTGGTTGCCGTAATGACTGCCGGAGAGTCTGATAAAACCTGAATATCATATTTCAGTTGATGTTTTTCACTTAATTTCGAGACAAGAGAACGTATCTCACTTTCCACCGTTTTCGCAGTCTCAACATCAGCGGACCGTGTGTCGATATTAAAAACCGTTTCTCCCGCAACAACATTTGTCATCCCGGGGATCACCTCTATCTTTGCAACCGTTATCCGTGCTGTGGAAGGGAAAAGTTCCAATCCAATTCTTCTCAATGCAGTAATCATCTCTGCGGCGGCCAACAACGTATCCCGCCGGTCGGCATAAGCGGTACTGCCTGCATGATCCGCCTGTCCAATCAAATCAACCCTGAAGACCTTCAACCCCGCTATACTGGTAACAAGACCTACTGATTTTTGATTCGTCTCTAACAATCTCGCTTGTTCAAGATGCAATTCTAAATAAGACTCCACATTTTCATGCAGCGTCTTTTCAGGTTCAACAGGGTAGGGGAACTGTATCTTCTTTAAGATATCCAAGAAGGCTTCGCCCTCCTCATTTTGCAATCCGCTAATTTCCTGCTTGCTAATTTGGCCTGTTGCCAGCAAACTTCCCAGCAGCAATTTTTGAAAAACATTCCCTTCTTCTTCGATAAAAGCAACGATCTCAATATCTTTAGCCAGTTCGATGCCAGCCTGTTTGATTAACCGAACAGCTTCAAGTGCAGACAAAACCCCTAACAGCCCGTCAAAATTTCCGCCGTTTTGGACACTATCCAAATGAGAACCAGCAAGTATGGATGAACCGCCCCCGGCACATGCATACCGCCCATACAAATTTCCCCAACGATCAAAACGAACCTCTAATCCGATCTCATTCATCCAACCAGCCACAAGGGACATTGACGCAAGAAAGGCAGGATTAAATGTGCAGCGCGTTACACCACCGTCAGGTGAACTGCTGACACTGGAAATCTCACTTAATTGTCCCAGCATCCTGCCCATATCGATGTCTTCAGGATGGAACATCAGAATTATCCTTCACTTTTCCAAATGACCAAAATGTTTCTTATAAGAAACAAATCTCCATGGAATAGGTTAACACACTACGCCATGGAGTGAAAACAAATATCATCTATTCGTCCGCCGCAAACAGCGCTCTCCATTCATTGCCTGTTTTTTCCATTTCGGATGCTGCGCCAGTTCTGCGCATTCTATGTAAATGCGGCATGCCCAGCTGCCATTCCTGCATCCAATTGGCTGCAAAATCGCCCTTTTCTGTTTCTTCAAATATCTTTTCTATCTCTTCCCGGTTAATCACACGTGGGCCGCTTTTTCTTACAGCAAATTCACAGGTTCGGCTGCTCCGCTCAGATATATAAGCCTCAATACCAATTTTATCCATAACATCAACAACAGATCGGAGAGAACGGATCGCTTTTGCATAAGCAAAATATGGCGGGTATCCATTTTCAACCATCACTTCAAAGACGGCACGCATCAAATGGATCGTACCGCCATACAATGCCTGCTCTTCGAAATTATCCCCTTCCGTCTCCGTTTGAAAAGAGACCTCAACCACACCCACTCGAGTACTGCCCACAGATTTTGCAATTGCCAAAACAATCTCTTTGGCATCACCAGTAACATTCTGCTCTACCGCAATCGCCCCATAAATCCCGGAACCAGCCAGATATTTTTCCCGAACCAAATGACCTGGCGAATTGGGCACAAACAGAACCACATTCACATTTTTCGGGGGAACGATAGCACCATAAAGTACATTGAATCCATGAGCAAAACTCAACGTACTATTGGGCTTTAGATTTTCATGGATCGATTCATAATAAACAGAAGGTTGAGCAGGATCAGCTGACAGGAAATGAACGACATCAGCCTTTCTGACAGCCTCCGCAATGGACATCACTTCAAAGCCATCCTCAGTCGCCTTATCCCAGGTGGGAGATATTTCACGAGGACGCGCTCCAATAATCACGTTTAATCCACTATCACGCATACAAAGTGCTTGAGGCCGCCCTTGAATGCCATAACCAACAAGCGCGATGACCTTATCTTTAAGCACTTCTAAATTGACATCTTCATCCCGATAAACACTATTCATTGCCATTCGTAATACCTCATTATAAAGAATTTTAATTAACTGCTCAGGCACCTTGACGATGTCACAGCGGAGAGCATCCTTTTGCGACGTGGCCGCGGAGCGTCCCAGACAGTCTGTGACGCTCCGCGGCCGCATCGGCCTTATCTACACTGCTGCCGCAGTGCGGTACACGTACCGGCCTCCTCGCAATGACATGCCTGAATAGTTAAAATTTTAATTACTTAAGCTTCAAGTCTCTGTTAACATCCTTGTAGAGCAAATACGCCGCCTTATCCCAACCCAATGTGAAGAAGAATTGCGGGCAATAGGGGGCCATATAGATAAAAGCATCTTTCTCAACTTCTATGTAATCCTGGTTTAGCCAATAAATCCCATTCCCATAAAGCATGTATAAACCGTGCTCCATGATATGCGATTCCACAAAACTGAAATATGAACCGGGGTCAAATTTTTGAATATTGATGCCCATGTCGAACCCCAGGTCTTCATAAGGAGTAAGATGCTGCTCCATATACGTATCAACAGGTTCGGCAGCAACATCCTTCTCATTTGAAATGATTGCATCTGGAATTTTGATCCCTGGAACTTCTTCGTAAAGACGACGAATCCAGATAAATTCGCTCGTGTCATTATCTTTATTCAAGAACCGAAAGGAGGAATGCGGCGGGAGCCAACAAAATCCACCCTCTTTCATTTGATGTTTTTTATTCTGATACTCTAACGTAAGTCCGCCTTTATTAATGAAGATGAATTGCTCGTATTCTTGCTCAAGCCAGGTTTCTGTACCGCCATTTTCGTGGAGGTTTACTTTATATTGAATAAAATTGGCTCCGATTTGAGGGCCTGCCAATACTTCTGTTTCTGCGCCCACCAATCCCGGGATATTCGAAAAAACCCGGTTTCCTGGCGGCAAAATAGTATATTCACCAGGTTTATGAATTGCACGACACGAAGCGGTAATATCAGCCCTGCTTACGATTATTTTTTTCTCTTGCATTATTTTCCTCAACTTTATTGTGATGTGAACCGGCTATTCATACAAAATACTGGTAATCAACGCCATCCGAAGCGAAACACTATACGCAATGGCCTCAAAATACAATTGATGTTCTGAATCATCGATTCGAAGATCCATTTCGCCAGCACGACGCGGCAATGTATGCGTAACCGAAATGGTTCGCCCTTCTTCCAACTTTATCTTGTTCAGCGTATCGAAACTGACGTAATAATCATCCATGATTTTCTTGAATTTATCCGCTTCAGGTCCTTTAGGAGCACTGCATCCTGGAAGATACACCATATCCATCCCTGAAATAAATTCGTTAAAAGACTTCTGGGAAAAATCATATTTCTCATCCACTTTTTCGCCCAGATCCTCGATTTTTGAAACAACCTCCCTCGGTATGCACTTATCCTTTAGACTGGCTAAACTCACTTTTGCACCCAACCGAGCCAATCCATAAGCCATGGAATGACCTGTCCGTGCTTCAACCAGATCAGGGCTGGCAATGCAAACCTTTAACCCTTCAACCTTGCCATAAGTACGCCAGATGGTATACAAATCCAACAGCGCCTGGGTGGGGTGTTCCCAATGACCAAACCCGCCATTAATGATCGGGGATTCACTGAATTTAACAGCTTCTCGTGCAGAAATATCATCAAAATGCCGCATCACAATGATATTGGCATATTTGGAAATCACCTTCAACGAGTCGCCCAAACTTTCTTCCTTTGCAGCGGAAGAGGTAACCAACGGGTTCGCTTCACTGATTACGAGTCCGCCCAGGCGATGCATTGCTGTTTCAAAGCTCATTCTTGTCCGTGTACTGGGTTGGAAAAACAGCGTCGACATCACTTTGTCGTCAAGCAAATTAACCCTGGAACGGTTCCAGGGTTCCAACATCAAGGCTAATTCAAACAAATTATAGATTTGGTCATTACTCAAATCATTAATGGACAGCAAACTTTTGCCACGAAAATCAACCGCATTCACCAATTTCTTAATTGTTTTAAGATTATTATTCATAGATAATTCCTTTGACCATTCCTTTTAACCTGTATGTGTGTTCATTTTATAATAATGTCGATAAGGTTCACCTAAAGAAAACATAAAGATACAATTAATAAAGCCCATCAATTTTCTTGCGAAGCGTTTCAAACCTTAATGCAGCCTGTCTCCGGGTGGATTCAAACAGAGACTTTGTGCCAAACCCTTCGATCGCAATGGAAGCAGAGGCGGCTCCTGCACATGCGGCCAATGACAAATCCCCGCTTTGAATAAATTTGGACATAAAGGCACCACTAAAAGAATCACCCGCTCCCGTTGAGTCAATCGGGTCAACCGGGAATATCGGTATTTCCATAAAACACTTCGTTTTATGGTCATAGACCAGCGCCCCCTGCTTATCCAGCTTTACCACCACAACCTCAGGCCCCAACTCGGCAAATTTTTTCGCAGCAGCATAATAATCATCTGTTCCCAGTAACCGATATACTTCTTCACGACTTGGCAAAAAGATATCGACATGCTTCAAAAGGCTCAAAACCCGCTCTTTATTTCCAGTAATGTAATCTTCCTGAGGATCATATCCAATAAGCGCCGCAGTGTTCTGCTTAAGCTTTGGGAGAATGTCTTCCGTGGCGCGCAAATCGATCGCAAGCACCAAAAAAGATTTTGCCGTTTTATATTCTGCGGGCACATCGCTATATAATGGAGAAAGCTCATAGAAGACATCTTCCGTATTGCGCGGGATCCATGTCCGCCTTCCATCAAATTCGTATACAACCCAATTATGGAGCGCAGGGTAATCCTTGGAAATCAACCCTTGCAGATCAAAGTCCCTTTGGCGAAGAAGGTCTACATTTTTCTTTGGAAAATCACTGCCCAGAGGCGCTAAGACGCCAACTTGATCACACCAGTGAGAAGCCGCCAACCCGGCATAGACAGCATCCCCGCCAAAAGTCCCCATATATGTCGTACCGTCCGGTAAAACAACATCATCAATTGTGGTATTTCCAACGCATACGCAATCCATCACCATGCTCCTTATTCATACCGCAATCGGGGATCAAAATAATCGCGAAGCCAATCACCAAATAAATTGAGACCCAATACAGTAAATAAAATTGCTAACCCCGGGAAAGTCGCTATCCACCAGGAATCTTGCAAATAATTACGACCATCGCCGAGCATTCCACCCCAGGCAGGAATCTCAGGACTTACTCCTAAACCCAGGAAACTTAGCGAGGCCTCAGAAAGAATTACAGATGCAACTGTAAATGTAGCCACAACAATCACTGGCGAGATCGCATTTGGCAGAATATACTTCCACATTAGACCGAAGTTTCCTACACCAATTACTTTTCCAGCGTCCACATACTCCTTTTCTTTCACAGTAAGCACTTGCCCGCGTATCACTCTGGCATAAGAGACCCACGATCCCCATGCCAAAACAAGCACAAGTTTTTCAAGCCCGCTGCCAAATACCGCTAAAATAAAAATGGCTAGCAGTGTAAATGGGAACGCTAATTGAACATTTATCATCCATGAAATAATAGAATCCAGCTTGCCCCGATAAAAAGCGGCCAGCGTACCCAACAAGATACCCACCGTCCCACCCAGAACAGATGCAGTAATGCCAAGGATTAATGAAATTCGGCTCCCATAAACAATTCTGCTGAATAAATCTCTTCCAATAGAATCCGTCCCCATAATATGCGGGATTTCTCCCTTCTCCGAAATTGAAAGCGTAGGCTGTTGTAACCGGTTTTTTAAATTCATTTCATACGGATCATATGGCGCGACAAATGGAGCAAATAGTGCCACTAAAATTACTACGATGACAATAAGAAAACCCAGAAACCCTGACTTGCTTCTGATAAGTGACCACCAGAAACGCCCCCCTTTTTTCTTTCCTGGCTTTGTTTTAGTATTAAGCTCAATTTTTTTCATCGTTGGCTCACCACCTAGTCAACCCGAATTCGGGGGTCTAAGACTGTATAAATTACGTCTACAAACAAATTTACTAAAACAAATATTGTAGAACTGACAATAATAACTCCCTGAATTACCGGGAAATCTCTTTGAAAAAGAGCATTTACGCCCAGACGCCCAATACCCGGCCAAGCAAATACCATTTCGATTACAAATGCACCACTTAAGACGGTTCCAAAAGACATTCCCATCACAGTAACAACCGGGATAAGAGCATTTTTCAATCCATGAATACCAATAACGGTTCTTTCTTTGAGGCCTTTTGAACGCGCCG
>Ga0334887_1001489_pt1 | contig 30083 bp, 18 predicted proteins | sample GraSluR1_MG_10_FD_207217 | JGI IMG/M metagenome (GOLD analysis project Ga0334887, IMG submission 207217) | Sludge microbial communities from methane-producing bioreactor in Wageningen University, Netherlands - Granular Sludge_18_07-R1 | ecosystem: Engineered > Bioreactor > Anaerobic >...
ATTGGCTGTTGCCAACCTTGCGCTCATCGAGCGATATTCCCAACTCCTTAAAATTGAGCGCCTCTACAAAGGCGTCGTAGGCACGAACCGGATGGTCATGGGTAACATACTGATCCAGGACCGGCGGTAACATCATCAGCTGATTGCGATCTATTCCATATCGATAAGCCATAGCCCTTTTCCTCCTGCTCTCAGGGCTACACTATACCACATAACCTTCCGATTTGCCTATTTTTTAATCCTATTAAACCACACAAAAATCCACTCCCAGGCCCTACAATTACGACACAGTCTCGTAGCCGGTATCTTCCCGCAACCGGTCAAAACAAGCCAGATGGGGACTGGTGCCGTCCATAAGGAAACAGAAAAGCTGCTTGAAGATCTCGCTTACCGGTTGCCGCTTCCGGTTCTTGCGCAGCGAACCGAAGAGGCGCTCCAAGACTGCTCCGATCTGCATGCCATTGAAGTAGCAGACAAAAAGGTTCATCCGGAAAACGCGCACCCGGACAGTTGTCGCACAAAGGTGGAAGAAATTCGCAACAGCATCGTTCCCGCGACAACGTCATTTACTCAACATCGTCAGTCTCACAACAGTGTCATTGCCTTTACAACGTCCTTGCCTCAACAACGATAGGGGTAGGAACGGCGCATTGGTTTGCGCCGCCCCTGCCTCCGAACCGTGCTGGCGGATCTCCCGCACACGGCTCTCCGGTCGGTGGTTTTACCTCTTTGAGGACTGAAGTAACGCTTCATGTGCTTCTACAAGACTGAAAAGCCCATGAATCCGAAAGAACGCGTTTGGCCAGCGATAATGATCGTACCCACGCCTGATTGAGTTAAGAACGCGGCAGTGCAATGATGCTCCAAAAGCAATACTCTGTGGTATTCATCGTTTTTCCACTGATTGTGTGAAGTAGTCAAGATTCGGCGACAACTCATCATCCTCTGATCGGCATCGACCAGTCACCTCGTATTGCAGCAACGCTCTCAGCAGCACTTCCAGAACCGTTGAAGACAGGGTGTTGAAATACCTTACCCATTTGAGTGCCCGATTGCGTCTGGCCACCGGGTCGTGTACCGAACCAGCCGCACGCGACCACTGTCTGAAGAGTGCGCATCGGGAAGGAACAGGACGGATTCGTCTCAAATAAAAGGCAACAGAAGGAGACCACACATGGATCCAAGAATTGAAAACCGTTGCATGAGCATTCTTTTCTTCCACGGCAGATCACCGCCTCGACCAGCCGGGCCGGGATGAGCCCTCGAAGACGCCCCTGGTATCCGGCACCGGGCAGGTTCGCGGGGAGAATCCGCTGGATGGTTCGGGCCTCAGCGCCGGGTTCAATACCGGCAGAGGGAGGTCCCGGGTTGTGCTGCCGGGGAAAGGATCTGTGAGTTCATTCAGCAGACCCGTTTCAATAGCAGCAGGTGGGGCAGTGAATGCTGCCGCACAGGTCACATGTTGTTTGTACTGGCTTTTCCTTCAAGGACTCCACGATCGATGCGAGGAGGAACAGAAATGAGAAAAAAATTCCTTAAAATCACGACGATAGTGTCGGCCGTTGTCGCCCTGTCTTGGGGAGCGGAACTTACAGTCGCGCAGAAGGTGCCTCCTGGACAGGCAAAGAAGATCACGCATAACGACAGGAAGGCAGCGGCGGATCGCGCTGCGAAGAAGGGGTTCACGCTGCAGGCGCTGGACGAGGCAAACATGATCATGCCCGGGGAGGCGCCTCGTTATTTCAGCCACCCGAACTACGCCAACAGTCCGCTTCCGACAGACACTCAGAATGGAATCCGCAAGTTCGTCGACACTCTGCCGGGCCTCGGGAAGTCGGGTGCAAACACCCTCGGCCAGTACATCCCCGTGGCGGTGCCGGACACCACCAGCTACCCGGGGGCGGACTACTACGAGATCGCACTCGTGCAATACCGGGAACAGATGCATACAGACCTTCCGCCGACCCTGCTGCGAGGCTATGTGCAGCTTTCGACCTCGGTGGTTCCCGGCAATCAGGTGCCCCTGTCCAACGCAAACCTGGACGGAACCTCGACCCCCACGGGTTTTACCGCGGTAGACCATCCTCATTATCTCGGGCCTGCGATTGTGGCACAAAAAGACAGGCCGGTCAGGATCCTTTTTCGGAACCTGCTGCCCACCGGAGAGGGAGGCAACCTGTTCATTCCTGTCGACACGACGGTCATGGGTTCCGGGATGGGAGCCTTAATGAACGGAATGGAGGAGATGGACCCGCAGAACCCGATGTGCGGACAGATACCGAAACCTTACGGATGCTATAAGGAAAACCGGGCAACCCTGCACCTGCACGGCGGCATATCGCCCTGGATCAGCGACGGTACGCCTCACCAGTGGGTCACCCCGGCGGGTGAAGGCACCCCGTATCCCAAGGGGGTAAGCGTGGTGAACGTTCCGGACATGGCAGACCCGGGCTCCGGCGCGATGACCTTTTTCTACACGAACCAGCAGAGCGCCAGGCTGATGTTCTACCACGACCATGCCTGGGGTATAACCCGGCTGAATGTCTACGCGGGCGAGGCCGCACCCTACCTGATCACCGACGCCGCGGAGCAGGGCCTGATATCACGAGGAACCATACCCGGCGCGGCGGATACCATCCCGCTGGTGATCCAGGACAAGACCTTCGTGCCGAGCCCTGGCCAGCTCATGATGCAGGACGAGACCTGGGAAGTTGCCCGGTGGGGCGGCGAAGGCAATCTGTGGCTGCCGCACGTGTATTCGCCGGCTCAAAACCCGGGAGACAGCTCCGGAGTCAACCAGTTCGGCCGCTGGGCATACGGCCCCTGGTTCTGGCCCCCCACGGACAGCATCAAGTACGGGCCTGTGGCGAACACCTAGTATGATCCGGCCTGCGACCCCGACATCATATGGTGCGAGCCTCCGACCATGCCCGGGACCCCCTACAACTCCATGGGAATGGAGGCCTTCCACGACACGCCGGTGGTGAACGGCACCGCCTACCCCACGGTGACACTGGACCCCAAGACCTATCGGCTGCGTATCTTGAACGCCGCCAGCGATCGATTCTTTAACCTGTCCTTTTACCGGGCCGTAGACGCCACTGGTGCTCCCTGCGACGGGCTTGCTCCAGCGGCTCCGGAATCCACCGGTGTGGCCTGCACCGAGGTGGCCTTGAACCCCGCCGAAGTGGCCGCGGCTCTCGAAGATCCGGCGGGAGTCTTCCCGACTCCGGTTGCAGGAGCGGAAGGTCCCAGCTGGATCCAGATCGGCACCGAGGGCGGATTTCTTCCTTCTCCGACGGTCATCCCTCCTCAAGTCACCACCTGGGTGACCGATCCGACAGTATTTAACGCGGGAAATGTGGACAAGCATTCGCTTTTGATCGGCCCCGCTGAACGCGCGGACGTGATCGTCGATTTCTCGCAGTTCGCCGGCCAGACGTTGATTCTCTACAATGACGCCCCGGCGGCCTTCCCGGCGCGCGACCCGCGCTACGACTACTACACGGGCAACGCGGACCTGCAGGATACGGGCGGTACGCCTCCAACCCTGCGCGGCTACGGCCCGAACACCAGGACCGTCATGCAGATCAAGGTGGCCGAGGTTGCTCCGGCAGCGCCCTTCGATCTGAACAAGCTCGTAACCGAGTTCAAATCAACGAGCCAGGGTGGGCAGGGTGTATTCGAGTCATCCCAGCACCCGATCATCGTCGGGCAGGGAGCGTACAACTCCGCGTACGGTTCCACCTTCCAGAGCAACGGCCCGCTTGCCGGCCTGGTGCAGATCTTCAACAAGTCGCTGACTTTCAACACCCTTTCGGGCAACCAGCTCACCCTCCCACTCCAGCCCAAGATGATCCAGGACGAAATGGGCGAGGCCTTCGAACACGAGTACGGCAGGATGAGCGGTTTCCTGGGTCTCGAGACTCCCAACGCCCAGGCGGGTCTGCAGAACATGATCCTCTACCCGTTTACTTTCCCGCCCACGGAAATCATCGACGCGAGCAAACTCCCGAGCGGCGATCCCAGCACGACAGTGGCTCCGATCTCCACGGCGGACGACGGTACTCAGATATGGAAGATCACACACAACGGAGTGGATACTCACCCGATTCACTTTCACCTGTATGACGTGCAACTCCTCAACCGGGTCGGCTGGGACGGGATCATCAGGAAGCCGGATCTGAACGAACTGGGATGGAAGGACACGGTCAGGATCAGCCCGCTCGAGGACACGATTGTGGCTCTCAGGCCGGTCATCCCCAAGGCTCCCTTCGATCTTCCCAACAGCATTCGACTGATCGATCCCTCGATGCCCGCAGGAGCCGTCCTGGCAGACACCACCGCCAGGGATCTTGCTGGACTGCCGTTGTTCGCGTTCAACCCGGACGGCGAGCCTGTCGATATCATCAACCATTATGTCAATTTCGGATGGGAATACGTGTGGCACTGCCACATCCTGAGCCATGAAGAAATGGACATGATGCGGGCACAGGTGGTTGGAGTGGCTCCTGTCGCACCCTCCAACCTGACGGCCACCCGGGTTGGAAACGGCAACAACCGGCGCGTCGATCTGAGCTGGACGGACAACTCGCTCAACGACACCGCCATGAAGATCCAGCGAGCCACGGCGGCAACCGGGCCATGGGCGGACCTTGTGCAGGTGGCGTCCAACGGCGCCGGACCGACGACGGGTGTCCGTAACTATACCGATCCCATCGGAAACACGAACCAGGTCTTCTTCTACCGCGTGCAGGCTGTCAACGTGGTCGGGGACACCTGGGATTACTCGAATCCCAACTTGAACGAGATCCCGCCGGGAGGAGGCTTTCCCACAAAGTCCCTTGCATCCGCGTTCTCCAACACCGCTACCTTCGGCACCGTGGTTTCGCCTCCGGCTGCGCCTTCCAACCTGGCCGGCACCGCCGTGGCCCAGGGCGCCAACAACGCCAGGGTAACCCTGATCTGGACCGACAACTCGAACAACGAAGCGGGCTTCACGATCCAGCGTTCCACCAGTGCTGATTTTACAGCGAACGTGACCTCCACCAACGTCGGCGCGAACACTACCACGTTCCAAACCGGGAATGTGTCGCGCAAAACGCTCTTCTATTTCAGGGTCCAGGCTTTTAACGCCGCGGGAACATCCGCCTGGTCCAACGTGATCAGCGTACTCACTCCGTAGCTTAACCGTGGGGAGGGATAAGCCCCTCCCCCCTTTTCCTGTTTCAGCAGGAGGACTCGACCTGAAGAATCCTGAATATCATGCTCCCGGCTGCCCGACCGGGCGGTTGGGAGCCAGGGGCTCTTGATGAGTGGCTGAAATGAGGAGTCTCCGGGCCGGAAGCCAGGGAAAGGGAGACCGTCCGCGGCCGCCGCAGGATCCGACAGCCGGCGGCGGACGTCTCGCCGTTGGGGACTGACTCGCAACAGGAGGATTAACCATGCAGCACAAGATGATCAGGAAGAGAAAGAGTCCTTTGACATACTCCTTCGTCCTGGCAGTGGCGCTCACGTGCCTGACCGCCCTGCCCGCTTTCGCTCAAATGGGCGGTGGGGGTGGAGGTGGAGGCGGTGGGGGTGGCGGTGGCGGCATGCAAAACACAACTCTTTCCAGTTTTACGACTGCCGACTTTTCCGGCTCGGGAGTCTGCGCCTTCTGCCACAGCCAACTCAAGGACAGCGCGGGCAATGACGTATCCATCGACTCGCACTGGAGATCGACCATGATGGCCAATTCTGCCAGGGACCCGCTCTGGCAGGCCAAGATCGCCTCCGAGGCGGCCCGCAATCCGTCCTTTCAGGAAGTCATCGAAGAGAAGTGCAGCCGGTGCCACATGGGAATGGCCCGCTACCAGGCTCTGACCAATGGCATGCCGGTCAAGGTGCTCGAACCGTCCGGCTTTGTCGATCCGGGCAACGCCCTTCACTCTGCGGCCATGGACGGAGTATCCTGTACACTCTGCCACCAGGTCCAGCCCGAAGGGCTCGGTACCGAAGCGACATTCACGGGACAGTACTTTATCGATACATCCACGTCGCCTCCGAACCGGTCGGCTTTCGGCCCCTTCCAAAACCCGTTCCGAAATCCCATGGGCATGAATCCCATGGAGATGATGTCGGGGTTTTCTCCGCAATATGGACCCCATGTAACGGATTCCGCATTCTGTGGAACCTGCCATACCCTCTATACCCCTTCAATCGATGCATCGGGGAATGTGCTTGAAAAGGAGTTCCCTGAGCAGATGACCTACCTCGAATGGGAACACGCCGCCGGAAGCGGCGGGAAAAGCTGCCGGGACTGCCATATGCCCATTGCGCAGGGCGGAGTGAAGATCAGCAACCGCCCCATGGGAAACGCTCTCACCGCGCGCAGTCCGTTCGGCCGGCACCATTTCGTCGGGGCCAACCATTTTATGGTTAACCTGATCAAGAACAACGCCCAGGAAATCGGTGCAACGGCGGATGCCGTACATTTCGACGCAACCCTGTCGCGGCTGGATGCCCAGCTCGAATCCCGCACGGCCGCTCTGAGCCTGGAAACCACGGCACGGGATCAGAAAGCAAAATGGCTGTCCTTTACCTTGACCGTTCAAAACAAAACCGGCCACAAGTTCCCGACCGGAATTCCGGCTCGACGCGCCTGGCTGCATGTGACGGTGCTGGACAAGAACGGCAGGGTAATCTTCGAATCCGGAAAGCCGCAGGAGGACGGCAGCATCCTGGGGAGCAATGCCGACCTCGACGCACTCGAATTCGAACCGCACCGGGATGTCATCAGGAACCGCAACCAGGTGCAGATCTATGAACCTGTCATGGTCGACAGTGAAGGCACGGTCACCCACACGCTCCTCAACGCCGCAGCTTATGTGAAAGACAACCGCCTCCTGCCTGCCGGTTTCAACAAGGATACCGCACCGTCCGACATAGCGGTGGTGGGGCATGCCGTGAAAGATCCCAATTTTGTCGACGGGCAGGACCGGGTAACCTACGAAGTCAAGGTGAACGACGGGCCGGTAACGATCTTGGCTGAACTCCTTTACCAGGCCGTGTCTTTTCCTTTCGCGCAAGACTTGAGAAAGAGCATGACCGGGGATGATTCGGAACTCGTCGACCGCTTCATGGCAATGCACGATGAATCGGACAAGATGCCGAAGGTCATCGCACGTGTCGAGGAATCGATACCTTAACGGGCTGAACTGGCGATCCTGCACAAGGAACTGCGATCCTCCCGCGGGTCTTCTTTGACAGCACCCCGGCCTCGCACTTCCCTGACGCTCAGCCCTGAAACACCGCGCAAACCTTCACTCCGCAGAATCTTCCGGTGCATTTCCTGCTTCGGACGGCTTCCATGTGCCGGAAGATTCACCGTCGAACCAATTCGATTTCCGGCTTTCCGTCATCTCCCGAACATGCTTTTCAATTCGAGCGCATCGTACACCGCGTTTCCCGCTTCGTCGTTGTCGAAATAGCAGAAAACATCGAGTCCCCGGTGCACCCACATGGAAAGGGCGCCAGCCCACCGGGAGAGTCCATCGGGGCCGTAGCGACCCCTGTAGGCTTCTTTCGGGCCGTGAAGCCTGACGTAGACGAAATCCGCAGTCACCTCCTCCGGGGACTGCCGGCCGTCGAAATCGTAGATGCAGAAGGCGGAGCCGTGCTCGCGCAAGGCACTCAGTACCGCGGGATCGAACCAGCTCCGATCTCGGAATTCGAAGGCATATCGAAACCGCCGGGGCAGCGCATCGAGGAATTCTCCGAATCGATCGAGGTCCGGCTTCCAGCGGGGAGGCAGTTGAAAGAGAATCGGGCCCAGCTTTTCACCCAGATGCTGCACCACTTCCAGCAGAGACGGCAAGAACCGGTGCGGTTCCTTCAGCTTCTTCATGTGAGTGATCAACCGGCTTGCCTTGAGGCAGAAGATGAAATCCGCCGGGGTTTCCCCGTACCACTTTTTCAGGGTTTCCTTTCCCGGCAGCCGGTAGAAGGAGCTGTTGATCTCCACCGTATCGAAACGTTCCGCGTAGTATCGGAGGAAACGTCTCCCGGGATAATCCGGCGGGTAAAATGCACCCTTCCAGTGCTCGTAGTGCCAGCCCGAAGTGCCGATACGAAGTCTATCCCGACTCATAAACCTGTACCTCCGGTGCCTTGCGCACGCATCCGGTGCCTTTCCTGCAAAGGATCAACGGCATCCCAACGTCTTTGCTCATCACAACGTCATTCCCGCAAAAGACCGGGAAACGACCCGGCGTCCGGTCAACTTTAGGCAAAGATAAGGCGGGTTTCACCGCCTGTCTGTTTCCTCTGACCTTCTCCGCTTAGCTTTTCCTCGAAAAAGAATCGAAGATGGTATACGATGGCGTTCCTCCGGCCGGCTTCCGTCAAGCGGCGGGGAATTCTCCGGCCTGGAGCCGGGCGGATCGGGAAGGAAGCGGGTAGATGGACGATGATTCCAAACAGCTCGACGGCACAGAAAAGCCGCCTCGACTCTGGGGCCGGCATACCGTCCTGAGCGGCCTGGTCACCCTGGCCTTTCTCGCTTTTCTGGCCGGCTATCTCGATTGGGAAAACATCTGGCGGGAAGTGCTGGAATGCAACAAGTTCTTCGTCCTGCTCGGAGCTGCATGCCATTATGCGACCTATCCCCTGCGGGGCCTGCGGTGGCGGCATTCACTCGCCCACCTGCCCATCCAGGGCGGCGCGTCAAAATTCGGGCAGGTGGTCTTCTTCTACAACTTCGTGGACAACGTGGTGCCGGCCAAGCTTGGAGACATCTACGCGGCGCACATGGCTCGAATCAACTTCGGTATCCGGCGTTCGGAGGCCATCGGGTCCATCGTCTTTCTGCGCATGATCGACGCGTGGATCGTCCTGCTTCTATCCCTGCCCGCATCGTGGGCGCTCCTCTCCGATCGCCTGCCCGATTCAGTCGTCTGGGTCCTCGTTGGAGGCGGAGTCATCGCGTCGGCGTGCACGCTGATCATGCTGGCCTTTCTCGTGCTGGCCAGGTCCCTGCCGCGGTGGATTCCGGAGAAGATCATGGAGATGATCCAGGCGTTTCGCAAGGGCATGTGGCCTCGAGGCCGGCACCTGCTTCCCATTATGGGTTTTACCGGGATGATCTGGATCCTGGAAACCCTCTGGATCTACTTCCTGGTTGCCGGGTTCGGTATATTTCTTCCGCCCGTCCAAGCGGTTTTTCTGACCATGCTGCCGCTCCTGGCTTCTGCCTTTCCGCTGACCCCCTCGGGTGCCGGCGTCGTGGAACTCACCCTGTTCAACTGCCTGCGCGTGGCGGGAATAGCGGCTCTTCCGGCGGGATCCATCACCCTGCTCAACCGCCTGATCGACTACTGGCTTCACATCGCGCTGGGAATAGTGGTATGGCTGTTCAGGCGCCGGCTGGGGCTCCGGACCTGGGAGGAAGTCGCCGGACTGAGAAGCGCCCTTCGAGTCACCTCTTGAGCTCGGCCCGAAACAGGGCAAGGATTCTTTCCATTTCGGCTTCATCATAAAGAGCAAAGGCCCGCACCTGGAACGTTTCGGCCAGGACCCGTTCGGCCACAGGAAATCTTCGGCCCGCCTTCACTCCGTAGAACTCGGTCACGGCGTTGTGTTCCGGTATGAGGAGCCGCCCTTTTCTTTCCACCGGGCAGCCTTTTCCCTGGAGCCTCGTGCACACGGATTCGGCGCTCCCCAGGCGTGAAGCGTCCACTCTCACCGGAACACGCCAGTAGACGCGGCCGGCTTCCGCCGGGGTCGCAAAGATACCGTAGCCCGGCATGTGAGCCACGGCCTGTTCGAATCTGCGGGCGTTTTCGACGAGCCTTCGAGACCGCCGCGTGTAGGTCTTCAGTTGGTCCAGGGCCAGGGCCATGGCAAACGGGTGCGGGCGGTACTTGACTCCCACCGCGTTGTGCATGTGCCTGTATTCGTGCGTGATGAGCGCGTCGGGCACCCGGTTGACGTGCCCGAAAAGCAGCATACGGTCCCGGTGGCGGTCGTCGTTGACGGCGGCTGCTCCAAGCTCGCCTCCCGAAATGAGCTTCCCCTTGCCGAAGGATGTACACACGAAGTCGTAGTAATGCCCGAGAGGCCGGCCGTTCCAGAGGACTCCGTGAGCGTGGGACGAATCGCTGATGAGGCTCAACCCATGGCGGTCCGCCAGGCTGCGCAGAGCCGCGGCATCGGCGGGGCAGCCCCAGGGCTGGTGCACGATCACCGCTCGAGTGCGGCTCGTGATCAACTCCCGGGCTTCGTCGATATCCAGGGTAAGATCGTCTTCCCGGACATCGCAGAAGACGGGGATGCCTCCCAGCATGCAGACGGGCAGAGCCATGGCGTAATAGCCGTAGGCGGGAACGATCACCTCGTCTCCCGGCCGGATATCCAAAGCGAAAAGAGCCATATGCAGGGCGGCGGTTCCGTTGCAGGCGGCCACCGCGTGGCGCGTGCCGAAAAGTCCGGCTGCCGCCTGTTCAAAGCGGTCGAGAATGCCGCCCTGGACAACGGAGAGATCCTCCGCGACCACGTCTCGCATGATTCTTTCCATGCTCGACTGGTCCAGCTCGTAGAAGGTCCGTTCATGCGTCTCCGCCCCCGTCATGACCGCCCGCCGCCTAAGTGGATTTCCGGCAGACCCGCCCATGAACGGATGAGCCGGGCGATTCGCTTCATCTCCCTCTTGGGAATAATGGGATAGACGCAGATTTCGAGAACGGACGCATCGAGCCGCGCGCCGGGTTCCGGGGAGAGCTCCCCGCCGTCCTGGAAGGCCCTGAGCTTCGTGCAGTCGCTCATGTCCGTGTTCTTGGAATCGACTCCATGGCGAAGCAGGAATCTTCGAAGATCGTCGCGTTTTTCGGGATCGACGGAAAGCGGATAATAGACGTAGACATGGTCGTCCATCGAGCCCCGAGGCACCCGCACCGACGGCACCTCACCGAGGTTTTCCGTCAGGATCCGGGCATTCTCGCGGGCACCGTCGTTGAAGGCGTCGATGTACCGGAGCTGCAGGAGTCCCAGGGCGGCCTGGAGGTTGGTCATGCGCCCGATGCGCGGCTTTGACGCGGAGAATTCGTCGAGAAGCGCGTCCCCGACGGTGGAGTCCATGAGCGGCTTGCCCATGGCAAGTCTTGCACGAAGAACGGGGTAGGCGGTGATGCCGAAGATGAACGGGCGGGTGAGCAGCCACTTGACCCAGATGGAAAAGGCCTGCGACGCGATGGCCCCCGCTTCGGCAAGAGGCGAACGATCCAGGATGCTCCGGGCGCGCCGGGCGATCTGTTCATCGGCCGTCGCGATGGCTCCCCCCCCGAAGCACGGCATGTTCTTTCCTTCCGCAAAGCTGTAGATCCCGACGTCTCCAAAGGTGCCGGCCGGCCGGCTGTTCACTCGCACCCCACAGGCGTGGGCGCAGTCCTCGAGCAGCCGGATTCCACGGCTCTTCACAAGTTCAGCGATCTCGCGGATCGGGCACGGCCGGCCGAACATGTGAGTCGCCAGAACGGCACCGGTGTTTTCCGTGATCTTCGCCTCGATGTGCTCCGCCCCGGCATTGAAACTCTCCGGGTCCACATCGCAGAAAACCGGCTTGTATCCCAACAGCCTGGCCACCATCGGAATCACGGGAAAGGTGAAAGCGGGGAAGATGATTTCCTTCCCCCTTTCCAGGTCGAGGGACTCCAGCGTCAACTGGAAGGCGGAACGCCCCGACGAGACGCCAAAGACATGGGGTACCCCCAGCCATTGACCGAAACGCGCGGCGAATTCATCCACGGCCGCACCCTCCCGCAGCTTTCCGGCCGCGGCGGTATGCAGCAGCAGCCTGAGAGCTCCAGGGGGAAGGTTTACGCATCTTCGAGGCACCGTTCCAGTAAGCATCATGGCGTCGTACTCCCCAAGAATCAGTGTTTCAGTCCGTGTTGCGGCAGGAGGCTCCCCGGCCTTCCCATGAATTGTTTCACCCGCCTGTCAGAACACCTTGCGAATGCCCAGGAGTTCCCACAGGATATCCGGGTTGTGCAGGTAGAAGCGCGCATGTTTTTTCATATGGTCGAATGCGAACCGCGGCCGCAGGATATAGCGGCGATAGAACGCCGAACGCAGCTCCACCAGTTCTTCCACGGGAACCTGCGAAAGGGAGATCTTCGGGGTGGCGTAATGGAACATTTCCCCGGTTTCCGCGTCGTCGATCAGGTTCTTGTACCTTTCCCATGCCTTCGACCCCGGATACGGCGTATAGTAGTGCACCTGGATACTGTCTGAATCGAGTTCGCGGGCCAGCCGGATGGTCATCTCGATCTCCTGCCGGGTTTCCGTGGGATTACCGATCACGTAGTAGGCATTGGTTCCGATTCCCAGTTCGCGGGTCCAGCGGAACACCTGGCGGCACATGTCCGGCCAGGGTTTTCTTTTCTTCGTCTTCCGCATGTCATCGATGATCCGCTGCGAACCGGATTCCACACCTATTCCCAGCATGATGCAGCCCGCCCGTTTCATGAGACGGAGAAGTTCGTAGTCCACCTCGTCGATACGGACTCGAGCCATCCAGGGCATTCTTGACTCTCGACGTATGAGTTCCTCGCAGACGCCGACGACAAAGCCGCGATGAGCGGAAAAGCTGTCATCCTGAAAGGAGACGATGTTCACTCCCTGCCGGGCCATGTGTTCGAATTCGTCGGCGATGTTTGCCGGGGATCGCCCGCGAAGCTTCTTGCCCACGCTGACCCGCATCACTTCACTGCAGAACACGCAGTCGTGAGGGCATCCGCGCATGCCGATGGTGTATCCCCAGATTACGCGGCGGGCCAGGCGAACGGGAAAAATCGACCGGTAAGCCTCGAGTTCTTCGCGGGTATAGGAAGGAAAAGGCAGGCTGTCCGGATCGTTCACGATAAACCGGTGTCCTTGAAGGCAAAGATCGAGGTAGTGTTCTCTCCAGCTCTTCCCGTCCTTGTTTGCGTCCTGCCGGATGAGGTCGAAGAGTTCGAAGAAAGCCTCTTCGGGTTCCCCAAGCAGAATGGCGTCGTAATTTCCGCAGCCCCGGTCACCTTTTCCGGCATGGTCATGAGCATAGAACCCCTGGCCGATGCCGACTATAACGGGCGGCGCGGGCTGTTCCCTCAGAGCCGCAACAAAGCGGTCCGCTACCTGAACGTCGAAGCTCGAAGCCGAAACAACGACCAGGTCCGGCCGGACCCGGGCCGAGTATTGGAGAAGACCGGACACATCCATGGGCCGGATCCAGCAGTCGAGATGGTGCACGGTCAATCCGCTGCGGGCATCGAGGCCCGCCTGCAGGTACTTGAGCGGGTAACAGGGATCGTAGAACTGCGGATGGTCGACGCCCTTGTCGACAGTCGAAGTGACACGCACAAGCAGAACCGACTTGATTTCCACCATGAAACTCCAGTCATTTTCACATGTGATGCCGGAAGTTTCCGCACACAGGGACAACGCCGGGGTGCCTTGCCTCACGTGGTTCATTTCTCCGCCCACGGCTTGCCTTCCCGAGGCTGCAGACGGTTTTCGAAGACCCTGCAGGTCTTCTCGAAAACCTCATCCACCGAAATGCTTTGCATGCACAGGTTGTTCCTGCACGTCAAGAGGCGGTTGTTATAGGCGTTCACGCACGGACTGCACACGGTGCGCGCCCAGATGACGTGGCTCCGTTCGGAAGGAGCTCCAAAAAGCCGGGGGGTCTCCGGCCCGAACAGGGTTATGGCGTCGATGGGGGTGAGCGATGCGAAGTGAGCCGGTCCGCTGTCATTGGTGACGAGCACCTGGGATTCGGAGTAGACGATGAGCAGCTCCCGCAGAGTAGTCCGGCCCGCCAGGCTTACGCAGCGTTCCGAACCCACACGGCGCACGAGGCTGTCCACCGGCTCCCGCTCGGACGGAGCCCCCGTGAAGGCGATATGAACGGAGTCGTAGCGATCCAGGAGGCGCCGGGCCAAGGAAACATAATTGTCACTCTCCCATCGCCTGAGCGGAAGCAGGTCGCTGCAGTTGGCGTTCAGCAGGATAAGGGGAGGAACCCGGTCCCTGCCGGTCACTTCTCGAATCATTCCCCGGACAGAATCGACTTCGTCCGGCTCAGGGCTGAACATGGGAACGGGCCTGCCGTTGATCGGAGGCGCCTGCATTCCGAACGCGGGGAACAGCTCGGGCGGGTGATTGAGGGCCTCCACCATGATTTCGAACACCTGCGACGTGTGGAGGTGAGGATTGTATACGAGGCGGTGAGTCATCAGGTCACCTCGATACGGACCGTCCCCTCCGTACGAATGAAAGCCCACTCGATGGACCGCGCCGCTCAAGTACGTGAACACCGCGGATGCCCTCGCGAAAAACTCCATGTCCACGGCGGCATCCAGCCGCAGCGCCCTCATCCTGAAAACCGCGGCTATTGCCGACAGGGGCATCCGCAAGATGGAACCGGTCTTCACGGTGATCACGTTCCCAGGGGGAATCAGACCCAGGACATCGACGATGAAACGGTTCTCCTCGAAAACGAGGAAATACACATTCCGCCGCCCCACCATTTCCACGGCTCGATGCATGGCTCCATGGGCCAGGACCGTGGATCCCTGTTCGGCCAGTTTAACGAAAAGAAGGCTGCGAACGGACCCGGAAGGCTGCCTCCCGCGCCGTTCGGTCACCTTCCGAACAAGGCTCAGGATCAGCGCCAAAAAGGTGCCGACCCAGCGATCGATGGCCCTCAGTGTAGTGACTTTCATGATCCTCGAATCACCGTAACACTCCCGAAAATCGGCAACGGGCGACGTTCATCCTTTCAGATCCAGTCCTTCACGGACAGGAAACCACCCTGCCAGTTCTGCGATTCCCGTCAGGCCACATTCTCTTACATGAATTAAGCGAGGAGTGCAAGGGCGGGTAAGATTTCGATGGCTTCCGCCTCTGGGGAGTCGTCACGGAGGGTGGTTTGTGAAGAGCTGAAATACTCCGCTTCGATCCAGGTAATGCAGATTCAGCTTCGAGTAAAACTCCCGCCTTTCGGCGGACCGGTTGTACGGGTAGTCGGTCAGCAGGTAGACTCGTGCCCCGGAGTTCCAGGTGCGGAAGAATTCCTCCTCGTCCATAAAGACCTCCGCGGCTTCCGGGTAGCGGGCTCCAAAGACCAGGTCGTTACGAATGCCGTTGACCAGGTAGACCTTCCGGCCCATGTAGAAACCCACCGATGCGATTTCCTCGTAACGGCCGTCCTTGACGATCCTGTCTCCCGGACGGAACGTCGACGCGATAGAGGCTGCCAGAGATTTCGTAGACCTGTAGGGTTCGAAGATCTCCATGCCGACCAGGGCACAGTAGCGGATGGGAAACATCGTCACGAGCACGAAGACAAACACCCACGATAATCGATTCAGCAGGGCGGCCAGGAAGGCAAGAAGGCTTCCGGCCATCAGAATCAGGCCGCCCGAAATCCACAACGGTGAAAGCTCCTCCCAGGAAGGCAGCAGGATCCCGGCACCTGGATCAGCATCCGAAGCGAGTTCCGTAACCCCGGCGTCGATCATTACGAAAGACTCCCTGCCCAGCCACTCCCGCCATGATTCCGGGACTTGCGAGGCGAGGAAGACTCCCGCCGAAATCAGCACCAGCAGGACCACACCTGCCAGGATGCCCGTTCGGCCCCCTGCAGCTCCGTGCAGGCGCGCTGCCGGGATGAAGGCATGCCCAGAGGATGCGCCGGCGGAAATCGATGCCCCGGCGCTGTCATCCCGTGCTGCCGGGACGGATCCTTCTTCGTTTCTACCGGATGAAGAGGGCGGGCGGGCTTTCGAGTCGGCCGTCATGACCATGGCCCAGAATCTTCCGCCCAGGATGGCAAGAGGAGGCAGGACGGGCAGGCCGTAGATGTACAGCCGGAAGGAACTCACCGCGAAGAAGAAAATCACTGCTCCCACCCACAGCCATAACCAGAGCGCGGCCCTGCCGCTTTCGTCCCATTGCTTCGATCGGAATGGGAAATCCCTTGGCAGGATCCCGGGGAAGAACACGACCCAGGGATAGATCAGCATCGAGGTGATGCCCAGGAAGGCCGGAAGGGACAGCGAGCTCATGGTGGAAGCGATCAGCCCTTCGTCGAAAAACCTCAGGATATGAACATCGAGGAAGTAGAACTTGAGAAAACCCGGACTTCTCCATTCCGCAGCCAGGTGCCAGGGAAGCGCCAGCAGGACGAAAACCACCGCCCCTCGAAGCAGGTACATCCGCCTGATCATCCCGTATTCGCGGGTCACGCAAAGGTATCCCGCAAGGGCCAGGAAGGGGAAGATCGGCCCGATCAGCCCCTTGGTCATTACGGCAAGAGCCAGCGCCGCGTAGCCTGAAAGGAAATACCTCTGTTTGTTCTCCCGTTCGAAATACCCCAGCAGAAAGGCACCGAATGCCGCAGTGAGAAAAAAAACGAAGACCATGTCCGGCTGGAGCTGCCTGCCGAAGTCGAAGACCGTGGTTCCCGCACTCGAGGCGAAGATCAGGGCGGCAAGAAACCCGGCCAGGCTGCCGAAGAATCTCTTGCCCAGCAGGTAGCACAGCATCATGCAGCCCATGGTGGAGAGGGCTACCGGAAGACGTGCCGAGAATTCCGAGATGCCGAAAAGCTTGAAGGAGCATGCGGTGAGCCAGTAAAGCAGGGGCGGCTTGTCGAGCAGCCTCACAAAGTTGATGCGCGGAATGATCCAGTCGTTGAGAACCAGCATCTCGCGGGCTATTTCCGCGTACCCGCCTTCATCGAGGTCGTACAGGGCGGGAGTACCGAGTTTCCAGAACAGGAAGTAAAACCCTGCCAGGCACAAAACGGAAATGCGCAGGCCTTCGGCCCGGCTGATTCTTGGAACCATTCGAAATTCTCACAGAAAAGTTGAACGGAAGAAGCTGGCCACCCGTTTTCGAAGGAATCTGGCTAGCACGTTTCCTGGTCCTTGTCCAGCGCTATCGGGGGGCTCTCCGTGCTGGCGATACCCATCATCGCTTGCCTTTTGGGGATTATCCATATAAGAAGAGAAAGTGCCGGTTCGGCGGAAGAGAATGCACAGACCGCAACCGGCCGATGGCTTTCCTTGCCGGAGCAGGCGGGCGGAGGATTTTGCCTTTTCAGATAAGGATTGAACGGAAAGAATCGGCATGCAGGAATACCCGCCGCGTCAGACCTCGAGTGCAAGTCTTTCCGCAACAGTGTCGCTACGAAAAACAAGGAGAGAGATTTCGAATACATGGGATTTTTCTGACCCATCGGTCTGTAACTCCATGGTGCCGGTCGATCTTTGGAAGGAGACAGAAAATCAGTCTGCCGGCGGGAAGAGGACAATGCTTTCGTCTCACGACGAGACGAAACACGCCGAAGCATGAATTCCCCTCGAGGGAGAACGGATTCATGAAGAGCCGGATCCGACGGGGATGCGCAGGCATTTTAACCACGCCAGACAGTTTTGGAGATCGATCTGATGACAAACGGCCACCATTTTTCTCCTCAAACGGATAAGCTACTCGAGGGCTTCCAGATTTCCATGCACCAGACGGAGCAGTTCCTCATGATGAACGGATCCCGCTTCGGGGAGTGTGAACCTTCCGCCGCCGGCATGTGCGTATTTTCCGGCTTCCTGGTTACGGTTTGCGCTCTGCTCGAATCCCAGTCCATGGGAGCTGCCCAGGACCAGGCGACGAATGCGCGGCTTGACGAATTTCACGCAATCCTGATCGGTGTCATGTTCAACAGGCTTCAGTTTCAGGCGCCGCCCCAGGACAGCCCGGAACCTTTCGAAAAAGAATTCGAGATACAGAGCAAGCTGGCTATCGAACGAGTTTTCGCGGAAAGGTATCCTGTTTATTTCAAGTGCTTCAACGAGGATATCGTGGAGATGGCCGAAGGCCCGTCCGCTCGATTTCCACGACTGGCTGAGGCATTCATGCAGGACGTTGTCGGTACGCCGCTCCATTTCCCGCATTCCGACGATTTTTCCCCGGGATCGTTCATCGAGGAGACGGCAATCCGGCTCCGTTCCCATTTTGATGGTTTATTCAGGCTCGGTTAGAATTTGCCGCCTGAACAGGAACGGCGGAAACACCGGCGTGCAGGTTTCCTTTCTTTACAAGTGGCGATTCGAGCCGTTGGGCGCAGTGACGGCGGAGGTGCCGTTGCCTGCAGGGCACCGACTCGAGGAAGAGGAGAGGAGATTCGCATGATTGTCCCTGTCATACTCGCGGGGGGTTCGGGTACCAGGCTCTGGCCATTCTCACGACACCTCTATCCCAAGCAGCTGATGCCGCTCGTGGACAGCCACACCATGCTCCAGGGCACGGTTCAGCGCCTGTCCGGCCTGGAAGGCATCGCCGATCCCATCGTGATCTGCAATGAAAACCATCGCTTCCTGGTGGCGGAGCAACTCCGTGCCATCGACGTGCAGCCCGCCTCCATTATTCTTGAACCCGCCGCCAGGAATACGGCCCCCGCCGTTGCCGTGGCTGCCCTCAAAGCCCTATCGTCCGACCCGGACGCCCTTTTGATCATCCTGCCGGCCGACCATCATCTGAAGAACATCGAGGCGTTTCATGAAGCCATACGGATCGGGGTCCAGTTCGCCCGCGATCAGTACCTGGTCACCTTCGGTATAGTCCCCGATTATCCGCATACGGGTTATGGCTACATCCAGACGGGCCGGAAACTGCCGGCGAAGAGCGGATTTTCCGAGGCGCTCGAAATGAAGAGATTCGTCGAAAAGCCCGACGCCGCCAAGGCACGCGAGTACGTGGATTCAGGGACTTACCTGTGGAACAGCGGGATGTTCGTGTTCGAAGCCTCGGTGGTGCTGAGCGAACTCGATAAGTTCGCTCCCCGCATAGCCGAAAGCTGCAGGGAAGCATGCGCTCGAGGGCTGAACGACCTGGATTTTTTCCGACTCGATGCCCGGGCATTCCAGGCCTGCCCGGAAGATTCCATCGACTATGCGGTCATGGAAAAGACATCGATGGGAGCGGTCGTGCCCCTCGATGCGGGGTGGAACGACCTGGGATCCTGGGAGGCTCTCTGGTCGATCCGTCAAAAGGATACAGACGACAACGTTACGGTGGGAGATGTTCTCATCCAGGATGTCCGAAACTGCTACATTCACTCGACCGGCCGTCTCATCGCCGCCTTGGGCATCGAGGATCACGTCATCGTCGAGACCTCTGACGCCGTTCTGGTATCCCCTCGAAGCCGGGCCACAGACGTCAGGGCCCTGGTCGATCGACTCAAGAAGGACGACAGGCAGGAGGCTCTCGTTCACAAGAAGGTCTACCGCCCCTGGGGATCGTTCGAGAGCATCAACGCCGAAAGCCGTTTCCAGGTCAAGCGCCTGACCATTAAACCCGGCGCCATGATTTCACTCCAGATGCACCATCACAGGGCCGAGCACTGGGTCGTCGTCCGCGGCACCGCCCTGGTCACCAAGGGGAATGAGCAGTTCCTGCTGCGGGAAGACGAGTCCACCTATATTCCGCTGGGAGTCGATCACCGGCTGGAAAACCCCGGCAGGATTCCTCTCGAACTCATCGAGGTGCAAACGGGAAGCTACCTCGGCGAAGACGACATCGTCCGGCATGACGATGTCTACGGGAGGAAGGAGGAACACTGAAAGGGAAGGAACGGCTGAAGTCGTTTCAATGGCTACCTTTTTCCGTACCGGCGATCTTGCCGCTCGAGATAGGCGCCCGACCTGACCGAATCGACCCACCCCGGATTGGCTGTGTACCACTCGATGGTCTTTTTCAGCCCCGATTCGAATCCTTCGCGGGGGATCCATCCCAGTTCCTTCTCCACTTTCGTCGAGTCGACGGCGTATCTCCTGTCATGCCCGGGGCGATCCTCGACGAAAGAGATCAGGGATGAATGAGGCAACTGCGGTGCATCAGGAAAGAACTCGTCCAGAAGTGCGCACAGGGTATGGACCGTTTCCAGGTTCGTCCTCTCGCTGCGGCCCCCGATGTTGTACGTTTCGCCCGGGCGTCCTTTTTCCAGGACAACGTCCAGGGCCTCGCAATGATCCTCCACGTACAGCCAGTCCCTGACATTTCCTCCGTCTCCATACACGGGCAACGGCTTCCCTTCCATGCCGTTCAGGATCACGAGGGGTACCAGTTTTTCCGGAAACTGCCGAGGGCCGTAGTTGTTGGAGCAGTGGGTGATCAGAGTCGGCAGCCCGTATGTGCGGTGATACGCCCTCACCATGTGGTCGCCCGCCGCCTTGGACGCCGAATACGGGCTGTTGGGAGCGCAGGAGGACTGTTCGCTGAAGGGGGGATCGAAAGGGTTCAAGGACCCGTATACCTCGTCCGTCGACACATGCAGGAATCGGAAAGCCTCCTTTTCCGCTCCCGGGAGCTTCTCCCAGTAACGGCGGACTTCGTCCACAAGACGAAAAGTCCCCAGCGCATTTGTCCGAACAAACGATTCGGGATCCTCGATGGACCGATCCACGTGGGATTCCGCGGCAAAATTCACCACCGCTTCGATCCGGTATTCACACAGCAGGGTCCGCACGAGATCCCGATCCGCGATGTCTCCACGCGCAAAAAAATACAGGGGATCACCCTCGACGGCTGCCAGGTTCATGAGGTTTCCCGCATAGGTGAGCACATCCAGGTTGATCACCCGCCGCTTCCGCCTGCCACATTGAGCCAGAACGAAAGCGCTGCCGATGAACCCGGCTCCCCCTGTCACCAGCAAGGTTTCCATGCAAATTCCTCCCAGAAGGAACAATCACCCCCCGAAGGGCACCCTCCGCAGAATCGCCTTTCGACTCCTCCGGAGGGCTTCACCGGGGCACGCAACGCAGTTCGTGGACCGCCACTTCCGGCGGGCAGAAATACCGGACAAACAGACCGGAAGCCCCAACCCCCCGTGACGTGTACCCCGCCATGTGTTCATACCGCCATGCACCGGCCGTGTACTTTCTCGGACAGCCGGCATTCGTATAGATGGGAATTTCCCCAGGCAGGCAGATCTGACCGCCGTGAGTGTGCCCGCACAGGTAATAGTCTGCACCCGCCTGTGCGGCCTCAGAATACAGCTCCGGCGAATGGACCAGCAGGATCGTCACGTCTTCATCGGAAATCCCATGAAACGCCTTGTCGATGGAATGGACTCCGTAGAAATGAGGGTCATCCAGGCCGACCAGCTGTATAACGGCTCCTTCCTTCTCGATCCGAACCGATTCATTCAGGAGAATGCGAATCCCGAGAGCCTCGAGTTCCGGGACCATTTCAATGAAGTCGTGGTTGCCGAGGATGCCGAGGACTCCGCAGGGGCATCGAACAGCCTCGACCAGCCGCTCCATCCCCGACAGGGCCTCCTCACTGGCGCCGAAAGTCTCGAAACGAAAATCGCCCGTGATCACACACAGGTCGAACTGCAATTCACGGATCACACCGCGGAGCTTCTCTCCCCCGTCCGGGATGCCGTCCACATGCACATCGGACAGGTGAAGGATTCGAAAGCCATCGAAGGGCCGGGGAAGATTCCTGAGCAGGACATGGCGTTTTACCAGGCGGTAGTCTATCGCGTTTCGCCTGCCTCGATGGATGAGTCCGACGGACCTGAGCAGATACTCGAGAACCACCGGCAGAATTTCGGAGTTTTCCCAATGGAATCTTCCGTACCCTTTACCGAAGAATCGCATGGAATGGTCCACCTGGAGTCTCAATCGCCTGCCGAGGTGGTACCTCCCCATGCGGCTTTCCAGTTCATCGAATATCGATGAGTCAACGGGCGCCATCTCTGTTCTCTCCGGATCGTGATCATCCGCCGCCGGGATTTCCTGTGCAGGCGGGATATTCCTGTTTTCCGCACAATCTGCACCCTTCATACACCGGCGCCCGTGCAGCGGCGTTATCAGGGCTTCTGCCGGCGTGCCGCCTCCAGGGAAATCTCCATGAGATACCGCCCGTAGTCGCTCCTGGCCATTTCTGCCGCAAGATTTTGCAGTTCTTCGGCGCCGATGTATCCCATTCGAAAGGCTATCTCCTCGATGCAGGCCACCATGAATCCCTGGCGCTCCTGGATGGTCTGTATGAAGCTGCCCGCCTGGAGCAGCGACTGGGCGGTGCCCATATCCAGCCAGGCATAGCCGCGGCCGAGGATTCTGACCTCGAGTTCACCGCGCCTGAGGTATTCGAGATTCACATCGGTGATTTCGAGTTCACCGCGGGGGGAAGGTTCGAGCTTTTCCGCAATCTCGACCACCCGATGGTCGTAAAAATAAAGACCGGGTACAGCATACCTCGATTGGGGATGCGCGGGCTTTTCTTCTATGCCGACCACCCTGCCCTGCCGGTCGAATTCAACCACTCCGTACTGTTCGGGATTCCTTGTCGGATATCCGAAGATCAGCGCACCTTTTTCCCGGGCCGCGCATTCGGTGAGCAGTTTTCCGAGCCCGGTGCCGTAGAACACGTTGTCTCCAAGGACCAGGACCACTCCGGACTCGCCGATAAATCGCCTTCCGATCATGAATGCGTCCACCACCCCCCTGGGAACGGGCTGTTCAGCATAGGAAAGAGATAACCCGATCCGTGAACCGTCTCCGAGAAGGGTTTCGAACCTCGGCAGATCCCCGGGTGTGGATATGATGAGGATGTCCAGGATTCCCGCAAGCATCAGCACGGACAAAGGATAGTATATCATGGGCTTATCATAGACGGGCAGCAGTTGCTTGCTGACGGAACGCGTCAGGGGATGAAGCCGCGAGCCGGAACCGCCTGCCAGGATGATGCCCTTCCTTCGAGGGCGATTTCTTAACATATCTTTTCTTTTCATCTTCCACCTGTTGCCATGACCCTGAAGAGGCAGTATTTTTTCAGCAGGACTGAAAAGACCATTCCACAACGGAAAAGGACCTTGCGAAGTGCTGCCGGCCGCGACCCGGATCAAGATCGATGCCGCGGGTCATCGGAGCAGGGAGACCGCGCCGGAAAAGGGAGGCATCGACATCGGTTTTCGAGTCTCTTCCCAGGCAGCCGCTGCTCTTGCAACATACCAGAATCCATCGACAAACATTCCTTTTTTGTGTGCGTCCCGATAGGATCGTCTTACAGCAGGAGGACTCCTGCCCATGTCTATGCCAGAGAAGTTCGTCGCTTACATCGCATTGCTTGCCGGATTCTCTTCGCCGCTCGCACATGCAGCCGAGTCAGGCAGTTCCGCGCCGGGAGAAGGTCAGACGGCGGGTATGGCCATTGCCCTTTTCGCGTCCCTGCTCGTGGTTCTCTTCATCATCATCGGATGGTACTGGAGACGGCGGACCGGGAGCATGTTCCAAAACGCTTCGTCGAGGCTGCGTGAATCGGAGGAACGCTTCAGGAAGATGTTCATGGACAACAGCGCGGTAATGTTCATGATCGATCCGACAAGCGCCGTTATCGTCGACGCCAACACCGCGGCCTGCCGGTACTACGGGTATTCTCACGCTGAACTGACATCTCTCAAGGTTACCCAAATCAATACACTCCCCCCCGAGGAGGTACTCCGGGAAATCACGGCAGTGCAGCACGGGCTTCGCAACCGCCTTTTTTTCAGCCACCGGCTGAAATCCGGTGAACTCAGGAATGTCGAAGTGGATAGTATACCTCTTTTTTCCCAGGGCAGGCAGTTTCTCTTTTCGATTGTCCACGATGTTACGGAACGCAGGAAAGCAGTCAATGAACTCAGGCAGACCAAGAATCTCCTGGAAGCCATCATCCAGAACATCCCTATCGCCATCCTGGCCAAGAAAACCGATTCCCTGTCCATCACCGTCTGGAACAAGGCATGCGAGGACCTGTTCGGGATCCCGAGTTCAGAAGCATTGGGCCGGACCGATTATGATCTTTTCCCGAAAGAGCAGGCGGACAACTTCAGACGGCGCGACCAGGAAGCCATCTCGTCGGACACTTTGACCGACAACCCCTCGGAAACCGTGGACAGCTATTCGAAGGGACGCATCGTTCTGCACACCCGTACGCTGACGGTACACCATGAAGACGGCACGCCATCGCATCTTGTTGTCCTCTCCGAAGACATCACGGAGCGAAAGCGGACGGAGGCGGCTCTCATCGACAGCGAAAGAAGATTCCGCAAGATATTCGAGAACGTGCAGGACGTCTTCTACCAGACCAGCATGGATGGGATCATCTTGGAGATCAGTCCGTCCATAGAGAAGTACAGCGGCTTCTCCCGCCGGGAACTGATCGGCAGACCTGTCGAGGAGGTCTATTTCGATGTCGGGGACCGGAGGCGATTCCTGCGGGCGATACACGAAAAGGGCCAGGTGGCCGACTTCGAGGTGAGACTGAAGGATCGCTACAATAGAATGGTTTACACGTCGGTCAACGCTCACCTCCTCTTCGATGAGGAAGGCAGGCCCGCGGGCATCGAGGGATCCCTTCGGGACATATCCGCACGCAAACAGGCCGAATCCGCACTTCTGGAGGCCAAGGAGCGGGCGGAGGCAGCCAACCGGGACCTCGAACGGGCCATCGACGTCGCCAGGCAGATGGCCATGGATGCCGCCGTCGCCAATGCGGCCAAGAGCGAGTTTCTGGCCAACATGAGCCACGAAATCCGCACACCCCTCAACGGGGTGATCGGCATGTCCGGACTGCTCCTGGATACGGAACTGAGCAACGAACAGCGTGAATATGCCGAGACGGTAAGGAAAAGTGCGGACTCTCTACTCGGCATCATCAACGACATCCTGGATTTCTCCAAGATCGAGGCGGGGAAGTTTGAGCTGGAATCCCTTGATTTCGACCTCCGCGAAACCCTTGACGACATCGTTGACATGCTGGTCATGAAAGCGCACAAGAAGGAACTGGAACTGGCCTGCCTGGTTGATCCCGTCATTCCTCACATCCTTATTGGCGACCCGGGAAGACTCCGCCAGATCCTGATCAATCTTGTCGGGAACTCCATCAAATTCACCAAGCAGGGGGAAGTCGCCCTCTTTGCCACTCTGGAACATGAGACGGATGAGCAGGCTTATGTGCGTTTTGAAGTCAAAGACACGGGAATCGGTATCCCCGGTGATAAAATTAACCTGCTTTTTCAGCCCTTCACCCAGATTGATTCCTCGAATACACGCAGGTTTGGAGGCACCGGCCTGGGGCTTTGCATCTCCAAGAGACTTGCCGAACTGATGGGAGGGAAGATAGGCGTCGAGTCCGAGGAAGGGAAAGGTTCTCTCTTCCGGGTCCTGCTGCCCTTCGGGATACCGCCTTCCGCTGCCGAAGTGAGAGAAGAACCCGCCGAAGACCTCGCCGGTGTCCGCGTGCTTGGAGTAGACGACAATGAAACCAACCGGCGGGTACTGGCATCCATGCTCGAAACCTTCAAATGCCGCCACAAGGAAGTCCCCGACGCTCCCACCGCCATGGAGGAACTCCGTTCAGCGGTTCGCTCCGACGACCCATACAAAATTGCGGTCCTGGACATGCAAATGCCCGAGATCGACGGAGAAACCCTGGGAAGAATGATCAAGGAAGATATGGAACTCGCCGATACCCTGCTTGTCATGATGACATCCGTCGGCATCAAGAGTGAGGCAGCCCATTTCAAGGACTCCGGGTTTTCCGCACTCATGACGAAACCCGTGAAACTGGCTCACCTGCGCAAGTGTCTCGCCGGCGTCCTGGCACACAAGCAAACGGAAACTCCACGCAAGCTTCCCCTTTTTCCCCGCCCCCGGCCGGCGAAAGACTCGAAGCCCGGCGTGCGTATTCTTCTCGTGGAAGACAATATCATCAACCAGAAGGTCGCCCAGAGGATCCTCGAAAGGATCGGGTATCAAGCGGATACGGTCGCCAACGGCCTCGAAGCCATCAAAGCCCTCGAGACAATCGCCTACGACCTCGTTCTGATGGATGTGCAGATGCCCGAAATGGATGGATACGAAGCAACCCGCAGAATCCGAACCGTTCCCTCGACAGTGAAAAATCCCGGCGTACCCATCCTGGCGATGACCGCCCATGCACTGAAAGGAGACAGGGAAAAATGCCTCGATGCGGGCATGGACGATTACATCACCAAGCCCGTCAATCCCGAGGAACTCGCAGATGCCCTAGCCCGATGGCTGGGGAAAGAACACGTAGAGGTTCCGCGATCGTGCTGAATCACAGGCCGCCTGGGAAAAGAAGCATACCCGGTTTCCAGCCGATACGGGAAGGATTTGGGGAGGTGAAGCCGATGCCTTGATATTCGACAGGAGCATGGCCCGAAAGCCGAAAGCATTTTTCGCCTCGGATGCGCTTCCATGAAGCGAAGACTTCTCGAAGAAGGAAAGGAGTGGAGAAGATGGTCACGCAAGACATTTCGAGTGAAGGCCTCTCACCGGCATGGCGAAAAGGCGTTGCCTGGACCCTGGCAATCGGACTGGTCATCCTGCTTTACATCTCCCTGACGGCATACCGGGATGCTCCGCCCATTCCCGACCGGGTCGTCGACGGCCGGGGACAGGTCGTCTTCACGGGCGGGGATATTCGGGATGGCCAGGAGGTGTTCCTGAAGTACGGCCTGATGGAAAACGGCACCATCTGGGGCCATGGAGCCTACCTCGGCCCGGATTTTTCGGCGGAATACCTGCACACCCTGGGCCTCGATACGGCGGAATTCGTCTCGAAGAAACAGTACCGGCTCGAATATCGGAAACTCAGCGAATCCGAACGCGGCATCGTGAACGCCGAGGTCCGCAGGCTGCTCAAAGAAAACCGTTACGACCCGAATGCCGGGACACTGATCTTCCTCGAACCCGAGGTTCTTTCCTTTCGAAAACAGATCGGGAAGTGGACCGACTACTTCTCCGGCCCGCAAGCCAGTGGAGGACTTCCCGCAAAGTACATCGACAACCCGGCGGAGATTGAGAAGCTCACGGCGTTCTTCGCCTGGACGGCCTGGGCATCCGCTGCAAACCGACCCGGCCTTCCCTACTCGTACACCAACAATTTCCCCTACGATCCCCTGGTCGGCAACACCCTTTCGAGCGACGCCATCCTATGGAGCGCACTCAGCATCATTGCCCTTCTGGCCGCAACAGCCCTGGTGCTGTTTATCTTCGGCCGTTTCGATTACCTGGGCTGGAAGGGCCATGCGGCCCATGTTCATCCGAGGATGCTGCCCGGCGTATCCACGGAAAGCCAGAGAGCGACCATCAAGTACTTCGTGATCGTCACGATGCTTTTCCTGCTGCAGGTCCTGGTGGGCGGAGCAACGGCTCATTTTCGAGCCGACCCCGGGAGCTTCTACGGCATAGATCTTTCGCTGTTTTTCCCCAGCAACATTCTCAGGACCTGGCATCTGCAGCTTGCCATCTTCTGGGTCGCCACCGCCTACGTTGCAGGAGGACTGCTGCTGGCCCCGGCGCTGAGCGCCCGCGAACCGGACGGGCAGTCAAAGGGCGTGCACCTTCTTTTCTGGGCTCTGATCCTGGTGGTCGGTGGCAGCCTGCTGGGAGAAATGCTGGGCATACGCGGCCTTCTGGGAGACTACTGGTTCTGGTTCGGCCACCAGGGCTGGGAATATCTCGACCTCGGGCGTGCCTGGCAGGTCCTCCTTGCAGCCGGGCTCATCTTCTGGCTGTTTCTGCTTTACCGGGCTGTCGCTCCGGCCATGAAAGACCCGGAACGCAGGGAGATTGCGATTCTCTTTATGTGTGGAGCGGCAGCCATTCCGCTTTTCTATCCTCCGGCGTTTTTCTTCGGGACCAGGACGCATTTCACCGTGGTGGACATGTGGCGCTTCTGGATCATTCACCTCTGGGTCGAAGGATTCTTCGAACTTTTCGTCACGGTCCTTGTGGCGGTCATTTTCTTCCAACTGGGCGTGGTTTCCCGCAACACCGCCGTCCGGGTGATCTACCTGGATGCCATCCTGTTCCTTGGGAGCGGCGTGGTCGGAACGGCGCATCACTGGTACTGGACGGGCCAGTCCGCCGCCACCATGGCCCTGGCGGCCGTCTTTTCAGCCATGGAAGTGGTTCCCCTGACACTTCTCACCCTCGACGCGTGGGACTTCATAAAATTGACGGGAACCCGCTGCGACGTGTGCGGAAAGTCCGTGGCCATCCCTCACAAGTGGGCCTTCTATTTCCTCATGGCCGTCGGTTTCTGGAACTTCGTCGGAGCGGGCATATTCGGATTTCTGATCAACCTGCCGGTGGTGAGCTACTATGAAGTGGGTACGCTTCTCACCCCGAACCACGGGCATGCCGCTTTCATGGGTGCCTTCGGTATGCTCGCCATGGCTCTCCTCGTACTTGCGCTTCGGCAGGTCCTCACCGACGATCAATGGGTCCGCCCGGAAAAATACATCCGCGTCTCCTTCTGGGGTTTGAATATCGGGCTGCTCCTCATGGTTCTGTTCAACCTCTTCCCCGGAGGCGTACTGCAACTCTGGAACGTTCTCAACCACGGATACTGGTACGGAAGAGGAATGGAATATATGAGCCGGGGCACCGTGCAGTTCATTGAGTGGATGCGCATGCCGGGAGATGTCGTCTTCATCGGCCTGGGCGTCGTCCCCGTCGTGATGGCGACGGTTCTTGCCTACCGGAAGATGACAACGCATCCATGATGTCCTGTTTTCCTCGAAAACAGCGGTAAGACGCCGCCGAAACCGAACAGGCGGTCTTCCGGACCGGTGGTTTTCAATCATCGCGCCGGAAGACCGTTTGTGTCCTCCATATAGAATCGATCGGAACAGGGACAGGGCATAATTCCTCCTGTCCCGCCTCACCGACCACTCAGCCATCTACAGATTTGCCAGCAGCCGCAGCCTGGCAAGCGGATTTCTGAAATCTCCTGCGTCAAGAGACCGCACTCTATCCATCAGCCCCTTGATCTTCTCCAAAATGTTCGTCTTGGGGTCGATCGCTCCATACACGATGATGCGGCTCGAATCCACATACTCCCAGGGCTCTTCCGGCAAACGAGTACCTCCGGGTGCCTTTCACTCAAAGGATCGATGGCATCACAACGTCATTCGGCATGACAAGGCCATTCCCATCAATGACGTCATTCCCGCAAAGCTATAGATGTGCCTGCGGGACGTCACTGCGGACATCGCTCTGGCCGTTGCGCCAAATGTTACCCCGGACGTTTCCCAGGATGTTGCCCCGATGGATAGGGGTAGGGACGGCGCATTGGTTTGCGCCGCCCCTGCCTCCGAACCGGACTGGCGGATCTCCCACACGGCTCTCCAGTTGTCGGCAGTTTTACCTCACGAGGATTAAGATAAGCATGACCGGCACACAAAAGGCGCCTATGCAAATCTGCCTGAAGGGTCTGTGTCCGTGGAGTACTGACGTCCTCGGCCAGTCCGTTCCTCGGCCCCTTTCACTCGTCATGGACGAGCTCCCGACAGCCAGGAACCGTAGGGGGAAAGGCACTGAAAACAGTTCCCCGCGGCTTAGCCCCTACGGGCAGTCGCGCGGTTTGAAGCCCCACCCACATACGATCACAGCATCCCCCTTCCTGCATCCCTTGGCTCCACGGGCATTACCCCGCTTCCTCGCTAATACACCGGGGTCTCGCAAACCTCTGGCAGACCTCGTGCTTTCGCCCGTGTCCCGGTCTGGACTTCACCTTGAACGAGCAGGCTCGTCGTAACGTTCGGCCCAATCGTGTTCGTCATCCTACGGACTGCAAGTTCGCCTCCGGTTGCTCTCCACCTCGCCTCGCGACGACGCAGTTACCTTCGGCTATCGGGATTGGGCACCTCCCGGGAGAAGACTTGCACCTCTCTGATCGCACCCGCTCCCAGGCACACTCATTCCCGCAAAAAAGGCTGGAATCCAGGAAGGGTGATTGTGCATGGCGAGACAGTTTCACGAAATGGGAAAGAGCCTGGAAGACAAGACAGACAGAGCAGGACAATAGCGTGTGGAATGACCTTCATGGCGAGATCTGCGCCTGGCAGGCTGGTGACTGGATTCCCGCCTTCGAGACTGTGTCGTAATTGTAGGGCCTGGGAGTGGATTTTTGTGGTTTAACAGGAATAAACGTTAGGCAAATCGGAAGGTTATGTGGTATAGTGTAGCCCTGAGAGCAGG
>Ga0334887_1001490_pt1 | contig 30069 bp, 24 predicted proteins | sample GraSluR1_MG_10_FD_207217 | JGI IMG/M metagenome (GOLD analysis project Ga0334887, IMG submission 207217) | Sludge microbial communities from methane-producing bioreactor in Wageningen University, Netherlands - Granular Sludge_18_07-R1 | ecosystem: Engineered > Bioreactor > Anaerobic >...
TAATAGAAAGAATGAATGGGGAAATATTTTTTGAAAGCGAAGAAAATAAAGGAACAAAATTTTCTTTTTTTCTAATAATAAATAAAGCAATCAAAAATATAGATAATTAAAATTTTATTATATAAAGAATTATAGTTTTAGGAGGAAGAAACATGAAAATAATTCATACTGCCGATTGGCATTTAGGTAAAATTATTTATTCGGTTCATCTTACTGAAGAACAGGAATTTATTTTGAATCAATTTGTTGACTACATAGAAATCAATCCAGTAGATGCTTTAATAATTTCAGGAGATATTTTTGATAGGTCTATTCCACCTGCAGAGGCAGTTGAACTTTTCAATAAAATTTTTACAAAAATTTCTATTGATTTAAAAATTCCTGTGTTTATGATAGCGGGTAATCATGATGGGCCTGAAAGACTTGAAAATTTAAACGGGATTCTTTCAGCTATGAACTTTTTTATTGAAGGAAAATTCAAAGAAAAAGTAAAAAAAGTTTCTTTGAAAGATGAATATGGAGTTGTAAATTTTTTTATGCTTCCATACGTTGAAACGTCTTATATAAAACAATTTGATGAAAATATCAGCTCAAAAACAGATGCTTTAAAATTTTTAATAGACAACATGGAAATAAATGAAAATGAAAGAAATATTTTGATAGGTCATGAGTTTGTTTTAGGCGGAATTGAAAGTGATTCGGAAAGACCTCTTTCGTTAGGGGGAACCGAATTTGTAGATGCTTCTGTTTTTGATGTTTTTGATTATGTTGCTTTGGGGCATCTTCACAAAACACAAAGCTTTAAGTCTAAAAAAATAAATTATTCCGGCTCACTTTTAAAATATTCATTTAATGAAGTTAATCAAGAAAAAGGAATGAATTTAATTACTATTAATGAAAAAAATAATATTACAATAGAAAAAATCTCTTTTACACCAAAAAGGGATATGAAAATAATTGAGGGGTATTTTGATGAAATAATTCAAAAAGAAGTAATAGAAGATTATTTGCTTATAAAACTAAAAGATGAAAAAACAATTTATGATGCGATAGGAAGATTAAATAAAAAATTTCCAAATGTACTTGCATTAGAATTTCCAAAAATTGATTCTGTATATAATAGGAGTTTAGACGATGTTAAAAGTATAAATCCTATCGAAATATTCGAATCTTTTTATAATGATGTTAAAAATACTGAATTAAGTTCTGAACAAAAAGAAATTTCAAAAAAAATTTTTGAAGAAGCTATAAAAAAATAATTTGTGATTTTATTTGAGAATAAATATTTTTTTATAAATTAGAATATAACTTAAGGGGTGTGAAAATTATGAAAGAAAAAGATTTTATGAAAATATTATCTTCTTCTCCTTTTGGATTTGCTCGCCATAAGATAATTCTAGATGAAAATAAAAATCCAATAGATTATTGTTTTTTAGAAGTCAACGAATCTTTCGAAAAATTAACCGGATTAAAAGCAGAAGAAATACTTAATAAGACAATTCGTGAAGTATTTCCAAATATAGAAAAAACGAGTTTTAACTGGATTAAATTTTATGGTGAAGTAGCTCTTAATCAAAAAAATGAAACATTTGAACAATATTCTGAAATATTAGATAAATGGTATCATGTTCATGCGTATTCTCATGAAAAAGGATATTTTACCACAATATTTATTGATGTTACTGAAAATAAAAAAAATATAGAAAAATTAGAAGGTTTTTTTTCGGTGAACTTAGATCTTTTATGTATTGCAGATATTGAAGGAAATTTTATAAAAACAAATAAAGCTTGGTCTCAAATTTTGGGCTACGAAACTGAAGAATTAAATAAGAGAAAATTTCTTGATTTTGTTCATCCTGAAGATATGCAATCAACACTTGAGGCGATATCTTCTCTTAAAGAAGGCGAAGAAGTACTTAATTTTACTAACAGATACCGTTGTAAAGATGGAAATTATAAATATATTGAATGGAGATCTCACCCAAAGGGAAATTTGATTTATGCTGCAGCAAGAGATATTACTGAACGAAAAAAAGTTGAAGAGGAATTGCAACGTGCAAAAAAACAAGCAGAAGATGCAAGTAAAGCAAAATCAGAATTTTTAGCTAATATGAGTCATGAAATTAGAACACCACTTAATGGAGTTATAGGATTTACCGATTTGTTGAAAGAAACTTCGCTTTCTTCGATTCAAAAGCAATATGTAGATAATGTAAATATATCTGCACACACGCTTTTAGGTATTATAAATGATATTTTAGATTTTTCAAAGATTGAAGCTGGTATGATGGAACTCGAATTTATTAAATATGATATGTGGGATTTAATTGAAAATAGTGCAGATATAATAAAATACATGGCGAATAAAAAAGATTTAGAAGTATTGCTCAATGTTGATAATAATATCCCGTGTTTTGCAATGGTTGACCCTATTCGATTGAAGCAAATTTTGGCAAATTTGTTAAGCAATGCGGTAAAATTTACTGAAAAAGGAGAAATAGAGCTCAAAGTTGAGTTTGAAATGCTTAATGATAAAAAGGGGAAATTTTTATTTTTTATTAGAGATACAGGGATAGGAATAAAGGAATCGCAAAAAAACAAGTTATTTAAAGCTTTTTCACAAGCAGATAGTTCTACTACACGTAATTTTGGTGGTACAGGATTAGGACTTATAATTTCAAATATGATTGCAGAAAAGATGGGAAGCAAAATATTTTTCGACAGCGAAGAAGATAAAGGTTCTGTATTTTATTTCGAATTAATAACTGAGATTGAATATGGTGAAAGAATAGATAAAAAAACGATTGAAAACGTCAGTCGTTGTTTAATTATTGATGATAATGAAAATAATAGAATAATTCTTGAAAATACTTTGAAAAATTGGGGGATAGTTTGTGAATCTTCCGAAAATGGATTTGAAGCATTAAAAATTCTTGAAAACTCTCAATCTTTTGATGTAATAATATGTGATTACAATATGCCTTACATTAATGGGTTAGAAACTATAAGGTTGATAAGAGATAAACTAAAACTTTCATCAGAAAAACAACCAATAATATTACTACACTCATCATCTGATGATGTAGAAGTTCTTCGTAAGTGTAAAGAGTTGGGAATCCGATTTCGACTAACAAAACCAGTTAAAACAAAAGAGCTTTTTAATTATTTGTGTAATATTTATTCAAAATCTGATTTGGAAGAAAAAAATAAAATCCCCCAAAATGTAGAGAAAAAAAATTATTTTCAAAATGAGAGTTATAAAAAAATATTAGTTGCTGAAGATGTTCCGATGAATATGCAAATGATAAAAGCATTGCTTAATATAATTTGCCCAGAGGCGATTATAATAGAAGCAGAAAATGGTATTCAAGCAGTAGAAAAATATAAGAAAGAATCTCCGGATTTAATATTTATGGATGTTCAAATGCCTGATATGGACGGACTGGAAGCGACAAAAGAAATACGTGCGTATGAGAAAATAGCTAATAAAAATATCCCTATTATAGCTTTAACCGCAGGAGCTTTGAAAGAGGAAAAAGAAAAAAGTTTATCTGTTGGTATGGATGATTTTATCACCAAGCCAATAGAATCAAAAAAAATAGAGGAATGTCTAAAAAAATATTTGAAATAAAAATAGCATTTTGCGAATCTCAAAATAGAATAAGGGGGCTAAAATGAAAAGTAAAAAAATTTGGATATTGTTAATTATATTGTTAACAATAAGTGTTTTTTTTGTGGGGTGTGTAGCGGTTAAAAATGTTTTAACTATTGAAAAAGAAGGTGAAGGTTTATTAAATCTGGATATTGGAAATCATGAATATAAAACAGGAGAAGAAATAACGCTAACAGCAACCCCATCACCTGGCTGGAGATTTAAAGAGTGGATTGGAGAAGTATCAAATAATAACGGTACGATAACAACGGTAATTATGAATAAAGACAAAACGATAAAAGCTATTTTTGAAGAAATAAAATCATCTTTAACTATTGAAAAAGAAGGAGAAGGAGAAATAACAAAATCTCCTGACAAACTACTTTACAATTTCGGAGAAGAAATAACGCTAACAGCAACCCCATCACCTGGTTGGAAATTTATAAAATGGACTGATAAAGATGATGAAGAAATAAGTTTAGCTAATCCTTATATTTTTACAATTCCATTAGAGGACATAACTTTGAAAGGGATTTTTGAAGAAATAATTCAAGGCCATATTCCTGGAGAATTGCAAAGCCATACAGTAGAAGAAGTAATTTTTGATATGAAATTAGTTCCCGGAATAAATTTTCCAACAGGAGATAAAACTATTCCAGAAATAGAAAATATAGAAGAATCATATTGGCTTGGAAAAACGACAGTGACTTATGAATTATGGTATTTGGTGAAAACATGGGCAACTGATGATGCAAGAGGCGAGGATAAATTTACATTTTCAAACTCTGGAAGAGAAGGAAGCGGTGGAACTGATGGGGCAGAACCATCAGCGGCAAAAAATGAGCCGGTTACTAGAGTAAGTTGGAGAGATACAATAGTATGGGTTAATGCTTTAAGTGAAATGTTAGATTTAGATCCGGTATATAGACATGAAGGGACAATATTAAGAGATGCAAATAATGATATATGTAATGATGCAGAACAAACAGATAACAACGGTTTTAGATTACCGACAAAATGGGAATGGAAATTAGCAGCAAGATATATAGGCGTAGAAAAACCAGTACAGAGTCCTTTAAAAGAAGAAGCTTTATTAGTAGGTGGAATATGGTGGACGCCTAGAGAATACGCAAGTGGAGCATTTGTCGATTACAATGATATTGATGAAACATCTGAGGTAGCTTGGTATGATGTTAACAGTGAAGGAAAAACACATGATGTAGGACTTTTGAGAGCAAATCAATTAGGGATATATGATATGAGTGGAAACGTCTGGGAATGGACGTTTCCAAAATCTGGTAATAATAGGATAATTCGTGGAGGAAGTTATTATAATAACAATGCTAAGCTTATGTCGCAAAGTTTTGATGGGGCTAATTGGAAAAGTGATGGAATAGGGTTTCGTTTAGCAAGAACACTTGAGTAGGTTTTAATAATTGCGACCAAAATTACAGATAATGAAAAAGGGTTAAGCGAACACATAATAAAATCAGTTGAAGAAAAGTATGTAAAAATTGAATTTATAAAAGCGACACAAAGTGGAAATACCGCAGAAAAAATATGTGAAATAGAAGTTCAAGATAATTAAAAAAACAGGGCATAAGTCCTGTTTTTTTATATGTTAATGTAATTCTTCAAAAAATAATTTGAGATATGCTATAATTATAAGAGAAGTAAAATATGATAAGGCTTAAAAGGAGAAAAAATGAAAGATATAATAAATAAAGAATACAATTTAAAAATTAATAATATCAAAGAAATATCAAAAGATATAGTATGGTTGGTTTCTTCTGATAGTGATAAATTTATTTTAAAAAGAAAAAAAGATTTGAAAATAATCGAAAAAGAGATTTTTTTACTGAAACATCTTGAAGAAAAAAGATTTAAACAAGTGTCTTATCCGATATTAAATAAAAATAATTATTATTATTTTACACATGAAGATAAAATTTATATGATTTTTAGTTATATTAATGGAGAACATATAGATTTATATAAATCAAATAATAAATATTTTTATACAGAACAAATTTGCGAATTTTTAGGCAAATTACATAAATCATTAGAAGATATAAAGAGTGAAATTTTACCCTCATCAAATTTACTGAAAACATTAAATGGATATATAAATACATTTATAAAAGAAAACCCACAAAAAATAAATAGTGAAAAAGTATTAAAAATAACAAATTATTTAAACGAAAATTTTCCAGTATTATATGAAAAACTTCCTAGACAGTTTATTCATAGGGATTTTCATATGGAAAATGTTATTTTTTTTGAAGAAAAAATAACAGGTATTATAGATTTCGAAATAGCGATTGAAGAAGTTAAAATTTTTGATGTTGCATATTTCAATTCTTCAATATTAAGTGAGCTTTTAAAGAATCAAAATGAAAATGAATGGGTTAAGTATCTTAAAAGTTCAATTAAAGGATATTTAGAAGCAAACACTATTAACGATTATGAAAAAGAGGCATTTATATATATTCTTTTAGAAATACAAATGATTTTTATAGTGTATTTTAATTCTGTAGATGATTTTAAAAGATTAAAAGAAACAGAAAAAATTCTTTTCTATATTTTTGAAAACAAAGATACTATTATTGAAATAATGAAAAGCACTAAACCTTTAATGAAAAGGAGAAAAATAAAATGATAAATAAAGAAAATATTTTCACTGAAATAGATTTGCTTTTTCAAAAGTATTTTGAAAACAAAAAAATTGTTACTGGAGATATAAGAAAAATCTCCTCGTTTTCTTTTAAACAAATTGAAAAAAAAGAACTAAATAATATTTTAGAGTTAAGCGAAATTTTATTAGAAAAAAGAAAATGGAAATATGAAGTTATTGCATATGATTGGGCCTTTAGAATAAAAAGTGAATATAATAAAGATACTTTTTATATTTTTGAAGATTGGTTGCAAAAATATGTAGATGACTGGGGTAATTGCGATGATTTTTGTACTCATGCTTTTGGAGAATTAATTGCACAACATAATGATTTATTTAAAAAGGTTTTAAAATGGGTAGATCATAAAGATTTTTGGGTTAGAAGAGCTGCTGCGGTTATTTTAATTTATCCCATAAGGAAAAATAGGTTAGGAGATATATCGCCTTATATTATTTCAGATAAATTAATGAATGATGATCATTACCTTGTTTTAAAAGGATATGGCTGGATGTTAAAAGAGCTTTCAAAATATAAAAATAAAGAGGTTTATGAATATGTAAGAAAAAATAAAGCAAAAATGCCTAGATTATCATTGCGATATGCTATTGAGCATTTTGAAAAAGATGTAAAAAAAGAATTGATGAAGAAATAATATATAGCTGGCTAGTAAAAAGTTGGTTAGTTGGAAAGAAAAAACATTTTTAGATTTATAGACTTTTGTTTTTAATGTAGTGTAACAGCCACGCGTTTTCTGCACGGCGTTACAGCACTTATGATAACGTTGGTATTTTATTAGATAGTAGGTTAGGAAATGCATTAAAACTAAATGCTTATAATAATGAAGTAGTAAATAAAGATAAAATAAACGCTCACAAGAGTTCAAATTTTCTAAAAAACAGATTTCGCACTGAGATACAATGCTAAAATTAGCAAACTCGCTACGCTCAAACATGCTAATTTCTTAACGCATTTTATCACCACCCTCAATTGTTTTTTTGACGAAAATTCTCAATTGTTCGCTACATTATTTCATCGTTATTTACCGTAAAAGCATTATTAAAAAAGACTTTTAATTAATTCTTTTCTTGAGAGGTGGCAATTGAAGATTGACGGGGTGGACAGATTTTAAATGTAGTGTAACAGCCACGCGTTTTCTGCACGGCGTTACAGCACATATGATAACGTTGGTATTTTTATAGTTAGTTTTAGGAAACGCATAAAACAGTTTTTCCTAACCAACTAAAAAAAGGGGATGAAAATTTTGAAACCTGAAATTTTAAAAATAAAGGGTTTTGGCCCTTATATTGAAGAGCAAGTTATTGATTTTAATAAAATAAAAGATAATATTTTTTTAATTAGTGGTCCTACAGGTTCTGGTAAGACTACTATTTTTGATGCTATTTGCTTTGCTTTATATGGTGAAGCTTCTGGTGAAGATAGGGGGAAAAATATTCGTTCGGATTTTGTTGCTGAAGATTTTGAAACTTTCGTTGAGTTCACGTTTAAAATAAAAGAAAAATTATACAAGATTTTTAGAAGTCCAAGATTTGAAAGAAAAAAGCAACGTGGAGATGGCACTACTGTTCAAGATGAAAAGGCTGTTTTATATGAATTTAAAGATGGAAAGTTTGAATATGTTTGTGAAAAGCTTACTGTAGTTAAAGAAAAAATTAATGATATTATAAAGCTCGATGTTAATCAATTTAGAAAGATTATAATGATTCCTCAAGGCGAGTTCAAAAAGCTTATAACTGCAGGTAGTGATGAAAGAGAAAGTATTTTAAAAAATTTGTTTGATACTTCTATTTATGAAAATTTTAAAAAAATTTTGAAAGAAAAAAATGATGCTGTAAAAGAACAGTTGGTGTTTTTAAATTCAAAAAAAGAACATATTTTTTCTGATTTAAACTTAGATGGAGAGGTTTCTTCTGTAATCTCAACAATTGATGATATTGTAAAGCAAAAAAAGGAAGATATAAAGTTAAAAAGTGATTTAGTTGAAAATCTAAAAATAGAGATTGAGAAAAAAGAGAAAGATTTGACTGAGGTTAAAAAAGATAATGAAAAAATAGAAGATACTAAAAAACAAAAAGATATTTTAGAAAGACTTAAAAGTAAGGAAGAGTTTTATAAAAAAGAAAAAAAGAAATTAGTTGATGCTGAAAATGCGGCTTTTATAAAACCTTATGAAGAATTATATAAAAATAATTTTGAAAAATTAAAAAATAAAGAGAATGAACTTAAAAATAAAAAAGAGGATTTAGATAATAATAAAAAGGATTTTGATTCAAAAAAAGAAAATTTTGACAATATAAAAAAAGAATATGATAATTTGTTTGAATATAAAAAGCAGAGAGATGATTTGATTGAAAAACTGAAAAAGATAGAGTCTGTTGATTTGTTGAAAAAAGAATTGAATGATTTGGAAAAAGAATTTGAAAAGGTAAAATTAAATAAAAAAAATTGTGAAGATGATATTAATAAAGTAAATAATGAAGTAAAAGAAAAAAGTAATTTTATTACTCAAAATGATAGTGTTTTAGAAAAAAATTTTAAATTGAAAGAAAAAATTAATTCTTATGATGAAAAAATAAAAGATTTAAAAAAATTGATTTTATTGTATTCTGAACTTGAAAATATTGAAAAAGATTATAATGAAAAATCGAAATATAAAACAAAGGGTGAAGAGGAGTTTAAAGGCCTTCAGGAAAGCAAAAATTCGCTTGAAGAAAGATATTTTAAGTCTCAAGCGTATGTTATGTCAAAAACTCTTGAAGAAGGCAAACCTTGCCCTGTATGCGGCGCTACGCATCATCCTTCTTTGCCTGAAAAACAAGATGATTTTGTTGAGAAAGAAGAAATTGAAAAAATAAAAGAAAAAATAAAAAAGGCAGAGAAATTATTAAAACAATTGGCGGATGATTTTGAGGTAGTTAGAGAATCTTTTAGAACAAAAAAATCAGAAATTAAGTTTTTGATAGATTCTATTTCTTTGGAAGAAGAGGCGGATTTAAAAGAAGAAGTTTTAAAGTTTGAAAGTGAAAAGGAAATTTTTTTGAAAGAAAAGGAAAAGTATGATAATATTTTAAAAACTATTGAAAATTATAAGAAAGATATTGCAGATTATGAAAAACAAAAGTTAGAATTAGAAGAAAAATTAAAAGGTATGGTTAAGTTATTTGATGAAGTAAATACAAAATATATTTCAAAAACTTCTATTTATGATGAAAAGAAAGTTGAAATTGAAGGAGATAATAAAAAATTAATTGATGAAGAATTGAAAAAACTTTGTAAAAAAATAGAATTTACTGAAAAACAATATGATTCTTTATCAAAAGAAATAAGAGATTTAGAGATTAAAAAAGGAAAATTAGAAACGACAGTTGAAGAGATGAAAAAGAATAAAGAATCTTTAGAAGAAGAAGAAGAAAATTCTTATAAAAATTTACTAGATAATATGAAATTAAAAGGTTTTAATTCTTATGAAATATATAAGAGTTCTTTGATGAATGAAAAAGATATGAAAATTTTGAAAGATGATATTCAAAAGTTTGAAGGTGATTTGAAAAAGCAGGAATCTATATATGATGAAAAGTTTGAAAAGTCAAAAGATTTAATTTTTAAATCTACAGATATTTTAGAGTATGAAATAAAAGAGATGGTTTCTAAAAGAGAAGATTTGATGAAAGAAATAAATTCGCTTGAAATTAAAATTGAAAATTTAATTTTAAAAAAAGATGAATTAAAAGAGATTGATTCTAGAATGTCTGATTTATCTAAAATTTATTCTGAATTAAATGATTTATATGAAATAAGTATAGGCAAAAATAGCCTCAGAATTTCTCTTGAAAAATATGTGCTTTCATATTATTTTGATGAAATTTTAAATTATTCTAATATGCGATTAGAAAAATTTACTGAAAAAAGGTATAGTTTGCATAGATCTAAAGAGAGTTTTGACGGAAGAAAAAACGCGGGTCTTGATATAAGTGTTTTTGATAAATATACTGGAAAGGAAAGAGAGGCAAAATCTCTTTCAGGGGGTGAAATTTTTATTGCATCACTTTCTTTAGCTTTGGGGTTGTCTGATGTTGTTCAAAAAAATTCTGGTGGGGTATCTTTAGATACTATTTTAATTGATGAGGGTTTTGGGTCTTTAGACACTAATGCTCTAGATAATGCAGTAGAAATTTTAATGGAATTACAAACTTCTGGAAGGCTTATAGGTATTATTTCGCATGTGAGTGAGCTTAAAGAAAGAATTCCAGATAAAATTGAGATTCAAAAGACTAAAAATGGTAGTTATGTTAAAATGGAGGCGAGTAATGAGTAAAGAGATAAAAAAAGAAACTTTAGTTTATGATTCTAAAAATAAGTTGAATGAGGAAGCAATAGGTTGGGGAAGACGCCCTTCACTTTTTACATTTAACTCAAATAAAAATAAGTTCAGATTTAAAAAATGGAATCATTGGACAATAGTATCAGAAAATCATATTTTTAACATCGCTATAGTTGATTTGAATTATGTTTCAAATACATTTGCTTATTTATATGATTATAAAGAAAATACTTTTGAAGATATAAACTATTCTAAAATTATTAAAAAGAATGTTTTTTTATCTAAAACTACTGATGGCAGTTGTTATTTTTACAATAATGATATAGAGTTAAAAATGCATTTTTTAGATAAAAAATATAAAATTACTTTAAATAACGCTTCTATAAATGCCGATTTAGAAATTTTTCTTTATGATTTTGAATCTTTGAATGTAATTGTGCCTTTCAATAAAAGAGAATTTCAATTTACTGAAAAAAATGCGAGGCTTCCAGTAAATGGATATATAACTTCAAAATCTTCTCATGTTGAACTTGATGTGGCAGATTCGTATGCTTGCTTCGATTTTGGTCGAGGTGTATGGCCTTTTAATACTTATTGGAATTGGGCAACTTTTTCGGGTAATTCAAATGAAGGTTTAATTGGAATAAATTTAGGAGCAGGTTGGACTGATGGTAAAAAAACTAATGAAAATGCCTTTTTTTTAAATGATAAAGTGTATAAAATAAACGAAGATGTGAAATTTGATTATGATAAAAGTAATTTGTTGTCTAAATGGCATATAAAAACTAAATCTGGTGATGTTGATCTTGTTTTTCAACCTTTTTACAATGTTAGCAAAAAGAGAAGAAAAATTATAATAAAAACTCATTTAAATCAAGTTTTAGGGCAATTTTTTGGTAGGATTAAAGTTGAAGATAAAATAGTAGATATATCTAATATAAAAGGATGTGTTGAACAGCATGAAGCGAGATGGTGATAAAGAGTTAAGACCTTTAAGTATAGCGGCATTGTGTGTTTTTGAAGCGGTAAGATTTATAATCATTTTTGTTTATTATTTAGTGGGTGTTTACAGCGGTGAATCCTCATTAAGTTTCGGTCTTATATTTAATTTAATAATTTGGATTGTTTCAGTCGGTGGTATTATGGCTATGAAAAAATGGGGAGTTATTTTTTATATAATTCTATTATGCTTAATGATTTTAATTTTATTGCATATGTTATTCCGGCTATTTTGATTTATTTTATAGTTAAAAATTATAAAAAGATGAAATAAAAAAACACTACCAACAGGTAGTGTTTTATTTTATCAATCTTACTCCATCAGATATTGTTGTATCATAAAATTCAGCATTTATTCCAGTTTTTTCAAAATATTTTTTTCCAACATATTCTTTAAATTCAGCGATTTTTTCTTTTTCAACAATAGCGATACCACAACCTCCAAAACCTGCACCGGTCATTCTTGCACCTATACAACCTTCAAATTCTAATGATGAACCAATTAAATCATCTAATTCTTTTCCTGTAACTTCATAATCTTCTTTTAAAGATTTATGGGATAATGTAAGAAGATTTCCGAATTCTTTGATTTCATTATTTTTTAAAAGATCAATAGATTTCAAAACTCTTAAATTTTCAGATACGGCATGAGTAGCTCTTTTTTTAAGTATAGTATCTTTTATTAATTCTAAATCAGTATATTCAGCTTCACAAAGATTGCTTATTTCTTTTTTTTCTTTAATTATTTTCAAAGCTTCATCGCATTCTTTTCTTCTTTCATTATATTTTGAAGAAGATAATTCTCTATTTTTATTACTGTTCATAATTATGAGTTTATAATTTTCAAGGTTTATGGGAACATATTCAAATTCTAGGTTTTTAGTGTTTAATAAAATCGCATTATCTTTTTTTCCAAAAGTTATTGAAAATTGATCCATTATTCCTGAATTAACTCCTATAAAATCATTTTCTACAAATTTTCCAAGTAAAGAAATATATTTTTTATCAATTTCTTCAGTATTTTTGAGGTCTAAATATCTAAAAATATAAGCTAATAACACTTCAAGAGAAGCGGATGAAGAAAGCCCTGCACCTATAGGTAAATCACTTATAATAAAAATATCGCATCCTTTTACAGGTAATCCGTCTTTCAATAAAGTTTTAATAACCCCCATAGGGAAATTGGCCCAGCTATGTTTTTTATCGTAATATATCCATTCTTTCGTGTCGATAGTAATTTTTTTATCAAATTCATTAGATTTTATGCATACTAAATCATCATCTCTTTCTCTTACAGCTGCATGAAGACCTATTGACAATGCTGCAGGAAAAACGTATCCTCCATTGTAGTCAATGTGTTCTCCTATAAGGTTAACTCTTCCTGGAGAAAAAAATTCATACACATATTTATTGCTCTGACCAAAATAATCGAGAAAATAATCCATTATTTTCATTTTAATCACCTCACTGAATTTTTAAAATCGAGGATAGCCTTTTTTAAAATGGGAGCTGTTTCTTCAACGGCTAAAGTGTTAGCAGCTGCCCAAGCGCCCATTTCGCTTGAAGCATACCATTTGATTTTATCTTTATCTCTTAATGGTGGATAAAATTCTATATGAAAATGGTAATAATTATTTGAATCATTATATTCTTCAGAGTTAACTGGTGTTTGATGTATGCACATCATATAAGGGAAAAGTCTGTCAAATATTTTATCAAAGCCACCTGTGAGATTTTTTAAAGTTTCCGCGAGATCCCATTTTTCTTTATCGGTAAATTGCGTGAAATTACCTTTGTGATTTTTGTTTACTATAAATGCACCAAAAGGATAATCAGTAAAAAAAGGTATATAAGTTAAAAAACTGTCATTCTCATAAACAATTCTTTCTTTAAAATTTTCCTCTTCTTTATTCATATCACAAAATAAACAGCTTTTATTTTCTTCATAATATTCTTTACAATTATCTAATTCTAATTTTATTTTTAAAGGAATCCACGAGTATGCGTAAAGTTGTCCATGGGGATGTGGCATCGTTACTCCAACTTCTTCGCCTCTATTTTCAAATGGAAATATATATTTTATATTTGAGTCTTTAGATAATTCAGAAAATCTTTCTTCCCATAGTTTTACGAGTTTATATATATGCTCTAAAGAAAGCTCTGGTAAAGTTTTATTATGTTCTGGAGAATATAAAATTACTTCACATTTACCGTAATTTTCAGCACTTTTATATAAATCAGTATCTTTAAGGTCAGGGATATCTGGATTTTGTTTTAAAGTGGGAAAATCATTGTCGTATTTAAAAACGTCATAATTTTCTGGTACTTTTTTACCTTCGCCCGGACAAAACGCACACCAATCTTTTGGAAGATGCGGTCTTTTTTGTCTATTGCTTGCCACCATTGTATAAGTTTTTAATAAAGGGTTCCATCTAAGTTCAGCCATTATTATTAGCTCCTTTTACAGTAGAATTTCTAACAACAAGTTCAACATCAAGAATTTGTTCTTCTGCATCAAATATTTTTTCGTCTAGTATTTTCATCATTAGAGCAAACGCATCTTCTCCAAGTTTTTCTTTTTGAACTTTTATTGTAGAAAGTGAAGGAGTAATTAATGTTGAAAATTTTATATCATCAAATCCAACAACCTTTATTTTTTCAGGAATTTTCACTTTTTCTTCATTTAATGCTTTTATTACACCATATGCCAACAAATCATTATAGCAAAATATTCCATCTATATCTTTATTTTCTTTTAAAAGTTTTTTACAGTTTTTATAACCTTCTTCAACGTGATTACCAATATGAATATTTTTACAAAAAATAATATTTTTTTCATTATATTTTAAATCATATTTATTTAGAGCTTGAATAAATCCGTTTATTCTTGCTTTTGAAGCGGTGTTATATATATTATCAGTAATCATAAAAATATTTTTACAATTATTTTTGATTAAATGTTCTGTAGCTAAAAAACCACCTTTGGAATCATCATTGTAAATTTCGCAAACTTTCCAACCTTCAATTTTTCTTCCAACTATAACAATGGGGAAGTTTTCTTTTACAAGTTGGTTTATGTCGTTATATTTTTGTTGCATTGGGAACATTAAAATTCCGTCAACACGCCTTTCTAAAAGTGTAGAAACGGCTTTTTCTTCATTGTTATATTGTCCCTCTGAATTCATCATTATTATTTGAAATGAAGACTCTTCTGCTTTTCTTTCGATTCCTTTGTAAACTTCAGAAAAGAAAGGGTTGGAACTATCTGGGGTTATTACTCCTATTATCTTACTTTTTTCTCCTCGTAAAAGAGTAGCGTGAGTATTTCTAACATACCCTAATTTTTTTGCAATATTTTCAATTTTTTGTTTAGTTTCTTTTTTTATGTCGTGTTTATTATTCAAAGCTCTAGAAACAGTATTAATTGAAACATTTGCTTCTTTTGCGATATCTCTAATAGTGACATATTTGTTTTTTTTCAATTTTAACCCACCTCACTTGCGGTAACGTTCACATAGCTATATTATATTGTATAATATATTCTTTAAATTAAAAAGGCCGAGTTATTAAAAAAACGATTAATTTAAGTAATTTATATTTGTTTAGCCTTTAATATTATTTTCCTATTTACTTTTCTATATAATTTGGTTTGTTTGAAAAGTTATATATGAAAAGCAAAAAATGTTTAAAAAACTGCCCACCCCGTCAATCTTCGATTGCCACCCCTCAAGAGGGGAATTAAATCAAATTTAGTTGGTCAGGAAAAAAATGTTTAAACCTTTAAATAGAGATCTTTTAGACAGTTTTTTATTATAATGCTTTGAGGGTAAATATGGATTTTAAAGTTGGTCAGCAGACAGTTGATCAGGTAAAAAAACGTATAAATGTTTAATCGGTTAAGTTTTTAAAATGATGTTTTTGGCAGTTTTTTATATTATAATGCTTTGAGGGTAAATATGGATGAAATAAAGTAGCGAGCAATTGAGAATTTTCGTCAAAAAAACAATTGAGCGAATCAAAAAATGCGTCAGAAAATAGCATGTCTGAGCGTAGCGAGTTTGCTATTTTTAGCAATTTTTTGACCGAGCGAAATTTGTTTTTTAGAAAATTTGATCTTGTTCGCGTTTATTTTATCTTTATTTACTACTTCATTATTATAAGTGTTTGATTTTAGCGGTATTATAAATGTCGATAAAATACCTACGTTGTCATGAGTGCTGTAACGCCGTGCAGAAAACGCGTGGCTGTTACACTACATTAAAAAGCGAAAAACGACGAATCAAGAAATGCGTTTCCTAATACTATCTATAAAATATCAATGTTGTCATGAGTGCTGTAACGCCGTGCAGAAAACGCGTGGCTGTTACACTACATTAAAATCACAAAACGGTAATTATTAAAATGATTTTCCTTACACCAACTTTAAAAAGTATTAAACCAACAAAAAATACATGGAATCAAAATTAAATTTGTTGATAAATTAAACAACAAAAGATATTTTTTGGCACTTTCATCATATTTCTACTCAAAATATTCTTTATCAAAAACAGGGCTAAAAAGCCCTATTTAAATTAAAGGAAATCTTTTGGATCAACTTCTACTTCGCCTTCAAAATTTTCGTCTAAGGCAAATTTTAATGAAATTACCCCTATTTTTATTTGTTCGTCATCTGGTTCTACTGTAGTTATTTTTTGCATTAATAAACCTGGTGAAGCTAAAATTTTTCCAATAAAAGATTCTATATATTTTGCTGTTAATCTTTGAAATTCATAAGCTATTCCTGCAACTAAAGGTAAAAGAATTATTCTTGAAATTACTTTTTCTAAAAGGCCTGTATAACCCAAACCGCCTGATATTGAAAATACTATTATTGAAGCAAAAATTGTGAGAATGATGAAACTTGTTCCGCATCTTGAATGAAGTTTTGTTTGCTTTTTTGCGTTTTCAACGTTGAGCTCAAAACCCTTTTCATAAGCATTAACCGCTTTGTGTTCAGCTCCATGAAATTGAAAAACTCTTTTTATATCTTTCATAAAAGAAATCGCAAAAATGTATCCTACTACTAAAAATGCTCTTATTATTCCTTCCAAAAATGCAAATGCAAATTCAGATTGTATTTTAAATGGTCTTGCTATAAACATTGGTAAAAGTCCAAATCCAAATGTGGCAATTAATAATGCAAATATGATAGCTATTATCATATCTTTTTTTGTAAATTCTTCATCTTCTTCTCCAGACATTTTTGCGGAATATGATAATGCATTCATTCCTATTATCATTGCATGTAGAAGGGCAAAAAAACCTCTTATAAAAAATATTTTCTCAATGATTCCCCAAGATTTGTCTTTTAGTTTTTTTACCGTAACCATTCCATCGGTTTTTTTTACCGCAACAACTGTATGAATGCCTTTCATCATTACACCTTCTAAAACGGCTTGGCCTCCAACGTATTTAGGTTTTTTCATCACGTAGCCTCCTGATTATTTCCACAGCAATGTTCTCTTCTGTCACATAATAATAAAATTTTAAGGCTTCTTTATCGACAGATTTATTGCTTGCGAGTATTAAAGAAATTTTTTTTCTAAATGCATATCTTTCTTTTTGGGGCATTTTTGAAATGTCATCAATAATTGAAACTAACCGCGTATCTTCTGAACACGCGGTGATGATATCTTCAATTATACTATTTTTTTTCATTTTGTTTCTTCTAACTCTTCCTTATAACCAACTTTAAATTTTATTCCCGTTCTTTTTTCTTCCCCAACTTCTACTTCAACAAATCCAGGAATAACATAAACCTCTTTTCCTTTTGTTTCTATAAATCTTCGGGCAATTGCGATTGCTTTAACTGCTTGATTAACTGCACCTGCTCCGATAGCTTGTATTTCAACTTCCGCAGACTTTGATAGTACACCGGCGATTGCTCCTGCCACTTTATTGGGTGCTGAGTTGTGTCCAACTTTTAATACTTCCATGTTTGATTTTTCCCCTTTAGATTGATTGATTTATATGATAATTTTATCATATAAAAAGAAAAAAGTCAAAAAATAATTACGATAAAGTTAATCTTTTGCCACCAAGTTTTTTTGATATATAAGATAATTCATCAGCTTTTCTAATCGCTTTAAATATATCTTCATCAATTTTTATAATTCCACCTGCCGAAAAATAGCAATTATATTTATTGCTTTCTTCTTGAATTTTATTTATGATTTCTTCAAGTATTTCTGAAGTGATGTTGTTGAAAAATAAAATAAATTCATCACCTCCGTAACGAAAGACTTTATCGGTACTTCTTATGAATTTTCTTGTAGAGTTTGAAAAAATTTTGATTATTTCATCTCCTTCTTTATGACCTTTTTCATCGTTGATTTTTTTAAAATCATCTAAATCTATCATAACTATACCTATATTTTTTTCGTTTGAAATAGAAAGTTTTTCAATATATTTTTCATAACTATTTCTATTGCCAAAATTAGTTAAAGGATCTGTTTCCGCTTCGAATCTTAATGCTTGCATAGATATTTTGTTTTCCCACAACATAGCCCCTTGTCTGCCAAGATAATCAAGAATTTCAACTTGTTCATCTGATATTGGTTTAAAGTCGTAATTGTTGTCGCACATCAAAAAGCCAAATACTCGGCCTTCAAATTTCATTGGCATTATAGCTAATTCACCTTTTATATCAAATTGATCACACAATTCTTTTACCATAAAACTTTTAGGTATTTTTATTGCTTTGTTTAAATCAAAACTTTCTAAAATAAGAGGATTACTTAATAATGTGTATTCAGAAATTTTTACATTTTGAATTTTTTCTTCGTAAGAACAAAAAAATTCTTTTTCTTCAAAACTATCTATAATATTTATTAATTTATAACTTTTATTTTTAATATCCTTTAAAATTTTTTCAGAATTAGAGTTAGTTTCTCCAGATAAAGCTCTATAAACATTATAATAATTACCAGCTCTTTTAAATAAAATTGCTCTGTTGAACTTTCCTGAAAATGTAGAGGTTATTCCTGTTAAAATTGAAAATATTAGTTTATCAACACTCACATCTTTTTTTGAAGATTCATTTATTATAACATTAGAGGCATAAAAAACATCAGCTAAACTTGCAGCTTTTAATAGAATATAAGATAAAAAAGAACCGATGCTTTGATCAATTTTTTTCATCATATAAGCTAAAATTTCATTTGCTGGTCTTTTCAACATATCTGAATTTAAAGTTAAACTTTTATTTTGAAAATAAAAAATAATGAGTTGAGCGTCATCTTTTTTAGTTTCTTCTATACATAAAATATTTAAAATATTGTATTTCAATGAAAGCTTCAAAAAAGCATATAAATTGCCTGGAACTTTCTTAGGATCTGTATGTATTTTGATTTTTAAGTCTATATTCAAATGCATATTGTTTTCGATAGCTGTAAATATATAATTAACCCCTGAATCGATGTTAATTTCACTTAAAATATCAAAATATTTTTTTCTTATCATAAAAATAACTCCTTTAAAAAAAATCTTTAAAAATTTACATTTCTGTAATTTGCATCCAGACTTTTACTATGGAATCAAGTATTTCTTCTGGAGTAATTAATTCTCCATTCACTTTTGTAACGGACTCTAATAATTTATTTGACTTGTTAAATCTTGAAATTTCGTAAACATATTGACCTAAATTCATTTCAGGAACAATTACTGCATGAGCTTTTTTGAATATTTTTTTAATTCTTGAAGTTGGTACAGGCCATATAGAAATAGGTTTAAATAGCCCTACTGGTATTCTATCTTTTCTAGCCATTTTAACAGCTCTCAAGGCACTTCTTGCAGTTGTTCCATATGCTATAATGACTATTTCAGCGTCATTCATCATGAATTCATCATATATACTTATTTCTTCAGAATATAATCTTATTTTTGTATCTAAATGAGTAATCATTTTTTGAACTAATCCAGAATCTCTTATTGGAAAACCCGTTTCGTCATGAACTAATCCAGAAACGTGAAATCTTGATTTTCCCATAGCTGCAAGCGGATCGATTCTTTTTGTTCTTGATACTTCAAATGGATGAAATACATCTTCATCTGATATATCTTCATCTCTTTTTCTTTTTATCTGTTCTGGGAATTCGTCTTCGTATTCTAGATAAACACTTTCTCTCATATGTCCTAAAGTTTCATCCATTAATAAAATAACTGGTGTTCTGTATATTTCAGCGTAGTTAAAAGCTGTTATTGTGTATCTGTAAACTTCTTCAACTGTTGATGGGTATAAAGCAATTATTTGATGATCTCCGTGCGTTCCCCATCTTACTTGCATTATATCACCTTGTGCGGGTTTTGTTGGTAAACCTGTACTTGGCCCGCCTCTCATAACATCTACTATAACACATGGAGTTTCTGTCATTATGGCATATCCTAAAGCTTCCTGCATTAAAGAAAAACCAGGACCGCTTGTTGCTGTCATTGATTTTACACCAGCTAAAGAACCACCTATCATAGCAGCGGCACTTGCAATTTCATCTTCCATTTGAACAAAAGTTCCTCCAACTTTTGGAAGTTCTTCGGCCATAACTTCAGCAACTTCTGATGAAGGCGTTATAGGATAGCCGGCAAAAAATCTACATCCAGCTTTTATTGCTGCTCTTGCAGCGGCTTCATTACCTTGCATGAAATACATTTTACCCATTATTTATTCACCTCAATCGTCTTGTTTGTTTTCAGTTACATCTATTGCAAAATCAGGGCAAATTCTTTCGCACTGCAAACATCCAATACATTTGTTTTGCTCTGGTACTTCCGGTCTTCCGTATTCTCCTTCGGTTATAGCATTAACGGGGCATATCCAATAACATAACCCACATTTTTTGCAATAATTTCTGTTTATGTCAACAGAGAAGGATTTTTTTACAGCTGCCATAAAACACCTCCACTTACATTCCTATTAAGTTTATAAATACCCCAACTGCAACTGCAGATCCTATAACTCCAGCTACATTTGGGCCCATTGCGTGCATAAGTATAAAGTTGCTCGGATCTTCTTTCTGAGCAATTTGCTGAGAAACTCTTGCGGCTATTGGAACGGCAGAAACTCCAGCAGCTCCAATTAAAGGGTTTATTTTATCTTTTGAAAATAGGTTTAAAAATTTTGCGAATAATATTCCGCTTGAAAAAGCTACTATAAATGCTGCAACACCTAAAACAATTATTTTTAATGTTGCTGTAGTTAAGAAAACATCAGCAGTTGCTTTTGTTCCTACTGAAAGCATTAATAAAATTGTAACTGTATCAAGAATATATTTTGAACATGCGTCTACAAGTCTACCTGTTAATTTATTTTCTTTTAACAAATTACCTAGCATCAACATTCCTACAAGAGAAAGTGCTTGAGGGACTATCAAACCTATTATTACAGTAGTTAAAACAGGAAAAATAATTTTTTCCGCTTGAGAAACATTTCTTAACCTTTTCATTTTTATAAGACGCTCTTCTTTTGTTGTTAAAAGTCTTGAAATAGGAGGTTGTAAAATCGGTATAAATGAAATATACGTGTAAGCTGCAATTGCTATAACTGATAATAATTCAGGTGAAAATAGTGTTGCAAGATAAATTGCAGAAGGTCCGTCCGCACCACCTATGATACCAATAGAGGCCGCTTCTTTTAAAGAAAAACCTAATGCACTCGATACTATAAAAGTTAAGAAAATTCCAATTTGAGCAGCCGCTCCTAACAATATAAGTTTAGGGTTAGCTATCAAATAAGAGAAGTCTGTTGTTGCTCCTATCCCTAAAAATATTAACGGGGGATAAATTCCAAGTTCCATACCTTGTTTTAAATACCATAAAAGTCCACCGGGTTGATCTCCGGCAGGTGCATTTAAAATACCTGTGAGATGAGGTGGAATGTTTGCGAGAATCATACCGAATCCGAGAGTTATTAAAAGTAAAGGTTCTGCTTTTTTTGTAATTGAAAATGTAATTATTAAAAGGCCTATACCTATCATAACTACATTACCAAACTCTAATCCTGCAAAACCACTGTTGGAAAAAAAAGAAACAATCTTTTCAAGACCCATTTGTGACCTCCTAATATAATAGAAAAAATATTTTTAGTATTTATCTTAATTATAAATCTATATGAAAAAAATTTCAAGTTTTAATAAGTAGCGTTACAACAAGTTTTTTCAAATAACAAACTAAAAGCGGGGATAATCTCCCCGCTTTGTTGATTTCTTAAAAATTAACTTTTTTTCTTCTTTTAAAATTAATTGCTGCTTGAGCTGCAGCTAATCTAGCTACGGGAACTCTGTAAGGAGAACAACTTACATAATCAAGACCTACTAAATGACAGAATTCAATTGATTCAGGATCTCCGCCATGTTCACCGCAAACTCCGACTTTCAAATAAGGGTTAGCTTCTCTACCGTAATCAAGTGCTAATTTTATCATTCGGCCTACACCTTTTCTGTCAATGTGTTGGAATGGATCGGCTTTATAAATACCCTGTTCAAGATAATGTCCGATATATTTTCCGTAATCATCTCTAGAGAAACCTAAACCAAGCTGTGTTAAATCGTTAGTACCGAAACTGAAGAAATCTGCAACTGCTCCAATTTCATCAGCAGTAACACAAGCTCTTGGAACTTCAATCATTGTACCTATTTTATATTCAACTTCTATTCCATATTCTTCAAATAATCCTGCGATTACTTCTTCTATTCTTTTTCTTAATACAGTGAATTCTTCAACTTTACCTACTAATGGGATCATTATTTCTGGTTGAACCGCTTTACCTTCTTTAGCTAATTCTATTGCTGCAATCATTATAGCTTTTGCCTGCATAACAGCTATTTCAGGATATGTTATAGCAAGTCTACAACCTCTATGACCCATCATAGGATTGAATTCATGTAAATCTTCTATAATTTTTTTCAATTCTTCAGAAGTTATGTTGAGACTATCTGCAACTTCTTTTATTTGATCTTCTTCATGTGGAACGAATTCGTGAAGTGGTGGGTCAAGAAGTCTTATAGTAACGTTAAATCCATCCATTGCTTCAAACAATCCTTTGAAATCGTCTTTTTGAACTGGAAGTAATTCAGCAAGTGCTTTTTCTCTTTGTTCTGTAGTTTTTGCAACTATCATTTTTCTCATTTTTAATATTCTGTCGCCTTCAAAGAACATATGTTCTGTTCTACACAAACCTATACCTTGAGCGCCGAAACTTCTTGCAACTTGAGCATCTTTAGGAATATCAGCATTAGCTCTTACGCCTAAATCAGAAATTTCGTCTGCATATCTTAAAATTTCAGAAATATCTTCACCAAGACCTGTAGGTTTTATAGTTTTAACTTTACCTTTGTAAACTTTACCTTCGTTTCCATCTATTGAAACCCATTCGCCTTCTCTTATTTCTACACCATTTGCTTTAGCTACTTTTTCTTTTGTAGATATAACAATTTCTTCTGCGCCAACTACACCTGTTTTACCCATTCCTCTCGCAACAACGGCTGCATGAGAAGTCATACCGCCTCTTGAAGTAACTATTCCTTCAGCAGCATTCATTCCTCCAACATCTTCAGGAGAAGTTTCTGGTCTTATAAGGATTACAGGGATACCTTCAGCAGCTTTTTCTTCGGCAACATCGGCATCAAAAACAGCAATACCCGTAGCTGCTCCAGGAGATGCAGGAAGACCTTTACCCATATATTGTGCTGATTCTAATTCTTTTGCATCGAAAGTAGGGTGTAATAATTTTTCAATGTTAGCAGGATCAATTCTTGAAACAGCTTCTTCTTTGCTTATTAAACCTTCTTTAACCATATCAACAGCAATTTTAACAGCTGCCGCTGCAGTTCTTTTTCCTGTTCTTGTTTGAAGCATGTATAATTTTCCTCTTTCAACTGTAAATTCTACATCTTGCATTTCTCTAAAATGTTTTTCAAGTTTTATCATTATTCCTGTTAATTCATTATAAACATTTTCATCATAATCTTTTAAAGCGCTCATAGGAAGTGGAGTTCTTATACCTGCAACAACGTCTTCTCCTTGTGCATTGAATAACATTTCTCCATAAGGAATATTTTCGCCAGTATTTGGTTCTCTTGAGAAAGCAACACCTGTTCCGCTGTCATCTCCCATGTTTCCGAATACCATTGAACAAATATTAACAGCTGTACCGAGAAGTTTTGTTTCATCGTATTTATTAATTTCTCTATATTTTATTGCTCTTTTGTTATTCCAACTTTTGAAAACAGCTTCTGTAGAAAGCCATAATTGTTTCATAGGATCTTGTGGAAATTCTTTTCCTGCTTCTTTGTATAATTGTTTATATAATTCAACAACTTTTTTCAAATCTTCTGCATCAAGTTCTACATCTAGTGTAATACCTTTTTCTTTTTTTACGTGTTCTAATTTTTCTTCAAATTTTTCATGGTCTATTTCTAAAGCAACGTCACCAAACATTTGAATAAATCTTCTGTAAGAATCCCATGCAAATCTTTCATTATTTGTGAGTTTTGCAAGTCCTTGAACAGAAACGTCATTTAAACCAAGATTTAAAACAGTATCCATCATACCAGGCATAGAAACCGCAGCCCCTGATCTAACTGATACTAATAAAGGATCATTTTCATCGCCAAATTTTTTGCCTGTCATTTCTTCGGTTTTTTTCAAAGCAACTTCAACTTGTTCTTTTAATACTTCTGGGAATTGGTTATTGTTGTCCCAATAATATTTACACACTTCTGTACTAATTGTGAATCCTGGAGGCACAGGAACACCTATCATAGTCATTTCCGCAAGGTTAACACCTTTTCCCCCTAGAATATCTCTCATTTTCAAATTACCTTCAGCCATTCCGTTTCCCCAAACGTAAACGTATTTCTTAGACATACTTTTCCCTCCTAAATGAGTTTTGGAAAATTTTATCGCAAATAAAGATTTTTAATCAAAAAAATTCTTCCTTCAAATATTATAACACTTATTTTTTTTTTAATAACTCAAATATGAAAAAATTATGTAAAAATAAGGTTTTATTTTGAAATATGTGTTTTTTTCTGAAAGTTGGTAAGAAGAAAATTGGCAAGGAAAAACTATTAATGTTTAAATGGAAAAGCGTTTAAATAGTGAAAAGTTAAAAGTGGCACAAAATTTTTTATTATAATGCTTTGATGGTAAATATGATTTTTAAGTTGGTCAGGAAAAACATATAACGGTTAATTGGTTAAATGGAAAAGCGTTTAAATAGTGAAAAGTTAAAAGTGGCGAGTGGCACAAAATTTTTTTTATTATAATGGTTTGATGGTAAATATGGATGAAATAAAGTAGCGAGCAATTGAGAATTTTCGTATAAAAAACAATTGAGCGAATCAAAAAATGCGTAAGAAAATAGCATGTCTGAGCGTAGCGAGTTTGCTATTTTTAGCAGTTTTTTGACCGAGCAAAATTTGTTTTTTAGAAAATTTGAACTCTTGTGAGCGATTTATTTCATCCATATTTAACACTTCATTATTATAAGCACTTAGTTTTAATGCATTTTCCTTGCCAATTTTCTTCTTACCAACAGACCAACTTTATTATTATAAGCGTTTACAAAAACCTGTCCACCCCGTCAACCTTCGGTTGCCACCCCTCAAGAGGGGAATTAAGTGCAAATGCTTGTTTTATCGTATTTCCTTACCAACTTTCTAATTTTAATCAATAAAAAAAGCTATCATCATAATTATTTATTAAATCATACTCTTTTAAGATGTTGAGGTATTCAACAATGATTTCTTTATCGTGCTTAAAATATATTTCAGAATTATTTGCTGCCATTTTTAAAACAGCTTCAGGCATATTTCCGCCCATTGCATTAAATACAAAATTTACAGCACTGTCAAAATAGTTATTAAAATAGAAATTGGCTGAATTTTCATAAAGCTTTATAAAATATTTTTTATCGTTTTCGTTCAAAGTACTTCTTAAAAATAATCCGGATATCGGCATTGAAGGACTTAAACCAGTTAAATCAGCATAAACCTCTTGCATATCAAAATAAGTTCTAACTTTACCTTGAGTTCTAACTCCGGCTAAAGATACAAAGGGTTCCGGTAGAACAGCAATATTTTCTTTGTTGGAAGCTAAAAGTTGTACGATTTCTGCTGCGGCAGATAAATAAATTATTTCAAAATTAAGGTCTTTTTCATTTTTTAACATTTTTAAAACTAAATCTGCTGTTTGACCCGGGCCATGTAAAGTTAATATTCTTTTTCCGCTTAGATCTTCAAGTGTTTCTAACTCAATAGAAGATACAAGAAAAAAAGTTTTCCACAAAGAGACACCGGCAAGCTGATACTTTACGCCTTTTTCAATCATATTAATTCCAAAAGCAACTGGTAAAACAATAGCATCTGTTTGTTCTCTAATCATAAGCACTTGAGCTTCGTCAAGAGTTCTCCAATAATTTAGATTAATATTATCTGGTCTTTCAATAAACATTTGAGCAGCTGGAAGTAGTGTAGGTCCTAAAGGATTATGGAAATTTATTGAGAAGCTAAATACACTAATCATAACAACAAAAAATAAAACTAATTTTTTCACAAAAATTCCTCCTTAAAAATGTTGTTCAACATGAAGTTTGATATCTAATTGTTTTCTGACCTCTTCAATTGTTAAATAAGAAAGTGTATTTTTTCTTATGAAGTCAGATTTGTTTATTCCATTATTTCTCATAACAACGTGTTTCCAAGCTCCTGTGTTTGCATAGAACTTTCTTTTTTTATTTTTATAAATATTATAAAATTTAGGTTTGTGATTATGTCCCATAACGATTCCTTTTATTTTATCTTCAGGAATAAAAATTTCTTTATCGCCAAAGCCAATTAAATAATTTTCTGGAATCAAAAAATCTTCTAAAAGAAGCTTTTTTGATGATTGAAGCAAACCGTTGACTCCGTTTAAAACTCTTATATGATTTGCTATACGAACAAGAACTTCTCCTACTTTAATTCCACCGACTTTATTTATAAAAATATTTGATAAAAATGATTGTTTTGGAAAATTTGATTTTAACCATTTTTTGGTTTCTTTTGTACGCATAAAATTTATAAATGTGTTAGCCCAATTTCCCTTCAAGTCGTAGGGAATAGAATATTTTTTAGTAACATATTTTAGCCAGTAAAACATATCTAATTGTGGTGAAACGTTATCATAATCAGAAAATAAATCCTCTGGAAGAATTTCTAATATCTGAGCATCAAAATTTTGTCCCATATATTTTTGAAGCATCTCTCCAAAAGTAGGAAGGATTTTATTGTTTTCGTCTTTTGTGAATCTGTTAGCAAAATCAAATTGATGACCGTGAATGTAAAAAATTTCCCACTCTTCATCGTAATAATAAGGAAGTATTTCAACATTTCCCATATAATCTTTCAATTTTTCTGTCATTTTTTCAGAAAACAAAAAATGATAGTCATGATTCCCGCAAATATATTTTATAGGATTATTTTTTGATAATTCTTTTAAGTAGTTAAATACATTTTTATGAGTTTTATAAATATTCTCAAAATAATTATAATCAAAATTTTCAACAGTTGTTTCGACATCACTAAAAATTTGAGTATCTGTATAAGTATCTGTTAACTCTAAACAGTCACCCACAAAAATAATTTCAAGGTTCTCATTTTTATTTCTTTCAAGAAGCTTGATAAATTTTTTATCATAAACAAAATCATCTTTTAAATGACCATCACCTATATGAAGATCGCTAAAAATTATTTTCAAATAAATCCCCCTCAATTCACAAGAAAAACGTTTGTTTATACAATTATACCATTTTTGCGTAACATAAAAAGAGCGTTTTATTTAATGGAATAAGAATTTGAAAAACGTCTGAAACAAAAAATTAATGATTATTTGTTTAAAACGATACAAATACCCCCTTTACAAAAATGGCTTTTTCTGATAAAATAAAACTCGTAATTAATATTGGGGACGTGGTGAAGTTGGTTATCATGTCGGTCTGTCACACCGGAGGCCGCGAGTTCGAGTCTCGTCGTCCCCGCCATTTAAAACCTCTCATTTAAGAGAGGTTTTTTCTTTATAGTTTTCATTTGAAGGGTGAAAAGAGAACATTTCTTGTGGTTTGTAAAAGCCTACTGGTACTACTACCGATTTACAACATCTATTAATTTTACAAACGTGAGCGTTTATTTCAAAAACATCGTGAATAGATTTTTCTGTTATTACTTCTTCAGGAGTTCCGGTGTTGTATATACTTCCATTTTCTAAAAGATATATATAATCAGATATTTCTATAGCATGATTTATATCATGAAATACAGAAATTACGGTTTTTTGAAAGTTATTTTTCAAATTTTTAATTATTTCGAGCATATTCCATTGATGTTTTAAATCCATATAAGTTACAGGCTCATCTAACAAGATAATGGGAGTATCTTGGGCTAATATCATAGCAATCCATACTCTTTGGCGTTCTCCTCCAGAAAGCATCTGAACGTCTCTGTTTTTAAATTCTGATATTTTCATATAATCAATTGCCCAATCAATAATGTCTTTATCTTTAGCCGTATAGACCCATCCAGATCGATGATAAGGCATTCTGCCCATAGCTACTAAATCATAAACAGTTAAACCTGAAAGTTTTTCGTGAAACTGAGGAAGAAACGCGATTTTTTTTGCGATATCTTTAGAATTAAAAGAATCTAAAGATTTATCAAATAAATATATCTTATTTTTCTCAACAGGAAGTAACCCGCTTAAACATCTTAATAACGTAGACTTTCCAGAACCGTTTGGTCCTATCAATGAAATTATTTGGCCTTTATCAGCAGTTAATTGAACATTTTTTAAAATTTGTTTTTTTCCATAGCTGAAGTTTAATCCCCTTGCTTCTAACATTTTTATCGACTCCTTTCAAATAATTATATGTATATTTTAAATATTATTTATTGATTTGAATTTTCCCTTTTTTATACAGTAAAAATAAAAAGAAAGGACCGCCCAAAATAGATGTAATTATTCCAACTGATAATTCTATTGGTTGAAATAATGTTCTTGCTAACGTATCTGAAAGCACTAATAAAATTGCTCCGAACAATGCTGATAGAGGTACAAGATATCGATGATCATTCCCTATAAACAATCTTGCAGCATGAGGAGCAATAAGCCCTACAAAACCTATAGTACCAGCAACACTGACAGCACTTCCTGCAAGTATTGAAGAAGTTAGAATTATCAATGTTCTATAAAATTTTGTTGGTAATCCGATTGATCCAGCCATTTCATCTCCTAATGAAAACAAATTTATTTTTGGACTTATAATTATTGATATGAAAAGTCCTAAAAGAGTGTAAGGCCATATCATTTTAAAAGAAGTCCAACTTCTACCAGATAAACTTCCTTGAAGCCAAGAATAAGAAATTTCTAAAACGTCGCTATTCAGCATCATCAATGCAGAAGTTAAAGCTCCTAAAATAGATGAAACGGCAACACCAGCTAAAACAATGTGTACTGTTGATGAGGCACTTGATGAACGAGTTGCTAATATATAAATCAATAATGTTGCAAGTAAAGCACCGCCAAAAGCAGCGAAAGGGATAAAATTCATTTTTCCGGGAAATAAAGTCATGATGGCTACTGCAGCTAGTCCGGCACCTGCATTTACTCCGATAATGTTTGGTGAAGCTATAGGGTTTCTCAATATTCCTTGTAATAAAACTCCAGAAATAGCTAAATTTATTCCGACAAGAACTCCGGTTAAAATTCTTGGTAGTCTTACATTAGTTACTATATGCCAGACAAAAGTATTTTTTAACCCGCCACGAAATATTTCAATTATTTCGCTTATTTTTATTTCTATCGTTCCTGTACTTAAACTAAAGATTATAACAATTATTAAAATAATTAAAGCGGCTGAAATGATTGATAGTTTATATTTTTTTCTATTTTTTAAGTTTATTTCTTTCAATGCAAAACCTCCTGAAAATGGTTCTTTTCTATTTGCCTTTCCACCTTTTTATTTTAAAATAGTCTGAGCAGTTATTTTTAACATATCTGCGAAAGAAGCTCTGTTTGCATTTACGACATGGGGTAAAATCATAATTTTTTCTTCTTTAGCGGCATTCAACCATTTCCACATAGGGTCGTTTTTATACTTGTTCAATACAGTTTGATTATAATTATCGTTATTACTATCCGTTACTATGAATACTACATCTGGATTTTCTCTTAATATAGTTTCTATATCAAAATTAACGAATGTAGATCTTGTAGAATCGGGTAAATTTGCAGGAACTATGTTTTCTAAACCTAACATTTGCAACACAGCACCGTATCCTGTAGATCTTTGAGCAGCGGTTATAGTATCGCCATCACTTATAATAATAGCTGTTTTAATA
>Ga0334887_1001496_pt1 | contig 29993 bp, 27 predicted proteins | sample GraSluR1_MG_10_FD_207217 | JGI IMG/M metagenome (GOLD analysis project Ga0334887, IMG submission 207217) | Sludge microbial communities from methane-producing bioreactor in Wageningen University, Netherlands - Granular Sludge_18_07-R1 | ecosystem: Engineered > Bioreactor > Anaerobic >...
TTCAGGCCCTCAAAGAAAATCTGCCGCAGGTGCATGATTCTATTCGCTTTATAATCCCGATTATGCTTGATAAAGCCGCTGTCGAGATCGGCCCATGGAGTGGATACAATGTCTTGGCACAGCACCCGCTATGAGTTTGACATCCCTTCTGGCGAAAGCTACAATGAAAGCGCGGAATAAAGAATAATGAATCAAAAAGACCATCTGATAATTGGATTGACCGGAAACATCGGCAGCGGCAAGAGCAGTGTGCTTAATATGCTGCGTCACCTGGGCGCATATGGAATCGACGCGGACGCGCTGGCCCGAAAGGCTTTTGAACAGGAAGATACTGCAGCAAAAATCAAAGACCGGTTTGGTAATCTGGACCGCAAAACAATGGCGCTGCGCGTTTTCAATGATGAACAAGCGCTGGCAGACCTGGAGAGTATCATCCACCCGCAAGTGACACGCATGGCTGATATGCTGATCGCCAACTCAGCGCTGCCTGTGATCGTGATCGAAGCGATCAAGCTGCTGGAGTCTGATCTGGCTGCGCTGTGTGATCAGATATGGGTGGTCGCTGCTGATGAAGCACAAGTGATAGAAAGGTTGACAAAGGGGCGCGGAATGGATCGTTTGCAAATTATGCAGCGTCTGGCAAACCAATCTCCGGTCTCGGAAAAGGCGGACAAAGCTGATGTGATCATCCACAATAACCACACCCGGGAGAACACCTGGAAGCAGACCGAAATAGCATGGCACGCTCTGCAAAATTTAGAAAAGTATAAAGCCTTCATGACTCAGACACATACACTGTATACGCCTATTCTCTCCCACATTGTTCAACCCTTTTCTCCGGCTCATGCGCGTATGCGAGCGATGATAACTGATGGGAAAAACATGCGATGCATGCCCGGCAGTTGTTTCCTAAATACAGAAAAACTGGATAATTGGATATGTGATGAATTTATACTTACCATGGAAGATGCGAGCGCTGCCACCAATTTCTCATTCTGGCGCTTAAGCACATTTGAATTCGTCATGCGAGCCGTTATAGAACCTGAGCAAGAAACGCAAGTAGGTCTGCCTATTTTTTCACCCCCATTAGCGGAGCAATTTGCTCTTACACACCGGGTTGAATCCCTTACAATAGTAATTCCGTTTCCCTTTAAAGAGAGTAATAAAAAAGCGCTGAAGGACCAGGGGTTCATAGCTGCAGATGAGAAGCTTGCGGAAAATGCACAATGGCGCAAGGCAGGGTACAATGTATTAAAGAAGCAAATATGGAATTTGCTTGCTGATTTAGAAGATATACGACCAATATAATAATGAATGACATTCTTTCGGAAATCCTGTTTCTCCTGCAGCGCTTCAATTGGCTGACCATCGTCGATATTTTCCTGGTGAGCGGTATTTTTTTCGCGCTGCTATTGATCTTGCAGGAAACGCAGGCGCGCATCATTACGAGAGGGGTTGTTTTTCTGGTAATCCTGATCAGCTTGTTGACCACGCTCGTTAACCTGCCCGCATTTTCCTGGCTGGTAAACACAACCCTGCCTGCGCTGCTGGTCGCGATTCCCGTCATTTTCCAACCGGAACTGAGGCGCGGACTGGAGCGGATTGGACGGGCTGGTACCGGCGCATTCAATCTGCGCAGTGCTGGGATGAACATGGAAGCGATCGAAAGCATGATCAAGGATGTGGTTAAAGCATCCGCACGATTATCGGCGTATAAACAGGGAGCATTGATCATAATTGAACGCCGAGACGACCTTTATGAATATGAAAATACGGGTGTTGAAATCGGCGCAACCGTCTCACCAGAACTGCTGCTGCAGATCTTTTATCCAAACACACCATTGCACGATGGCGCAGCGATCATTGTAGAAGACACAATCACAGCAGCCGCATGCATCATGCCGCTTTCTGCGAGCGGTGTATTGACCAGTTCTCCTGACCGGCAAATGGGTTTACGCCACCGGGCTGCGCTGGGAATTTCTGAAGCAACAGACGCGATCGCCGTGGTCGTATCTGAAGAAACTGGTTCAATCTCAATGGCACACCGCGGGCGTATCCTTCGGCGGATCAGCGCAGATAAACTGGAAAATGTGCTGATGGCTTTTTTCCAACAACAGGCTGAACAACAGGAGAAAACAAAAATCGCGCATTGGATCAACAAAGTCATTCATTTTCGGGACACAGAAAAATGAAAAAACCACCCATCTTAGACCGCCTGGTTAAGTTCCTGCCAACTTTCTTTACAGCTCTAATCCTTGCAATCGCTGTATGGGTTCTGGCTGTCACCAGCACAGACCCCGTACAACGGCGCAGTTTCGGCCGGCCGGTAGATATCGAAATTCGCGGGCTCAACGCATCGCTGGTGATCACAAGTGAATTACCCGAGACAGTTTCCGTCACATTAAGCGCTCCAGCATCCATATGGGCGTCGGATCTAACATCCTCAAGCGCTGTGCGTGCAATTGCTGACTTGAGCGGAATCGGACCCGGAGAACACACGATCCCGATCAGACTGCAAATCAACGCCCGCCCGGTGAAAATTGCATCATACACACCTGATGAGATTGAAGTAACCATTGAAGAAATCTATTCAGAAGCTTTCGAGATAGAACTGGAGCGCCCATCCTCACCAGCAATCGGCTATGAGGCCGGCTCTCCGATCCTCAGTAAAGCCTCCGCGACTGTGAAAGGGCCTGCATCTCTGGTGGATAAAGTAGTTGCCGTGCGTGCGACTCTGGACATAAGCCAGGCAATTGAAGATATTGATACCAATCTTGACCTGCGGGCAGTCGATGAGAACGGATTAACCGTTAGTGGTGTGACGATCACACCAGCGCAAGTCAATGTGCGCGTCGACATCACCCAGCGTGGCGGATACCGCAACCTGCCTGTAAAAGTAGTGACAAGCGGACAACCAAAGGCGGGTTTCAGCCTGACAAACATCACTAATGACCCATTGATCGTGACAGTATTCTCAACCGATGCGGAATTGATCAATGCCCTGCCCGGTTTTATTGAAACAGTTCCTCTGGACCTGAGCGACGCAACCGAAGACCTGATCGTTTCCCTTCCACTCAATCTGCCTGTTGGCGTGACGATTGTCGGCAATCCATCAGTGGAGGTAAGTGTTTCAATCGATTCAATTCAGGGCAGCCGAACCTTGACCGGCATGCCGATCGAAACGATCGGTCTCGACCAAAATTTACAGGCCACATTCGCTCCAGAATTAGTGGATATCATCCTTTCAGGGCCAATCCCAACACTGGATGATCTGATTGTCGGGAATGTACGCGTGTTCATTGATTTAAGTGGTTATGAGGAAGGAACTTACCAGTTGACGCCGTCTGCCGAAGTGAATGTGCAGGGTGTGCTGGTGCAATCGATCCTCCCGTCCACCATCGAAGTCACCATCATCCCATCCGGGGAAACAAGCTCGAATTAATATAGGAAAATCATGCCATTACCAATTGTCGCTATTGTGGGGCGCCCCAATGTGGGCAAGAGTACCCTTTTCAACCGGCTCGCCGGAGAACGCCTATCGATTGTGGATGATACGCCTGGCACAACTCGCGACCGTCTATTTGCTGAAACAGAATGGAACGGACGCAGATTCCATATCATTGATACCGGCGGAATCGACCCCAATATTGGAAAAGGGAAAGAACCGCTGAGTATTTCCTCTTCTGAATTCATCCAGGAAATCAAAGACCAGGCGCTGGTTGCAATTCGTGAAGCAGATGTGATCGTGTTCCTGACTGACGCGATCACCGGTTTGACCGCTGCTGACCGGGAAGTGACCGATATTCTGCGCAGCCATCAGAAGAAAGTTGACGGGATCAAAACACCGCCAATCTTACTGACAGTCAATAAATCAGATAATGCTGATTTGCGCGCGAGTGCGTATGACTTTTACCAATTAGGGCTGGGAGATCCATTCGCAATCTCCGCCTTTCATGGCATTGGAACCGGTGACCTGCTGGATGCGATCACTGCATCTTTGCCGGAAGTTACTGAAACGGAAGAGGATAGTTCTATCAAAATTGCCATCGTTGGCAAGCCAAACGTGGGAAAATCCAGCTTACTAAACAAGCTGGTGGGCGAAGACCGCGCGATCGTCAGCCCAATCGCGGGAACCACGCGCGACGCTGTCGATACACCTTTCCAGTATGAAGGATTGGATATCACGCTGATCGATACGGCTGGCATCCGAAAAAGGGGAAAGATTGACCGCGGAGTCGAAAAATATAGCGTGATTCGCAGTTTGCGCGCGATCGAGCGGAGCGATGTAGCGCTGCTGATGATCGATGCCACCCAACCAATTTCCGCACAGGATACGCACATCGCGGGATTCATTATGGACGCATGGAAAAGTGCGGTGGTGCTGGTCAACAAATGGGACGCGATTGAAAAAGATACTTTTACAATGGATGGTTACCGGGATCGCATCTACCAGGCACTGAATTTCATGGACTACGTGCCCACCCTGTTCATTTCTGCTGTCACAGGACAGCGTGTTTCGACAGTAATACCTGAAGCGCTGCGTGTGCAGAATGAACGCTTGGTAAAGATCAAGACCAGCGAACTGAATCGCATCCTGATGCGGGCCCAGGACCAGCACGCGCCAGCATCAAAAACCGGACGCATTCTGCGCATTTATTACGGAACCCAGGTGCGCAGTGACCCGCCCACATTCATGCTTTTTGTAAACGAGCCCAGGCTCGCCCATTTCACATATTTGCGCTATCTGGAGAACCAATTGCGCAAAGCATATCCTTTCAGCGGCACACCCATCCGGCTGGTACTGAAAGCACGCGGCGGGTAGGGGTATAATCGCTTCATTATTTCTTACGGAGAACGACAATTGACTGAGATACCACAGACCGAAAATCTTGAGATAAAAACCACCAGAAAGAAATCACCTGTGCGCGAAACGATCGAAATGTTCGTGATGGCGCTGATTCTTTATATCCTGATTGACGCAATGGTTGCGCGGGTGGTAGTGCAGAAGATCAGCATGATCCCAACATTGGATCCCGGTGAAGTGCTACTTGTGAATAAAATCAAGTATAAATTCAGCGAGATCGAGCGCGGCGATATCATCACCTTCCATTACCCGTTAGATCCACAGTTGGATTATGTCAAACGAGCGATCGGCTTACCCGGGGATGAAGTGGTGGTTGAAGGCGGGCAAGTGATAGTAAACGGACAGGTGCTGTATGAACCATACATCTCAGCCGCACCGGAATACGAAGGTGTGTGGGATGTACCGGAAGATGCGCTGTTCGTTTTGGGTGACAACCGCAATCCTTCAGCAGATTCGCACGTGTGGGGATATGTACCGGTTGAAAATGTGATCGGTAAGGCATTCGCAGTGTATTGGCCGCCTAATAAGATACGCGGGCTGCCTTCTCCAGATGTATTCCTTCAAGGGAATTAATTGCGATCAGTTCTTGCGGGTCAGGCGCAGGAAATACTTATAACGGTCGCCGCGATAGAGGATACGCACGAATTCTATTGCTTTGCGATCCTGAGACCAGAGTGTCCTTTCATTCAACAACAGCGGGCTGCCTTCGGCGATCTGAAGCAAATCTGCTTCATCTCTGGTTGCTAAGGTTACTTCGAGTGTTTCATCCGCCTCAGCAGGATAAATGCCATATTTTTCCTGCAGGATCGCATAGATCGAGCCGCTTTCTCCCATTTCCTCTCGCGTGATAGTCTGGCTTTTTTCCAGGTCTAGGTAGGAGTCCTGTATACCGATGGGGATTTCATCGCCAAATCGCAGGCGTTTGATGCGCAGCACCTTTTTATTGGGATCAGTAATTTCCAACTGACGGGTAGTCTGATTATCCGGAAGGACATAATCAAATTCCAGAATCTTGTGTCCGGGCTTTAGCCCACGTTTTCGCATATCTTCTGAAAAAGAAGTCAACTCGAGGATCCCCTTTTGCAGCTTGGGCGGTGAGACAAAGGTTCCCTTGCCATGCACACGGTATAAGTAGCCCTGACGCGCCAGTAGGTCAATAGATTGACGGATTGTTGGGCGGCTGAGGTTATATCGATCTTCAAGATGCCTTTCAGAGGGGATGGCATCGTGCGGCTGATAATCGCCATTTTCAATCTGCTGCCGCAGAATTATGGCTAATTGATAATATTTTGGCATTGCCCCAGTTGGATCAATCATACTTGACATTCCCTTTAAATCATGCTATTATCGTGCTAAGATGTTAAGTGGTCTTTACCAGTTATCATAACATTGATCATACCTAATTGTCAAGAAAAGGACCAGGTTCAATATGGATTATATATCTGAATCAGAAATCCGAAACATTGTGAGCAAAGTGCTGGAATCAACAGCGAAACCAGCGGCTGAATCTGTTTCGCAGCCTCATCCGACAGGAAGTGATTGTGGTGCGCAATTCAGAAAGGTCGTCGCGATTGGCAGCGACCATGGCGGCTTTGAAATGAAAACCGCCCTATTGCAATATGTAAAAGAACTTGGGCACGAAGTGATCGATTGTGGAACGCACAGTACAGCGTCTGTTGATTATCCGGATTTCGCGTTGTCGGTTGCTGAAAATATTTTAGATAAAAAAGCCTGCCGCGGAATTATCATTGATGGCGCGGGCATCGGAAGCTGCATGGCAGCCAATAAAGTGCCGGGGATCCGCGCAGCAATGTGCTACGACTATGCCAGCGCGAACAATTCGCGCGAACACAATAACGCCAATGTTCTGACACTGGGGGCCGGGCTCTTGGGCATGAACCAGGTTAAAACAATCGTTAAAACCTGGCTGGAAGTGCCTTATGCTGGGGGACGTCATCAGACTCGGATCGACAAGATCACTGCTATTGAAAAGAAATATATGAAAGAGGGATAACCTTATGGCGACAGATACTAAAAGTTTAGAAACATTAGTTGAGATCGTCACGCGCGAGATCGTTTCTGCCTACGCAGAATCAGCGATACAACCCAAAGGGACGAGCGGAGAATATTGCAAAGTAGAGTGCGTGGATGACCTGTGTGTGACCACCTGTTTTGATGAAATTGGGCAGGTTATCAACGCTGGCGCGGAACGCATTTCAACCACATTTGGTTCGATTCCTGATGACCTTTCATCCGCGCAATATATTGATCACACCCTGCTGAAACCGGAAGCGACTCGCGACCAGGTGACCCAGTTATGCCGTGAGGCAGACCAGTATAAATTCGCTTCCGTATGTGTTAATCCGACCCATGTGAAATTATGCGCAAATTTGTTGAAGAACTCCACAGCCAAGGTATGTTCCGTGATCGGATTTCCGCTGGGCGCGAGCCTGCCAGAGACAAAGGCATTTGAAACCGAGCAAGCGCTGAAAGACGGCGCGGTCGAGATTGATATGGTGATCAATATCGGTGCACTTAGAGATCGTGATCTGGATCTGGTGGCGCGGGATATTCTGGCCGTTGTGAAACCCGTCCACGCAGCCGGTGCAATCTTGAAAGTGATCATCGAGACGGCGCTGCTGACGGATGAAGAAAAACAGATCGCCTGCTTGCTGGCAAAAGAGGCTGGAGCAGATTTTGTGAAGACATCCACAGGTTTTTCCAAGGCAGGCGCGACTGCTGAAGATGTGGCATTAATGCGACACACTGTTGGTCCGCTGATGGGCGTGAAAGCCGCCGGCGGTGTCAGCTCAAAAGAAGACCTGGATAAGATGGTGCGCGCAGGCGCGACCCGCATAGGCGCGTCTGCTGGTGTTCGCATTGTAAAAGGCGAGACTGTTCAAGCATCGAAAGGTTATTAAGGCAAGGAGTGTATTATGCTGATCGCAAAAGTTATCGGCACAACCGTATCAACAATTAAAGATGAAAAACTGACCGGGCGTAAATTGATGCTATGCCAGCAGACGGATGAAAAAGGTGAACCATTTGGAAAACCGTATGTCGCCATCGACGCAGTTGATGCCGGCGTAGGCGATCTGGTTCTTACAGCATCCGGCTCAAGCGCCCGCCAGACCACCATCACCAAAGACCGCCCGGTTGACGCAGTGATCATGGCGGTTATTGATTCAATGGAAGTGGATGGAAAAACCACTTTCCGCAAAAGCTAATACGGATAGAAAGGGAAAGCTATGGCAATAGACCACGATCTGCTCTCGATCCAGGAAGCACGTGACCTGGCAGATGCCGCATATCAAGCGCAACTGATCTGGAAGCACGCCACGCAGGAAGAGGTGGACCGGGTTTGCGCCGCCATGGCAGATGCTGCTTTTGCCGCAGCATTAAATTTAGGGCAGATGGCCCATGACGAGACCGGGTATGGCATCCCGGAGCATAAAAAAATGAAGAATGAGCTCGGCTCACGCATTGTGTGGGAGAGCATCAGGGATATCAAGACAGTCGGTGTGATCCATCATGATCCTGTCCGTAAGCTATACGACATTGCCTGGCCGGTAGGTGTCATTGCGGCGTTGGTGCCCAGCACGAACCCGACCTCAACAGCAATGTATAAGTGCATCTCAGCGGTGAAGGCACGTGATGCGATCGTGGTCGCACCGCACCCATCTGCGGCGCATTGCACCTATGAGACAGTACGCATCATGGCAGAAGCCGCGGAAAAAGCCGGCGCTCCAAAGAATCTGCTATCCTGTCTGCAGCGCATTTCGCTGCCCGGCACGCAGGAATTACTGGAGCACAAACGCGTGCGTTTGATCCTGGCAACGGGCGGAAGCGCGATGGTCAAAGCCGCCCATTCTGTTGGCAAGCCTGCCTATGGCGTTGGACCTGGCAATGTGCCGGTATATGTAGACCGCAGCGCGGATCTGGATAAGGCCGCCAAGTATATCGTCAACAGCAAATCATTTGACTGTTCCACCATCTGTGCCACTGAACAGGCAATCGTGGCGGATAAACCGATCGCTGCAGAGCTGAAAAAACGCATCATTGAATACGGCGCATATTTTGCAAATGAGGAACAAGCCGAACGGCTGCGCAAGCTGTTATTCCACCCGAATGGCGCGATCAACGCCACCACCGTCGGCAAACCTGCGCAGATAGTGGCCGGGATGGCGGGATTTAGCATTCCACAATCCGCGCGCATTATCATAACACCACTACAGATCACTGGCAAAGACGAACCCTTGTCACGGGAAAAACTTACGACTGTGATCGGCTGGTATGAAGAAGAGGGGTGGGAAGCAGGGTGTGAACGCTGCATTGACCTGATCATGTTTGGCGGGCGGGGCCACTCTCTCGTGATCCATGCGACCAACGAAGATGTGATCATGGCCTTTGGACTGGAAAAGCCCGTTTTCCGCGTGCTGGTGAACACAATGGGGACACTGGGCGCGGTCGGATTGACAACTGGCGTGATGCCTTCGATGACACTGGGAGCCGGCGGGGAAGGCGGCTCGATTACCGGAGATAATGTCAACGTGCATCATTTGTATAACGTAAAAAGATTGGCGTACGAAACAACTCCTCCCCCACAGGCAATCCTGCGCGGACCGACACCTCAGGCGTCCGCTGCCGCAAGCAATAATACGCAGGACATTGAAGCACTGGTAAAACAGGTGGTTCAAGAGCTCATCAGGCAAGGTAAATAAAAAGATAAAGAAAGGAAGAGAAAATGGCAACAACTGAATTAATCGCATTAGGGATGGTTGAAACCAAGGGTCTGGTCGGCGCGATCGAAGCCGCAGACGCGATGGTGAAAGCCGCCAACGTGACACTGATCGGTTCCGAATACGTCGGAGGCGGTTATGTGAGCGTGATGGTACGCGGTGATGTCGGCGCTGTGAAAGCAGCCACCGATGCCGGTGCAGCAGCTGCCAAACGGATCGGTGAACTGGTTTCTGTCCATGTCATTCCGAGACCGCACGCAGATGTTGAAATGATCCTGCCTCAGCAAAGCAAGGGCAGCATCAGCGGCCGCACAACTGCAGAAAAGAAATAGACGCTTTCCTTTCAATAGGCTGCCTGTCCGCACAGAATCCCGGCAGACAGGCAGCATAAAGAAAGCGACTGATGCATATTATAAGAAGGTAGTGTTTTATGGCAGATAATTTTCAATTACGATGTTATTGCATGCTCGACCGCATGCAAGCACAATATGCCGCGTTCATCGGCACTGTAACGCAGGGCGACCTGCCAACCGAAGGAATGGCATCTTTATACATTGAGATGGCACCTGGCAATGAGGTATTTCGCACCGTTGATATTGCGGTGAAATCAACCGAAGCGAAACCAGGGGCACAGATTGTTGAACGTGAATTTGGGATGTTTGAGATCCATTCACTGAACCAGGCCGCAGTGATCGAAGCCGGTGATATGGTATTGAACCGATTGGGGCTGAAGGTGATTGACCGAATGAAACCACAGATCGCCTCGACCCAGGTCATCACCAATGTGGATTCATACCAGGCGCAGCTCCTGAACCGTTTCCGGCGGGGAAGCATGCTGGTTCCCGGCGAAACGATGCTGGTGATGGAAGTTGCTCCCGCAGCATATATCAATTATGCCTGCAATGAGGCAGAGAAAAAAGCGAGCATCAAAATCATCCACGTATCCAGCGTTGGGCGATTTGGGCGCATGTGGCTTTCGGGAACAGAAGCGGACATCATCACCGCGCGCGACGCGGCCATCCGCGCACTGGAAGGGCTGGAAGGCGTATAAAAAGAATATCGCACCATGAATCAGTTTGAGTGGAAATTGACGGATAACCTGTATGAAATCGCGCGGCGTTTTTATCATACTGGTTATCTTAGTGGCTCTGCCAGTAATCTCTTGACCATTCTCACAACCAATGAGATTAAACACCATGCTGGTTCTGCGAGGATCTGATAAATTCTGAACGCGCATTGCATTAGAAGAAATAGGAACAGCGATTATGGCAAAAGAATTTTATACCGAACGCGATATTGAAGATATGGTTAAGCGCGGAGAGCGCAGCATCATCGTCCATGATGATGTCGTGTTGACCGATCTGGCCTATGAAAAAGCAAAGCGGCTGGGGGTTGAGCTGATCCAGCATGATGAAGCGCCGCCCGCAGCACCGGTGCGCCCTTATATTAATCAGATCAAGACTAATCCCCCGGTACATGGTCCCGCAGTCTCGGCGATGCCATCTTCTAAACTGGAGATGATCCGCGCGAATGTGAAGGCGGCCGTGCGGGCGAAAATGGGCGGGCAGGTTGATGAAGCGTTGCTGGACCGGGTGATCGACCGGGTGGCAGCAGAATTGGGTTTGAAATAAGATGCAATTCGCACGCGTACGCGGAACCGCGATCTGCACCATCAAATATCCCGGTCTGGAAGGACTGAAGCTGATGGTGATCGAGCCAGTGGATAAGCACCTTCAGACAACCGGGCCTCTGCAGATCGCAGTCGACGTGGTGCAGGCTGGGCCGGGTGATATTTGTGTCACAGTGGCCTCGCGCGAAGCAGCGCTGGCGATGCCCGAGATCAATTTTGTGCCAGTTGACCTGGCGCTGGTGGGGGTGATCGATGAGCTGGCGCTAAGCAACATTGATTTTGATCTGAAACTGAAGAAAGGCTGGAACCAGTACACCTAAGATGATACTCGGAAAAGTGACAGGCACCGTTGTTACCATCATCAGTCATGCGGCCTATAAACATCGGCGGCTGCTGGTCGTAGAACCGTTGTATTTGGAAGGCGACAGCAGCGGAAAAGATTTCGTAGCGCTGGATACGACTCAGGCCGGAATTGGTGATACCGTGCTGGTATTAAATGAAGGCGGCGGTGCGCGCCAGGTCATGGAAAGCAAGGACGCGTGCGTGATCTCGGTGATCATTGGTATTGTGGATGCCGTGCATGTAGTTAATGATTAATCAACGTTGATCAACACAACAGTTGAGAATCTTAGATCGAGAATCTCTATACAAGGTAGAAGACAAACTAACCATCTCAATAAAAATACCATCAAAGCATACTATGAAAACTAAGCTGATTGACGGGGGTGGGAGACAGTGTTAAAATAAGTTTCCGTGTGGGCGCGTAGCTCAATGGTAGAGCAGTGGCCTTTTAAGCCATTGGTTGAGAGTTCGATCCTCTCCGCGCTCATTTGTGGTTTAAAGAGATAATTTTGTCAAGAGATGAATGGGAGTATTTAGTGCGCTTTTTTTCTTATCTTGCCTGCGTTTACGCTAGAGAGAAAACAAAACCAATACACGTACACATGATCAGATAAGAAATCATAATTACCAGGGATACGGATTAGGAACGGAAAAAAATCAGGCACACTGCCTATTCAAGAATTTCCAAAAAATAATCCAAAAAGGATAACTCGTAGTAAAAAGTAAGAATGGGTGGTTTTGGGGCCACCCATTCGTTACTAATAAGGAGAGAGGATTTATTTATACCAAGTTCTGAAGGAGTAAAACATTAACAGTTTATAAAAATATATGCACCGGATAGCTAATAACATCCTGCATGGTGCACGATCATCTTCGAATCTATGTCTCAATCAGGGTTTCTGTCTTTCCTGCGATCCAAAAATTGAATCACCAACCAAATTAGTACAAATATGAGACTTCCAAAAGCGGACTGGGTGACAGTGTGAAATCCGAAACCTCCAATTTCTGCCTGTACGCACACTCCATCACTTGGAAGCGCCCAACACAGAAAAGGTGTCCGGTCAGGGATGAAAAGCCGATCAACCTGGTAGGTCTCTTTAAAAATCGACGGATGCAATGAATATCATCAGCAATAATACGCACCTATAATACCTGGGCGGCGAGATTACAAGCGTTGGCATGATGACATGGGCAGCAGCTGTACCCAGTAAAGCAATTGAGAGACGACCATCTAATCATTATCACGCACTTAAGATATTGAAATAAATAAACCTTTTCTCTATAATCAGGAGATAGGTGAAAGACCAACTTTATAATGGAGGACTGATGAAGTGTCCCAACTGTTATTACGAAAACCAGCGTAATAAGAACGTATGCGAAAACTGCGGGTCTGATCTGCACCCGCCAGAGCCGCTGCCTACTACAGACACCAGCATAACCCCCGGCATGAGCCGCGTACCACGCTCAGGCAGAAGAGGTGGAGGCGCGAGCCGTTTTGTGCGCGGGGTCGGCCGTTTTTTTGGCGCGATCTTCAGTTTTATCCTGTATGTGGCGGTGCTGATCGTGTGCGCGGCAGCGATCCTGTATGTGCTGCTATGGCAATGCCGGGTGAATATGCCAATCGCGCCAGATTGGGAATTTCTGCCGAAGGTAGTGGTGCATTACTGGAATTGGCTGGACAGCTGGCAGATGAAGCGCTGCCCCGACCTGACACCGAATAATTACTTCTTCGGGGATGAGCCGGTGCCAGCTTTTAATGAGAACAACGAGCTGATGAATGAATCTCAGTGCGGGAATGCCGTGATCACATTCAGCCCACAAAGCGCGCCGGCAGGTACCACGCTGAACATCTCTCTGGACGGGTTCATGCCGGAGGAAATAGTGAAAGCCTGCTGGTTTTTCCCATCCAAAGCGCTTGAGAATTGCCTCGATCTGGAGACAGACACTGACGGGCATGTCGAGACTGTGTATCTTTCGAGTAATAATTTCCCGCGTGGTACTTACCGCATGGAAGCGCAGGATTCCTGCAACGAGGTTAGCCAGGAGTTCAGATTAGAATAAGCCACAAGACCTATTAAAGAATAATGCCTCCCAGCGGAGGCATTACTTCCAAAATATTTTATTCACCGGGCGGGGTGCCGTCGATCAACTGAAAGATCTTCGCTTCAGCCGCTTCGCGCTGCTGCGCGGTGAGCACATTTTTCTTACTATCTAGGAAGTCTTCAATTTCACGAATGTGCATGACACGGGTTTTTGGTTTACATTTTTCACGATAGAGGGAGACCAATTTGGGCGTTGCAAAGACGATGATCGGCAGGACAGAATGACCAATCGCGTTTCCCAATTCTTTGCTGGCCTGGTAAAACTGAGGCCCTGGGTCTTCAAAACGTTTACGTTCAGGATTTTCGTTGATGGCATAGGTGGTAAAAACCCCACCCGGACCGATGATAGTCTGTGGGATCTTGATGCCCGTGCTTTGCGGCCTTACCTCAGTAAACATTGCCCATTCATCGCTCAGTTCGTGTAAGCGGGCGAAGATGGGTTTGGTGAAATCCTTCTTTCGCGGAGGATCAAATGGCTCATTACGCATGACCGTACGCACTTTGTAGTATGTGGTTTTGCGTAATGGCAGTTTCAGGAACAAAGCGCCAATAATATAAAATATCACGCCAGTACCACCGACACCCATGGTGTAGGTCTGTAAACGGCGATAAGGAATGCCAAGGCGCGCTTCCATCAAATCCTGAAAATAGAAAACAGCAAATAGCGCGCTTGTTCCAATAACCAGCAGGACAACGCCCAGGAAAATCATGGCGTAAAAGATTGATTTTCTCTTTTCTGGCTGGACCAACAGTTTTGGTGTTTGGATCTCATTTCTGATAAATCGCATCAGTTATTCTCCTGACTTTGTGAGGTTATTATAATGGCAATAAAGAATCATAAAACAGAATGGATATAAATGTGTTAAATAACATGAGCCTGCAAACACAGGCTCATGTTTTGTGAATATGTAAAACCTTACGCAGCTGCTGCTTCTGTCTTCATGCGCTTGAGATAGCGCAGACGGAAGACAATGGTAATGGCAACTACGATCGCACAGAAGGCAATCAGACCGGTCATTCCGCCGATGCTATTGAAGTTCTCACCAAGCAAGCCCGCAACAAGCATTTCGGGGCAGAGGTGGTTGAACCACGCGGTTACACCGGTGCCTTCAGCAACTTCAACGCCTGAGGCTTCTGCAACCATGGAAGACCATCTGGCGACACCGATTGTGGCAGCGAAGGTACCATAGATGCCCATGAGGGTGGTGGTGATGAGGGTGCGAAGCATGTCAAATTTGTTGGGGGCAACTACGAACACCCAGAAGAACAGCAGGGAAGGAAGATCTGCCAGAGGGTGATTGACCGTACCGGGGATGATGAACGCAAGGAGCAACAGAATCGGGACCATTAAAACGGTGGTCGCGAGGACGGTGGTGTTACCAACCGCGATCGCGGGGTCAACGCCAATGTAAAGCTGCTGACCGCCCGCGCTCTTCTTCATGAAGCTGCCTGCAGCTTCGGAAACGGGGACGAGCGCTTGCATCACGATGCCGGACATCATGGGGATGAGGACCAGTGAGGTGGCGAGCGCAATCATGAGCAGGGCGATGTCGGTCCAGTAGAATCCGGCGCCAATACCCATGAGCAAGCCGATCAGACCACCCAGAACAGCGGGTTCACCGATCACACCAAATTTTTCCTGAATGTATTCGGGAGTCCATTTTGCTTCGAGACCGGTCTTGTCGAGCAATTTGCCGACATAGTGACCGAAAGCGCCCCAGGCAACGTTGGTGCCCTGATAGAAGGACAATCCTTCAAAGCCAAGATCCGCGCAATAACCGCGCTGTGCATTGAAGTCTGACATCATCAGGTTGAACCATGCCAGGAATGTGCCAAAAACGAGCCCGGCAACAATGTTGTTGGTCAAACCATAGACCATCAACGTGGCGATGATCGCCTCCCAGAAGTCCCAGATGTTGAGGTTGAGGGTGTCGGTCATCTTGGTGAAGATCATGACCAGGTTGACAAGCAAGCTGAGGCCGATGACCGCGTACGCCCACGGAGAAGCAAACGCGAATGAAGCAAAAGCTGACCAGCCGATGTCAGTAAAGGTGAACACGCCACCAAATCGCAGCGCGAGTTCTTCAGCGGCTGGAGCAACCGAGCCAAGGAAGAAATCGACAACGATGTAGACGCCCTGGAAGCCAACCGCAATCATGAGACCATTGCGAATGGCGCGAAGGACGCCCAATTTTACGACCAATCCGATCACTGAAAAAACAACGAAGATCATAAACAAAGGACCTGCATTGATGATCGGATCTAGAATTGTTGAAAGAATTCCAAAATCCATTTTATTACTCTCCTTAATTATATTTTGATGATTATCGAATATATTTTCCTATCCTAATCCATTGTTTTTCTTATTTGACGGTTGTCCTCACCTCCTTCAGTTATTCCTTCAGAAGATTTCTTTATCCAAGCCCCTGTTCAGCGATATAAGCAAACAGGTCATCATATAACTTTTCCTGACCGATGGTGCTGATGAGCGGAACGCCACTGAAGACTTTCACATCATCACGCTCGGTGGTTTGCGCAGTGGCAACGGCAATGTCAGGTTTGTGCATTTCGATCAATGAGTTAAAATCCGCAATCTTCCCTTTAATCGTTTTGACTTTCACCTTACGCCGCCTGGCCTCATCTTCAATTTTGACTGCCGCGAGATTGGTTGTTGCGACTGATGAGCCGCACATGACTAATATAACTGCTGGTCTACTTCCCATTTTTTTGTTCTCCTTTTTTATTAATGAATTTTTGATGTTTTTTGATTATGATATCGAAAAACATAGATAAATTATTTTAATACAAACATTTTTAAGTTTTCAACCAGTTCTTCCATCGCATCCTGCTTGCCAACAGAAATGCGGAAGTGCGTATCCGGCTCGAGGCCGGCTTTCTTGGCGAATGTTCGCACCCAAAACCCTTTTTGCTGAAGGTAATCGACACATTGTGTGGCGGTTTTTCCTGACTCTCCCACATCAACCATGACAAAGTTAGCCTGTGAGGGGATCGGATTGAACCCGTCAAGCTTGGCAAGTTCAGCTGCGAGCCAGTCGCGCGTATCAGCTAATTTGCGGAAAACCTGGCGGTATTCAACCAGATGTTCCATCGCAGCTTCACCGGCGCGCATGGCTGCCAGATTGACATTAAAGATATGACGTGAACGATTAAGATAACGCACGATCTCGGGGTTAGCGAGCAGGTATCCAAGACGAATGCCCGCCAGACAGAAACCTTTGCTGAAGGTGCGCAAAACGATCAGATTCTCGTACTGATTTACCCAGGATGAGACGGATGTACCTTCATCTGCCATCTCGATATATGCTTCATCAACAATGATGATCTTACCAGTATCGAGCATGCGCTTGATCTCGCTGGCAGGCATCACCGTACCCATGGGATTGTTAGGGCGCGAGAAGAGCACAAATTTTGTCTTGTCGCTAATCAAATCCATGACCTGATCGGCTGCTTTTTCGAGCCCATCCGCATGTTTAGCGTATTTAATATTCCACCCGAAATAAACCAGGCGGGGAACATAAGCGGAATAATCCGGCTGGAGAAGGATTGCTTCATCTTCACCGAGATTGGACATGAAGATCTGGAAAATGAGATCGAGCACTTCGATCGAGCCATTGCCAAGCGCAACGTTCTCAGCTTTTACAGAAGCATAATCAGCTAATTTGCCGCGCAAAGATAAGGCATAGGTTGGATCCTCTGCATAATAATTGGCATCTTTCGCTGCCTCACAGATCGCATCCTGCACCGCCTGGATGGGTGGATAGTTGGATTCATTCGACATGTTGCGATGAATCGACGGATCCTCCCAGCATTTAGTGACGTGGCTTTGATCATAATCGGGAATCTGGAATAAACGGGGGTTGATGAGTTTTTGATAATCGATGGTCATTTTTTCCTTGTTTAATTAAACACTTTCTTTTATTTTTAGATTCTTTGTTTTTCTACATTTTTGATCTGATCTTCTCGATCAACGCTTTGTGGTCACCCGTTTTCTTAAAATCAAGTAACACATCCGGTGTACCGAGAATGGTAGAAAAAGCACGCAAAAAATCGATCTGCTCTTTTGGATCCTGAATTGTAAGCATAAAAATGATCTCAGCATTCACATCTCCACCCATGCCATCCATAGGTTGGAATTTTACGGGCTGATCCAATAGTCCGATGGTGAGTGAGGATTCATTCGCCCATTCCGCGTCTGCGTGCGGTATGGCAACTTCAATCTCAGGAATATGTAAACCGGTGGGGTATTTAATCTCGCGTTCGAGAATGGCCTTGTGATAGTCGGGTTTTGCGTACCCTTTCGCAATTGCCGCGTTCGACAATTCTTCCAGGACTTCTTCTTTGTTGTCTTTGCTGATGTGTAAGACTTGAACATTTTCAAGCATCTTTGTTGACGCCATGTATAGATACCTCTTGATCCTCTTTACCTGAAGAATGACAACGATAAAACCATTTCTTCATTTGATGGCTATATTATACAATTCAGAAAAAATCAACTCATGTATATTTATTGACTCATTTTAATGTGACAAATTCACCCCATAACGATATAATACGGTTATGATAACCCGCAGACCAGACATCAATGTCCGCCAGCAGCGTATCATCCGAGAATTATTAAGAACACAGGGGAAGATCACTCTATCGGAGTTAGCTGAAAAGACCGATCTAAATCCGCGCATCATCCGATACAACATGAAAGTCGTATGTGCCTGGCTGCTGGCCGGCGCGGTAGAATTCATCAATAAACCAGGATATGGGCTGGAAGTGGTGGCTTCTGAAGAGGCAAAGCAGATGCTGCTGGAAGAGCTGAACACATTGGAAGATTGTGACCTGATCCTCTCAAAAGCCCAACGCATCCGCATTATGCTATTGTATCTGCTAACCTCTCCTGAACCCTTCTCAGCCAAGTCAATCTCCGAGATCGAAAACTTCTCCCGTTCAACCGTTTTCAAAGACACTCGGGACATCGAAGAATGGCTGAGTGATTATGAGATCCGCTTGATGAAACAATCCGCCAAAGGATTATGGATTGAAGGCCGAGAGGCATCACGGCGATTCGCTCTGGTGCGGCTGGTGCGCGAAGAGCTGGGTGACTACCGCTGGCACCGTTTGTTCAATGATATCGAGAAAGAAGTGCCATTTGATGATAAAGTGGCTTCACACCGCTTCCTTGGTTTTCTCAGGTCTTTGCGTCTGGAATACACCAGCAGTCTGATCCGTTTCATTGAAGAAAACATCAACCGTTGCATGTCTCAAAAATCACGTGTGGAGATCATGGTTTATATGGGGGTAATGATCCACGCTATGCGATCAGGGCAAAATATGCAAGGCGCAGTAGAAGATGAAGCGATCCTGACTACCGAAGAGTTTGCGACCGCGCGCATTCTGGGTTACATGATCGAGCAGGAATTTGGGTTTTCATTTAATGAGAAAGAATTGGAGCTTCTCGCTGCACTGATCATCGGCAGCCGCTGGGAGGAAAGCCCGCAAGCGGCTGGTGAGCAATCCCCAGAAACGCCATTATCACAAAAATATGACCAGATCACCCAGCAAATGATCAACATCTGCTCAATGCGCTTGCATCCAATGCTAAAAATTGATCACCTATTGTTCGAAGAATTGAAGAACCACTTGGAATACAGCATTTTCCGCCTGAATTACCATATTCCGATCCGTAACAGGAACCTGGCAGCAATCAAAGAGAAATATTCAGAGATCTACCGTGTGGCGGAAAATAGCATCTTCATTCTGGAAAAAGAATTAGAGGTGCACATCCCGCCCGAAGAAATCGGCTTTATCGCCATGTATTTGCTATCCGCACTGGAGCGATTACGGACCGAAGATGATTCACACCTGCGGGTCATCATCGCCAACAATGGTGTGCGCGCCACCAGTTCGCTGCTGCAATCACGGCTGGAATATGAGTTTCCGGGGTTGCGTGTGGTGAAAACGATCAACTCATTCGAAGATATTCCGATCTCAAAAGAAGAAGGCGATGTGATCATCAGCACACTTCCAATTGAATCGGCGCAACTACCGGTGATCCAGGTGCAACCATTCCTGGAGCGCGAAAACATCAGCGATATCCAACACTGGATTCAGCAGGAGAACCAGAGCAAGCGCAAGGAAAAACTGCTTTCGCTGCATGAGCAAACCTCTTTGGTTGACCTGATCAAACTATCACATATTACCTTTGCGAAACGAGTCTATTCCTGGCAGGATATGGTCGCACTCGCATCACAACCATTAATCCATAGCGGCGCAATTCAAGAGCGCTACCTGCGCGCAATGGTTGACGTGATCACGGATTATGGTTTTTATATGTATATGGGGTCGGGCGTACTGCTGTTGCATGCAAAACCGACTGACGGGGTTAACCATTTATGTATGAGTATGCTCAAGCTGGATAAACCATTCATCTATGACCAGAATACGCTGCCTGAAACCGATATTATTATTGTTCTGGGCGCGACCGATGACAACTCACACCTGAAAGCATTATTCCAACTGAATGAGCTGATCCAGCACGCGGAATTCATGGATAGCATTCGCGCCGCAAATAAACCAGCGCAGATCATTAATACACTGTGGCAGTGGCTGCCACGCCTGGGTGAACCTGAAAAAACCATTCTATAATCCTTTCTTCAGATATTTTTCTGCCAAATATGCTAATTTAGTATCTTTTTGTCTTATCTTGTTGTTACAAAAATAACACTTATTAGCCCGCGGGCTTTCACATATAATCAAATTACAGGTATACAGCGTATTTAATTGCAGGTAGATCAGGAAACTTGGCTCAGGCACATGCGAACAAAAGACGTTGTTGTGGTCAGTGAACAAGGTTTACACGCTAAACCCGCCGATCTATTTGTGCGCGCAGCCAATGGTTTCTCCAGCATTATCCGTATCATGAACCTCACCCGGCAAACACCATATGAAAACGCAAAAAGCATATTAAAGGTCCTGTCATTAGGAATTTACCGGAATCATCAGGTACGAATTCAAGCAGAGGGAATTGATGAAAAAGAGGCAGTTGACGCGCTGTCGCACCTGATCGAAAGTGATTTTGCAGCGGAAGAAATCAATCAAATTTAACCATATTATCAGGAGGTTCAATGGCAGAAAATTCAGTGAATGCTTTCCAGATGGCCCAACAACAGTTTGATCAGGTAGCAGATATGCTTAAGCTCGACGAATCCGTGCGTGAATTCCTGCGCTGGCCAATGAGGGAATTTCATTTCAAGATTCCTGTGCGAATGGACAACGGTGATGTGCGCATGTTTCAGGGTTATCGGGTGCAGCACAATGACGCGCGCGGACCAAACAAAGGCGGACTGCGTTTTCATCCTTCAGAGACGATTGATTCTGTACGCGCGCTGGCGACATGGATGACATGGAAATGCGCGGTAGCGGATATTCCGCTGGGTGGCGGCAAAGGCGGTGTGATCGTTGACCCTTCCACCTTATCCATCGGTGAAAAAGAACGCCTGGTGCGCGGATGGGTGCAGCAAATGTTCAGGAATATCGGACCACGCCAGGATGTACCCGCTCCGGATGTGGGGACAACACCACAGATGATGGGCTGGATGATGGATGAGTATTCCAAATTGACTGGCCAATATACACCAGGGGTGATCACCGGTAAGCCAGTGGGCGGTGGCGGATCGCTGGGCAGAACTGAAGCAACCGGATATGGTGTGATCTACACCATCCGCGAAGCATGCAAGCAACTCGGTATCGATACCAAAAAAAGTAAAGCTGCCATCCAGGGTTTTGGGAACGTTGCGCAATACGCCGCCATCGGGTTCACAGAAATGCTGGGTGGTAAGGTGATATGTGTTTCTTATTGGGACCGTGATGACCGGCGGGCTTACACTGTCAGTAAAGAGGAAGGTCTTGACACACACTTCCTGCAAAGCATCACTGACCAATATGGTTCGATCAATAAAGAAAAAGCGACCGCAGCCGGTTATGTGATCGAAGATGGGGAAGCATGGCTTAAGAAAAAAGTTGACGTGTTGATCCCTTCCGCGCTGGAGGGGCAGATCAACGCGGAAAGCGTGCAATTCATCCAGGATTCGGTGAAAGTGATCGCAGAAGGCGCAAACGGTCCCACCACACCGGAAGCGGATATTGTCATCCGCGATAAAGGCATTTTCATGATACCGGATTTCCTGTGCAACAGCGGCGGGGTGACTGTTTCATATTTCGAGTCGGTACAGAATGATGGGAATTATTACTGGCCAAAAGAGGAAGTGCTCCACAAGGAAGATCAGATCCTGACCAAAGCCTTCCATGATGTGTATCAGATGGCAGACGAGGAAAAAGTTTATATGCGCGACGCGGCATATATGGTGGCCATCGCACGGGTTGTGAAAGCAATGCAGCTGCGCGGCTGGATATAAAACTATCAATTCATTACCTATATCTGTCAATACAAAAACAGACTGTCGCCAAACAGTCTGTTTTCTAATAAGGAGAGAGAGAAGATATATTCAGTTTTGTTGTGATGTATTTATATCATTTGTGTGATATTTATTTACAAATTTTATAATTCGTTAATAGTTATTTCAGCCCGGTTTCCCGGGCTGAAATATGATTCTACCGATCTTCCTTCCGTTTTAGAAGCGCATAAGAAAGCGCGAGGATGGAAGCACCGCCTGCAACGAATCCCGCGTGAAGCAATAGCGGAGCAGATGCGAGGTCGATCCCTGTCACCGGGATGATGAATCCTATTTCGCCGGTGACTGGAATAGGCGGATCTTGCGGGGGCGGCGTGAAGGTGCTCTCGCATACCATATCTGATGTGAGAGAAGCAAATCCGTCCTCTTCCCATGTGACAACCATGGTATGGCTCGCGGGACCATCATCGGTGACACCCAGTCCTGCAGTAGCATTGGCAGAAAGTGTACCATCAAAGACAAGGCTGCCATCAAGCAACACCTGAACATTCTGCACTGCGAAATTATTTGGGTTGGTAACTGACCAGGCAAATTGCCCGACCCCGAGACATACCAGGTTTAGCTGCAAATCTCTAAACTCACCACCTTCACATACATCCGTCTCCGTGGATGCAGAACCATTACCTTCCCAGGTCACCTGCATAGTATGTGAAGTAGTGATCCCGCTGAACAACGTGTTACCAATCTGCGCATTGGCCGAAATGGACCCATCGAAAACCAGGTTGCCATTGACCCTTACCTGGACATCATCAATTGCAATGTCATTGGGATTGGTGACCTGCCATGAGAATTGGCCTTCACCCAGACATAACAGACTGAGTTGGAGCGCTTGCAGTTCCTGCTCCTGACAGAAATTCTGGTTGACGGCCTTGACGGTCTGTTTCTGGTCACCATTGTGGTCGTACCACTTGATGATGGTGGTATTGGCTGATCCATATGATCCGGAGATATAGAAGAATGAATCACCGGGAGCGGCTGTACCGCTGCCAGAGCCCGCGCCGTGGATCGTGAAATCAACAGGGAAGTCATTGGGGTTGCGAACACGGAACATGTGGGAGGTTTCATCTTCCCAGCACATTGAAGTGAGCTGCAAGTTAAGTGTTGGGATTTTGCATTCATCCGTACACGGACCATTGCCGGGTTCGCATTCTTCGCCATCCTGGAGGATGCCGTCACCGCAGTAACCCTGCTCCTCGATAATCGGATCGGCATAATAACCTACCATGTGCGAGATATCCTTACAACCGCGGCCGCTGCCGATTTTCTCGAATGAATATGCAAGATTACCTTCATTATCTTCGGTGAGCGTCACCTGATAGCACGCACTGCCATCTTCACCATTAATGGTCACACTCTCACCAACTGTGGTCGGAGCAAGCCCGTAGTAGCAGCTGGTGGCCGATTTAATGCCAACTGCGCCCAGAATTTCACCAGCGCCCAGTGAGATTGTGCCACTGTTGGGCTGATCGAGTTTAATAGCATAAGTATCGTTCTTTTCCGCGATACATAATCCACCGTTTCCTTCAAGACCCTGATCAAAAACATCTGGATAAAGGGCACCATCCAGAAATGCTTCGCTGTTGAGCACATTTGAAAGCAAAGCACAGTTATATAGCTGGGTCCAATCGCTAATGGTGTGGCCGGTCATAGAGCAGATCTGGTAATTTCCGCCGCCATCGATGTAGCCCCAGTCATTGAAGAAGAGCTCGAAATCCTCTTTGCCTGAATTATCGAGCACATTGAATTGGTCGTTCTGGATGGTATTCAAACTGGCAAATAATGAGCCATCTCCAATCGTGTTAACCTGGATACCGACAGATCCACTGGTATCGCTTTTAATTGTATTTTTATAGATACGCACTTTCTTAGTCGTGTTGGTGGGATTATCCACCTGAACGCCGACAGCGGTATCCACGATCTCATTACCCTGTAACAAGATATTTCCAGAATTAACAATCCAAACACCGATGACATCATTATCGCCTTCCCCATCCAATTTAAGGTCAAAAATGGAGACGTTATCAGTATTCTCAATCTTGACGATGTATTCCCCATTGCTGGATTTGATGACAGGTTTGTTCCCGCCATCGGCAGTGAGCGTGATGGATTTGTTAATGATGAATGATTCGGTGAATTGTGCGCCCTGTTCCATATAAATGGTTGTTCCCGCACTGGCGGCATTGATCGCATCCTGAATAGGCGTTGCGCTGACATTGCAGACATCACAGCTTGCAGCGCAGGTACCGCTCGGAATAAAACAATATTTGACTCCGCCATCAGTGAAATAGGGGTCAGCCACTGAAAGCGTTTGGAGGGCTTCTTCGGATGTGAGTGGAATCGGTTGGTCGTTTTCATCCAATAAAACGCCACCGGCTTCAGCCAGCGCGTTGACTTCGCTTTGCACATCCAACTCCGTTGGTTCAGAATCCTGGTCGGGTTCGTTTTGCTGTTCATCAACAGGAAGGGTTTCATCCTTTGGTATGTCAGATTCAGGGACAGGTGTTGCGGTTGGTAGATTCTGCTCATTGGTCGTAATGTCTACTGTACAATCATCGCCTTCACAAGCACGAATGGAATCACCCGGAAACCCGGTGCTGAGGGACGGAAGAGAAAGGGAATTCTCTTCGTCGAGAGATGCAGTCGAACCTAGCAGCGTTGAATATGACGCGGAGAGTTCCGGCAGCCATGCTGAGCGTGAATCTTCGTTTTCGATATTGGCATACACTCCTGACACCTGGCTGATGCCAGGAACGGGAATGAAACCTAAAAGCATCATTGCGATCCCAAAAACATTTGAGATCTTCCTTATCATTGAATTTTCTTTTTTCATTTGTTCCTCCTTAAAATGAATATTCTCGGATAACCAACAAGCGTTGATCAAAATATGTGGGTAAGGGAAGATTCGTCAGGCGGAGCTTCCCAGGTCCCGGTCTTTTCAGTACATTTCGTACCATTAGAAGTAATCGACTCATGCTGCCTCGCAACTAGTAATAATTCGACCGGTTTCGCCATTGGCTCATCAGAGATCCTGCTGGATGGCAGCGGCTGCATTATCCCCTCATTTATTCCAGCAAGAGCGACCAGAAACTAACCTCTGAATCATCGCCTTCGAGTAAATATGATATTGTAGATTATATATATCATATTTTGTTTTTGTATTACTTTTAAATCAGATATGTTAATAATTCTCTGATATTTGTCGCATGGTATAAAAAACAGCCCATGCTAACGCATGGGCTGTACAAATTCAGCAGGTAAATTACTTTTCTATATGACTTTCTTTTTGCCAAAAATGATCATGCTAAAGGCGATCACCAACATGCTTGATAAAGCGATTGCGACATCAGCGAGGCCAAGGCTCGTCGTGTTCATGTCCTTACCTGTCACGGGGATAAGGACATCAAAATCGCCAGTAACCGGAATAGGCAGTGCACCGGGGATGAACTGCGGCGGCGTGTTGGTGTTGCTGGGATAGCGGCAGCTCTCGTCATCCATGATCGCGTTCGGATCGTAGTTCAAAGCGGCAGGATCCATGCAGCCCATGCGATAGACACAGGATTGGTCATCCGTATCAGCATTGGGATCGTAGTTTTCTGCCAGGGGATCGATGCAGCCTTGAACCGGCCGCGGATCATAGACCAGGAAGGTCAACTGACGATTTGCAGCTGTGACGGTTGTGCCATTTTCCCTGATGGGATACATGAACCAGATATCCCAGAAGCGGGTGACATCATCCCAGTCACCATTGGTGATCTGATTGGCCCAAGTCTCCTGGGTGTTATTAAGCGTGATGTTGTTATTATGGGCATCTATTCCGGTGTTGCCGAGCAGATACCAGTAGATGCGCTCTTCATTTGCATGGCTCCAGTTTCCATAATCCTCAGAGACATTGACCGCGATGCGCAGGTCTTCAATCCGTTCAAGCGCGGAAAGGTCCAAATTCCAAGGAGCTATGTTGCGCTCGTCACCATGCGTTTCATAATAATCAATGATTGTCTGGTCGAGCGGGTTCATGAGGATCATACGGTAAGTACGTCCGGGATATATGAGCACATTCGGTTCGCCGCATTCCCATTCGAAGTTGACTCCCGAGTGGTTCTTATCGCGCACCCGATAATGGCCATCCGCGCTGTAGATCTCCACATCGGCTTCAATGCGCCCGCCGAAATTGACCAATTCCATGGCGTCATCCAAACGGCCACCAGTCTGTCCTGGTTGATTGACGATCACCATGTCGGCGTAGACACCATCATTGAGGGCGAGCGCCACATTTAATGTGATCGACTGCACAACCGCATAACCGGAGCTATTGATCGTGATATTTGGGAGGGTTGCATCCGCAACAGTGACATCATGGAACGCGATCAGAGACTGGTTGGCATTATTGATGATGACATCCTCGGCATAATTACCGCTGGCTACATAGACAGTATTACCGGCACCGGCAGCGGTGACTGCAGCCTGGAATGGAGTCGGGCTGGCGTTGCACTCCACATTCGCGGGGCAACCCGTCCCATCGACGGTATAGCCGACCCATTTTGAATTGACACTATCCCAGAAAAACGGGTCAGTGCTGGCGAGAATTTGCGCCGCTTCTTCACTGGCGAGCGGAAGAACCTCTCCCTGATCTGATACGACTTCAACATTCTCAGCGCTGAGTATTTCAACCACTTCAGCCAACGATTGGTTTGATTCCTCAGCTTGCGCTTCTTCTACAGGATTGGATTCAACTTCTTCTACAACCAATTCTGTTTCAGAAGAAACAACCTCTTCCTGGGCTGGTTCTTGTGCGGGCTGTTCTGCTGCCGCTGGTTCTCCCTGCTGAGTCTCACCTTCGGGCGCTGGCGCTGCACCATCATCGGCAAATACTGCGCTCAGGTTGGATGTGATCAACGCGAGTGTGATGAGAAGTGTAATGAGTGTTTTCTTTTTCATTTATATCTCCTTGTATTTTATTAATCCATCTATATCGTATGAAATTACCGTTAATTCATCGTTAATTAATTTAAGTTTTTTTGTGCGCCTTTTATTCAACTACGCAGTTTTTAATAAAAAATCCGGCCTTTGACGCAGACCGGTTTCGCTACTCGCTCCCCTGAATCCGCGATAGGTTGGTTAAAACCTCCTATCGAAGCGACCAAATTTGGATTCAGATTCTCAGCTTCTTATTTGTATTTAATTATTGAGAATATATTTTACTGTATTTTTTAGAATATGGATTGAGGAAAAATATGCTAATAAAGTTCTAATCAAATTAGATTCTCTATTAAACTGTCAGTCCGCCCTTGGGGAGCGGACTGACGATAAGCGAGGCGACCAAACCTATTTTGTGTTAGTTCTTCTTTCTTCTTTTACCGCCAAGCACCAACGATATCCCTAATAAAGCAGCGCCAGCTGTAAACAATCCTTGTTGTTTATCCGCGACCGAACTGATGAAATCCGCTCCAGTGACGGGGATGATGAACGCTTCACCTGTTACAGGGATCGCCAATGCGGCGGGGATAAACGCTGGATCGCATACTTCATTGGAAGTTGATCTGGCGCGACCACCATTCGCCCATGTAACAACCATGGTATGCGTTCGCGGACCGTCCGGTGTGGTTCCCATTCCAACTTTTGTATCAGCCGGGAATGTACCGTCGAATTTCAATACTCCATCTACTACAACCTGTACATTCGGGACTGAGAACGGATTGGGATTAACGACTGACCAGCCAAGAGTCCCAACACCGACACAATGCGGATCCAGAATCAGAGCAGCAAATTCTTTGTAGGCGCACTGGTCATTACAGTAATCCTGAACAGGGTCACCGGGGTCGCAGATTTCCTGTCCATTAATGATCGCGTCACCGCAGTAAGTACAATCTGCGCGACAATATGCTTCACCATCGCAGGTTTCACCATGCCCGGGTTGTAATAGGGCATCACCGCAGAAAGTGCAATCCGCACGGCACCAGGCTTCCCCATCGCACGTTTCACCAAATCCCAGCTGGGTAATTCCATCGCCACAAACAGGTAAAGTACAGGCATTGGTACAGCCATCGTCATTGATGTTATTTCCATCATCACATTCATCAACACCAGCCTGCACAAAACCATCTCCACAGGTGGCAAGGATACATGTATTGAGACAGGCATCGGTGTTATCCGAGTTGGCATCATCGCATTCTTCTACACCAGCCTGCACAAATCCGTCACCGCAAGTAGCAAGGATACATGTATTGAGACAGGCATCGGTGTTATCCGAGTTGGCATCATCACACTCTTCCACGCCAGTCTGGACGAACCCATCTCCACAGGTAGCCAGTTGACAGGTGCTCAAACAGGCGTCGGTGTTATCCGAATTGGCATCGTCGCATTCTTCCACACCGGCCTGGACATAGCCGTCACCGCAGGTGGCCAGTTGACAGGTGTTCAAACAGGCATCGGTGTTATCCGAATTGGCATCGTCGCATTCTTCCACACCAGCCTGCACAAATCCGTCACCGCAGGTGGCAAGTTGACAGGTGCTCAAACAGGCATCGGTGTTATCCGAATTGGCATCATCGCACTCTTCCACACCAGTCTGGACGAACCCATCTCCACAGGTGGCAAGGATACATGTATTGAGACAGGCATCGGTGTTATCCGAGTTGCCGTCGTCACATGCTTCATTGTCCTGTTTGACGCCATCACCGCAGAACTCGATCACGCAGCTGGCATTACAGCCGTCATTGTCAAGATTGTTGTTATCGTCGCATTCTTCCACACCAGCCTGGACATAGCCGTCACCGCAGGTAGCCAGTTGACAGGTGCTCAAACAGGCATCGGTGTTATCCGAATTGGCATCGTCGCATTCTTCCACACCGGCCTGGACATAGCCGTCACCACAGGTGGCCAGTTGACAGGTGTTCAAACAGGCATCGGTGTTATCCGAGTTGGCATCATCGCACTCTTCCACGCCAGTCTGGACGAACCCATCTCCACAGGTGGCAAGGATACATGTATTGAGACAGGCATCGGTGTTATCCGAGTTGCCGTCGTCACATGCTTCATTGTCCTGTTTGACGCCATCACCGCAGAACTCGATCACGCAGCTGGCATTACAGCCGTCATTGTCAAGATTGTTGTTATCGTCGCATTCTTCCACACCAGCCTGGACATAGCCGTCACCGCAGGTAGCCAGTTGACAGGTGCTCAAACAGGCATCGGTGTTATCCGAATTGGCATCGTCGCATTCTTCCACACCGGCCTGGACATAGCCGTCACCACAGGTGGCAAGTTGACAGGTGTTCAAACAGGCATCGGTGTTATCCGAGTTGGCATCGTCGCATTCTTCTACACCGGCCTGCACAAATCCGTCACCGCAGGTGGCAAGTTGACAGGTGTTCAAACAGGCATCGGTGTTATCCGAATTGGCATCGTCGCATTCTTCCACACCGGCCTGGACATAGCCGTCACCACAGGTGGCCAGTTGACAGGTGTTCAAACAGGCATCGGTGTTATCCGAGTTGGCATCGTCGCATTCTTCCACACCGGCCTGGACATAGCCGTCACCACAGGTGGCAAGTTGACAGGTGTTCAAACAGGCGTCGGTGTTATCCGAATTGGCATCGTCGCATTCTTCCACACCGGCCTGGACATAGCCGTCACCGCAGGTGGCCAGTTGACAGGTGTTCAAACAGGCATCGGTGTTATCCGAATTGGCATCGTCGCATTCTTCCACACCAGTCTGGACGAACCCATCTCCACAGGTAGCCAGTTGACAGGTGCTCAAACAGGCGTCGGTGTTATCCGAATTGGCATCGTCGCATTCTTCCACACCGGCCTGGACATAGCCGTCACCGCAGGTGG
>Ga0334887_1001500_pt1 | contig 29948 bp, 23 predicted proteins | sample GraSluR1_MG_10_FD_207217 | JGI IMG/M metagenome (GOLD analysis project Ga0334887, IMG submission 207217) | Sludge microbial communities from methane-producing bioreactor in Wageningen University, Netherlands - Granular Sludge_18_07-R1 | ecosystem: Engineered > Bioreactor > Anaerobic >...
TCTATATAAAATCTAGGTTTCCTATGGAGACTACATTTGCTATATTAATTTTTACGTTTGAATAAATTTTACTTTTTTATTCTATTAAAATTTTTTCTTTCTTCTCTTAAGTTTACGACATAGCCTCTTGAGGGGTGGCAACCTTTGGTTGACGGGGTGGACAAGTTTTTGTAAATGCTTATAATAATGGAGTAGTAACCATTGCTTCTCTTCAATTTTAAAAATATTTTTTCACACCAACCTGCCTCTTTTAAACCCATATTTACCCCTCTATTTTTCTGCTATAAAACTAAATTAATTTAATAATAAAGTTAATTAATTTTTTTGAGGTATTATAATTTAATAAAAAATTAACTTCAAATTCTTACTTCATGTTTTGAAGTTACTTTTTTATATTATAATATTTTTATACGCTTAAAAAAGGAGGCTGATTTTAATGAAAAAATTATTAAATTTCAAATCATTAAAAACAAGAATTTTAACTATGGTTATTTTAACTATGTTAATATTATTAGGAATATTATCTACAAGTGTTTATTTAACTGCTAAAAACGCAGTTACGCCTGAATTGAATAATTTAATAACAGAGGTTGTAAATGCTCGAGCTAACGAAATGGAATTATTTTTGCAAGGCAGGATTCAAGACTTAAAATACCTTGCTATAAACCCTAACATACAATCTTTAGATCACGAAACTTCTATAGAAGAACTAAAGAAATTTTTAAATCAACGTTCTGATATTTACGAAATGATGTTTATAGCAGAAAAAGACGGAACGGCACCAACTACAGCAGATTCAACCGCAAATATATCTACAAGAGATTATTTTCAAGAACTCGTTATTAAAAGAACTGTAGAATTTACTGTTTCAAATCCTGTAATTTCTCTAGCTTCAGGAAAACAAATTTTTGTTATAGCACATGCCATAAAAGATAAAAATAATCAAGTTATAGGAATAGTAGGTGCAACAGTTGAATTGCAAAATATGTCAAACATGATAAACAATGTAAGAATAGGGCAGAAAGGCTCTGCTTCTTTAATAGATGGTAACGGAATAGTTCTGTATGATGAAAATCATGATCAAATAATGAACTTTAATCTTTTAAAATCGGATAAAGAAGGATATAAAAATCTTGATGTAATAGGCAGAAATATGTTATCTGGAAAAAGCGATAGTGAAATTTATATTTCTCCAACAGGTGAAAGAATTTTAACTTTTTATTCTCCTTTAAAAAATTCTCCTAATTGGTCTTTAACCCTTAATATACCGCTCAATCAATTTAATAGCGTTTCGGATCATTTGTTAAAAATTATTTTGATATTGATAGTTATAATAATTGTAGTTATGTTTATAGTGATGTTTGTTATTGGAAACATAATCTCTAATCCGATTAAAGAGCTATCAAAAATAATTCAAAAGATTACAAATAAAGATTTATCCAAAGAAGAAAATAGAAAAATAGATAATTATATTGAAAGAAGAGATGAAATAGGTTTAATTTCAAATTCATTATTAACTATGAAAAAAAATTATAATGATATTATTTCAAATTTTGGAAAATCTACAGATGTAATTTTCGTTTCTTCTGATGAGCTTAATAAAATATCTGATCAAAATACTTCCGCTGTTAAAACAGCTTTAGATAAAATAGAAGAAATAAACAATAATATTCAAAATACTTCTGCCTCAGCTCAAGAAATAACTTCTGGTGTTGAAGAAGTTGCTGCGTCAGCTCAAAGCGTTTCAAAATCAGCACAAGAATTGGCAGATTATTCTAATCAAGCTTTAGATTCTTCTCAAAAAGGTCAGAAAAATATAAGCGAAATATTCAAATCAATAAAAGATGCTGGAAATCAATCAAAAGAAACTTCAAGTATAGTGAGAGTAGTTGAACAAAAATCTCAAAATATAGGTCAAATTGTTGAAAAAATAAATACTATAGCAGAACAAACAAATCTTCTTGCACTTAATGCCGCTATAGAAGCTGCAAGAGCTGGTGAAGCCGGAAAAGGATTTGCTGTTGTTGCTGATGAAATAAGAAAACTTGCAGAAGATAGTAAAAAAACAACTGCTGAAATAGATAACATATTAAAAGAAATAAAATCGGGAGTTGAAAGTGCTGATAAAGCAACAGATAAAACTGTTAAAATAGTTGAAGAAATTTCCTCAAAAGCCGATACGGTAGAGCTCGAATTTAAAGAGATAATACAAAAAATTAATTTCATGAATTCTATGATAGAGAATTTAACAGCTACAAGTGAAGAACAAAGTGCTTCAGCAGAAGAAATATCAGGGGCTATGGATACAGTAACAAAAGCTATATTCCATATAGAAGAAGATACGCAAATGATAATGAAAGGTGCTAAAATATCGGAAGGTTTTTCAATTTCATTAGAAAATAAAGGGAAAGATCTTCAACGGATTTCAACGGATTTAGAACAACAAGTTAAAGAATTTAAACTTTAAATATTATTTATAAAAAACAAACCGTATTAAGTACGGTTTGTTTTTTTTATAATTTTATTTTTTTATCTTTGTAAGAACGTTAAAATATGGTATAATTTACTGATAAAAAATTTATGGTATAATTAAAAAAACAGAAAATCAATTATAATTTATATGGAGGTGTAATTTTATGTCAAAAAAAAGTCCTTATGTAAAAGATGCCGATCAAAAAATGGATAAAACAGTTGTTCATTTTAAAGAAGAATTAAAAAAATTAAGAACAGGAAGACCTACACCAGCTTTATTTGAAGAAATAACGGTTGATTATTACGGAACACCCACACCTATAAATCAAGCCGCAAATTTAGTAGTAGGAGATGACCGAAGTGTTGTAATCACACCTTGGGAAAAATCTTTGCTCGAAAAAATAGAAAAATCAATCAATTCTTCAGATTTAGGATTAAGAGCAAATAACAACGGATCAATAGTAAGAGTAAATTTCCCTTCTCCAACAGTTGAAGACAGAAGAAAATGGGTGAAACACGCTAAAGATATGATGGAAGATACTAAAATTGCTTTAAGAAATATAAGAAGAGATGACATAAAAAAAGTTAAAGAAGACAAAGAAAATGGTGAAATTCCTGAAGACGAAGCTTTTAAAATAGAAGAAGAAATACAACAAGTTTTAAAAGACCACGAAAAAAAAGCTGAAGAAATTTTTGAGCATAAAGAAAAAGAGATTATGGATTCTTAAATGAATGATGAATTAAATATTCCTAATCATATTGCTATTATAATGGATGGAAATGGCAGATGGGCAGAAACAAAAAACAAACCAAGAAATTTCGGACATGAAAAAGGGGCTAAAGTTGCCGAAAAAGTTATTGAATGGTCTGCTACTATGGGAGTGAAATATCTCACTCTCTATTCTTTTTCTACTGAAAATTGGAAAAGACCAAAATCTGAGGTAAATTTTTTATTCAAGCTTTTCGTCAAATATTTAGAATCTCGAATGGAAAGATTATTAAAACAAGGTTTAAGAATGCGTTTTACAGGAGATATTTTGAACCTTCCTGATGATGTTCAAAAAGCCTGTTATAACATTGAAAAAAAGAGCGAGAATAATTCTGGTATGCAAACGATTTTAGCTTTGAATTATGGAGGAAGACAAGAAATAGTTGATTCTGTAAACAAACTAATTGCTGCAGGAACTACTAAAATTACTCAAGAAGATATTTTTCAAAATTTATACTTAAATGATGTTCCCGATCCTGATTTTATTCTTAGGACATCGGGAGAATATAGACTCAGTAATTTCTTATTATGGCAATCAGCTTACTCAGAGCTATATTTCACAGATGTTTTATGGCCCAATTTTTCTAAAATAGAATTTTTAAAAGCCTTAAAAGATTATTCAAAAAGAAAAAGAAGATTTGGAGGATTAGAAAAGGAGAGTAAAAAAAATGACTAAAAATATGAAAACTCGTCTTATTTCGGGTTTTTTAGCAGCTCCAGTTGTTGTTTTAATGTATTTTAATTATTATTCATTATTATTATTAGCATCTGTAGTTGTGTTTATATCTTCCAGAGAATATTATAAAATGGCCATTACAGGAAACAATATTAAACTAACTAATTTACTATCCCTTTTTTCTGGTTCTTCTATTTTTTTATATGGATTAATGTACGATTTTTATTATAAAGGTGAATTAAATATATCTCCAACAATTATATTTTATACGGTATTTTTTTTGTGTGCCTCCATAATTCTTCTTAAAATTAAAAAAATAGATTTAGCAAAAGATTTTTTAACCGCCTCTTTATTTAATGTTTTTTATATTTCATTTTTTTTATCTTTCTTTGCAAATATTTATATTGAGTATAAAGGGTCTATGGCCCTTTTAGCTATAACCTCTGTTTGGTTTTATGATATAGGTGCTTATTTTTTTGGTATAAGGTTTGGAAAACATAAATTAGCTCCTATATTTTCTCCAAAAAAAAGTTGGGAAGGTTTTTTTGGAGGCCTATTAACTACATTTGTTTTTATTTTTATTTTTGAAAAAGTTCGAGAAATAATATTTAATCAGGAAATTTTCAATATATCAACAATGGTATTATTTGCAATATTGGTAGCAATTTTTGATACGATAGGTGATTTAACTGAATCTACTTTTAAAAGATTTTTTAATAAAAAAGATGCGGGTGACGCTCTTCCTGGTCACGGAGGAATTTTAGATAGAATTGATGGATTATTAATTGCAGCACCAGCATGGTATATTCTTCTTAAAATTTTAGGGATTTAAAATATATCGGGGGGATTTATTTTGAAAAAAAGTTATAAAGAGGGATTTACTTTATTTGAGGTGTTAATAGTTTTAGCAGTTATTGCCGTTATTGCAAGTATTTCAATACCTGCGGTAGGAAACATTTTAAAAAAGGCCGATGCAACAAAAGTAGTTACTGAAATGAATAATACGAAAACCGCTTTGATGAATTTTATTGTAATGAACCGTTCAGAAGCGAAAGAATCACTTGAAATTAGCAAATTATATGATGAAGGTTATTTAGAAAACATACCTTCAGGTATTTCCATTGAGGTTGATCCACCGAATGCGTATATACTTTATGATATGACAAATCATTCTTTGGGCGAATTACAAAAAATCGATTCAAACATTAAAGAAAAAGATGGAAAACCTTCTGTAAGTTTTAGATTTTAAAAATATTTAAGTTGGTTAGAAAAAACATTAAAATGTTAGACAGTAGAAAGCTGAAAGGAAAAATAAATGCTCAGCTAATTTTTGATTTATTAGCGATAATCTGTAAAAATTTTACTATTGTTCAATTATCGTTTAATTAAATAATTTTGATTCTATTTATTTTTTTGTGTATTTAATACTTTAGAAAATTTGTAGTAAATATTTTAAGGGTGACATCGAAGATTGACGGATTGGAGAGTTTTTTTATGTAGTGTAACAGCCACGCTGAATTATGCACGGCGTTACAGCACATATGACAACGTAGGTATTTTATAGATAATTTCTGGAAAAGCATTAAAACTAAATGCATATAATAATGAAGTAGTAAACATTGAATAAAATAAACGCGAACAAGATCAAATTTTCTAAAAAACAAATTTCGCTCGGTCAAAAACTTGCTAAAAATAGCAAACTCGCTACGCTCAGACATGCTATTTTCTGACGCATTTTTTGATTCGCTCAATTGTTTTTTTGACGAAAATTCTCAATTGCTCGCTACTTTATTTCATTCATATTTACTGTCAAAGCATTATAATAAAAAACTGTGGCACTTTTCACTTTTAACTATGTAATCGCTTTTCCAATTAATCAATTAACCATTATTTGTTTTTCCTTATCAACAAACCAACTGTCTACTGATCAACTTAAAAAAACATATTTACTGTCAAAGCATTATAATAAAAAACTGTGTTTAAAGCATCATTTCTTTTTTCAACATTTTAAACAATTAACCAATTAAACATTTAAACATTATTTGTTTTTCTTTATCAACTGACTATAAATTATTACAAACTATTTTATATAGAAACCTAATTTTATAAGTAAAGGAGAGAACATATGAGTTACATATCCTCAAGCGAATTAAGAGAAAAATTTTTAAAATTTTTTGAATCAAAAAATCATCAACGACTCGAATCAGCTTCATTAATACCAAATGATCCACAATTAATGTTCACTGTAGCTGGAATGGTTCCTTTCAAACCTATTTTTTGGGGTATAATGGAACCAACATATAAAAGAGTTACAACTTGCCAAAAATGTATAAGAACGAATGACATAGAGAACGTTGGGAGAACTGCAAGACATCAGACGTTTTTTGAAATGCTCGGAAACTTTTCTTTTGGAGATTACTTTAAAAAAGAAGCTTTACAATGGGCATGGGAGTTTTTAACTGTTGAGCTAAAAATTCCAGAGGAGAAATTGTGGCCTTCAGTTTACTTTGAAGATGAAGAAGCTTACGATATTTGGAAAAATGTTATAAAAGTTCCAGAACATAAAATAATGAAATTTGATAAATCTGAAAATTGGTGGGGACCTGCAGGCCCTTCAGGTCCTTGTGGCCCGTGTTCTGAAATTTATTACGATACAGAAAATACAGAAAACTGTGACTGTAAAGAAGAATGTACTCCAAAAACAGATTGCGGGAGATATGTTGAAATATGGAATGTAGTTTTTACTGAATATTATAGTGATGAAAATGGGAATTTAACTCCTTTAGCAAAAAAAAATATAGATACAGGTGCTGGATTCGAAAGAATCGTTGCAGCACTTCAAGGAGTTAAAAATAATTTTGATTCGGATTTGTTTAAAGAAATAATAGAAAAAATTGAAACCGTTATAAATGTAGAATATAAAGCAAATGAAAAAAGTGATGTTTCTATAAAAGTTATTGCAGATCATACAAGAGCTGCAACATTTTTGATTGCAGAAGGAATATTGCCATCAAATGAAGGAAGAGGATACGTTTTAAGAAGAATCATAAGAAGAGCATTAAGACATGGAAATTTATTAGGAAAAAAAGATCCTTTTCTTTTAGAAATAGTGGACGCTGTCGTTGATAAAATGGGAAATATTTATCCTGAATTAATTGAAAAAAAGGATTTTATTAAAAAAATTATATTATCTGAAGAAGAAAGATTTTTAGAAACACTTGAAAAAGGTCTTGAAAAGCTTAATCATCTTATTGAAACGTCTCAAAATAACATTTTATCTGGAGATAAAGTTTTTGAGCTTTATGATACTTTTGGATTTCCCCTTGATATAGTAAAAGATATTGCAGATGAAAAAGGATTAGAAGTTGATGAAAAAGGATTTGATGAAAGTATGCAAATCCAAAGAAAGAAAGCGAGAAGCGCTCTTGGAGATAAAGAGTATGAAAAAACAAATCCCGCATATAAAAAAGTTGGAGAAGAATTAAAAACTACTCAATTTATTGGTTATGATACTTTTGAATCAACTGAAAATTTGGAATATATAATAAAAGGCGACACTATAATAAAAACAGCTGAAGAAAATGAAGAAGTTGAATTAATATTTTCAAAAACTCCTTTTTATCCTGAAAAAGGTGGTCAAATTTTTGATAAAGGATTAATTTTTAACAATTCTTTTAAGGCGGAAGTAACAGATGTAAAAGTAGTTTATAATGAAGTTATTTCTCATAAAGTAAAAATATTATCTGGAAAAATTAATGAAAATGAATTATGCACATTATCAATAGATATGAATGTCAGAAATGATGTGCGAAAAAATCATACAGCAACACATTTATTACACAGCACATTAAAAAAAGTTTGTGGAGAACATGTGAAACAGGCGGGTTCATATGTTGAGCCGGAAAGATTGAGATTTGACTTCACACATTATGAAGGATTATCAAAAGATCAAATATCTGAAATAGAAGCGATAATTAATTATGAAATAATAAAAGCGGTTAATGTAGAAACTATAGAAAAATCTTTGGAAGAAGCCAAAAATATGAATGTAACAGCGTTATTTGAAGAGAAATACGGAGATAAAGTAAGAATAGTAAAAATTGATAATTTTTCACAGGAATTATGTGGTGGAACTCACGTTTCAAATACTGGAGAAATAGGTCTTTTCAAGATTTTATCTGAAACATCTGTTTCTGCGGGTGTTAGAAGAATAGAAGCAATAACAGGAAAAAAAGCTTTTGAATATATTCAAAAAATAGAAAATGATTTACATAAAGCTTACTCTATTCTTGAAACAACTGAAAAAGATTTTGAATCAAAACTTTTAAACCTAATTTCTAAAAATAAAGAAATGGAAAAAATAATAAAAAATCTTGAAACAAAACTTGCAAGTTCTGATTTAGATAAATATTTAAATAATTTTAAACTTATAAAAGATACTAAAGTATGTACTGCAGTATTTAACGATTTGGATAAAGAAGTGCATAGAGAAATAACAGACAATTTAATGCAAAAACTTGAAACAGGAGTTGTTGTTATTTTCAACAAAAATGATAAAGCAACATTTGCAGTAAAAGTGTCAAAAGACAAATTGAAAGACTTCCATGCAGGAAATATTGCAAAGAAAATAGCTCAGTATTTAGGTGGAGGTGGAGGCGGTCGTCCAGATTTTGCTCAAGCCGGTGGAAAAGATTTAGAAAAAATAAATGAAGTAATAAATAAAATTGAAGAATTTCTATAAAAAAACCTCTCTTTAAGAGAGGTTTTTTTATAGATTTATTTTTTTTAAAATATTAATAATAGTATTTCTTACAGTTTTGCTATACCAATAAAGAGAGGTATTAGTTGTTTGAGAATCAAGGATTAAAGGATTGAAAATATTTTTAATTTCTTTATTTTTAAAATTCATAATACCTTTATATCGAGAATAATTTCTTGCAAATGAACATATCAAAGATTTTTCATAAAAATTTAACTTTTCATAATCATTAAGAAAACGATCTTTATTTTCAACAGAAGTTAAAAAAATATTTCCTAAATCTAATCTCGCTTTTTCAAGGTTATTAAAAAAATATGGATCTTTATTTTTAATATTGCCTACATAAGTTACGTCTTTTAAAAAAGAATTGTTTATAAGAAACATATATTCTTTTTCATGTTTTTTTACAAAGTTTTTTCCCATTTCATTATATATTTGATAAGGTAATTTGACTGAAAATTTTAAATTTAAATTATTTATGATTTTTAGTAAGGTATTGCTTTTAACTTTTTTTGTTTTTCCATTAATCAAGTTAGATAAATTTGATCTGTTTATTTCACTTTTTTGGCTAAAATCAGATATATTTTTAATGCGTACTTTTAAAAATTCTGATAATTTTTCATCATTGTCGTACTCGAATTTTGAGTCAATGTAATTTAACTTTTCGGCTTCATCAAAAATATTTTTATACCTATTAAATACGGTTTTATATTTTTCATTGTTATAAAAAGATTTTAAAGACTTTAAAAAAATAGAAAAAGGCAATATTTTTTCTGATGGAAATTTTTTAATAATTTCCCAATACGTATCTATAACATTAAAAATTCTAGAAATATTTTCAAAATAATATCCACCATAATAAATTGCTTTTTCGCAATAATTATAAGAGTTTATAAGATCGATATTTTTCAAATTCCAAGATAAAAGATTAAGAGAATTTATTATGTTGGAAGGATTTAATATTTTTTTTGAATATTTAAAAGTAGATTCTGAAAATCTTATAGCTTCTTGAATTTCACCTTTTAATAAAAAAAATTTGACTAATATGGTTCCCCAAGGAGCTTTTGAATAGGTATTATATAATTTCCTTTCGGGAGAAAATGATTTTATAAAAGAATCTTCTAAATTATTTGTTTCTATTTTATGAACCAAAATACCTATAAAAGCGGTGTTTCTAACGCTTTTAGACATGTTGTTAATATCTTTTTTTATTTCTTCGGCAAGAATTTCAGCTTCCGAATACAACTTCATAAAATCAAATATTACAAGCATTTTTATTCTTATCAGATGATACATATATCCTTTTGGATTTAATTTCAATGCTTTTTTTAAAAAATAAAGAGCTTTTTCATGATGCGAATTAAAAATTGATTCCACTGCCTTGAAATAATAGTAGAAGCAATCATAATTATTAAAATTTTCAAAATAATAATTTAAAAATGGTTGTGAAAGTTGTCCGTAATTTAAAGTTATATCTCGAATATTAATTATTTTATTCATAAAAACCCCCTTTCAAAAATTTGAGATATGTTTTAATTATATCAAAATTATTATTAATATTGTATTTTTAATATGCTTTTTTAAAAAAAAATGAAAAACACTATTTTTTGCGGTGTTTTTTGCTTTTTTAAATGCGGTTTTTAGAACAATCAGTATTTGACTGCCTTAAAAATAATTGATAGTATTGTTTGGGCGGTTATTTTTTTAACAATATATTATGAGATATTGAAAAAGTAATTTCGAGAAATCATTAAACATATAATTAATCTTTGAAAGCCTTGAGCAATTATTAAATTAACAATTTTTTATTTTTTCGAATAAAAAAGGAGGAAAAATATGAATGCGATTAATATAAAAACTAAGTTAGTTTTATTACTTGTAATAATAGTTTCATTTATAATTCTTTTGTTTTTTTTATATTTTTATCCGAAAGTAGAAAAATCATTAGACTATCTTGTAGAAAGTAAAACAAAAGAAATTGTAAATACAGGATATAATTTGATCAATTATTACTATAATCAATATTTATTAGGAATTTTAGATGAAGAAGAAGCAAATAATAAAGTTTTAGAAGTTTTAAGAAATTTAAGATATGAGGATGATGGATATTATTGGATTCATGATTATGATCACATTATTATTTTACACCCTGACGATAATTTGATGGGAGAAGACCTTGAATTCTTTGAAGACCCTTCGGGATTCAGAGTAGTTTATGAAATGAATAAAATAATTAAAGAAAAAGGAGAGGGAATAGTTTATTATTATTGGGAAAGACCGGGTGAAGAAATCCCCATTCCAAAAGTTAGTTATGTTAAAGGTTTTGAACCATGGGGATATGTTATAGGTAGTGGGATTTATATCGAAGACACCATAAAAACGAAAAGAGATATAATGATAGTTTTTTTAATAGTGTCACTATTATTAATTTCCCTTATATTTTTGGCAGTTATATTTTTACAGAATTTAGTTATAAAACCTATTGAATATTTAAGTGAAATTTCAAAAAAAATAATAACTGGAAATATAAAAATAAAAAAAGATGAAAATTATTTAAAAAGAAAAGATGAAATAGGAAATATAAGTAATTCTATTTTGCAGATGATTGAAGAAGTGATAGCAACAAACGAAGAGCTTGAAGCGACAAACGAAGAATTAGAGGCAACGAATGAAGAACTTGAAGTATCGAACGAAGAACTTGAAGAAAATTATCAAAAGTTAGAGGTTTTATCAAAAGATTTAATGAAAGCTAATGAAGCTAAAGCAATATTTTTAGCAAGAGTGTCGCATGAGTTAAGAACACCAATGAATGGAATATTAGGTGGAAGTGAATTAGTATTAGGAATGAATGATATAAATGAAATTAAAGAATACACAAAACTAATACATTTATCAGCAGAAAGATTGATGCCAATAATAAATGATATATTGGAAACATCTAAAATTCCAAATGCTTCAATGGAATTGATAGAAGAAGAAATAGAAATAAATGATTATTTAATTAGTATTGTAAAATTTCTTGAGTTAAAAGCGAAAGAAAAAGGTTTAGATTTTTTATTAGAAAATAAAGTTGAAAGAAATCTTTGGGTAAAGATAGATAAAACGAAATTAAGTCAAATATTGAATAATGTGATTAACAATGCAATAAAATTTACAGAAAAAGGAAAAATTCAAGTGAATATTGAGTATGAAGAAATCTGTGCCGACAAAATAAAGTTAAAATTTGAAATTGAAGATACAGGAATAGGAATAAATGAAAAATTTTATAAAAAAGTTTTTGAACCTTTTGAGCAAGGAGAAAATTATTTAACGAGAAAATATCAGGGTTTAGGGTTAGGATTAACAATTACAAAAGAAATAATAGAAAGAATGAATGGGGAAATATTTTTTGAAAGCGAAGAAAATAAAGGAACAAAATTTTCTTTTTTTCTAATAATAAATAAAGCAATCAAAAATATAGATAATTAAAATTTTATTATAAAACAGGAGGGATTTATGAAAAAAATTTTATTAGTATGTTTCATTATCATGTTTACTGCTTTTATTTTTTCAATCGAAAAGATTTCAAAAATTGAAGCAGAAGGACCTAATTTTGATTTAAAAGTTTCAGGAAATATAGAATTCGGTATTATTTTTGACAAAGAAGGCTTAAGGCTCTTCGATAAAAATACTACCAAACACAGTTCTTTGTTTTCATTTGATATAACTATAAAATCTGAAAAGTCATCAGATTTTTCTTCTTTAAAGCTTTTTTTTAAACCAGGAGATTGGGGAAGCGTTGATGAGGCTTTAAATTTTTATTCCGCTGAATATTTAAATGATTACATGAAATTTTTATATGCCAATTATTCTTATAATGAAAATTTTTCAAAATATTTTCTTGGAAACTGGTATGATGAAGATGATGAAAAAGCTTTAGACCCATTAGGAGATAAATATTTAAAGGCTAATATGGATTTTATGAATTTGGAAATGATTTTTCTTCCTATTGAAAACAAAATTTATACAAGAAATGCTCTTGATTTATTTGTTGATGTAGAGGAAGAAGAATCTTTTGTTATTGATGCAAAAATATTTGCAGCGAAAACTTTACAAAATTTTGATTATTTTGATTTTGATTTAAAAACGGGTTTATGGGTTACGAATTCAAACATTCAAGATTTGATAGAAGAGAACGTAAAATTTGTTGGTAGTGCTTTTGAATTAAATTTTACTGGGAAAGACAATTTCTTTTTAGATGGTTTGTATGTTTATTCTATGTTTGGATTTCAAGGGGTTTTGGAAAAAAATAATTATTCATATGAAGATATTATTTTAAAAGCTCATAGTATTAATTTAGGATATAATAATAAATTCAAAATTTTAGAATCAAACTTTTTTAATCTAAAATTCAATCCGATATTTTCATATGTAAATAGAAAAGATATAAAAAATATGATTTTTTCTTCTGAAAAAGATGTTGAAGATTCTGAAAAAATTAATCTTGGAATAAATTTCGATATAGATTTAGACAATCTGGGAATTTTTTCTATTTATAATGATATTGAATATTTATTTGAAGCAGTTATTGATGAATATGATGATTCACAATATAATTTATTTTCATTTTATGGATTTAAATATGAAAACACAAAGCTTCATGATTTATCTAAAATCAAATTAGATTTAAGAAAAAAATATTCGCATTATTTAAATGTTCCTTTAGGCATTTTAGTAGAGTTATACGGAGATTACGACAAAGATTTTTTTGATATAAATTATACTTTAATGATTGCTCAAAATGGGTTAAAAAATAATAATCATGTTTTAATCGAAGATTTTTTTAAAATTATAGAAAACAATAACCTCGCATACAAGTTTTCTTTAAGTGTTAAACCTTTAACACAAATAAAAATAATTTCTTCTATAACAAATTATACGTTAAATAAGAAAAATATTTATACAATAAATTCTTTTAAAGATTTTATATACTCTTTAGATTTTACGTTTTCACCTGATGAAATTATAACTGCAGGATTTCATTTAAGTAATGGATCTAATTTTGAGAATCTTAAAAATATAGAATGGCATTTATTTGCAGGAGCTAAATTTGAATTTTAAAAAAATTTTGGAGGTAATAAAAAATGAAATATAAGAAAAAGTATTTTCTTATTTTGATCATAATTTCAATAACGCTATTTTCTTCATGTGTATTAAATAAACCTATTCAAAAAATTGAAAATGGGTATGCCAATATTTTTACAAAAATATATGGAAGTAATTATACAGATCGAGTAGGCGAAGTGATTTTTACAAGTGATGGAGGCATATTGTTGGGTGGATATATAAACTTCAAAGCAGATGCTCCAAGTTATGTTGGAAATGTTGATATAAATCAAGCACATAATGGAGTAGATTTATTTTTGTTAAAACTTGATTCAAATGGTGAAGAAGAATGGCAAAGAATATATGGTGGTTCGGGTGCAGAATGGGCTTTAACTGTTCAAGAAACAGATGATGGATATATTGTAGGTGGATATACAACTTCTACAGATGGTGATTTATCTGAACTTGAAGATAATGGCAGAGGCCCTGCAAGAGGAGATCCTTGGCTTATAAAAATAGATTTTAACGGAAATATTGTTTGGCAAAAACTTTTTCCAATGGAAAATACTCGATTAGATCGAATTGGGCAAATAAAAAATACGGATGACGGTGGATTTGTTACTATAATTCAAAGACAAAAAAATTATGATTTTGAAGAAAAAGATGATGTAGATGAAGATGTAATTGTAGAAGCTTTTTCAAATATTTTTCAAGTATTAAAATTAGATCCTATAGGTGAAATAGAATGGGAATTTACTTGGGAAATGGAAGAAATTCCTGAATTAAAAGAAGATTTAATAGGGTTTTACCCTACTTCAATAGATGTTGATAGAAACGGTGATTATATAATTTCGTTTTATGAAAGAATTTCGCCAACAGAAAATTTTTCAAAAATAATGAAATTATCTTCTTCTGGAGATATTGAGTGGGTTAAAAAATTTGGAAAAGGTAATACTGATTTGATAACAAAAGTTATAGATTATAAAGGTGGATATTTATTTGCGGGTCATTCAAATTCTGATACAGATGAATTCTCTTCTAACAAAGGAGATTCTGATTACTGGATTACGAGATTAGATAATGAAGGTAATGTGATATGGCAGAAACTTTACGGGGGAAATGCTAGAGATAGAGCAAATGAAATAGCTAAAACGCCTGAAGGAAATATTTTGGTGACAGGTTATACCAGGTCAAATAATGGAGATGTAAAAGGTTTTCATGGTAATTATGATATTTGGTTGTTAAAACTCAATGAAAATGGTGAATTGATTAATCAAAAATGTTTTGGCGGAACAGCTGATGATAGAGGCGTAAGTGTAGCTGTACTTGAAGAAAATGTCTATTTAGTAGCTGGATATATAAATTCTTCAAATGGCACTTTTAATGTAAATTACGGTAGCTCGGATATAGCATTAATTAAATTTTTCATGGAAGCTTCAGAAAATAGCAATTAATTTTAAGGAGGATTTTAAATGAGAAGAAATATATTATTAGTTTTGCTTATAACGTTTCTTTTTTTAATTAGTGGTTGTATGCAAAATTATTCTAATCAATATAGGGCCGAAATAGAAATTTATATTTCAGAATACCTTGCAGGACCTGTGCTTGAAAAAGCAAAAGTAAAAATATTTAATGAAAAAAATGAGCTTTTAGCTGAAAAACTTACAGATGAATTCGGATATGCAAAATTAAGATTTTCATGGAATTCTTCAGAAAATCCGGAATTACCTGTAAGAATAAGAATAGAAAAAGAGAAATTTGCCTTTAGTGAAGTTCATGACTTAAAAATAACCGGAAGAAAAAGTGAATTTTATGATAATGGAAAAGTGGAAATAGTTGTAAACAAAGCTAAAACATATGATAACGTTTCACAATTTCCAGAATTTTCAATAAAATTTGTTGATTTATCGGATAGAGAAATTGATTTAAACGATATAAAAGATCAAGTTATTTACGCTGAAATTACATCAACAGAGAGAATTACAGTAGCTTATTTTGGTGTTGGATTTACTCCTTGGGCTGCTTCAAGTAATGGAGTGTTAACAAATTTTGACCCTGATGAAACTGTAAAAATTCCCATTAGAATTCCTCATTTAAAAGGTAATCAGAAGATGAATTTCGTTATTTATGATATCAACAGAAATAGACTTCATAAATGTTTTTATATAAATATAAATAATGAATTGATAAAACCAGAAATTATGTATACGCCAGAAAATCCATGGGTATATTCAGTAACAAGAGATTATGAAGCGAGATTATATTCTCTTCCTATTGAAGTTTTAAATAAAGTTGAATTTTATGAAGGCGAAAACTTTAACCAATCAGATATTTTAAATTCAATAAACTTAAATTCTATTAATAATGAAGACTATTTTATCCCTGAAAACGGCAATATTTATGTAAGAATTTATTGGAGTTTTCCAAAAGATACAAACAAAATAATTGGGTATCATGTATACAAATCATTTGATGGCGAAAACTTTGAAAAAATTGCTTTTACAGAAAAAAACTCCACTGCGGATAATGGATTTGGAAATCAACCAGGAAAAAGAATATGGTATAAAATAACTTCTGCTTATGAAGGCGGTTTTGAATCTGATTATTCAAAAATTGTTTCTGTAGTTCCTTTAAATATGTTTAAAGTGACCAAAATAAATCCTAAAGATAATGCATATAATGTAAGAAGACTTCCAGATTTTAGATGGAGACCCGTATCTTTAAAAAGCTTTGAAACTGACACAGGGGCGGGGGTTATTCCTGAAGAAGATATTTATTATTATTATAACCCTGTTGTATCAGACGCGGTTCAAGGAGATGGCGGAATATGGCTTTTTGGTTCTGATAAAACAACTATTCATCTTAAAACAAAAGGACCCGAATTAGTTAGTCTCACATTTTTAGCCTCGTACTGGCGAGGGTATGGATTAGAATGGGTTTACAGAAAAGATGGAAAAATGTTTTTATATAACACATTATTTGATGCACTTGAACCTTATAAATCATATTGTTGGGGATTAAACAGTGCTTATGCAGAATATAGAACAAATGAATCAATTTCTTTAGCTGTTACAGCAGATATTTTTAAAGGAAATGCAGATTTAATAGTTCCTAATCCGTCTGATACTTTTAACATTTTTACTACAGGCGAAAACTTTTAAGGAGTGTTTGATATGAAAAAATTAAAATTCTTTTTATTTGTAATAATCTTTTCTATTTTTTTAACTTCTTGCGTTTCTAATATAGAAAAAGATAACGATTATTTTGAAAAAGAAACAGGAATTATTTGGAATGAAGACATCAATGAAATTCAAGAAGGATTATTAAATATAGGTTATCTTAACAAAAAAGACGTTTTAAAAGTGTTGAATGATTTGAATTTAGAAATAGTTGTTGAAATTCCTCAAATTAATGTTTTGGGAGTGAAAATAGACAAACCTTTTAATGAGTATAAAGAAGATTTTTATCAATATTTTAAAAGTAATCCGTCTTTAACTGAAAGCTTTAGATATATAGAACCTAATTATACAAGAGAATTTTTACTCCCTGTATCAAATGATAATTTGATTATAGATGAATCAAAAACGAGAAGTTCAGATGACCCTTTATCTGATTATGACCTTGGTAAATATTTATGGGGTGTCCGCAGAGTTAGAGCCCCTGAAGCTTGGGAGTTGGGTTTTACAGGAGACGGTGTAATAGTAGCTGTCTTAGATTCGGGAGTTAATGGAAGTCATCCCGATCTTATAGAAAATATGTTTGGACATTATGATCCTGTAAGAGATGAAAAGCTCGATCCAAAATTAGATAATTCTTATTATTATCATGGTTCTCATGTTGCTGGAACTATTGCCGCAAATGGCCCTAAATTAGTTGGAGTTGCACCAGATGCAAAAATAATAGACATACCTATTTTTCAGTTGAGTAATAACAGTTTAACATTTATAGGAGATATTTTTGCTGCAAAAGGTATGGTTGAAGCTGTTGATATGGGAGCAAGTGTTTTATCTAATTCATGGGGAGGTGGAGGTTATTCTTATGCTTTATTTGAGGCTATAAGATATGCTTCTGAAAACAATGTTTCTGTAGTATCTTCTTCAGGAAATTCGCATACTGCTCAAATTTATTATCCTTCATGTTATCCAGGAGTGATAACTATTGGAGCAACTGAATTTTCAGATAATGTAACCAATTTTTCTTCAAGAGGTAATTCGGTAACTGTAGTAGCTCCTGGTGATGTTGTTTTGTCTGCAACAGGATTTAATGATGAGTCTTTGTTTACTTTTGGAGGTCCTTATTATTTTGCAAATGGAACATCAATGGCAGCTCCACATGTGTCAGGTCTTATAGCTCTCTTATTGCAAAAACATGAGGGGAAAGATAAAATTAATCCTTATCAAGTAACTCAAGCTTTAATTAAAGGCGCTGTTGATATAGAAGAAGAAGGTTTTGATATAAAAAGTGGTTGGGGAAGAATAGACGCAGTAGAAACTTTAAATATCCCATTATCAGAATTAGATAAAGGATCTGGTTTTAAAGTTGAGTTGAAAGCCTCAAAGAAAGATCCTGATGGAAATGATTTATTCTTAGAAGGAGTTTATGTAACTTTAATTAATAAATCACCAACTGTAGTAGAAAATTATTATGCAAAGAGTAATATGAATGGGTTAGTTGAAATACCTTACATAAGATCTGGAAAATATGAAATAATGATGGGACTTGCTGATCCTTGGTATTCTACTTTAATGAAAAATGAATTTAGATCAAGAATACAATTTGGAAAAAGAGCAAATTTTGAAGTTGAAGATGGTGATTCAATAGAATTAGAATATGTTTTTGAAGCTCATCCTAAAATAGTAATAACAAGAATAGATTCAAAATATGGAACGGATATAATATTAAAAAATTCAAAATTTATTGTAGAAGAAAGATTATTTTCAAATCCGGCTTTTCAAATAAACGAAATGGAAATACCCGAAAGAATTATAAGCGCTGATAATCCTTTAGAAATATTATTTGATATAAATGACCCAGCAGGTTGGTATCAACTTAATATTGACTTTAAAAATATACTTGACGAAAAAATATTAATAAGAGGTTTTATTGAATACAACGAACAAGGCACAAAAAGAGTATTTTTTGTTCAAGAAATTTCTCAAGGCGAAATAGGAAAAAATATAATTAAAATTGGAAATCAAAGTTTATTTCCTGTATTTTAAAAAAAACAGAGGAGGGGTAACATGAAAAAATTTTTAGTTTTAACACTAGCAGTTCTTTTATTGATAATCACATTAACGTCTTGCATACCTAAAGAAAATGGGTGGGAATTTGATCCAGATCAATTGATAACTAAGTTAAGGTTAGAAATATTAGAAAAAGCAGAGGTAGAAGACGTTGAATGGTCAAGTTCAAATAATTCAGTTGCAGCAGAAAATTATAGGGAAATTGAAGGATATGTAGTTTTTACATTAGGGGCACTTGGTTATGTTGTAGATGAGAATGGATTGGGAATAATGGTAAGATTTGTTAATACTTCTGTTGCAGATTCTTTTAGCTTTGAAGTTGGGAATAAAATAAAAGCTAAAGGTTCGCCATGGTACACGACAATTAGACATAGCAGTGAAGATGTTGATGGATATAGAGAATTAAATATTACTGTAAGAAATGATAATGAAAATCACAGTTTCGAAATTATTGAAGAAAATGCTTTAGAAAACATTCCATGGATTGCAGCTATTGCTATTGAAAATATTCCTGAAGATTTATTAAAACAAGAAAACTATGGAAGATTAGTTCAGTTTGAAGGTAAATATTTAGGATATCCAAATCCAAGAAATAATTATCATGGAATAGATTTAACAGGTAATAATATCGCTGATATCGCTATTTTCGATCCTAAAGGAGAAAGCTTTGAAAATACTTTAGAAGAAGGTAATAGCTATGTTATCAAAGGAATATTGGCGTATAGAAATGTTGCGGAAATACAAAATATGCAGCTAGATGTAGGAAGTGCAGCATTTATTATAGCAAAATAATTAAAACCTCTCTTAAAGAGAGGTTTTTTTATAGTTTTTCTCCAAAAATAATATGATTTCTATAATGAAAAATATTAAAATAAAACGCTTTTAATTCTTCTGAAAAAATCTCTATAACATAATAATAATTTCCTTTTTTTAATTTTACTTTATCGTATTTATCAAAATTACTATTTTTAGAGTGAAATACTTCATTGCCATTATTATCATAAATAACTGCTTTTAAATTTTCTGTATCTGAAAAATTTTCAGAAATAACTACTCTTATTTCAGTATCTTTAAAAACTTCAAAATTCATACCAGAATTCATGGTTCCAGAAACATTTCCGATGTTTTTATGATTGAAAAATATTTTACCATAATTTAAAACATAAAATATAATAGAAAAAAATATTATAATACAAATTATTAAAAATGCCATACTCTTTTTACTTAAATTCATAATTCTCCCCCTTTAATTTTTATTTTCAGCTTTTTTTACAAATTTATTGTTTGAAAATACAAATATTGCAGATGAAATTACAAAAAATATAGTTATAAGTAATTTGTTTTCTCCAAACAAAATGAATTCCTGAATTCTAATAATATTTATTAAAATAAAAGAAGCTGCTAAAAATAGAATTCCAAAAACATATTTTGAACCATATTTTTTTCCAATAAGACTTATAAAATGTATAAAATTTGCAAACAAATATATACCTAATATAGTAATTAATTGTAAATACAACATTTCTCCTAATTTCCTTTCCGAAAAATCTAAAAAAGAAAAAAGTTTTATTATGTTAAACAAAAAAAACCCCATAAAAATAGATAACCCTAAAATTAAATAAATAAATGTTTTTGAAATATTTTCTCTTTTCTGAGTAAAAGATAAAAATATATCCAAATCTTGTGTTACTAAAGTTATAGGATAAGTAATTAATATAACGACACTTAATGTAGATAAATTATATGCAAAAGCACTTTTAAGTTCTCTTAGAATATTTTTTTCTGAAAAAATTATGTTTATAAAACTGTTTACAAGAGCTATAGATACAAAAACTATCGTTAAAGTTATCAAAGTACTCAAAAATAATTTAAAACTTACGTTCATCATCTTTTTAATTTCAGTATTCATGAATATTTTCCCCCTTAGTTAAGTTAACAAATATATCTTGAAGACCGGCTTTTGAAATTTCTATATTTTTACTTTTAAGCTTTAAAATCATACTTTCGTTTATTTCTCCCTCTATAACACAACTTAAATAAGATCCCATTTTTTCTTTCTTTAAAACTTTAAAATTTATAAGGAAATCCTCTATGCTTTTTTCAAAACCTTGTAATATATGAAATTTTTTATATATATTTTCAATTTCATCGTCAATTAAGATTTGACCTTTATCTAAAAATAAAACATTTTCAAAAAGCTTTTCAAATTCATATATGAGATGTGTTGAAATAATAATAGTTCTTGGATTATTTAAATATTCTTTGTTCAATTCTTCTAAAAAAATTTCTCTTGCAACCGGATCTAAACCTATATATGGCTCGTCAAAAAATGTTATTTCTGCTTTTGAAGCTAAACCAGCAATTATACCAACCATTGTTTTCATACCTTTTGAAAGTTTATTATAATAAGTTTCTGTTTTAAGTTCAAACCTTTTTAATAAATATTCACAATACCTTTGATCCCATGTAGGAATTAAATTTTTTGCTATTTTGAAATAATTTTTCACAATCATTCTTGATGCAGCTTCATAAGCAGGACCTAAAGATTCACGAGCTAAAAAAACATTTTCAGTACTTTTAGATACTGTTCCTGAAGTTATTAAAAGCTGATCAGATAGTATTTTCAATAGAGTAGTTTTTCCCGCTCCATTACGTCCTATAAGTCCATAAATTTTATTTTTTTCAATATTCATATTAATATTATTAAGTGCTTTTACATCTTCATAATTTTTACAAAGATTTTTTGTTATTATAGCCTCTTTCATATTTTAATCCTCCCCATATTTTTCAATAATTTTTAATATTTCGGATTTTGAAATATTTAATTTTTCAGCTTCTATAAGCATTTTTAATACAAATTCATCAAAAAAAGATTTTACTCTTCTTTCTCTTATTTTTTCAACAGCATTTTCAGAAACATACATACCTAATCCCCTCTTTTTATATAAAATTCCTTCATCAGATAATAATGACAATCCTTTACGTGCGGTTGCAGGATTTATATTTAATATTTGAGCTAATTGATTAGTAGAAACAACTTGTTCGTCTTCTTTTATTTCTTTTTCTAAAATCATATCTTCAATAATTTCTGCGATTTGTAAAAACAAAGGTTTTATAGAGCTTTCATCCAATTTCATTTACTCCCCTCCTTTTTCAAAAAAAAATAGTTAGTTACTCAAGTAACTAACTATAGAATACACTTTTAATTTAACTTTTTAAATACAATAAAGTTAATTTTAGTTTTCTAAACATTTAAAATTTTTCGTCGATAATATAGTGAAACAAATTTTTACTTTTAACAAAATTATGAATTGTAAAAAAATAGTAGATAATTATTTTTTTAAATACTGTTTATTCGGCGAGGTGATGATTATGAAAGTTAATCCTATAGGTGAAAGCTATGAAGAAAACAAAGAAAATTTTTACTACCCGCAAAAAAAAATGAAAATAAAAAAAGTCTTAGGAAAAGACTTTTATGAGCATCATTCATTTCAATATGAAATAGGAAATTATGAGCAAATCTATAAAAAAAATAATTTTGTCAAATTTTCTGATAACAAATCTAAAATAATCGAAATATTTGAATATTTTTTTTTAAAATTCAGTGGTGTTGAAAAAGACTCCTTAAAAAATATTTTTTCTGTAGAAAAAATAAATTCATTAGAAAATGCGGTAGAATATTTAATTAATACACTAAAAAAAGAAACCCACGGGAATATTCAAAAAATTACAGATTCTAAAATTGAAATCCTCACTAAATTTCAAACATTAAAAAACTCTTTAAATTCTGATATATCTTATGAAAGCCTTAATTTTTTTTACAAATCGGTAGAAGCTATCATAGATCTTGAAAATAAATATTTTTTATAAAATAGGAATCATTTTATAAATTTCTATTTTGTCGTAATTTGCTATTGGAAAATGAACTAAAATCGTTTCAATCTTATTTAAAATTTTATGCAAAATTAAACCAATTTCTATATTTTCATGATGCCACCTTGTTACAATAATTAGTTGACTATTATTTAATGCCAACTCCTTACTTCCAACCCATAAACTACTTGTATATATATCTTCCTCCATTATTGGTTCTCCATAAAAACTTATAAGTTGTTCTTTTATTTGTTCATATTCCCTTATATACCATATAGAACTGTAATAATCTTGAATATAAATATGTTCAACTTTATACAATTTATTTTCACTAAAAACAAAATTAAGGTCTATTGTTTTTCCTCCTAAAGTACTTCTAAAAGAAAGTCTGTTATTTTCTTTAATTCTTCCTGAAACAGAGAATAACGATTGAACTTCTTCCATAGAAGAACCATAAGGTATGTTATTGTAATAATAATAAATTTCTTCTTCATAATTTTCTGTGTATTTCCATTCACGATTTTCATCCATTTCAACTTTGTATTGGTTTATATTAAAATTTGAAAACCCTATTAAAAATATAAAAATATAAAAATATAAGCTAAAAATCTTTTTCATATCTTCGCCTCTCTTTTTCTATTAATTATTTATTTAAAAATACAAGAACAATTATATTATACCATAACAAAGCCTTCAGCTTCAATCAAAATATTTTTAATCGATAACAAGTAAAATAATTTTCGTTCACAGGTGTCTTCTTAAAAGAAGTTCTATTTTTCTTTGGAAATTACAAATCACATAAATTTCTTTTTCTTTTAAATTACTTTTTTTCTAATTATAATTTGCAAATTTTCATAAATACTCACCAAGATTTATATAGCATCATAATTTTTATTACGAAAAAAATTATATTATTTTTAACTTTTTAGTTACTTAAAACAGTATTTAGCACACTTTTATTTATCAATTTTAATGTATTATTGTAATATGTATATTATTATTTATACTTAAGGAGGGGTATATACTATTATTAATTTTTGAAAACACTAAATATATGAAGGAGATGAAATTATGAAAATTAAAAAAATTAGTTTAAAGCTTATTATTCCTGTTATGATTGTATTTATTTTAACCATAATTTTTGTTTCTGCTATTTCTTTATGGAAATCTTCTGAAAGCATAACTTCTGAAGCTTATGAAAAAATAGAAATGATGGCAGGAAATTACGCCAATGAATTTAGTATTTTATTTAATGAAATTGAATCAAGTACAAGAGCTTTGGGTAATTATGTTTTAGATTCCTTTGATTTAAATAAAGCTAAATCAGAAAGAGGAATTTATATTAATGAATATAAAAATTTAATGGTTGATTTTGTTAAATTAACCGCAGAAAAAACAAACGGAAATGATTCTGCCTACATTCATTTTGATCCCGGACTATCAGGCGAAGGGCATGATATTTATTTTGCTTTAGAAAACGGAATATATGTACGACAAGATGAAATAGGCCCCGAAGTTTATGATCCTAATGATATTGATATGGATTGGTATTATGAACCATTTTACGCAAAATCTGCTATATGGACCGAACCTTATGAATGGGATGGAATTTATTATGTTTCTCACACAAACGCTGTATTTATAGATAATATTTTTATTGGAACTTACGGTATGGATTTTTTATTTGAAGATATTAAAAATCAAATTAATAACTTAAAAATTTATGATACAGGTTTTGCATATCTTTTAAATAGTGATGCAAATGTTATAGTTTCAAACAATAATATTTCTCTTGATAACGAAGTTCAAAATTACATAAAAAACACTTTAAAAAATCATCCCACGGGTTTATATGAACATAATGATCGTATTTTAGGTTTTTCTGTTTTAAAAAACGGATGGATATTTGTTGTAGAAGCTTCTAAAACAGAAGTTCTTAAATCTTTAAACGATTTAATTTGGATTCAATTAATTATGCTAATTTCATCTATTTTAGTTGGAGTTACTATAATGCTATTAATAATTACAAAAATAATCAAATCAATAAAAATACTTACAGAAAAAATCAATGCTTTTGGTAAGGGTGATTTAACAGTTGATTTTAATATAAAAAGCAATGATGAAATAGGCTTAATTTCTCATTCACTTAAAGAAATGTCAGAGAACATCTCAAACCTTATAAAAGATTTAAAAGATTTCTCACAAACATTAAGTGGTGAATCAAACTCTCTTGCCGCAGCTTCCGAAGAATCAAGCGCTTCAATAGAAGAAATAAGTTCATATATAAATTTAGTTCACAATAATTCGGAAGATACTTCAGCAAGTGTAGAAGAAGTTAATTCTTCTATTGAGGAAATTTCTTCTTCCGCACAATCTTTAAGCAAATCTGTTAAAGAATTTTCAGGAAACACTAACGAAACCGCAAAAGCTTCTGAAGATGGTTTTAATTCAATAAAATCTATAACAAAAACTGTTCAGGAAGCAAAAAAACAATCACTATCAACAAAACAAGACGTTATAAAACTGACAGAAAAAGCTCAAAATGTTCAAGAAATAGTTACTGCGATAAATAGTATTACGGAACAAACAAATTTATTAGCTTTAAACGCAGCTATTGAAGCTGCAAGAGCTGGTACTGCTGGAAAAGGTTTTGCGGTAGTTGCGGATGAAATAAGAAAACTTGCCGAAGACAGTAAAAATGCTACTAACGAAATTTCTGAAATTTTAAAAGAAATAAAAAATATGACTATAAACGTTAATAATTCTACTGAAAAAACAGACAATGTTATAGACAATATAAAAAATGAATCTGAGAAGGCTTTATCTCAATTTAATTTAATTTTTGAAAAAATTAAATTATTTAATTCAAGCATAGAAAAAATTTCTACGACAAGTTCAGAACAAAGCTCAGGAACAGAAGAAATAAGTATTGCAATTGATAACGTTTCAAAAAACATTTATAATATTTCTGCAGAATTAGAAAAAAGTAAAAAAGCGTTGAAAGATCAATCAGAGACTTCTAAAGAACTCACTACCAGCTCAGAAAAATTATCAGAAGTTTCAGAAAATCTTTTTGAAAAAATTAAATTTTTCAAAATTTAATAAAAAAGCGAATCCAAAAGGATTCGCTTTCATTATATATATTTTTTTATTTATATTCCTACTGCAAATTTTAAACTCATCGCCATATTAGAAATATCAAAATCGATTAAATCTTCAAGTTCTTCTCCAAAAGCATGAAAATCTAACTGTAATTGAACTATGTGTAAGTTTATTCCAACGCCAAAAGTTCCTTTCCATGATTCTGATTGTCCGAAATATTCAACGCCTCCAAAGAAAGGAATCATTAAAATTCTACCTTCTGCAAAAACTCCATAATCTAAATTTCCAGATTCTAAAGAATATTCAGCAAAAGGAATAAAATCAAATATTATAGGAAGTCTGAAAAAAGCGTTTACATATAAATCTTCGAAATCTAATCCTGCTTCTTCATTAAATCGAATATTTTTAAGTGCAACACCAAACGAAGATTTTCTATTTTTCCCTGAAACAAAACCTATATCTATTCTTTCATCCCCATTTTCAATAAGATCTTCAATTAATTCCTCTGTTTTTTCAGAATAAAGATCATATCTACTTGAAGGATTTAATCTTGAGTATAAATTTGCATAGCTATCAAAAAAAGTATAATTAACAGATACTGCGAAATCTCTATTTCTTAAAGAAAAAATTCCACCCATTTCTGCATAATTCTTTGAAAAATCCGAATGAGTCGCTAATCCAACATTAAAAAATTTAAGATTACCTAAAACTTTAGCACTGAAATTATTTACATCTTCAAAAACATCTTCAAAATTAATTTCTTCGTCTGAATACATATCTAAATTAGTTAAATAAAATTGCCCTCCAATTTCTAAAAGAACCCTATTAGAAAAATTCACAAGTGCAGGATTCCTTTGATAATCCCAAGAAGAAAAAGGAATTGCAAAAGATGCTACAGTTAAAACAACAATAAATAATAATACTAAATGTTTTTTCATTTCATCCACCTCTTTTTTTAAATTATTTTGACGTTACCTGCTAGTATAATGAAATAATAACATAAAATTCAATAAATTACAACTTAATTTTTGTTATAGTTTCTATAAATTTCTTAAAAATAGGATGTGGGTTATCCAATTTTGAGCTGTATTCGGGATGAAACTGAACACCAACGAAAAATGGGTGATTATAAATTTCAACAGCCTCTACAAAATCTGATTTCCCGCTTACTCGCAATATATTATCGTCTATATTTTCAGAAAATATAGTTTTATATTTCTCATAATTCACTTCATATCTATGACGATGTCTTTCATCTACAAAATTTTTCTGCTCATAAATTTCATAAAGTTTTGTTCCTTTAACTATTTCTGTTTTTTGAATACCTAATCTCATTGTTCCGCCTATATTTAATATTTTTTTCTGTTCTTCCATGATATCTATTACAGGATTTATAGTTTCAGGATCAAACTCTGAAGAATTTGCATTCTCAATTTTTGAAACATTCCTTGCAGATTCAATCACCATAACTTGCATACCTAAACATATTCCTAAAATAGGCATGTTATTTTCTCTTGCAAATTTTACTGCTTTTATTTTTCCCTCAACACCTCTTTTGCCGAATCCGCCAGGAATTATGATTCCATCAAATTTTGTCAAAGTTGATTTTATACCTTCTTCATCTAATTCTTCTATCATTTCAGAATCAACTAATTCAGGTTTTTTTACTCCACATAAAAATATACTCTCCATAATACTCTTATAAGCATCATCAGTTCCAAGATATTTTCCAATCAAAGCAATTCTTAAATTTTTAAAAGTTCTTGGGCAAGTCCAATTCAATTTATCCGCAACGCTTAAATCTAAAACTTTAGCTATTAATTTATGAACATCCATTTTATGCAAAGTCTCAGGAACTTCGTATATGTTATTTAAATCAGGAAGATTTATAACATAATCAGATTTAACACCTGCAAAAAGCGCTATTTTTTCTATTGCAGAAATTTCTATTGCTCTTTCTGTTCTTATAACAAGCATATCTGGATGAATTCCAATTCTTCTTAATAATTGAACAGACTGTTGGGTAGGTTTTGTTTTAAACTCATTTGTAACAGCGAGATAAGGCACAAAAGTAACATGTATAAACATAAAGTTCTCTCTACCTTTTTCCATAGAAAGTTCTCTAACCGCTTCAAGAAAAATTTCGCCTTCAATATCTCCTACTGTCCCCCCTATTTCAATTAATAGTAAATCTGTATCGATTGCTTCTATTCTTTCCTTAACTTCTTCTGTTACGTGAGGCACCATTTGAACTGTTCCTCCAAGATATTTGCCTTCTCTTTCTTTTTCAATAACGGTTTTATAAATCTGGCCTGCGGTAAGACTATTTTGTTTTTTCATATCTATCCCTAAAAATCTTTCATAATGTCCTAAATCAAGATCAGCTTCATAACCATCAGCAGTTACAAACACTTCCCCATGTTGATTTGGATTCATAGTACCCGCATCTACATTTAAATATGGATCCACTTTTAAAGAATTAACTTTAATACCCGATTCTTTCATAATTTTACCGACAGAAGCAGAAACAACCCCTTTTCCTATTCCACTTAAAACTCCTCCGGTTACTATTATGTATTTATTTGCCATAACTCTCCTCCTTACCATTAAAAAGAGGGAGCAAAAGCTCCCCCGTTATTTCGGTTATTCTTCGTCTTCTATTTCTAATTTTTTTGCAAGACCATCTACTAAATCTTCAACAATTTTAATCGACTCGAGATCTTCATCTTCTATACTAATTCCTAATTCAGACTCAAAAGCCATTGTCAAATCTACAAGTTCAAGAGAATCAGCATCAAGATCTTCTGTAAAAGACGCATCTAAAGTCACATCTTCTTCTTCAACATTAAGTGTTTCAACGATAACCTCTTTTACTTTTGCAATTAATTCCTCTCTTGTCATGATTTCAGCCTCCTTAATTTTTGCAACTGCATTTTTATAATTTCGAGTCAATTATAATAACTTTAAGGCATAATGTCAAGTATTTTTTTTATTTTTTATTTTCTTATTAAAAAGGCCTTTTAAACCATTAATTCCAAGGATTTATAGCATCAAAATCTTCAGAAATTGTAATATAAAAACTCACTGTAACATCTCCGTCTATTTCTGCCGCTACATCACTTCCAAATTTCTCGGCAATCTCATCATTTGTTATAACTATTATGTGTGAATATACTAAATTGCCATCTTCAAGAGTTAATGAAAGATCTTCTTGAATACTTATTATTAATTCTCCAAAAAAGTCAAAATCTTGAATAATTAATTCGAAATTTTTTATTACAACATTTCCATCTTCATCAATAGTACCTTCTCCAGAAGGATCATTTCCATATAAAAGATTCCAATCAAAATTACCCAATAAATCTTGTTCACCTATTGTTAACACTGCTTCATCCATACCTTTAATATAATAATGTTCCCCTATAGTAAAAGCTGTTATACCTAATTCTTCAGCAATTTTTTCTTCAATATCTGGTATAAATCTTGCAGGAACACCTTCTACATCCATCATTATAACAAAATCATCATATGTTCCTTCAATATTTTCAATTTTCAATTCAAAATTTGCTGTTATTTCTACCGCATTTCCTGGCATTGTATAATCATAAGTTTCAATTGTACTTAATTCTATTTCTCCTATTGTCCAATTAACAAACTTATATCCTTCATTTGCTGTTGCTGTTATTGTTGCTGTTTCTCCTAATTCATAATTTCCTGCTCCTGTTACTTCTCCACCTTCTACAGGATCTGCTGTTACTGTTAATGCGTATTTTACTTTAGAAAAATTTGCTGTTATTTCTACCGCATTTCCTGGCATTGTATAATCATAAGTTGCACTTGTACTTAATACTGTTTCTCCTATTGTCCAATTAACAAAATTATATTCTGCATTTGGTGTTGCTGTTATTGTTGCTGTTTCTCCTAATTCATAATTTCCTGCTCCTGTTACTTCTCCACCTTCTGCAGGAT
>Ga0334887_1001501_pt1 | contig 29948 bp, 17 predicted proteins | sample GraSluR1_MG_10_FD_207217 | JGI IMG/M metagenome (GOLD analysis project Ga0334887, IMG submission 207217) | Sludge microbial communities from methane-producing bioreactor in Wageningen University, Netherlands - Granular Sludge_18_07-R1 | ecosystem: Engineered > Bioreactor > Anaerobic >...
TGGCTCTACCGGGGTCAAACCGAAAAATATCTCGATCTTGTAGGCGGCTATTGCCGCCGAATGTTGGCCGAAGGCGAGAGATGTTTTGCCTCACGGAGTGAAGATGGCAAAAAGGCAGAACCGCTGCCCGAATTTATCGCTTCACTGGCAGCTCTGCGGGAAGCGTTACAGGCATTTTTGGCGAACCCATCCAAGGATGTTGCTTTTGAGGAACTTCAAAAGGAACTCGAAGAAGCCGTGTCCGTTTTCAAGGGTGACGTTGAAACTTTCCGTGAACATCTTTCCGAACAGCAATCAACCTGGGAAGGACAGAAAATCACAAATGGCGAACTTAAAAAGGCCGTAGACCGATTGGTGTCACTGGGCGAATCAAGCCGGGATCTGGTCAAGCAGACGGATCTTATCTTCAAAATTGCCTCCCGCTTTATGGAAGCAATTCCACAGGCATTCGCACCCCGACAATCTTCCGGTGGAAACGGCATCGGTCAGATGAAGAGGCAGCTTCGAGACCTGGATGTTGCCCGCGCTCTGGCGGTCGATCAGCTCAAGCAGGTTCGCTACTTCTGGAAACAGGCCCGCTGGCTGACGGAGCGCTTCCCCGAAGCAAAACTGTGCGACGTGCCGGGTCTCGTCAAACTCGTGGACAAAGCCGAGATCGAAGCCAACGACTGGAGCCTCACCCCCGGCCGTTACGTCGGCGTCGCCCCCGAGGAAGTGGACGAGAATTTCGACTTCGAGGAAACCCTGCGCGAAATCCATGTGGAACTTGAAGACCTCAACACCGAGGCCGTGCGCTTGGCGGCGGTTATCAGGAAGAACTTCGAGGAGTTAGGGGTATGAGTACTTCTTCGCTCAGAGAAATTGTCGAAGAATGGGGTGGTTTGATTCAGACTGGCCCATTTGGCTCCCAACTTCATCAGAATGACTATTCGAAACAAGGCATCCCTGTTGTGATGCCTAAGAACATTCGCAATGGCCGAGTTGATGAAAGCGGGATAGCCCGTATTCCAGAAGGTAAAGCCAGTAATCTATCACGCCATTTCTTAAAAGCGGGTTCTGTAATTTTTCCGCGCCGAGGGGAAATCAGCAAATGCGCATACATCAACGAAGAACAGGCTGGGTTCCTTTGTGGAACCGGGTGCATCAAGATAGAGCCGCCAGAGGAGAGACTACGTTCAAAGTTTCTTTTCTATTTTCTTGGGCTTCGCCAAAGCGTTGAATGGCTTGAGCGTAACGCTGTTGGTACGACAATGCTCAACCTCAACACAAAGATTCTTGGCGGTTTGAAGATCCCTCTCTTTGCCCCTAAGAAACAGGACGAAATCGTCGAGAACCTTTCTGCCTACGACGACCTGATCGAGAACAACCGGCGACGGATTCAGTTGCTGGAGGAGTCTGCCCGGTTGCTTTACAAGGAGTGGTTCGTCCACCTCCGTTTCCCCGGTCACGAGCATATAAGAATTGTTGACGGTGTCCCGGAGGGGTGGGAGAGGAAAAGATTGGGCGAGATCACATTCCTCAATTATGGCAAGGCTCTAAAGGAGAGTGATCGAGAGCCCGGCCCTTTCCCTGTTTACGGATCAAGCGGAGTGGTTGGCAGTCACGTGAAAGCGCTGATTCCAGGCCCGGTAATTATAGTTGGGAGGAAGGGCAATGTCGGCAGTGTTTTTTGGTCGTCTGAAGATTGTCATCCGATAGATACCGTATTTTACATTGACAAAAATAACAGCTCATTTCTTTTGTATCATGCCCTGCAGCATATGGCATTTATTAGTACAGATGTTGCGGTTCCCGGCCTTAATCGCGTATTTGCACAAAGCCATTTACTCCTTCTCCCTGAACAAAGGATATTCAACCTTTTTGAGGAAATCGTCACGGTAATACAAATGCAGATTGATACCCTCAGTAAAGAAATAGTATTCCTCAGCCAAGCCCGTGACCTGCTCCTGCCGCGCCTGATGAACGGGGAGGTGGTGATATGATGCCAGTTGGGACCGAATGTTATAGCCTTGGCAAGCCTCCATGCGCCGGAATGGGCCGGATATGGAATGATGAAGATCTCAACGCCGCGATTAATGGGCAGGTTTCTGCACTTGTTTTCGACGACCAAGGCAAAGCTGAGATTAAAGAGCTTCTGGCTGGCGTTGCTGAAACCGATTTCGAGCAGGAACAGCTTGCCGAAGTATTGGCAGATTCCGATGATATAGAAGATTGGCGGGTGGGTGAGGCCATCGCTGAAGCATATCTGACTGATCATAGAGACTGCCAGTTTCCTTGGCCAGATGGCCGGGACGAGCGCAAGAATGGATCAAGTTTGCCTGGGGCGGATTTGGTTGGTTTTCAACACGATGAAAACGGTGACCGTTTCGTTTTCGGTGAAGTCAAGACATCCGCAGTAACCAATTATCCGCCTGGAGTTGTTTACGGTCGGACCGGTCTGAAGCAACAATTAGAAGACCTGCGAGACAAGGTTAAAATAAGGCATACGCTCTTCGAATACCTTGGTTATCGCGCCCAAAATGCGCCTTGGCTGGATTGCTTTAAGACCGCCAGCAAGCGCTACCTTAAAAATTCGTATGATGTTCAGCTTTTTGGTGTCCTCGTTCGTGATGTTTATCCGCATGTTGATGATCTTCGTGTGCGGGTGGATAAACTCAGCAACGGTTGTCCTTCAGGCACGCAGATAGAGTTGCTTGCCTTGTACTTACCGGCTGGGGCAATCGCCAACCTGGCTTCGCAGGTTCTTGCAACAAGGGAAGGAGGTGGCTCATGACGATTAATGTAGAGGCTATTAAAGCCCTCCAGTCCCATTGGGCGCTCAGTGCGATTGCCAAAGATGAGCGAGCAAGGGCCTCCAAAATTGTTAACGAACGCCTGGTCCGTGGGGCAGTCGGTCGTCAGATTTCTTTTTCTTTTGAAGAGAGTGAAACTGACGATGGGTTACTTGATCGGGTTGCCTTGGCCTATGAAATTGCCGCAATAGAAGGACTAGATGCCTTGAGCCGTCCCGATGGGGGTGACAATGTCCTGAGGATGCAAACCTCGGCGGCATCGCACCAAGCATTCGATATTCGGCGTTTGGCTGAGATACCGGGAAGCACAGAAGAGCGCATTTTCTATGTTTTGCAACTTTCTGCTCTTGCCTATTGCGGTGACCGGTGGACGGACTTACGCCGATGGTTTATGGAAAACAAAACTGCGATTGCCGTACCAACCGTGGCTGATGCTCATTGGGACCGGCGACTTCTTTACCGTTTGTTCGAGTGTTGGGTCCGTCTATTCCGTAAGGATGGCTGGGACGATCTTGATCGAATCCGTGAAATTATTGCAGGACTGCGGGAGGATCAGCAATCGCAGGAGGCAGCGCTCTTGACCAATGGTTCGGGGGTGGAAGATCGGGCAATTGCACTGCGTCTTATTGCTCTTTACCACTGGGCCAAAGCAACCGAAATACTTGCTGAATATATGCTGCAAGGACAATCCCGTACTGTCTTCGGAGATCTCGATAAACATTTTGAGTCGGGTATCAAAGCGGCGACAGCATCGGGCGATGCACAGCTTGAAGTCATCCTTCGCTGGCTGCACGCTGCTGGACGAATTATGGTCACGAATTCCCTATGGTGGGGCACACGCACCGTAAACTCGCGAGTGTCTGCCTTCGTCAAGGCGCTAACCAAGCGCGAGCACCAGGCGATGTTCGAGCTTTTGCCACCACAACGCGCCGCCCTGCTTGAACAAGGTCTTCTCGATCAAGCAAAGACTGCTATCGTGATTGACATGCCAACATCAGGTGGCAAGACATTGCTGGCGCAGTTCCGAATACTCCAAGCGCTTAACCAGTTCGATGCAGACGGCGGATGGGTTGCCTATGTCGCGCCGACGAGAGCGCTGGCGGCGCAAATTACACGGCGGTTTCGCCGTGACTTCGAGCCGATTGGACTGCGGATCGAGCAGCTTGGCGGAGCCATTGAAGTCGATGCCTTCGAGGAAGATCTCCTGACCGATCCGGAAAAACCTTTCGATGTTCTTGTTGCGACACCGGAAAAACTCTCATTAGTTATCCGCAACAGGAATGTGTTGCGGCCGCTTGCTCTTGTTGTTATGGACGAGGCCCACAATCTCGAAACGGAAGCCAGAGGTCTTCGTATCGAATTCCTTCTTGCTACGATCAAACGCGATTGTCCCCAAGCTAATTTTCTGCTGTTGATGCCTTATGTCGAAAGTAGCGAAGCTGTGGCGCGTTGGCTTGCGCAAGATATCAATGCAGGTAAGGCGATTAGTTTAAGCACGGGCGTATGGAAACCCAACGAAAGGATTATTGGGCTCTACCGTTCTGTTGTGGATGATAGTGAACGTGCCGGGTGGCGGCTTGACTATGAAACTCTGACCGTAACAGAAAGAGCAATGAAGTTACGCGGGACCCACCGAGCAGGCGGTTGCAGGCCGATAGATGTGCCAAAGAGCAAGGTGTTGGAACGGGGGCAGCAAAAAGGATTCGGTTTGCAGACGGTTGCCATGGCCTCCGTAATGTCTGCTCGCGGAACCAGCATTGCTGTTGCCAACAATATAAACACCGTCTGGACAATGGCACGCCATGCGATTGGAAGCGTTCCGAGGTTTGATGTTGTACCTGATAACGTGCGACTTGTTCAGGATTTTCTAAAGACCGAAGTCAGTAAGGGTTTCGAGCTGATAGAAATGCTCGATCATGGGGTTGGTGTTCACCATGCGGGTTTGTCTGATGAAATCCGGACACTCATGGAGTGGCTCGCGGAATCCGGACATCTTCGTGTCTTGTGCGCAACATCGACAATCGCCCAGGGTATTAATTTCCCGGTATCATCAATTTTTTTGGCCTCCCGCTTTGTCCCGCAAAGGCAACGATCGATCGAAATGTCACCCCGGGAATTCTGGAACCTTGCTGGTCGTGCTGGAAGAATTGGGCATGACAGCGTTGGCGTTGTCGGCCTTGCTGAAGGGAAGGACAGAGATGCTATTATCGACTTTGTTCGCCGCAATACTGGCGCTTTGGTTTCACGCTTGGTTGCACTCCTTGATGATCTGGTTGCCAAAGGTCAGCTTTACAATCTCGATGCTGTCCTTTGGCAAGATCAGTGGGTAGATTTTCGCTGCTATGTTGCGCATCTATGGGCCGAGAAAAAGAATCTTGACGCTGTGCTCGCGGAATCTGAGCAACTTCTTAGGCAGACCTATGGTTATACAACCATGCGCAATGATCCAGCCCAGCGGGATAAGGCAGATGCTTTGTTGAGTGCCACGAAAAGCTATGCCCGGAAGTTGGCTGATATGCCTGGAGCGGCAGATCTGGCAGATTTAACTGGTTTTTCTCCTGAAGGAGTACAGAAGGCGATGAATGGGATGCGAAATCTTGAAGAGCAACTGAAGCCTGATGACTGGGCACCAGAGAGCTTGTTTGGTGCGGCGGGACGCATGGCTGACCTGTTTGGTGTCATGCTAAAGGTTCCTCAACTCAAACAACAGCTCGAAGAAATTGGTGGAGAGGGGTTCGAATATGCCCATCTTTCCAATATTACCCGTGACTGGGTGAATGGCGCTCGGCTTGAAGATATTGCGAAGAATTATTTCTCTCACGATGCCGATCGCACGGAAACCGAGGCATTTACAGATGCTTGTAGGGCTATCTATCGCGCCATCGTTAATAGCGGAACCTGGGGTGTATCGGCTTTGAGCCGTGTTTCCGGGATGGACTTTGAAGGTATGACAGAAGCCGAGCGTCGCCGTATCAATGTATTACCAGCGATGATTTACCACGGTGTCCGAACAGAAGACGCTGTGCTGATGCGGATGAACTCTGCTCCGCGAAGTGTGGCCGAAAAACTTGGTTCCATCTATCGTGCTACCTTTGAAAAAGATGACGATCATTATTCTGTCGGGAAAGCACGTATTTTCCTAAAAAATATGACAACGAGAGATTGGAATTGCGCAAGGCTGGAGAATGCTCCATTGAGTGGATCTGGATACCGGAGAGTTTGGGAGATTCTTGCGGGGGAAGGGAACTAGGTTGTCTGCTGCATTAACTACTCCGAAGATACCCTTCTTCAACGGACAACCGCCAGTATATGGAAAACAGCAAAGGCCGCCCTTATCAGGACGACCTCGTTACTCCTTCTACACATGGCAGACGAGCTAACCAGATCATAGATGACGTTTGACAGAGAAACAAGTACGAAATCACAAACCCTATACAGGACCTGATAGCGCAGGAGGCTGCGGCATGAACCGAAAATCGCTTGCGGATCTCATAGCACTCGGCGAAGGCTTTACAACCGAATTCAAGAAGGCTGGAACCTCCAACCTGGGGCGTGAGATATGCGCTTTCGCGAACGCCACCGGTGGAGTGATCCTGATCGGCGTAACTGACCTTGGAGATATTGTTGGCGTAGATAATCACAACCGGCTCAAATCGGAAATACAGAACATAGCTCACTCGGCGGAACCTCCTATAGCAGTGGAAGTTGAGAGTACAGGAAAAGTCCTTTGCATAAATGTTCCTCAGCAGCACAGCAAGCCCTACTCTTTCGGGGGCAAGTTCTTCATGCGCGAAGGATCATCATCGCAGCAGATGTCCCACCAGGAGATACGGGAATTTTTCTTCAAGGAAGGTTTGATTCATTTCGACGAAACTCCATGCACCCGTTTTTCCCTGAAGAACGATCTGACGGAAGAGGCCTGGTCCGTGTTCAGGAAACGAGCCAGAATTCCTGAAGGCATGGACACAATGGTAGTGCTGGAAAATCTGCATCTCGTCAGGGACGGACAGATGACGCACGCGGGGGCCTGGCTGCTTGCAAGTGATATCCAGAAGTTCAATATTAGTGCCGATGTGGCCTGTGCGCTGTTCATGGGCGTGGACAAGGTACGCATTCTTGACCGGCGCGGTTTTAACAGCGATGTCTATTCCATGATCGACGAGGTAGTGACCTACATCCTGTCCAAGATCAACGTGGAGTACATTATCAAACACGTAAAACGCGAAGAGCGGCCGGAACTGCCGGAGGAGGCGCTGCGCGAGGCTGTGGTCAACGCGCTGGCGCACCGGGATTACAGATCCACGGCCAATGTGCAGGTCTATATATTCAAGGACAGGATAGAGATAGTCAGCCCCGGAGGCCTTCCCGCAGGCATGACAGAGGCGGATCTCGGGATCAAAAGCATCCCGCGAAACCCCCTCCTGTTTGCAATGCTGCACCGCATGGAGGCTGTGGAGCATATAGGATCCGGCATCAAACGCATACGTGATCTGTGTCGTGAGTATGGGGTGGCCGAACCTCGAATCGAGGTGTCGGAGCACTGGTTCACGATGATTTTCCCGCGTCCGGGAGTGGAGCCAGAGGCAGAGCTCGGATTCGATACCCCGCATGATACCCCGCATGATACCCCGCATGATGCCCCGCAAGTTGTAAAACTTGCGGAAGCACTTGTCGGAGAGATGAATCGTGAAGAGATCATGATTGCTCTTGGACTTAAGGATCGAATGCATTTTGCTAACTACTATCTCAAACCTGCGCTTTATTCCGATGTTATCGAGATGACGATTCCAGATAAACCTAGAAGCAAAAACCAGCGTTATCGGCTTTCAGCCAAGGGAAAGTTGTTATTGGCAAGTCGTGAGAAGAGTAGAAAATGACCCCGATACCATACACCGAAGACACCCTCGTTCAGCAGACCACCGCCGAGTACCTGGAAAAACAACTGGGCTGGGAGTCTGTTTATGCCTTCAACAACGAGGATTTCGGGCCAGAGAGCTTGCTTGGGCGGGCCACGGGCCGAGATGTCGTGCTTACGCGTTACCTGAGAAGCAGCATGGAGAAACTCAATCCAGGGCTGCCTCAAACAGCCTATGATGACGCCGTGCGTCAGATCGTGACGATAGCGGCTACACAATCACTGGTTGCTACCAACAGTGACAAGTATTCTCTGGTCCGCGATGGGGTCAAGGTGACATTTCGTAACGAAAAGGGTGAGCGGGTTCGCCAGTTGATAAGAGTTTTTGATTTCAACGAACCGTCAAACAACCACTTCCTCTGTGTGAGAGAGCTTTGGGTGCGGGGGGACCTTTATCGTCGACGTGCCGACATAGTGGGGTTCGTTAACGGGCTGCCACTGCTCTTCATGGAGCTTAAAAACGTCAGCAGGGATATCCGTGCCGCATACGAGGAAAACCTCAAGGATTATCGGGACACTGTGCCGCATCTCTTTCACCACAACGCATTCATTGTCCTGGCCAACGGTGTGGATGCAAAACTGGGTTCGGTGACAAGCCGCTTCGAGCACTTTCACGAGTGGAAGCGTCTGGCGGAGGATCAGCCAGGTGCAGTTGAGATGGAGACGCTGCTCAAAGGTATATGCGACAAACACAATTTTATGGATTTGTTTGAGAACTTCATCGTCTTTGACGACTCATCGGGCGAAAAGAAGAAGATTCTGGCCCGCAACCACCAGTATCTCGGAGTGAACAGAGCCGTCGACGCAGTCCAAAACAGAAAGAGCCTCAAGGGCAGGCTGGGGGTTTTCTGGCACACTCAGGGAGCTGGCAAGAGCTATTCCATGGTGTTTTTCACCCGCAAGATCCATCGAAAACTTGGACGCAACTTCACGTTTCTGATACTGACTGATCGTGATGATCTGGATAAGCAGATATATGATACCTTTGCGGGTTGCGGTGTCGTGAACAATGATCGTGAACCGTGCCGGGCATCCAGCGGAGGTCACCTCAGTCGCCTGCTGGCCCAGCAAAAATCGCATATCTTCTCGCTTATTCAGAAATTCAATTTGGAAGTTGATCCCGATGAAGGCTATACGCAGCGTGACGACATTATTGTTATCACCGACGAGGCGCACCGAACGCAATATGGGACGCTGGCGCTGAACATGCGGAACGCCCTGCCGAACGCCAGTTATATCGGTTTTACCGGTACTCCGCTTTTCAAAGACGATGAGATAACAAGGCGTGTTTTCGGTGGTTATATTTCGACTTATGACTTCCAGAGGGCGGTAGAGGACAAGGCCACCGTTCCTCTTTATTACGACGCAAGGGGAGAAAAACTTGGTGTTGCGATAGGTGACGTTAACGAGCGGATCGCTGAAAAGCTGGAGGAATTTGAAAGCGAAGACATCGATGTGCAGCAGCGGTTGGAACAGGAGATGAAACGGGACTATCACATCATCACTGCCGGCAAGAGGCTGGATCAAGTGGCCAGGGATTTCGTGAAGCACTATTCCGGAGCCTGGGAGACAGGCAAGGCGATGCTGGTGTGCATCGACAAGATCACCTGCGCGCGAATGTACAAGTTGATCGCATTTTACTGGGATCAACGCATAAAGGAGCAAGAAAAGAGTCTCCTTAAGGCGGAGGGTGAACAGGAAGAGGCCTATCTGCTCCGCCAGATCGAATGGATGCGTCAGACACGTATGGCGGTAGTTGTTAGTGAGGAACAGGGAGAGGTGGAGAAATTTCGCAAGTGGGGCCTGGATATTACCACGCACCGACGCCTCATCAAGGAAGGCATGGATCTGCCGGAAGAGATGCGGCGCCTGCCCCAGTACCACACAATCCAGAGTCTTTCCCTCGACGATGCATTCAAGGAAGAGGAGCATCCGTTCCGGATCGCCATCGTTTGCGCAATGTGGCTGACGGGGTTCGATGTTCCGTGCCTCTCGACCCTCTATCTGGACAAGCCTCTCAAGGCGCATACGCTGATGCAGGCCATCGCGCGGGCCAACAGGGTCAACGAAGGCAAGGAAAACGGGATGATCGTGGATTATTGCGGCATACTGAAGAACTTGCGAAAGGCGCTGGCCACATTTGCCGGAGCCGGGGATGGAGGCCGTGGTAAAGAGGGCGGAGAGATCGAACCCGCCAGACCTGACGGAGAGCTTCTTGACGATCTTGCTGAATCAATTGCCCTTGTCTGTGCTTTTCTATCAGAATACGGAACATCCCTTGAGGGCATAATCAGCAATTCGGGTTTCGAGCGCAACGCGGCAATTCTTGCCTGCAAGGAAGCTGCCAACAGCAATGATGAGACCCGCAAGCGCTTTGAGGTGATGTGCCGGGCTATTTTCTCAAAGTTCAAGGCGTGTATCAATGTCCAGGGGATCAACACCCATCGTGCCAGGCACGACGCGATAAGCATCGTTTACAGGAGCCTCCAGCAGGACAGGGAAAAAGCCGATATTACCGACATTATCCGTAGCCTTCAAAAAGTCATTGACGAGGCCATCGTGACGAAGCCGGAACGTGTTGCGAGTGGATCCGCACCTTATGACATCAGCAGGATCGACTTCGATCGGCTGAAGAAAGAATTCGCTCGAAGTCCTGCAAAGAAAACCACTGTACAGAATCTGAGACAGCTAGTTGAGAATCGTCTTCAACGACTACTGGAGCAGAACCCGTTGCGAACAGATTTTCAGCGACACTTTGAAGAGATCATTGCCGAATACAACAACGAAAAGGACCGGGTGACGATAGAGAAGACATTTGAGGAACTGTTGCGTTTTTATGAAGACCTGAACGAAGAAGAATCAAGGGCGGTCAGTGAGGGGCTTGACGAGGAATCACTGGCGGTATTCGATCTGCTCAGGAAACCGGATCTTACAGCCTCCGAAACAAACCGGATAAAAAAGATCTCGGTCGATCTTTTGGAGAATCTCAAGGCCGAGAAACTACGCATAGACCACTGGCGTGACAAAGAGGCGACCCGCGACGCGGTTCGCCTCTCGATCAGTGATTTCCTATGGATCGAATCGACAGGTTTGCCTGTTGATCGGTATTCCGAAGAAGACGTAAAGAAAAGGGCAGAGGAAGTGTATCTACATGTTTTCCGCGTCTATCCCGTCCTGCCCTCCCCGTTCTACCAGGCACAGACGGTGGCATAATTCCGCTTCCGGTTCACGCATTTGATCTCGCCTGTCATCCTGAGCGAAGCGAAGCGGAACCCGCCAGCAGGCGGACGTTCCGCGCCCTTTGCCCACAGGCGGAGATCTGGATCTAACCCGGATTCTTCGTCCCGGTGGTCCTCAGAATGACAGGCAAGAGCAAGGAGACTGGCATCTGGAGACGGGATACCGGAGGCTGGAAGGGCAAGAGCCTTGTTCTTGCCTTTTCCGTTGACTGTTGACCGTTCACCGTTGACGCCTTTGATTTTGTCATCCTGAGGAGCATAGCGATCGAAGGATCTGCCCTTGCCGTTCACCGTTTACCGTTTACGCCTTTGCTCCTGCTTTCCTGTCTCCTCCCGGTCTCCTGTTTCCTTGTAATTTGATCTTAAACATCCAGGTTTCTGACTTCCTTGGCATGGGCCTCTATGAACTCTCTGCGGGGTTCTACCTTGTCGCCCATGAGGATGCTGAAGTACTCCTCAGCGGAGACCGCGTCCTCGATCTCGACCCTTTTGCATATGCGGGTAGCAGGGTCCATGGTAGTCTCCCAGAGCTGGTCAGGATTCATCTCGCCAAGACCTTTGTAGCGCTGGATCGTCAGCTTCTTGCCTTTGGCAGAGTCCTGGATGGCCTTCAGTTCCTTCTCGCTGTAGCAATAATTAACTTCCTTGCCCGTCTGCGTCCTGTAAAGCGGGGGCTGTGCTACGTAGAGGTGCCCCTTTTCGATAAGTTCCGGCATGAAGCGGTAGAAAAGGGTAAGAAGCAGCGTCCGTATGTGGGATCCGTCTACATCAGCGTCTGTATTGTGGCAACAGATGCCGCCCATTCCGCAGATAAAGTTCTCGTCCTTTTCAACAGAAAAGTCGTAGACCCATCGGGTGGATGGTTCGACTTCCTTGACTTCCAGGACCTTCAGTCCAAGGATATCTCCTTGTAATGGAACAAAACGGCGATTCTTGTTTTTGCTTGAACCGTTGTTGATTTTTTCCCACAATTTCCCGGCAAGACGATGGTCTTGCCAGACGGGTTCTATCTTTCTGAGATCATCCAGGGCCGAAACGGTTATCGTATGGTACCTGTGTTTCGTCCTTACCGGTTTGCTCCGGATCATGCCTTCTGTATCTGAAGGTTCCCTGGAGTGAAGGGTAGCGACTATATCCAGAGATGAAAGCAGGAAGAGCACGCCGGAGGCCAGGTCTTTTGACGTTGTTGTGACGCTAATACCGGAATCTCTTATGGTTCCGTCTCCCAGGAAATAACCCCTCAAGAATGCTTTCTGAAGGTTTTTATCAGTGTTAAGGACTATGTCGGGAACCCTTTTTGAGAAGGACCTGGCTCCGTCAAACCCGAAAACAAGCCGGAATACCGTCGAAAGAACCGAATTAAGAATTTTCAGTTCCCCGCTGCGTCCATTTTTGCCCGGATACCAGTGAAGATCCAGGCCGAAAACACGGCTGAACCTGTCACAAACTTCCTTCCGCAGGGGTTCGTTGTTTGAGCCAATCGCAAACCGGATGCCTTGTCTCTGGTCCAGGCTTCCTTCTGCTGCAAAAAAGCCGAGGATGGTCAGGAGATCATCGTCAACAGGTATATTCCTGGGCACTGCTCTGGAGGCATAGTGTTCTGGCGTGAGGGCTATCCCCGCGTCTTCAAGGCAGGCCACTCCTTCAGGAGAAAGGTCCTGGATTCTGATGTATGGTTTGACCCTGTTGGAACAGGAGCCCCGGTATTGCTTGTTCCAGACGTTTTCAAGGTTCGAATCAGTTGTCCGGACCTTGTCCATAATGTTATCCGGATCGAGACCAACGGCTTTGGCATAGTTCTGGAAGTTGGTTACGGTAGGGCGATTCGAACCGTTTTCCCAACCATAAAAGGTAATGGGTTGCCTGATCCCTGTTTTCTGGCATATTTCCCTGTTTGTGAAGCCGCAAGTTTTTCGGGCGCCCTTGAGCGTTTCCCGAACATCTTCGGGAATTTCGACACGTCTGTCAGTAAGTTCCGGTTTATCGGAATACTCCTCGAGTATCTCATTCTTAAGCATGTCCTCAATGGCTTTACCCCGGACATAAAGGTTGGAATCAAGTCTGTCCTTCCTGGCGAAAAGTTCCTTCAGAATATCGAGTTTCCGGATGCCCTTCCCTTCTATTTTGATGGTGCGGGGGGCAACGAGCAGGTCTCCTTCGACGATCTCGCTTCCCTTTTTCAGTACTACCCGGCCTTTGTCAACGGCAAAAACACTGTGGGAAGAGGTAACTCTGACGTTTCTTCCGTAGGCAGTTCTTATTTCGTAAAGAGGTTCCTCAATAGTGTGCCTTATTACTTTTTTCAGAGGCCTGAACCCCGTATTACCGGTTTCCAGATCGAAGCACATTACCTCGTATCCATCGGGGCAAAGAGAGCCATCTATGGCCTTGTCTATGAATTCTCCAATTCGGACCTGGCGAACGGACCCGAAGGGATCCTTAACCAGTGTCGGCTCCTCCCCGTCCACGCTCATAATGAAGGTTTTATTATATCTGATGTTATTTACGTTAAAATCATCGCCAACACCCGCTCCGAGTGCCTGGATGATCGTGCGGATCTCGTTGTTGTCGAGGGCCTTGTCGATGCGGGCCTTCTCAACGTTCAGTATCTTTCCTCTTAACGGCAGTATGGCCTGGAAGTTTCGGTCACGTCCCTGTTTGGCGGAACCTCCTGCCGAGTCTCCCTCGACAATGAATATTTCGCACTCCTCGGGGTTTCGGCTGGAGCAGTCGGCCAGTTTGCCGGGAAGGTCCAGTCCGGCAAGGGCCGTCTTGCGGCGCACCAGTTCTCTGGCCTTCTTGGCGGCTTCCCTGGCTAGTCTTGCCCTGACTGCTTTTTCCACGACTGTCTTCAGAATGTCGGGCCTCTCGTCGATGTCTGCCATCAAGCCATCGTAGAAGAGGGAGTCGACGATCCCCTTGATCTCCCCGTTGCCGAGTTTTGTCTTGGTCTGTCCCTCGAACTGGGGTTCTGGCAGTTTGACGGATATGACAGCCGTAAGACCTTCCTTGAGGTCATCACCCGTGAGGTTTGGGTCCTTTTCCTTGAGGATCTTGTTTCTGCGGGCCGATTCGTTTATGGCCCGGGTCAGGGCCGTGCGGAAGCCCGATACATGGGTTCCGCCCTCTATTGTGTTAATGAGATTTGCAAAGGCGAAGACCCTCTCGATGTAGCTGTCGTTGTACTGGACCCCTATCTCTACGGTGACCCCGTCCTTTTCCCCTGATATTACGATGGGGGGTTTGAAAAGGATGTTCTTTCCGCGGTTCAGATATTCCACGAAGGAGGATATGCCCCCCTCGTAGTGAAAGATCTTCTCCTTTTCGGTGCTCTCTTCTTTCAGTTTTATGGCCAGACCCGGATTCAGGAAAGCCATCTCCCTGAACCTGCCCGAAAGGGTATCCCAGGAGAAAATTACTTCCTCGAATATTTCCGAGTCGGGGAGGAACTCTATGAGAGTTCCGTTCTTCTCCGTCGATTCTCCGCAGCAGAGGTCGCCAAGAGGAATGCCTTTGTTGTATGACTGTCTCCACTCTTTACCGTCTCGCCAGACCGTGAGTTTGAGCCACTCTGAAAGGGCGTTTACGACGGATACGCCAACACCGTGGAGTCCGCCGCTGACCTGATAGGATTTGTGGTCGAACTTTCCTCCCGCATGAAGCGTTGTAAGGACTACCTCTGCCGCCGGTCTTCCTGTCTGGGGATGAACATCTATGGGGATACCCCGACCGTTGTCCTCGATGGAGATTCGTCCATCGGAATGGATGGTTATGGAGATATGGCTGCACCACCCGGCCATGGCTTCGTCGATGGCATTGTCCACTACCTCGTAAACGAGGTGATGAAGCCCCCTGGGGCCCGTGTCGCCGATGTACATTCCCGGGCGGCGCCGGACGGCCTCCAGCCCCTCGAGTATCTGGATATCCTTGGCGGTATACTGGCTTGAAGCGGATGTCATAGGATCTTTCCTCCCTGGCGCAGGTCACGCGCTCTTTCTTTGCCTTTTTTCATGAAATTCCGGGATCTTCTGGCGAGGGTAGCAGGGGTGAACCCTGTGGCCATAACAGAGCCGTCCCTCATTAATACGGCTGTCTCTCCACCGAATCTGACAAGGGCCACGACCTTTCCTGTATGCACGGCCATGCTTTCCTCAAGAAGAAGAAACAAATGGGAGTCCCTCCCGGAAGGTCATTATTACAACTTTCCCATTATATACCAAAAGGGGGTGTATGAATGTTCCAACCGGCTCAAGGCAAAAGGGAAACAGTTTCGGCAGAGGAGAGGCAGTTTACGCCGATCGCTTCCAGTTCCCTTTTGGCTGCCTCGTTCAGGAGAGATATGCCGTCGGTGACGGCTATGACCCGGAAATCCCTGTCGCATGCCTCGTATATGGTGGCCCTTGGGCAGTTCGGATAGTTTGAGCCCGTAACGGCGAGGGTGTCAACCCCCAGTGCCTCAAGGTGTTCCATCAGGGGAGTGCCGAAGAAGGCTCCGAATCGTGGTTTGTAGATGATGTATTCGCTGGGGCCTATCTTCTGGATTCCGCCGGAAAGCAAAAGTCTGTGGTCGAGAAGTGTCGATGGGTCTGGCAGCAGTGGGGCCGCGATCTGGCTGGAGACGGAACCCGGCACTAATAGAGGTTCTCCTGACAGGATGCGCGACCTGCGGCAAAGATCCGCATTGCTTGCGTCGGGCAGGTACAACCTGACGATGTGGATCAATGGTTTTGCCGCTCTCCGGAAAGCTTTCGCCAGGTGAGCCGCGGCGGGGACCGTTCTTGCGTTCTCTTCTCTGCCCGATGAACCTCCTGGTTGAAACTCTCTCTGGATGTCTATGGTAAGCATTGCCATCCTTGACGGGTCAGGTCTTGTCCATTCGTCCATCTGTTTCCCTCCGCAATTAATTTTATCATGCGGAAAAGTCGGGGCATCCTGCCTGTCAGGAAAGAGCTGAAAAAAATAGACCAACCCTGACTTTAATGGTTTTACGATCCGCTATTCACGGTACTGATTTCATCCAGAACTTTCTGCGCGTGCCCGGCCGCCCTGACGTTGTCCCAGGTCCTTGCGATCTCTCCTTCGGGGGATATCAGGACGGTGCTTCGGACTACCCCCATGTTCTCTTTGCCGTACATTTTTTTCATTCTCCAGGCTCCGTACCCGGTCAGGACTTTCTTTTCCGGGTCGCTAAGAAGGATAACCGTGAGGTTGTGTTTTCCTATGAAACGGGCGTGGCTCTCGCACGTGTCGGGGCTTACCCCGATAACAACGGCCTTGTTTCGGCTGAATTCATCCTCCAGGGCCGAAAATTCCATGGCTTCAAGGGTGCATCCGCTTGTGTTGTCTTTCGGGTAAAAGTAGAGAACTACCCATTTGCCCCTGAATTCCTGGAGGCATTTTTCATCGCCGTTGCTGTCCCTGAGGCAGAAATCCGGTGCCATGCTTCCGATTTCTTTCAAAGTCTGATCCTCCTGTCCCGTTATCTGGCTGGCAGATGTTTTTCCGGGTCCTGGTGCTTGCCGTTGATCACCACCTCGAAGTGCAGATGGGGGCCGGTAGTCCGGCCCGTCCTTCCGACGGTAGCGATCTTCTGTCCTGCCGCTACAGTGTCCCCGGCTTTGCAGAGCATTGTGTCGCAGTGGGCGTATCGAGTCATCACTCCGTTATTGTGGTCGATGAGAATGGACCTTCCGAAACCGCTCCTCCAGGCGGCCCTGACGACGGTTCCGGCTGCTGCCGCGTATATGGGGGTTCCCCGCGGGGCGGATATGTCTATTCCAGCGTGGAATCGCCCTCTCCTTGGACCATATTTCGAATATATCTTGCCTTCTACTGGCCATGAAAGGGAGAAGGGGCGAACCTCCGCTGTCCTGACGGTGTTTTTGTCGGGAGAAGCTTCGGCCGTGCCCTTGACGGGTTCCGGTTCGGGGAGTGTCTCCTCGCTGTGATAGAGGTTGGCTGTCGTTTCGCCGTTGCGCCTGGCTCTGACTTCCGACATGGTCTCAATCAGAAGGTTCTCTTCCCGTGGCACGAGAATGGTTGTCAGTTCAAAAGGGATCTCCTCTCCAGGGAGTTCGTTGGCCCACCTGATGAAGTAGATCTCCATGCCGTATTTGTTCGATATGGATGCCAGGGTGTCTCCCTGCCTTACCTCATGTTCTATCCAGGGAAGATCTTCGGCGAAGAGGGTCTCTCGGGGCATGGACAGCAGCATCATGGGAAGCAGGAGGAAAAGAAAAAGCCGGATACTCTTCATCGGAGGACCACCCTTTCGGCATTGGGCCTGAATTATGGTTCTGTCACTTCCAATATTATTCCTGTCCCTTTTACCGTGAAAAGGGTATTTCCACCTATTGATCCTTATGGTTTCAGATGGATTCCGGAACAGTTCCTGCGCCACGGGCAGGATGGGCACATTGCAAGGTTTGGCGAAAAAGGGCCCGATCCCGCATTTTTTGCCGTGGAGATAATATTATCCTCCATGTCCGGCCATGAGACATCCCTGGTGTCGATCGTGGTCTCGCCCGGGTCTTCTATGGAAACCAGAGCAAGATCTATGGGGGCATCGCCGAAGTGTTTCCGTGCGGCAAGGGCGTAGAAGAGCAGTTGGCTGTCATAAAGTGTCTCCGCGCTGCCGCTGATCATCCCCGTTTTATAATCCCTGATGAAGACGCGGCCTTCACTCTTCCAGACTACGTCGATGGCACCGACCATCAGTGTCCCGTCCTTCAGACGAACACGGAAGGGCGCTTCTTTCATTGCGTCTTTGGCACAACGGATCCTTTCGGCCGCGGGAGAGGCCGAGAACTTCTCCAGTTGCGCGATCAGCGGGATGCTTCTGGACTGGTTGGCCCATACCGGCCTCAGTTCCGGCGGGAGGACGCTGCCAAGGGAGAGCGAGACGCGAGGGTCGAACCTTGGGAGGGTCTCTGGGCGCAGGTCCCATCGTTTGAGTATCCAGTGTGCCAGGCTCCCCAGATCGGATCCACCGTCCCCTCCGGAGTGACTCTCCCAGGAGATGTCCATCCCCTGCCTGTGTCTCATGCGAAATGCGTATGGGCAGAACCTGAAGAGAGCGTAAGCAGTGGCACTTATCCTTTCCAGCGGTTTTTCTGGGAGTTCTGGAGCTGGAACAGAACCTCCCTGCTCCGCCTCCGGAGTTTCTCTTATCCCTGTCTTCCCGGGTTGTACCTCGTCAGGCCTTACAAGGGGAAGTTTTTCGATCCCGCCCAGCCACGATGAGATTGTCCTGAGCCAGGAGTGATCCTTCGGTTTGGGGACCCCCTTGCTTACGGGGCAGATTCCGCAGAGTATCAGCGAATCTCTGGCCCTCGTGCAGGCAACGTAGAGAAGACGCTCGTTTTCCTCCGTTTCCTCCCTCGTTTCGAAGAGATCGTGGATGGCTCCGCCGAATATATCGTTTTTGCATTCGTAGTCCCACTCTTCCGGTATTCCCGTTGCCGCTACACCTAGTTTCGCCGACGGAATGATCCTTGTTCCCTGCCCCCGGGTCCTGATCCCTCTTTCTAGGCCTGTAACTGCGACTACCGGGAATTCCAGCCCTTTGGCGGAATGAACGGTCATCACCCTTACCATGTCATCGTCTTCGCCGAGGATGTCCGCTTCTTTCGAGTCGATGCCTCTGGAAGCCACATCCCCGAGGTAGGCCGCGCAGCCGGAGAGGCTTCTTCCCATGGCTCCCTCGTATTCCCTTGCAAGATCCACGGCCCTCCGAAGGTTTGCCGCGACACGGGCCCTTCTCCATGAAGGATAGGAGGCGAGCACACGGCTCTCGTTCAACAGCAAGGCCAGGGCGACCGAGGGGCCGGAGGCCAGGCCCGCTTTTCTGCAATTATCAAACCACTCGGCAGCATCGGGGGATTTTTCGGAAATCCAGTCGATCAGCGGCTTATTGGTGCCGATAGATCCGGAGACCAGTTCCGATGCATGTTCGGGAGAGAGGCCGCTCAGGGGCGAGGACAAAAATGAGGCAAGCGCAAGGCTGTCGGAGGGATCGGCCATGGCTTGCAGCAGGCTGACGGCGTCTTTTACCTCACCCCTCTCGAAGTAGTTCCTGTTTCTCTCAAAATAGGTAGGGATCCCGCGCTCTTCGATGAAGATCTTCTCTATGATCCCGTAGTAACCTCTTGACGGGACCAGAACGGCGATGTCGCGGTAAGCGGCGGGTCCGGGAGAGAATGTTCCAGCCCCGTCTTCACGCCATACCGTAGCCCCCGTCGAAACAGTTTCGACTATTTTGTCGGCCAGGACACGCAGGGCCGCCTCTCGAAGCTGGGGTGTCCTTGCCGGTTTTTCGGATCCAGGGTCTGAAGCAATGATGATTTCGAAGGGGCTTGCCGAGATCTCTTGCCGCTGTTTCCACCACTGTCGGGACTCCGGAGGCATCAGGGGGGAGAATTTTTTGCCTGTGGAACTGGCGATGCCGTCCTTCCATGTTTCGCCGAAAAGACCGTTGATACTGTCCATAACGTCTTGCCTGCAGCGGAAAGTAACATCGAGGTCTATCAGCCTGCACCCGGACCCGCCCGGGGAATTGATCCGTTTCCAGAAAATTTCGGGCTGAGCGTGGCGAAAGCGGTAGATCGACTGCTGGAGGTCCCCTACCAGGAAAAGAGAGCCCCCCTCCGATGGCGACAGGGAGGTGATCAGTTCATCCTGCAGCGAGTTTGTGTCCTGGAACTCGTCAACGATGACATGGCGGAATTTCCCGGCAAAGGATGGTTCGCCAACGATGGCTTTGCGGGCCCCCCGGATCATGTCTTCGAAGGATATTGTCCCCCGGGAAAGTTTTGTCGACTCGAAGTATTTCCAGAAAAGTGATATCAGGCGGAGGAGTTTTTCCCGAAGGAGTGTCTCCTCCGGGGAGGAGCCCCAGGTTATCCATTTTGCGGCGCTTACCCATGACAAGCGGGAATCCCTGTATTCTGCAAGAGGCTCCCCTGTTATTTTCAGAACAGATCCTTTGACCTGTTTCATGCACTTGCCGGTGCTTCCCTTGAGATTCCCGATAAGGCCTTTCTCTTTATCCATAAGAGCAAGAGCAAAGGCGGGAAGTTTTTCTTTGCCCGGAGGGGAAGTGTTCCATCTTTTGAAGAAGTCCAGGGCCCTGCCGGCAAAAATCGCCTTGTCACCCTTGAAAATTTCAGGTGCCCCGGCGTCGGGCAGGATCCCTTCTATCCAGACCTTCCAGGCCTCTGTCCACAAAGGGACCAGGGAATCCAGAAGTTCACGGGAAAGCGCTTTGTCGCGTTCGACGATATTATCCGCCCAGACCCAGAGATCTTCCGGAGAGATATTTCGGCTCTCGAAAAGAGGAATGGCCGAAGACGCGGCCCTGGACAGGTTGATTGCTCCGAAGGTGTTGATTATATCTGCCGTTGTGTTCTCCTCCAGAAGGTTTGATCCTCTTTCTCGCCATATCGGGTCGAGAGATTCTGTTAGAGGGTCAAGATCTTCCCTGTCGATGGCTCTCTCGAGGAACTGCCAGAAGGAGTTCTCCTCCGGAGGTGATATCACCCTTATGTTTGGATCCATGTCGACGGACAGGCCGCACTCTCTCAGCACTCGCATGGAAAAAGAATGAATGGTGGAGACGTAGGCCTCGTCGAGACGGGAAAGGGCTTCCTCCATGGCTCCGCAGAATTCCGGCATGTCAGAGGACAGCAGTGCCATAAGGCGGCGTATTCTTTCCCGCATTTCCATGGCCGCTTTTTCAGTAAAAGTTATGGTCAGTATCCTGTCGACCGGAATCCGGTCAACGGCGACCAGTCTCACGAATCTCCACGCCAGGGTGAGAGTCTTGCCTGTACCGGCCCCCGCGCTGACCACGATCATGGGGCTGTCGGACATAACAGCTTCAACCTGCCCTGGTTCCAGGGCGGCTTTATTCTCCAGGTATTCCCTGAATACTTCAGTCATCGTTGCCGTCATCTTCGCCGCTCCCCCTGCCCGTCGATTCGCTTTTCCTGCAAAGCCCGTGAAAATCGCAGAACATGCAGGCCTGGGTGTTCTCGTAGTTGGGGATGAACCTGCTTTCGGAAATGGAGAGAGCCATATCTTCCATGACTTTTTTGGCAGACCCTATCATATCCTCGAGTTTCGTCTGATTTTTTTTGATCCATTTGCCCAGTATCCCGGCCGCGTTTCCTTCAAGGATGGCTGTAACTCCGTTATCTCTCTGGGACAGAAAGATGTATCCCGAAATTTCGATGGATCCGGTCTCCCTGAGAGCGGCCGCATAGGCGGCGAGCTGTAGAGAGCGGGACAGCCCGTTGCCGCGGCCTGTTTTGTAGTCGAAGAGGAGAGCGGTACCGTCCTGCAGGATGTCGAGCCGGTCGTACCTTCCGGAGAAAGGAATGCCATCCACGGTGATGCTGAACTTTTCTTCCCGTTTCTGGCCTGTCCTTGCAAGGGCGAGTCCGGAATTTTCCATGTCCTGCTGCAGATGAGCCATTTTCAGGGTTTCCTTGCGGAGCCTGCCGAGGTGGCGGGGGAGCTTTTCAAGGTCCGGATATTGTTCATGGACTGTCTCTTCCCAGTACCTTTCCGCAAGGCAGAAAAGATCTGCCCCGGAAGAGAGCCTTTCCGTCCAGACCTTCTCCCAGAGGGCGTGGATCATGGTTCCGGCGGCCAGTGGATCAAACCCGCAGGCCCAGGTTTTTCCCAGGCCGAGGACCCGCCCTGCGTAGAATTTGAAGGGGCATTCCAGCCAGGTGTCGATGCTGCTCATGGAAGCCCTCTGAGCCACCCCCACGGGCCACGGAGTGGGCGGAGGAAGGGCCGAAAGACGTCCGGGCATTCGCGGGTGGTCGTTCTCCCGTATCTCGATATTGGAGATCACTGTTTCGCCTCCTGACGGAAGGACGTCTTTCATGGATCTGGCGAAAGGGGGATCACCTCCTGTGGGTGTGATCCATGGGTCGTCGCCGGATATTGCTGCCTCGAGCATCATCGAAGGGAGAAGGGGCCTGCCTGATCCATCCTGCCTGGGCCGGGAAAGGATGCAGAGATCATCAGCCGAAGCGATGATCCTTCTGAGGAGTGCCTCCCGCTGCTTGCGTTTCTCCCGGAGCAGGGGCAGATGGACCGGTGAAAGGCCTATGCCGGGATCCCGGTGGAGGGCCTCCTTGCGTTGGTCGTCGAGCAACGGGGATTCCCGAAGTCTTCCCGGCCACTCGTTCGCGGTAAGACCCGTCACAATGAAGACCGGATGCCGGGCCAGCACGGGAGGGCTTCCCGCATAGAGGCTCAGGCTTTCCTGGCTTTTTGGTGCCTGCCACACAGTGGATCTATCGGCCCAGGTCGAGAGAAATGTCGAGGCCTCGGCCCCGCGAAGGGTCACCGAACCAGCCGGGCCAATATCCTTCTCCATGTCGGAAACGCTTTCCAGTTTCCCCACAAGTTCCCTTGATGCTGCGTTGAGCCTTCTGGCGCTTTCGTCAAGGCCGGGGTCGGACATTACGAAACGGGAAAGAGCAGCTCCCCAGATGGATACTTCTCCGTTGCCGGCGACGGAACGCAGTGAGCGAAGAAGTTCCGAAGGAGACCCCCCTGACTGGACGAGTGCGCAGAAATCGGCGATTCTTTCGAAATTGTCGGATAGTGCTTTATCACCGTGCACTGCGAGGAAGGCTTTCCATTCAATTTCGCCCCGGGGTCCCTGGCTGAGGGCTTTCAACAGAGGGAATCCATCGGGGGATATCCATGGCTGAGAGAGGATATGAGAGGTCTCTTCCGTAGGGAATCCCAGCCGTTTAGCCTCGAGGGCGGCCGCGGCCGTTTGCCACAGGGGCGTCTGCGAAACTTTAGGTCCACCGCTTGCCACATAGGGGACGCGGTAGCGGTTAAGTATCTCCTCGGTGATTTCCAGCCTCTCAGGATCGACAGAGAGGCCAATGCCGGTCCAGCCCGGGAAAGGAATGTCCACCCTTCTGGCGAACTCGCCTTTGCCTGACACCCAAAGCGAAAGATTGCGAACGACGGTCTCCAGTTCAAGGCGGAAATCCCCGGCCGAAAGCAGCAGTGCCTTTATGGGGCTGAGTGCTGGCCGGGCTCCGGGAGCCGACATTTTTCCGAACTGCTCGCGTGCTGTATGGATATCCAGACCTGTTTCGGGCATGAAGATTGTAACCGATGCACCTTGATTGGAAATTTCTCTTATGAGTCCTGACTGGGAGCGGGTAAAACTCATAAATCCCGCAAAGATGAAATGATGCTGCCGGATCCATTTCGATGCTTTTTCGAAATGGCTGGACAGGGCGATTCGTGTAATTGTCGCTGTCTGGGCACTGTCGGCCAGGGAGTGGGATTCCATGTATGAAAGATAATCATGGTAAAGACGGCAGAGAAGGCCGTGGGGTGTAGACAATCGGGGGCACTTGCCGGTCGGATCGCATGAGGGGCATCCAAGTGATGCTCCCAGAGTGTCCGGAAGCACTTCCTCTCTCAGGAGTTCGCGAAGGTTCTCTCCCAAAGTCCAGATAAAGCCCCGCTTCAGAGCTCCGGGAGGAAGGTCGGCGCAATCGTTTTCGGCTCTTAAATTTTCGAGGACATGACGAACTATAAGCCAGTGATCGGGAGGGTCTATCTGTCGGCGTCTCTCTTCCGGAGGGAGGTCCAGTTCACGCATGACCTCCCTGTAAAGGTCGTCCCACCTGAGGATGGCCGGCTCCCCGGCACCGAAAGAGACACTTTCCAGAATGATATCCCTGAGGATCTCCCTGTCCCCGGACGAAGGAACAAGGAAAAAAGGGACAAGTCCGCTTTTACTTCCCGAGGAAGAAAGATCCTCTTCGATATCTCTGGCGCGGTGATACCCGATTATCCTGATCGGCATTTGCTCCCCTCCCGCCTAATATTAGCAGGAGGAACAAGAAACCGGGAAAAGAGACAGAGGGGCAAGCCACGTGAGACGTGAGACGTGAGACGTGAGACAAAAAACCAAAGGCGTAAACGGTAAACGGTAAACGGTAAACGGAAAACAAAGGCGGCAGGAAACAGGAGACTGGAAACTGGAAGGGCCGGGACCGGAGTTAAGGCTTTGCCGAAGGCTCAGGAGCCGGTGAGTTTCGAAGCCGTCGCGGAGTGGCAGGAAAAGCACACCTGCCGGGGGCCTTTCCCCCGGCACTGTGCGGTCGCCCCGAAGCAGGCGGAGAAACGAACGCTTTCAGGCGAGTTGCCTCTCGGGAAAGGCTTCACTCCGGGCCCCGGTCGGTATACGGATCCCCCTTTCGATTCACAATTGACGATTTACGAATCACGAAAACAAACCAGATTCCTCGTCATTTCATTCCTCAGAATGACAAACAATAATCAGGCGACTGGAGACAGGACACGGGAGGCAGGAGAACCTGAAAAAACCAATTCAGATTCTTCGCTTTGCTCAGAATGACAAAGCCTTCGTCCTTGGGTTTTCGAGTCACGAGTCACGAGTCACGAGTCACAAGTCACGCCCTTGCCACTCCAGCATCCTGATGCCTGCATCCACGCTTTTGCCTTATCTGTATCCCTCGAAAGGTCCTCGCCATTTAGGGCTCAAAAGAGCCTGACCCGATGGATCCTGCACCTGTCGGGTTGCGGGTCTTTCGGTCCTGGCCTGAGGTGCGGTACCCTGTCTCTGCGCTTTTCCCGTGAAAGATTCTCTGCTCTTGAACATCCTGTTTCTCCCCTTTCGAGTTTCCTGATCCGGCTAAAACCATAAAAAAAGCCGGGACCCCTTTAGTAAGGGGCCCCGGCTCCGGTTTGCGGTTACGCGCCTAAAGCGCGACGGCCGCCCCTGGAGGGGACCCCCACGTAAGAATGAGAATAATAATAACGATGCCGAGTACAGCGGCGGTTCCGATCATCGCTTTCTTCACGTGGTATCCCTCCTTTTGCCGGTTAGGCCGAATCTGGATATTTCGGGCATTCTATAACGCCCCGGGGGCTGTGTCAATAGTGGTGGCGAATCGTGAATCGAAAAATCAAGGAGACTGGAGGCGGGAGACTGGAGGCAGGAAAGCAGGAAACAGGAAACAGGAAACAGGAAACAGGAAACAGGAAACAGGAAACAGGAAACAGGAAACAGGAAACAGGAAACAGGAAGACCGAAAGGCGTAAACGGTGAACGGTAAACGGTGAACGGAAAGGGCCGTGGAGGGCAAGTGCGTGAGACGTAAGACGTGAGACGAATGGAAAAACAAGGGCAAGGGCCTGTCATTCTGAGGAATGAAATGACGAAGCGGAACCCGCCAGCAGGCGGACGTTCCGCGCCCTTTGCCCTCAGGCGGGAATCTGGGCCAGGAACAGATCCTTCGATCGCTACGCTCCTCAGGATGACAAACAAAAGTCAGGCGACTGGAGACAGGACACGGGAGGCAGGAGAACCTGAAAAAACCAATTCAGATTCTTCGCTTCGCTCAGAATGACAAAGCCTTCGTCCTTGGGTTTTCGAGTCACGAGTCACAAGTCACAAGTCACGCCCTTGCCTCTCCAGCATCCTGATGCCCGTCTCCTGACGCCTCGCTTTCACTATTCACCGTTAACGCCTTGAAGATTTTCGTATCCATCTCCTTCTCGAAACTTTCCCTGTCCCTGTAAAGGATGGTTTCCAGCCCCATCGTGGAGGCCCTTTCAACGTTGCCCTCGTTGTCGTCGATGAACAGGATCTCTTCAGGTTTCAGACCCACTGCTGAAGCAAGGTCGGTGAAGGAAGAAGGGTCCTTTTTGGTTTTTCCCGTATCCCAGCTGTTGAGGACAGGGTCGAAGAGGTCAAGAAAGGGAGCTCTCCCGTCCAGTTCTTTCAGCCATTCAGTCTGGTCCGTAAGCATCGCGGTTATTATTCCGTCTTCCCGCAGGGATCTTGCAAGTTGCAGCATCCATGGTCTTACGATGAACCTCGACAGAACCATTTCCCGAAGATCCCGGTCCCGGGCGCTTATGCCTGTCTCTTTTCGGAAAAGATCCCAGAGTTCATCCTCGGTGCAGCCTCCCTCGACAAAACCTGCTTCGAAAACAAGCCTGAAAGCCATATCAACAGTCTCCTCCGGGTCAAGCCCGAAACGCAGGGCGATAGCCTTCATGCCATTGTAGAAACCCTCTTCGGCTATGACTCCCCCGAAATCGAAAGCGACGCATTTGACTTTCATGTTATTCCTCCACCCCTAAGGTTGTATAGTAATGTACTGGATTCAGACCCGAGAAGTATAACATCGCGATCATGGAAGGGGCATCCTGCATGGTTTCCGGATCTTCCAGAACGAAATTTTTCACGGACAGTGCCCGCCGTTACAGGTGGGTTGTATGGAGCGTCATGGCTCTGGCCTACATGGTGGTCTTTTTCCACCGATTGGCCCCAGGGGTTGTCAGGGATGATCTCACATTGGCTTTCGGCATATCAGGCGCTGCCTTCGGAAATTTTGCCTCAATGTATTTTTATTCCTATCTGCTGATGCAGATACCGGTGGGAATGCTTTCGGATTCCCTCGGTGCCAGGATCACCGCGACGGCGGGAATATTCCTTTCAGGCATAGGATCGATATTGTTCGGACTCGCACCATCCATCGGCTGGGCCTATGCGGGAAGGTTCATTGTCGGAATAGGCGTTTCTACGGTATTCGTCTGCATTCTCAAGGTGTTGTCCGAGTGGTACAGCGGCAAGGAATTTGCGACCATGTCGGGAGCTACGGCTTTCGTGGGGAATTTCGGGGGGCTTGTGGCGCAGACACCTCTCGCTCTTCTGGTAGGGATATTCACCTGGCGTTTTACCTTTGCCGCCATAGGGGCACTTTCTTTCCTGCTTGCGGTTCTGTGTTTTGTCCTTATCAGGAATCGCCCGGAGGATGCCGGTTTTGATCCTGTAAACCTCTCTGGTCCCGGGGACTCCCCGCCGATGACGGAGCTTTTTCCCGCTGTCAGGGTGGCGATATGTTCACGGGCAATGTGGCCAACAATGACCCTGGCATCTCTTTTCGCGGGGGCTCAACTGGCTTTTACCGGAGCGTGGGGTGTGCCCTGGCTCACCGATGTCTATGAAATGACGCGGCAGGAAGCCTCAGGGCTGGTTTCGATAGTGGTCGTAGGTGCCATGATAGGTGGCGTTCTGGTCGGCAAACTTTCGGATCTTGTGGGTGCAAGGAGATGGCCACTGATCTTTGTGAGTTTCTTCAATGTTGCCGCCTGGGGGGTGATAGTCTTCTGGGGTTCGGGTAAGCCTCCCCTGGAGGTCCTCAAGCCGGCGCTTTTTATAATGGGTGTAGCCTCGATGGCTCTCGTTGTATGCCTGGCCGTTGTGAAGGAGACCAATGATCCCAGATATACAGGGGTGGCTCTTTCGGTCCTGAATATGGGGGTTTTCGTAGGTATCGCTGCCTACCCGCCCGCCATGGGAGCCGTCATAGACTTCTTCTCGTCCTGTTCCCCGATAGTGCAGTACAGGTGGGCTTTGTTTCTCTGCTTCGCCGGGGCCGCGGCAGGGTTTATTCTTTCTTTTGCGGTTCCCGAGACGGGATGCCAGAACGTGGCGGCCGATCGTTCCCGACCGCCACGGGGATGAACCGCCGGTTCTATTCCTTGTCGGCGGGATCTGCCTGGTATTTGTAAAGGATTCCTTCGATCCTCCGGGGAAGCACTCTGCTTCGGAGGGTAACTCTGTCGTCTTCCTGAACAACTTCCCTCAGTGTCAGAGGGAAGACGAAATCTTCGAGATCTATTATGGGCTGGATCTTCCCTATGGCTCTCTCTGTAATGAAATCGGGCAGATCCACCCTGTTGACCCTCATGGTGTAATCCTCGAGCCAGACCTGCTTCCCGCCGACTATGCCGAAACGTCCTTCAAGTTCGATCAGGATGTCCAGACGAAAGATGAAATTGGCAAGATAGTAACCCTTGACGTATACTCCGTTTTCCCGGAAGTCCAGTGTAACATCGTGCCAGTGCTCGTCTCCGTCACCGAAGGCCTCGTCTGAAATTGCCTCGTTGACATCTTTTTCCAGTATGACGGCCTGGGCGTAGACGGCAAGCATGTTCTCAATATCGGGGCCCGATTCTTTCCATTCGCATGTTGGAGTGAACTGGACATCGACCGCTTCTATCTCCAGGCGGTCTATCCGGACCCCTCCGAGGTCGCATCCATACAGATCCAGATACATGTGCCGGACCCGTCCCGAGTCATCGGGTTCCTCGTCGAGGATCATTTCCATGCTTTCAGGCTTGAGGCCTTCGGCAAAGGCCCGGAAAAGAATAGTTCCGGAAGAATCCCCTTCGATGCAGCCGTTGAAGTGATTGGCGCTTTCAGCCAGGCAGGTTCCCGCAAACAGTACAATAACGGCAAGAGCCGCTGCTGTTACGTTTCTCAGGCGCATTGTTCCACCTCCGTAAGAATAGCAGACATGGATTCCGTCAGAAGATGATACCATACACGAATTTTTGTACACAACCGGGGTTTGTCGTGATATGCTTGCTTTTCGGGGAACAGGCAATGAAAGGCTGGTGTGTTTTATGGAAGACAGAAAGAAGGTAATGTTTGCGGATGGGGCAATGTTCACTATTGCTATTTTCTGGGGGTCCGGTTTCGGTGTCACCAACTGGCTCCTGGGTTACATCTCTCCCCTGTGGCTTCTGACGGCGCGTTTTGTGCTGAGTTCACTTATGTTGCTGGCTGTTTTCAGGGGTCGTCTCAAATATCTTGGAAGGAGAGATATCTTTCTCGGTGTGATGCTTGGGCTACTTCTCTCGGTAACCTTTGTGTTTCATATTATGGGTCTGGTTTTTACGTCCCCTGGCAAACAGTCTTTCATTGCCGCGTCCAATGTCGTGATGGTTCCTTTTCTCTTCGCTCTTTTCTACAGGAAGTTGCCTTCCATTATTGCCACAGTGGGAGCCTTTCTGACCACAGCGGGGCTTCTTGTAATGGCTTTTACTCCGGGTATGAGATTCAACCTTGGTGATTTTTTCTCTTTGGTGCTGGCTTTCGGGATAGCACTTCACGTCCTTTCCGTAGGAAACCTGAGCCGTAGAATGGATCCGATAGCGCTGACTGTGGTTCAACTGGTCTCGGCGACGCTGGTCCTGCTCTTTTCCGCCCTGATCTTTGAACCCTTCCCCGACTTTACAGCAGTGGACCCCAGGGCCCTCTGGGGGGTTCTATACGTGGCCGTTTTTGTTACAGTGATCCCCTTTCTTGTCCAGACCATGGCCCAGAGATACAGTCCCGAGATCCACGCTGCGATCCTGCTCTCTCTCGAAGGCCCCTTTGGGTACCTTATTGCGGTATTCATAGGGCAGGAAATCCTTAACAGCCAGGTGCTCCTGGGAGGTGGCATCATCGTTGCGGGAGTGATCCTGGCAGAGTGCGACACTTTTATCAGGAAAAGCTTTCACCTGCCGGGAATGACCGATAGTGGAGCCCCCGATCAAGGGGAGGAAAACTGAAAATGCAAAGGGTACGCAGGCTACTTCCGAGAATGGCAGGCAGCAGTTTTGCTATCATGAGCTTCAGTTACGTCTATTTTCTGCTTCCTCTCTACCTGGACAACGCAGGGCTAACTTCACCTTCCACCATAGGATGGATCCTGGGAACCTACTATGCCGCATCGACCTTGCCCAGGCCTTTGATGGCTCTTCTCATAGAGAGATTTCCTTTCAGGATTACCCTTACAGGGGCCGCATTGTGCTGTCTCGCGGGAAGCGCGGGTCTTGCCTTTTCCGGGACATCGATGCTGTTCCTTGTCCTTTCAAGGATCATGATGGGTTTTGGTTTTGGCCTTTTTCTGGTTTCCCTGACATCCTACCAGACCATGTCCATACCTGACGATGTGAGGGGAGCTGCCTTCTCTCTTATAACGATAGGCGCCATGGCTCCCTTCCTTCTTGTGATCCCCCTGGTTGAATGGCTCCTCCAAAATGGTTTTTTCGGGTTTTATATCTGGGTGGGGCCCATTGTTGCCGCAACTTGCGCCGCCGTCGGGATGACCTTCGGAAATATCGACAGAAACAGAACGGGAT
>Ga0334887_1001502_pt1 | contig 29924 bp, 29 predicted proteins | sample GraSluR1_MG_10_FD_207217 | JGI IMG/M metagenome (GOLD analysis project Ga0334887, IMG submission 207217) | Sludge microbial communities from methane-producing bioreactor in Wageningen University, Netherlands - Granular Sludge_18_07-R1 | ecosystem: Engineered > Bioreactor > Anaerobic >...
TACCGGCTATTGACCCAAAAGAGTTTCTCGTACAGTTTGGCAGCGGAGAATAGTTGCTATTAGAAAAAACGGCGTTATCTGATGGAAAATCTTCGATATATATAACTTCAGTTTGCTTATGGCTTTGCCTGTTAGTTCTTCTATCTTCACCTGAGCCTTCATGCCGTAGCAAAGGCTTCACGGACGGTCAAGCCCGATAGCAACTCCATCATTACATAGGGCAGCTATAAGCTGTAAATAAGATCATTCAAGCAAAAAAGCCCGAAAATCGGTTCTGAACATGCTTTAGTGTAAACGGAATAATCATCCGAAATTTTGTTAATACTTTTGTTGTAGCATAAACAGGGCAACGCTGAGGAGCGACCCACGCTTGCTACGGCTTATACGGTGAAACGGCGGGCTTATTGTTCGCTGTTTTTCATTTACCGGTAAGCCCAAAGCGTATAAACCTCGGGGGTTTGGGGGCAGAGCCCCCATGGGACTTTTAAGCCGCAAATCTATCTGCAAAGAAAATCATAATCTGGCTGTACGCCATTGGCCAATCCCGAGCCGGCATCGTCCATTTTTTCGCGATTTCTTTAACCGATAGGAAAACAACCTTTCTTATCGAGTCGTCAGTGGGGAAAATCGCCTTTGCTTTCGTGAATTTCCGCACCATTCTGTGGTAAGCTTCGACCGCATTGGTTGTGTTATGCTGATATCGGTATAATACCACGAATGCAGTTGAAGGTTTCCACCGGATGCTGAGGAAATTCACTAAAACCAAGACAAATTATCCCACTGACGATTCCTTAAAAAAGTCCATTTACCTGTCGGTACAGGAAATTAGCCGGAAATGGTATAATCCAGTTAAAAACTGGGGCATAATATTTGGACAGTTCACGGTCTTTTACGGGGATCGTTTTACTGAGGCAGACATAGCCTAATTAACAAGGGCTCTGCCCCTGGCCCCGGAGTTTAACGCTTTTAGTCTGCCTTACCGGATGTTAATAGAAAAGGGACAGCATCGATGGCTGCCCTCATCTGTATAAGCAGACCCTTATGTGGCGCTCGGGTCGGTCTCCACCGGAGCCCTATCCTCCACATAAAGAAGAGTATTTTTAGTATTACCAAATAAATGGCGGATTATTCCATTTACACAAAAGGATTTACACTCCCGTTTGGCAGCGGAGAGTTTTCTTAAACCTCTTGAAGTACCTGTGAGAAATTAACCCCGGCTTTTTCCGCGCGCTCATTCAAGCAACTTAGTAATGTTAGATTTTGATAAGTCAGTTGCCTGACCCCATTCCCTCTGGTTCGGTTATCATTGAGGATTTTAGCCTTAGTTAGCCAACTCTTTTTTAAGCTTCTCTACTGCTTCCAGATCAAGGCCAGTTATATCCGCAATGTCTTCTATAGATAATCCTTTTTTCAATGCGTTTCGTGCTGCTTCCAGCTTGCCTTCCAGCTTGCCTTCCAGCCTGCCTTCCCGTCTGCCTTTTTCCTCTACAGCAGGATCATACAGGGTTTTAGTCATGCTCAGCACCTCCTTGTTCAGCTTTTCATCTTTTACATACCGGCTGTTTAAGTACCTGAATAGTTCTGCATTTGCCAGGAGTATTTTATGCAGGTCTTCTCCGTCTATTTCCTGTACTTTAAACAGTCTGGCTGCTTCCTTGGATATACTTTCTACTATTTGTTGAGCTTCTTTAATTAATTTCCTTAGTTCTTCTTCTGTATGGGTCTTTCTGTTTTTGATTTTTTCCATCTGATAGCGCAGTTTGAATACCTGCAGTGGTAATAGTGGGTAGAGTTTCTGTTCCAGGATATCTTCTTGGCTGTATTCCCAGTATTTCATTACCGGTACTATGTATTTTACTTCCTGTCCATCAGGAAAGACCAGTTTCAGCTTTATTTCATCTTTTATACCGGGGTTTTCTTCTATGAAGATGACCAGTTGTTTAGGTATGTAGAATACGGTTTCGTCTTCTTCGCCTTCGTATTTGGCTATTTCTTTGGCTTTGTTAATTCCGTATTCCAGCATTCGGATTACCATGCTGTCATCATTCAGGGTCTGTAATTCTATGTGATAGTGATGAGCTTTTTCTTCTTCGCTTAATCTTAGAAAAAGGTCTCCTCTTAATACATTATACTCATCATCTACAAATTCATTGCTGGCAAAACTTACTTCGGTTGTTTCTATGTCAAAGTTTTCCTGAAACAGGCTATTCATCATCGTTATCAGCACTTTATTGGACACGTTAAAGAGGGATTTCAGTATTTCATCCAGTTTTACCCGCTCTGAGCTTTCGTCTTTTGAAGTCAAGTTCTCACCTGCTTTCTATTCCTATTTTAGCAATCACTGACTGATATCGCCAGTTCTTTTGTAAGGGTTCCCTGGCTGTTTGCTGTTTGTGTTCTTTTGGTTCCATTATCCCATATGCTAGACTTGCTTCTGCCATCTGCCAGGACCTCGTTTATGAATTTTTTAATTATGCCTACGAACATCATAACCAATCATGAATAATGCCGCCTGAATTGCTGTCAAGCGCTCATTTAGAAGTGCCCCTTGGGGCAGAAGAGCAAATCGCGACTTAGTATTGTCGGCGAGTGCTTTTAACAGCCAGCTAGCCTTTATGTTATCGTTTATATGTCGATAATGGTTACCAGCAAATTCAGGAAGCTTATAATTCCCCTTGCTTGGGCTCCTTCGGTTTCCAGTCAGTTGCTTGCCACCTGAAACCTTGCCGCCTCCAAAAGAAAATTCAATTTCTTTTGGTATCTTTTCCAAACCAAGCTCTTCGGAATATAAACGACCCAACAGACCCATCGCAACACCCACCCGCCCATCATACATTACAAAATAAAGGAAGTTCGACATGCAATTGTCAAATCCTGCCACAGAAAAGAAAACCCTGGGAACCTAAAATATTCACCTATAAGTATCTATCTCAACCATCCTGCCATCAGTGCTTATAGTAATTGCTCCCTGAGTATCAGTACGTAAAACCTCTATTCCTCTATCTCCCAGGGCGTTTAAAACATCCTGGTGGGGATGTCCGAAAAGATTGTTTCTGCCTGCAGAGACTACTGCCCAGTGCGGCATAGTTTTTTCGTAGAATTCCGGCAGGAGTGAACCCCGGCTGCCGTGATGGGGAACTTTTACAACCGTGGACTTCACCTTTTTTGTATTGGCCAAAAGTCCCTGCAGTCCTTCGTTTTCCAGGTCACCGGTAAGCAGCAACGAGAAATCCCCGTATTGAATCCTTAAAACCAGGGACTGATCATTGTAATCATTTCCCTGGTAGTCCTCTCCTTCCGGATAAAGCACTCTTATTTCCAGATCTTCCTCAATATTGAGCTCCTGTCCGCTTTCCAGAGCTACTATGGGTATGCTGTTTTCCTCTGCTGTTTCCTTTAATAGATCATATCGCTCAGCCTGGAAAAGGCTTGCGGGTATTGCTATGAACCTGGCCGGGATTTCTTCTGCTACTGTCTCCAGTCCCTGCAGGTGATCCGTATCCGGATGGGTGTTGACAAGCATAAAGATCTCGCGTATTCCCCGGTGTCTGAGATAAGGCAATACTTTCCGGGATCCTACATCGGAAAATTCGCTTCCTCCCCCATCTATCAAGATAAACTTTCCCCGGGCGGTCTTTATTAGAATACCATCCCCTTGCCCCACATCAATAAAGATGCCTTCCATCTGTCCCCGGTTAAAAACACCGGCAGGCAGACTGATTACGACTAGAAAAACAGCCATCATCAGAAAAGCCAGGATAATAGCAGGCTTCGGCATTAAACCTTTCATATATCCTATCCATAGCAATAATCCGGCATAGTAAATACTTATAAGCAAGAATGAAGGTGTAGCTGCCCACAGGTAGGCAAACGGCAAATCATTAAAAATTGCGGTCATAAACAACAGTACTTCTGCCAGCATACCTGCAAAGAGTAAAAATGGCGAAGCAAGCACAGCAAAGAAAGCAGAACTAAACAAACTGATAAATCCCAGGATTACTATACAAGCAGCCAGATAAGTAATTAAAACATTGCTGACAAGAGCCACAGGCGTAAAAAGATTAAAATGATAGGCTATCAGAGGAATGACAGCAATTTGGGCACAAACAGGGATAAGTATCAGATCCCACAGTTTGCTTTCATAATTCAGCCGGCTTTTTATAAGAGGAAAAAGGTAAACCAATCCCCAGGCAGCCACAAATGAGAGTTGAAAGGATATCTTGAAAACTGCATGAGGATCTATAATAAGTATTATTATTCCGGCCAGTCCCAGGCTGTTAAGCAGCTGCTTTTCCCGCCCCGTGTAATAGGCTAAAAGACCCAGTGATGCCATTATAGAAGCCCGTTGTACTGATACCGGCCAGCCGGTTATGCTTCCATACAGGAAAATCAGGACAATGCTAAAGAAGAAAAAGCTCCTGCGGGATATATTAAAGAAGTAAGTCAGGCCTGCACAAAATAGCAGCAGGAAACCCACATGAAGCCCGGATACGGCAAAAATATGTACTATGCCGGTTTTTTGAAAATCCTGGTATTGCTTTTCGTCAATTCCACATTTATTTCCGAAAAGCATGCCGATAAGTATTCCTGCTTCATCTTCAGGAAGCAAATCATATATAAGTTTTTCTCCCCGTTCGCGGTGGGAACTGAGCCACTTCTGCCAGCCGGAACCTTGGGAAATTAATTCGATATTCTTTTTTTCATTTATTGAAAAAACATAGTAGACTTGCTGATGGGAAAGATATTGGGCATAATTAAATTCACCAGGATTGCCCGGCTTTTCAGGGACTTTCATGTCTCCTCGTATAAAAACCCGGTCTCCCTTGTTCAGCTGGCTGTCAAACTGACAAAATACCTGCAAATTTTTCTCGTAGGGCTTCTGGCTTTCAGTATGCAGGACAAAGCTGCTTTTTTGTCCATCGTATTCAGGAATAGTCTTGACTATACCTGTAAATATCGCATTATTGACCCTTGGTAAGGTATCAGGTACTATTACGGTTTTCATGTTAAAGTAGAGCATGGTAGCAAGCAGAACCAATACAGCAACTATAAGCTGATTAAAATATTGTTTCTTAAATAAACCAACCGCCAGCACAACTGTAATAAGAAAAGTTGCCAGGTACCAGTACTGGTAATAAGCCAGTATCGTTCCTGTCGCCATAACAACAAAAAGCAGAAACCAGGACTCTATCATTTTTCTATCCCTATCCTATTTTCTCTTTTTTAACATATTACTTGACACAAATACTTGCCTTAATATCCTCAAAGCGTTTATCCCCAATCCCGCTTACGTTCTTTATTTCTTCAATGCTTGTAAATGATCCGTGGGAATCTCGGTAATCCACAATTCTCTGGGAAAGAGCCGGTCCTATTCCATTGAGTTTTTCGGCCATTTCCGCTGCCGAAGCTTTATTGATATTCAATAGAGCTGTTCTTGAAGAACTCATAGTACTAATTCCCTTTTCCGTATCCAGTCCAGCATTTTCTCCCTGGGCAGGGATATAAAGGGTTTCTCCATCCACTAATTCCTGAGCCATACCAAAGAGCTTTATATCAGCCTCTTCAGTAGTTCCTCCGGCTAATTCTACCGCTTTATAAACACGTGCTCCATTCTCCAGCTGATAAATACCGGGCTTATTGACTTCTCCGCTCACATAAACCTCTATAAGCTCAATCTCGTCAGCCTGATTGATAGCTTCTTTACTATTTATTTCTCCATTATGTTCAGCCGGGTTTTCCCCGATGCTGTTTAAAAATGCCTCCGTATCTGCCTTACGAACGGCCTTGAGCTCACCATACTTTACACCGGCCATAAAAAATGCCAGCAATAATACAAATATCGCAGCTATCCAGTATCGCCTATCAAATTCCAGCATACCCTTTTTCACCTCTTTTGGGAAATATTCTCTATTTATAGTGGTTTTCCTCCAAAAAATTTCGCCAATTTATATATATTTAAGATAGGATGTTAAAGAAAGGGGAAGATACTGTATAATATAAATTGCAGAATCCAAATGACTTGCAAAACAATTTAATAATAGATAATTTAAAATTAAGTTTAAAGGGGGAAAAACAATGATTGATGTGGCCAAATTAGCACAATTGGGCGGAGTCAGAAAATACAGTACAGATGAAGTTTTTTTTAATTCCGGAGATCCAGGCCACGAAATGTTTATAATACTTCGGGGTAGGGTAGGCGTATTCATAGATTCAATTGATGGATTTCCTATCTCCGTTGCTCAACTGGGCCCGGGAGATTTCTTCGGCGAAATGTCTTTACTTGAAGGTTTGCCGCGAAGTGCTACCATTCAGGCAACAGAAGATACTATAGTAATAGTAATTAATGAACATAATTTTGAACAGGTTATTGCCCAGCAACCCCAAATAGCTTATCGGATTATGAAAGGTATGAGCAGTCGGCTGCGCCAGCAAAATGAAGAACTCGGAAAAATAAAAGAAGGAACAACAGCAGATGAAAGTGAATCAGCGGACGAAGACCGTACTCCCAAAGCCATTTCCCAACCGGCTGGGACTTCACTTTTTCCTTCAGGGCACAAGAGTTATCCGCTGCTTGCTGCAGCCAGTGATACTAACCTGCTTTTTGATCGAGATATTACTTGCCCGGTATGTGAACAGAGTTTTAAAGAAAAAGGTGTTCGTTCATCCAAATTGCGTTTGAGCAGTGTTGATCCTGATTTGCGCCAGAGATTTACTGATTTTGAACCCCTCTGGTATATGGTCTGGGTCTGTCCCCATTGCTATTACGCAAACTTCAATTTCGAATTCAAACAGGTACCTGAAGCCTACAAAAAGCCCTTGATGGAACAGGGCAAGATTTTAAAATCCAAAGTACGCCTGAATTTCAGTAGTCCACGTAAGATTGACGAGGTTTTTCTGGCCTACTATCTTATGCTGCAAACCTTGCAGATAGGCAAGCAAGACCCCAGCAAAAACGCCAAGGTTTGGCTACGCCTTGCCTGGTTGTATGATGATGTGGATGATCAGGAAATGATGGATATAGCTTCTCAAAACGCTCTGGAAATGTTTAAGGATTCATTTTTCAACCAACGGCGGGATACTTCAATCGAACAAGATCAGCGCCTCTCCCTGCTCCTGGGCGAACTCAGCCTGAGGCTCGGAGAGGATTTGGAAGCAGCTAATTTCTTCCGTGGAGCCATAGCACGCAAAGGAGGAAATGCAACCATTAACCGGCAGGCTGAAGACAGGATACAGGAATTGAAAGCCCGGATTCGACTGGAAGATACAGAAGAGTCTGAACCTGCAACTGCTAAAGCAGATAAAAAGAAAAAAAGAAGATAAGAACTGGATTTATTCCTGAAACTGTCCAGATCCATCTGCAAGAGAAATCGCTATCATCACTCAAACGCCGCTCAATCAAACGTTCACATACGCTTAAGTAGCGGCGTTTGGCAATTCCCTGTTCTTCAGATTTATGACCCCATTTATTTAATTTATTCTGGGCTCATAGCTGGCACACATGCTTTCGTCTTCAGGGTTGCCAGTTTGTACATTCTGACAGGGACCTACCTGAATCTCCTGCAGGGTACAATAGTCATTACTGTCGTGGTATTTACAACTTGACACTGTACAGATTATGTTTTGCCGGTCTGCCGTTTGCACCATTTTGAACTCCATAAAAATACCCCCAAATAATATTATTTCATTCCTTAGTTTTTTCATATTCAATCAACTTTAATCCCACTTTTTCAAGCAATTTTTTGAAAGATAAACAATTATTTCGAAATGCACATTAAGTCCATTATATTTTTAAAAACAAGGTACAAAAAAGCAGTGCTTATTAGTTGCATTCGCAACCTTTTTATTCTATAATATTCCTCGTGGATTATTACAATTGAATACTTTAAAAACCATGAACCGGAGTAGTAAGCTGGCAACATACAGAGAGACGTTGAAAGCTGCGAGACGTCAAAGACCGGTTGAACTCGCCGGTGAGTTGCACAGGTGAAATTAGCTTGTGACGGTAAAACCGTTATAATACAAAGTGGACAATAATCGTGGGGCTATGGCGCAGTTGGGAGCGCGCTTGAATGGCATTCAAGAGGTCGTGGGTTCGAATCCCACTAGCTCCACCATTTTTATATTTGTCAATAAGGGTGGTACCGCGAGGATATTGGTCTCGTCCCTTTTCGGGATGAGATTTTTTTAGTTTCTGAACTATTAGAAGGAGGCTATTATCTATGGAAAACAAATACGATTTTAAAGTTATTGAAACAAAATGGCAAGAATTCTGGGAAGAAAATAATTTTTATAAAGTCACCGAAGATCCTGGTAAACCCAAGTATTATGATCTGGAAATGTTCCCTTATCCTTCCGGCAATCTGCATATGGGACATGTCCGCAACTACGCCATAGGCGATGTAGTGGCCCGTTTTAAAAGCATGAACGGGTTCAACGTCCTTCACCCCATGGGTTGGGACGCTTTTGGACTCCCTGCAGAAAATGCTGCCATTAAAAATGCCGTTCATCCGGCAAAATGGACCTACGGCAATATTGAAAACATGAAATCACAGCTTAAATCACTGGGTATCAGTTATGACTGGGACCGCGAGATAGCCAGCTGCAAACCCGACTACTATAAATTTACCCAGTGGATGTTCTTAAAACTATTCCAGAATAAGCTGGCATATAAAAAGAAATCTGCAGTAAACTGGTGTCCATCCTGTCAGACAGTCCTGGCCAATGAACAGGTTGTGGACGGAGCCTGTGAACGCTGTGAAAGCATTGTGGAGAAGAAACAGCTGGAGCAATGGTTTTTCAAAATAACCGACTATGCTGAGCGTCTTCTGGATGACCTGGAAAAACTCCCGGGGTGGCCTGAAAAGGTCAAGACCATGCAGAAAAATTGGATTGGCCGCAGCGAAGGGTGCGAGTTTTCCATGCCCATAGAAGGCAGTGATGAATTGATATCCGTTTTCACGACCCGCCCGGATACGGTTTTTGGAGTCACTTATATGGTATTGGCTCCTGAGCACCCGCTGGTAGCAAAATTATCCGCTAACAAGCCACAGGAAGATGAAATAAAGGCTTTTGTGGATAAAATGAAAGGCCTGAATGAAATGAGCCGGACATCTACCGATGCTGAAAAAGAAGGGGTATTCACCGGTGCTTTCGCTGTCAACCCCATGAATGGTGAAAAGGTTCCCATCTGGATAGCCAATTATGTTCTCATGGATTATGGAACCGGAGCTATAATGGCAGTTCCAGCCCATGACCAGCGGGACTTTGAATTTGCTCGCAAATATAGTATTCCAGTTAGAGTAGTAATAAAAAGTGAAGATTCACCTGCCAATGAAGAGCAGATGGAAGAGGCCTATACCGGCGACGGGCTTATGGTTAATTCCGGCCCATTCAACGGTTTGAGTGTTGAAGAGGGGAAAAAGGCAGTAATTTATTTTATGGAAAAAAACGCCATCGGCAAAGGAACTATTAATTATCGTCTGCGTGACTGGCTGATTTCGCGTCAACGCTACTGGGGAGCTCCTATTCCTATTGTTTATTGTGAAGACTGCGGTATTGTGCCGGTGCCTGAATCCGACTTGCCGGTCTTACTTCCTGAAGATATTGAGTTTAAACCTTATGCAGAATCCCCTCTAAATAATGTGGAAAGTTTCTATAAAACCACCTGTCCCAATTGCGGGAAAGCAGCCAGGAGGGAAATAGATACCATGGATACATTTGTCTGTTCATCCTGGTACTTTGACCGCTTCTGCAGTCCCCATGCTGATGACATTCCTTTTACCAGGGAAGCCAGTGATTACTGGATGCCGGTTGACCAATATATAGGTGGGGTGGAACATGCCATATTACACCTTATGTATGCCCGTTTCTTTACCAAATTCCTCTATGATATTAAAGCACTATCCTGTGAAGAGCCTTTTACTCGTTTGCTGACCCAGGGCATGGTGCTCAAGGACGGCTCCAAGATGTCCAAATCCAAAGGAAATGTGGTCAGCCCGGAAGATATAATTAATACTTACGGAGCAGATACCGCTCGACTTTTCATACTATTTGCTTCACCACCGGAAAGGGATTTGGAATGGAGCGATCAGGGTGTTGAAGGCTGCTATCGCTTCCTGAACCGCATCTGGCGCATGGTTATGGAGTATAAAGATATAATCAAGGGGATTGAAATTCCGGAAAAATTCGCCGAACTTGATGATGCCGCCAAAGAGCTTCGTTTTAAAACCCATGCTACCATCAAGAAAGTCACTGAAGATATAGAACAGCGCTTTAATTTCAATACTGCGATAAGTGCCATAATGGAACTATCCAATATGCTTAACAGCTATAAAGAAGTCAAAAAGCATAACCTGGCTGTAGTAAAAGAAGCCATCAACAGCCTTTTAATTCTCTTGAGTCCCTTCTCTCCGCATATTTGTGAGGAACTATGGCAGCTTTCAGGTAATACAGAGAGTATTTGTCTGCAATCCTGGCCATCATTTGACCCGGAAGCCCTGGTCCAGGATGAAATTGAAATTGTGGTTCAGATAAACGGAAAAGTCAGAGACAAAATGAATATACCTGCTGATACATCTGAAGAAGAATTAAAGCAGCTTTCCCTGGAAAATCCCAGGATTAAGGAAATAACTAAAGGCAAAATGATTGTCAAGACTATAGTGGTTCCCAAAAAGCTGGTTAACATTGTGGTAAAATAAAACTGTCGGAAATTTAATCTGAAAACTACAATGATATAAACGGAGACACACAAGATGATCTGGTATGTATTTAATACCCTGTGGGGATGGGCTGCTGTTCTTGGTCAGGAAAAACAGGTGAACTGCACCATACTGCCTCAGGCTGGCTCCCTGGAGGAATTTCTTCATAAACCTCAAAGAACCGGGCACGAAATTGAAATCCTTTCCACAGCGGATGAAGATATTCCTCTGGTCAATAAAATACGTGCCTATTATCAAGGCATGTTTATTGAAAATTGGGAAGTGGAACTTGTAATGGACAGGCTTCCAGACTTCAGTAAAAAAGTACTTGAATATGTGTCTGCTATACCCTATGGACATACCCTCAGCTACAGTGAAGTAGCCAGAGCAGTTATGAACCCCCGGGCAGCCAGGGCTGTAGGTCAGGTTATGCGCCGTAATCCTATACCTTTAATAATCCCCTGTCACCGGGTAGTTGCCACAAGCAATATTGGGGGTTTTACCAGTACTGGAGGGGTGCAAGACAAAGAAAAAATGCTGTTTATGGAAAAAGAAGTTTATGAAAAAACCCGGCTATCCAATTAATAGTCCGGGTTTTACTATCATTATTGATTTTCCACACTTACTTCTCTGGCATCTCCCCAGAGGCTATCCAGGTTATAGTATTCCCTCTCCTCCTGGCGAAAAACATGAAGAATAGTAGAGTTATAATCCAGTACAGCCCATAATCCCTGTTCCTGTCCTTCTTTCCTTGTAGGTTTAATTCCGTACTGCTCCAGGGATTCTTCAACATTTTCAATAATACTTTTAACCTGAATAAAATTTCTGCCACTGGCAATAACAAAATAATCTGTTAAAACTGTTAAATCTCTCACATCAAGGATTACAAGATCCGAAGCCTTTTCTTCCAGGCAAGCATCTGCAATTAGTTGAACCAGTGTATCCTCTCTAATCAAATACAACCCTCCAATGTCTAAGTAAAATAATGCAAATATAGTTTTTTATCATCTGTTCCCAATTCTTCTTAAAAATTCGTTTCTTACCTCAATTGTCCGCGGATGAAGTAGGCGTTTTTGATCTATTAAATATTTTATTGTTGAGTCTAAACCAAACTGCATAGCTTCGTCAAGGTTTCTCATACTAAGACAATTTAGCCTTTCCATTCCAGGATAGTCTCTTCCCGGTTCCAGCATGTCAGCCAGAAAAATAATTTTGTCAAAATCGTTCATATCCACTGCACCCATAGTATGAAGCCTGACTGCCTTTAGTATTTCTCGATCTTCTATTCCCAATTCCTTTTCCAGTAAACAGGCTCCCACTGGAGCATGTAGAATATCAGGAATTAATCTGTCCTCTTCAGACTCGATTAATTGATTTTCTTCAGCAATAATAAGTAAATCTTTACTGGGAATACCTTTGGCATAATCGTGAAGAAGTCCTGTCAGGTAAGCCTTTTCATGGTCAAGCCTATATCTTTCTGCCAGTTTCCTGGCTACCGCAGCTACCTGTATTGAATGCTCCAAACGTTTTGGGGAAAGTCGCTGGCGAATAATATCCATGGCTTCATTTTTATCGATCATCAATGCCACCTCCCCTGTATAAACCCATTTCGCAAATGTATCTTTCGACTTCAGGGGGGAGTAAATACTTAATCGGTTTACCCTGGGCTACCCGCCTTCTTATGTCACTGGATGAAATATCGAGGCCAGGTATTTCAAGATATCTGGCATTTTTCCAGAGAATATCCGGTAATCCTGCCATTTCCCTGTCTTGCGGATTAATTTTGTAGCCCGGTCGGGTCACTACTACAAAAGTACAGAGTGTCGCCAGTTCCTCGATGTTCTTCCAGCTATTCATAAACAAAAGAGAATCTGCCCCGAGAATAAAAAATAACGATGCGCCAAAATAGGCATTCAATAAATGTTTGACCGTATCCACAGTGTACGAAAGCCCGTTTCTTTTCTTTTCCAGTAATGAAATCTCCATAGCCGGATTATCCTGAACAGCTATTTCCGCCATTTTAAAACGATGGTCTACGTCCAGTACACTTTCCAGATTTTTATGGGGTGGCCGGGCAGCAGGAATCAGTAAAATCTTTTCCAGCGCAAATTCATGCCTGGCATATTCCGCTGCCAGCAAATGACCATAATGAATTGGATCAAAAGTACCTCCTAAAATGCCCACAGCCTTCATCCTGAAGCTTCCCCCTGCCTTAAATATAAACTGTTAATATGATAACCATTGCAGGAAGAGAATGCAAATCAGCTATTAGGTCTCGACACTTTTCAGCAGCGGGCAAAAGCTCTATAATATAGATATTAATGATTTAAGGAGTTTAAATGCAAAAGGATATCACGATTACATTTCACAACAAGGGACTTCGCAGTTATATTGAAGTGGATCTATGCTCCGACTGCCCCCGCCAGGATGACAAGGGATGCTGTGGATACTATTCACCGGTTTTTTATCCCAGTGATTTCGCCTATCTTATAAGAAATAAACCCGAGCTCTTGGATTACATTCTTAATCTGGAGGATATTACTATTCTTGATGCCTCAATAACCGTTAATAACAGTATTGAGGGAGAGAGTTACCGCTGTCAGTTTCACCGTAAGGACAGCGGTTGTATTCTGGAGCAGGAACTGCGTGAATCAATCTGCCGGCATTTTGTATGCCCGGGAATAAACTGGGAATCCGAAGAAAGCCTTCAAGACTGGAAAGATTTTTTTTCCCGGCTTTCTGAATATGAGATTTCTATTAATAATAAAATTGCCCAACAACTGAAAAACGAAGGGCTGACTTTAAGAAATGCCCATATGCGTGACATCTTTTTTGAAAGGCTGCTTTTTCTTTTTGAAGCTGAGATAGCCAATCTCCCGGAATTTTTGCATAAGAGACCCGATAGTCAAAGCGTAAAACTGAGCAGGCAAATAGAATATGGGACAGAATGGCCACTTTGATATATAATAATATTTATTGTGAATATTGTATTCATTCATTTTAATAGACAGCTAATGATTCTTCTAGGAGGTTTTTCTAAATGGACTGGAATGCAAACAACCGAATTTTCGATAGTGTTCTTGAAGCAATTGGTCGCACTGCAATGATAAGATTGAATAAGATTTCAGCTGACCTTAATGCCGATATTTGTATTAAGTTGGAATACAGCAACCCCAGTGGCAGCCTGAAAGATCGGGTAGTTCATAAAATAGTTGAAGAAGCTGAAAAAAAGGATATTCTGCGCCCGGGAATGATACTGCTTGAAGGCACTACCGGCAATACTGGTATCGCCACTGCTATGGTGGGAGCAGCCAAGGACTACCGGGTTATAATAGTCATGCCGGAAGGGATGAGTGAAGAAAGGAAGAAAACCATACAGGCCTATGGGGCTGAACTGGTTCTCACACCCGGAGCAGAGACTGATGTGGATCTGGTGCTGGAAGAAGTTGAGAGAATTAAGGAAAGCTATGGAGAAAATATATTTGAAATAGCTCAATTTTACCGTGATGATAATCTGCTGGCACATATTGACAATACTGCTCCAGAGATCTGGGAACAGACTGCAGGAAAAGTGGACGCTTTTATCATGTGTCAGGGAACCGGCGGCACTGTTACCGGAACTGCCAAATATCTTAAAAGCCAAAATCCGGATATTAAGATCTATATCTCTGAACCCGAGGACTCTCCAATGCTTTCATATGGTCGTATAGGCCAGCACAAGGTACAGGGAATAGCTGACGGCCTAATCCCCCCAATCCTTGATCTGCAATATGTTGATGGCATAATTTTGGTGAGTTCTGACGAATCCATCGAGATGGCACGTGAATTGGCCAAAAAGGAAGGGATTTTTTGTGGTATTTCTTCGGGATGCAATGTAGCCGCCGCCCGGAAGTTGGCCCAGAAACACCCGGACATAGACTGTATTGTGACTATGGTTAATGATAATGGTCTCCGCTACCTTTCAACGGAATTGTGTGGAACCGCCAGTCCCCGTGAACTCCTACATCGTGACTATGCACTCAGCAAAGAAGATCTGGGAAAACTGGCTAATTACCAATTCGAAATTATAGAATAGTACTCAGCCGATACAGAGAATATTTCTCATGTATCGGTATATATCCAATACAGGTTGTATTTTCTATTGAAACCCAAGCAAGAAAAAGTCCTCACGGCTTCATCCGCGAGGACTTAATTTATTCAAGGATAGGTGGTGGAGAAAGTCTCTATTTTTAAATAAGATTAAGAAAACTCTCATCAAACTACTACCTAACTCCAGATTCACATAGGAATAATCGGTCTAAAACACTGCCTTGCCAACTTAGCCATTAAGATCAGTGGGATAAAACTCAACTCTTTATGGTTTAATTCTCCACCACCTTATTTATAATGTAATCCACAATCAGCACTATGTCAATAAGTAAAAATTGGGAAATATTGTTAGATACAGATTTCCTTAGCCTCTGAAAGGAATAATATCCTGCGTGCGTATCTATAAGCGTTTTTCAGCGTATATGCCCATCACCATAGACAATAAATTTGGTGGTAGTAAGTTCCGGTAAACCCATGGGACCACGCGCATGAAGTTTCTGGGTGCTTATCCCCATCTCGGCTCCAAAACCAAATACATTGCCATCGGTAAACCGAGTAGAGGCATTGGCATATACGGCTGCAGCATCTACTGCTGACATAAAACGGCGTACATTGCCATAGCTTTCGCTGACAATGGCTTCACTGTGACCTGTCCCATGCATATTAATATGGTCAATGGCTTCATCCACACCATCAACTATTTTAACGGCCAGTACCATATCCAGATATTCCTCATCCCAATCCGCTTCAGTGGCTTGCTTGATGCCAGAGACTATTCCATTGCTTTTCTCACAGCCCCTGATTTCCACCCCTGCTCCCTGTAGTTCTGCAATCATTGGGGGAAGAAAATCTGCAGCAACTTCCTTATGTACCAGGAGGGTTTCTGCCGCATTGCAGACTGAAGGTCTCTGCACCTTGGCATTGAATACAATAGGAACAGCTTTCTTTAAATCGGCATATTCATCAACATAAACATGGCAATTACCCATGCCAGTCATAATGACTGGTACACTGGCATTATCCATAACAGCCTGCTTTAAACCCTTGCCCCCCCTGGGAATAAGCACATCCAGGTATTCATGCATCTTCATCATAAAAAGTGCCGCCTGCCGGTCTTCACTGTCCACCAGCTGAATTGCCCCTTCTGCTATCCCTGCATTGATAGCGGCTTCCGCAATAACCTGGGCAATAATACGGTTGGAATTAAGGGCTTCCTCCCCGCCTCGTAAAATGATGGCATTTCCGGCTTTCAAACATAATGCTGCCGCGTCGGCTGTCACATTGGGCCTGGATTCATAGATAATACCTATTACTCCGATTGGGGTACGAATACGCCCTACTTCCAGTCCATTGGGACGCCGGGTCATACCCAAGAGCTCTCCGACCGGATCAGGCAGTGCCGCTATCTCCCGAATCCCCTGAGCCATATCCTTGACCCGCTGTTCATCCAGGGTCAATCTTTCCAAGAGAGCTGATGTTAATCCCATTTCTCTGCCCTGTTCAAGATCAACAGCATTAGCTGCAATGATTTCTCGACTTCTCTTCTCCAGAGAATCAGCCATGGCCATCAGCGCATGGTTTTTTAAAGTAGTGGAGGCCGTAGCCAGAAACCTGGCGGCCACCCTGGCCTTTTTCCCCTGTTCAATCAGTATCGCCTGCAAATCGATATTCATAATTATCATCTCCTAAAAGAATATATTTCAGTTCTATAAACACCACAGTCCCAAAGTTCACAGTTGCCAGAGACTACGCAGCAGTGCTTTTCTTGTACCGGGAGATTGGGGCTTTTGGCAAAGCAATGCCGTACCAGGTTGTGGGGAAGTTTCTTGACTTGCCTGCAGAAAAAAGAAATTGTCCTTTATTTTAAGAACAGCAGAAAAGAAAACAATTGCTACGAAAAAAAGCAAGTCAAGACGCGTCCCCTGCTCATGAAGATTTTGCCGTAATAATCTATAACTCAAGTAGTCGAAGCGAACCCGTGGTTACTAAAATTCCTACTCAATCCACAGGTTATTGCGATGAATTACTTCATCATAGTCTTTCTCCCCAAGTATCTTTTCAATTTCGCCGGTCTTTTTTCCTGCAATCAATCTAATCTCACCGGCATTATAATTGACCATCCCCCTGGCCAGTTCTCTACCTTCTGCTGATAAAACCGCTACTACAGCTCCCCGTTCAAACTCCCCTTCAACCTTTGTCACACCAGAAGGCAAGAGGCTTTTACCCCTTTTTATCAATGCCCCCTGGGCTCCAGAATCAATAAATATTTTACCCTGTAAAAGGGTACCAAAAGCTATCCATTTTTCGCGGGCATGCATCTTTTTATCACTGGGAATGAATAAAGTCCCCAGTTCTTCACCAGCAACTACCCGGCGGATTATGTCATCTTCAGCACTATTAGCTATGACCATGGCTACCCCTGATGCCATACATATGCGGGCTGCGTTAAGTTTGGTAAACATACCTCCACTGGAAAAGCTACTGCCCCGGTTTCTGGAGTTTTCCTCCATGGCAGTGCTGATTTCCCTTACCGATGAAAGTAATTTGGCATCCTTGTTTGCACGTGGGTCAGCGTCATAGAGTCCATCAACATCGGATAAAATAAGCAATAAATCAGCATCTACTATAGCAGCAACCAGAGCAGAAAGAGAATCATTGTCACCGAACTTGATTTCCTCTACCACTACCGTATCATTCTCATTAATTATGGGTATTACTTTCATTCGCAAAAGAGCCAGGAGAGCATTGGTGGCATTCAGGTAACGAATTCTATCATCGAGGTCACCCCTGGTAAGTAAGACCTGTGCTCCTGTTTTTCCATACTCGGCAAAAAGTTTTTCATAAAGGTGGAGAAGGGCCCCCTGTCCAATAGCTGCCAGAGCCTGCTTTTCCGGCATGGTCCGGGGAAGCTTCTTCAATGCCATCCGATTGGCGCCAACTCCGATAGCACCAGAGGTCACCAGTAGAACCTCTATATCCTGGTTATGCAAATCAGCCATTGCGCGTACCAGGCGTTCAATCCGCTGTAAATTGAGTTGCCCATTCGCATGTGTAAGGGTACTGGTTCCCAATTTGACCACCAATCGCCGGCTTTTTTTTAATTCCTCCCTTATATTCATATCTACAAAACACTCTCCCTATTAATCACTGTAATCAAACTCCAGGTCCATAATTTTTACAGTGTCCCCTTCTTTTATACCTTTTTCCCGCAAAGCCTCTTCAAGTCCCATTTTTTCTATAATCCACTGAAAACGCTGCAAACCTTCGTCACTGTTAAAATTGGTCATTACAAGCAGTTTTTCAATTCTCTTGCCACTTACCTCAAAAACCCCATTAACAATGTTTATGGCAAAGGGTTTTTCTTCTTCAAAACGCCTGACAACCGGCTCTTCCCCCACTATTTCTTCTTCAGGAATACTCTTCAAAAGAGCAAAGGTTTTCTCTACCAAATCATCTATTCCCGTCCCAGTCACTGCTGAAATACCCAGAACTTTTTCTCCTAATTCCTCTTGTAGTTTTTCAAACTTTTCCGCAGATCCTGGTATATCCATTTTATTGGCTACTACCAGAAAAGGTCGTGTTAAAAGAACATTATTGTATTTCTCCAATTCGTGTCGCAATGCGCCATAATCTGCCAGGACATCCCGGCCTTCAGTTTCTGCTGTATCCAGCAAAAACAATAAGACTCTGGTTCTTTCAATGTGTCTCAAGAAATCGTGTCCCAGGCCAGCTCCTTTATGTGCTCCTTCAATAAGCCCAGGTATATCAGCCACTATGAAGGTATCCTTGCTTTTGGTAATAACAACCCCCAGATTGGGTACCAGTGTTGTAAAGGGATAATCTGCTATCTTCGGCCGAGCCGCTGATATCCTGGATATCAATGTAGATTTGCCCGCATTAGGAAATCCTACCAGACCTACATCTGCCAGCAATTTCAACTCCAGGCGTATCCATTTCTCTTCTCCTGGTTCGCCATTCTCGGATAAAGAAGGAGCCTTATTTCTGGCAGATGCAAAACGGGCATTGCCTTTCCCGCCTCTGCCTCCTCTGGCTACCACTGCTTCCTGTCCACTATAGGTCAGATCAGCTATTATTTGTTCATTATCGTCTTTTATTACAGTACCAACGGGAACTCTGGCAATTATATCCTTTCCACTGGCCCCATGCATATTTTTACCCTGACCATGAGCCCCCCTCAAGGCTTTAAAGTGCTTGTTGTATTTAAAGTCCATAAGAGTCCTCAAACCTTCGTCAGCGCGAAAAATAACATCCCCGCCTCGTCCTCCATCTCCGCCGGCAGGCCCTCCCATAGGCACGTACTTCTCTCTGCGAAAAGCTACAATCCCGTTACCCCCGTCTCCTCCTTTGACAAATATTCTGGCTTGGTCAATAAACATTTTCTCACTCCCTGATCGAAAAACTCAGCGGGGTATCCTCCAATTGTTCACAGCTAAGAAACATATCGACTTTCCCGTCCCTTTGATATAATGAAATGTAAACTGTTATATCATCTTCTCTATTGTCTATTTTTTGGGAGACAAACTCCAGTGTCTTGTATGGTTCATTTCTGCTCTCCAATAAATAAGCAGATTCTATTTCCAGTTCCTCATATCTTAGTATTATACCCAAATCACGAGCCAATAAGAGCTGTTTATAAAAATACAAAGCACTATCCGCACTGGCCAGTTCAAAGATAATCCTTTCAGCAGTCATTTCGTCTACTATGCCAGTAATATAATCTTTTACCTCCTGACTGCGTCGAAGTTCAGTATACCCACTTATTATCTGCAGGTGGTTACCAAAATCATGCCTGATTCTTCGGATAAGAGCTAAAATTTCCTGTGTTCTCAATGTAATCCCCCCACTCGCATGTTACCTAATAATAGCAAAAACCCCTGAAAAACTCCAGGGGTTCCAATAGCTCTTTATTTAAAAAAGATTTACATGCTCATGCTCTTGTCCAGAGGATAAACACTGACCTGTTTTTTGTCTCGGCCTTTTCTTTCAAATTTAACTGTTCCGTCAACAACTGCAAAAAGACTGTCATCTCTACCTATCATTACATTGTTCCCAGGATGTATTTTGGTTCCTCTCTGTCTAACCAGAATATTACCGGCTCTGACAAGCTGACCATCATACCTTTTGACCCCAAGTCTCTTGGATTCGCTGTCTCTGCCGTTTTTGGAACTACCTACACCCTTTTTATGAGCAAAAATCTGTAAATCAAACTTGAACATTTTAGCACCTCCTGATTAATACTCTTATATAGTCTCCATACGCTTCCTGCATGGAAAGTAATCCTGTTTCCATTGTAGAAAGGATAATCTGAGCTTTGCTTTGATCTTCCTCTCCCATGCTAACTGGAATTTCGCATTGCAAAAAGCCCTTTTCAATTCTATAACGGGGTTCTTCAGACAGGTTTTTCAGTAAACCCAGCAATGCAGTCTGCGCTACTGCTGATACCCCTGCACAATATATATCCTGACCTTCAGGAGCAAAACCCGCATGTCCCTTGACCTTAAAGGAACAGATCTTTTCATCTCTATAAGAAATCTCTATTTCCAGCATCAGCCTTCAATCTTTTCCACCATTATTTTGGTAAAGGGTTGACGATGGCCCTGTTTCTTGTGATAGTTTTTCCTTTTTTTGTACTTGTAGACCAAAATCTTTTTATTCTTCCCCTGTTCCAGAACCTTGACTTTAACACTGGCTCCGTTTAACAAGGGATCACCTATTTTTACATTACCATTCTCATCACTCATCATAAGCACCTGGTCCAGGCTGAGCTGAGCTCCGACCTCTGCTTCCAGTTTCTCAACCTTCAATATGGTACCTTCGCTGACCCGGTACTGTTTGCCACCGGTTTGAATTACAGCATACATTCCTTAATAACACCTCCACATTCTTTAGACTCGCCAGTTGCAGGCAGGTCATAAACCATTTATTAACCTCAACTGAGCGGTTGCAAAAACGCGCAACCCACATAAGAACTTAACATAAATATGCCCTCAAGTCAAGCAGTACTCGCACAGGACCAGTACTCTGCAACGTCTAAAAGTTTAGGTTATCCGCCGAGAAAAATTTTCGCAGGGGAAGGCGGAGGAATGAGTAATACTGGACGTATTTCGATTGACGACAACGAAACCCTGTGGAAATTTGGCCGGCGGGAATAAAAGTTTTAGGCGTTACAGAGTATTAGGATTAGTATTCATTACACTTATAGTAATTTAACTGTTTTACCAAGTATGAAACTTTGGCAAACGGCAAAACTTATCACAAGCTTTGTTTTTCAAGAAATTTGTACTCGCAAACTTCAAGTATTTATTTTTTCTCTGTTATAATAAGGATAAATAAGACTCCGCGATTAATTTTATATAATAGTGAAGAAAGATGTTTAAAAACTTTTTTTGTCCGTCAGTATAGAGAGAAGGATGGTGACTGAAACATGTCTGTTCCGCTAAAGAAAGAAAAAGGAAAATATAGCTATGGTGATTACAGAACGTGGCCTGACGAAGAAAAGTGGGAAATTATCAAAGGGATTCCTTATTATATGAGTCCGGCTCCTTTAAGAAAACATCAAGAAATCAGTGGTACTCTCTTCGCTAAAATCTATAACCATTTAGAAAATAAAACCTGCAAAGTCTATGCCGCACCTTTTGATGTTCGCTTCCCTGCCGGTGAAGAAAAAAATGAGGATATAGAAACAGTAGTACAACCAGATATTACAGTGGTATGTGATCAAAATAAGCTGGATGACTGGGGCTGCAAAGGCACTCCCGATTTTATCATAGAAATTCTATCTCCGGCAACTGCCAAAAGAGACCTGGGAGAAAAATTCGATCTCTATGAAGCAAGCGGGGTTAAGGAATACTGGGTAGTATTCCCTCTGGATAAAGTAATACATGTTTATTTATTAAATGAAGATGGCAAATATGAAAAAAACATCAGTTATTATGAAAATGACAAACTTGTGTCCACCATCCTGGAGGGGCTGGAAGTGGACTTAAAACAGGTATTTGCCTGAGCAACTATTCACTTCTGCCCCTGAAGGAAGATATATCTATTACCTGCCACTGTTCATCATTATCCAGAAGCAGAAAAACCGTCTGCTCACACTCAATTGTCAGGCTGCCATCGTTGTTTGACATCTTCTCTATTTTAAGCGAATATACATCTTTAAATCCTTCATAATTATCATGCTGCTGGATAAAGTAATGTATTTGACTGTTATCTTCCCAGTTCCAATCTCCGGTAAAAGGCCAGGGGAAATCCTGTCTCCTGTCAGCAACAACCATGTCCAGGGCTTCCTGGCGGTTTCCTGCTTCACCTAAGTCCAGAAAATTCCGGGCTATTTCTCCGGGATTAACCAGGTCTTTTAGCGGGCATTTTTCCAGAAGATTGTATTTCTGCTCCCGCCATTGTGGCATAATATTTATGCTTTTGCTTTCCCCGCTCGTCTTATCTTTCACCCAGATATGCAATTCTTTGTCCAGGTCTTGCCTGGGAAATTCCCTGACATGTACATTAAAGCGAAGGTAATTGCTGTTGCTGTCATAAATAGAGCCAGCAGCAGACTCATAACCCAAGATATAGACATCCATCAGGTTAATCCATTTACTGCAGTCTTTCTGATACTCTGGATAAATAGCCATACCCTTGAGCTCAAGGGTACCTGTATCATAAGTGAACTCCACCGGTTTATGATAGTAATCTGTAATACCTTTCACACGTTCCTGCAGCAAGGGAGGGCAAAGACTCAGGTAATGATTCAGGAACGGCGTATCGTAAGTATAAGTAAAATTGCGGAAACTCATTTCTTCAAACACCAGCTGGCAGTCACCAGCACTTAGCTTTTCATTTAAGCTTTGTTCAGCTACGGTAACCTGGCGATGGTAATAAAAATAGGCAGTAAGAATCATCCATAAAAGCAATAAAGCCAGCAAAAGCTTGAACCAGCAGGATTTTAGCACTGTGTTCTCCTCCCCCATAAAAACATATCATCTGGATAAGAGCAGAAGACCAAGGAAAATTCATTCTCCATGGTATCCGGGAAAGTAGTGGCTTTCCCACCATTGAGAATGGGTTACTACCTAAAATATATTCACCAGTTTCCTGAACTCTTCCATAAAAGCCGGGGTATATCTTTCACTTACATATTCCACATTCCATAAGCCGGAACGCTGTACAAATGGATTGACACAATAATTCCCCAACCATGTGCTTGATGGCCCGTCAACCGGTGCTTTTCCATAATTGCTCAGCAATGCAATCACATTCTTCTCCATAAACCTGGCAAAATCCCGCGTTCCAGTTCTACTATCAAGCCCCAGCCATATAAATGGCATACTGTTAACCTTTTGGCTTACCATTTTCTCCAATGAATATTCGGCTGCCCTTATCTCAGCATTAGCTTTGAAACGTTTTCCCCAGCTCAGGCAATCAATGCCATCCCGATTTATCAGAGAGCTTCCCAGATGCAAACGCAGATTGGAATCCCGGTGGTTACCGCCTCCAGCATATTTGCCAGCCACAGTACCTCGATGTTTTCGCAAACATGCCCAAAGCGTATCTCTTTCTTCTTTCCCTTTTGTGTAACCGATGCTGACTACCCGTTTTTCACTTGACTTATCCCTAACTTGCCCCTCTTCAAAAAAGAAATAAATACTTTTTCGAGGCCAGTTCATCTGAGCATTGCAATCCGGAAGCAAATACTTGCCGCCAATCTTATTCTCTAGTTTGTTCAACAACTCATAAAAGCGGTTAATTTCATCTATCCTGTTCACATTCTATCCCTCCCCAGGATAGTAAAAAAGACTTAGTCCACTGATGTATAAATACTGTATTCAGTTCTGCCCATTTCCTGACGTGCAACAAATTTCAGTTTTTTGCCGGTACGTTTTCCAATATAGGAGAGGTTTTTTTCATCACTGCTCAATATTTTCAATAACTCAGGATTAGCCTCACATACAATTTCTTCATTCTCTACATAAGCCATATTAGCCAGTTTCCTTTTTACTTCACAGGAAATAGCATAAAGGTTCGGCGTACGCCCTCTTCCATTACAAACAGGGCATTCATCAGTTAAAAACTCAGATGCCCCATAACGCGACTTTTTCCTCGTCATTTCCAGAAAACCCAGACCGGTCATACCAAGCACCCGGGTATGAGCCTTATCTTTTTCCAGTTCTTTTTTCAGGGTCTCAATAACCTTTTCTTCATTACTCTTATCCTTCATATCAATAAAATCTATAAGAATTATCCCGCCCATACTCCTCAATTTGAGTTGCCTGGGGATTTCGATAGCCGCTTCCAGGTTAAGCCTGAATATTGTATCTTCAAAATCATTCTTTCCCGTGTATTTCCCGCTATTAATATCTATTACTATCATAGCTTCAGTTTTATCAAAGATCAGATAGCCACCGCTTTTTAACCAGACTCTTCTGCGCAGCAACCTCCTGATATCTTTTTCCAAGGAATACTTTTCAAATAGATCCCCTTCCATATATTGGACCGGAAAACTGAAACCAAGATTTCTGTTCTGCACATAGGCTTGTATTTTATCTTTAAGTCTCAAATTATTAATTACTACCCGGGATATATCGGCATCCAAATAATCACGCAAAGTCCTTTCCAGGACATCCATATCCTCATAAATCAATGAAGGAGTCCTGCTCTTTTGATAACGAAGGTTAACCTCCTCCCAGACCTGAAGAAGCTTCTTGAGTTCAGCCAATATCTCAAAGTCTTCAGCCTCCAGGCAGGCAGTTCGCAAAATAATACCGGTATTTTCCGGTTTGTTCTCTTTTATAATACTGCGGAGATATTTTCTGCGTTCATCACAGGTTATTTTTCGTGAAATGGAGACTTCATTTTGAAAGGGCAACAGAACAAGAAAATGACCCGGAATGCTCAAATCACAAGTCACCCTGGCTCCCTTCTCCTCAAACGCCTCTTTTTTAACCTGAACCATAAGATCCTGCCCACTTTTTAAGAGATCAAAAACATTGACCCCTTTTTTCTTCTGAGAAGAGATTATATCACCGGCGTATAAAAAAGCATTTTTGGCCAGTCCGATATCGATAAAGGCACATGAAAGTCCCGGTATGATATCTTTTATTCTGCCTTTGTATATGTTCCCTACATTTTCATCCTGATCAGCCCAGAAAACTTCAACCAGGCGGCCATCTTCCACAATGGCCACCCTCGATTCCCAGGGATAAACTTCGGCAATTATTTCTTTCAAGAGGCAGTCACCTTTTCCAGAGGAGAATAAAACGCACCCTTCTCCTTGATATAATTAGCTTTTCGATATACTTCTACTATATCATCATGGCTAAATCCTTTTTTTAAAAAAATATCTAATAATTCATCATATCTAACATTAACCGGCTCACCAATACTAACCCAAATATCAATGCTGCTCAGATCTTTATTTTGCTTGACTTCAACTTTGTATATCCCCGGTCGCAGGTCTTTGTCCAGGTCTTTTTTCTTGCCCCGGCTCTTAACTATTAAAGAATCATTGCTCAAAAATTCTGCTGCCCAGTTCATCAAATCAAGTGTTTGGTGACAAACAATAAACGAATAGCAAGCAGAATTAATGGTTTTCATCAAAGAAGGCATCTGCGCAGGAATAAGCACTGACTGCCTTATTTTTACCTTTTCCGGGAGAACCGCATTCATTCTCTGCATAAAATCATCCGCCCTCATATACTGAGAAAGTTCCAGGTCAAAATACTCTTTTTCTCCCGATATTCCAACAGGCAAAACTGTTCCCATGGATAATTTGACATGGGGATTGAAACCCTCACTGAGAGCATACGGAATATCTGCTCGCCGCAGAGACCTTTCCATCAAGTGCATCATATCCAGGTTAGACAGAAATTTCAATTCAGCCCCCACACTGTATTCAGTTCTTAATCGCATGGCGGCTTTCCTCCTTGATATCGATATCTATTCCGAAAAAAGGACAAATACCGCAGCCGGAACATTCATCATATCGGCAATCAGCTGTGAGCTTAGCCTCCGTAGCCCGGTCATTTTCCTTCTGTAAATAGGACTTGCTTACTCCGGTTTCAATGAAGTCCCAGGGGAAAACCTCATCGTAAGAACGCTGCCTGCAGGTATAGAAATCAGGATCAACAGCGCTTTCCTCAAAGGCTTCCATCCACCGGTCGAAATGGAAATACTCCGTCCAGCCGTCAAACTTGCAACCCTTCTGCCATGCCCGGTATATTACCTCTGATAAGCTATGGTCACCCCGGGCTATTACCCCCTCCAGATAACTCGTCCGGCTATCGTGAAAACTTAGTTTAATGTTTTTGGATTTATTCCTCATCATATATTTTCTTTTTTCTTCCAATTGTTCAATACTGTTCTGGGCCTGCCATTGAAAAGGAGTATGTGCTTTGGGAACAAAACAAGCCAGGCTGGCTCTGATCTGCACAGGTCTTTTGGAGTATCTGTTACCAATTGATTTAACCTTCTGCAGGAGCTCAATTATGCCATCCAGGTCAGATTCGCTTTCGGTAGGCAAACCAAACATAAAATATAATTTGAGGGCAAGCCAACCTGATTTAAAGGCGGCCTCAACTGCAGTAAACAACTGTTCTTCACTTACATTCTTGTTTATAACATCCCGCAGACGCTGGGTGCCTGCTTCAGGTGCCAGTGTAAGGGTAGTTTTACGCACTTTCTGCACTTCATTGGCCAGATCTATGGAAAAGGCATCCACTCTCAGAGAGGGCAGGGAAACACCGATTCCCTTTTCGCCGTGTTCCCGTACAAGTTCTCTGGTCAGCTCATTAACACCTGAATAGTCCAGGGTACTCAAAGAAGCCAGGGATATTTCTTCATAACCAGTATGCTTCAACTGCATTTCAGCCTGCTTTCTTAATGTAGACACCTTTCTTTCTCTTACCGGTCTATAGACTATTCCGGCATGACAAAAACGACAACCCCTCTGGCAGCCTCTCATTACTTCCAGAACAGCACGGTCATGTATAATCTCCATATAAGGAAGAATGGGCTTATCCGGGAAATATGCAGTATCCAGATCCCTGAGCAATCGTTTGCATACTCTGGCCGGGACCCCAGGAAAACGTGGTTTAATTGCCTTATAATGCCCATCTTTCCCATACTCTCTTTCATAAAGAGCAGGAATATAAACCCCTTCAATTCCCGCCAGTTCAATCAATTTGTCCATTTTTTTCATAGAACGACTATTGTCTACACAATCAAGAAAATCAATAATTAATTCTTCCCCATCACCTATAAGAAAAGCATCAAAAAAATCAGCAAACGGTTCCGGGTTAAATACCACTGGTCCCCCGGCGATTATCAGTGGCGAATCATTATCCCTATCCTCAGCCCGCAACGGTATTCCCGCCAAATCCAGCATATTGAGTACATTGCTTATGGATAATTCATATTGAAGTGAAAAGCCAACTACATCAAAGTCTGCCAGCGGACGAAAAGACTCCAGCGAGAAAAGCGGCAATTCATTTTCCCGCATTATTTCTTCCATATCCGGCCACGGAGCATAGGCTCTTTCCATCAGATGTTCGCTTTTCTCATTTACTATTCCATACAGAATCTTGCCGCCTAAATGAGACATTCCCACTTCATACACATCTGGAAAAGCAAACGCCATCTTTACCCTGCTCTTTTTCCAGTCCTTCTTTATCATGTTTACTTCATTACCGGTATAACGCGCAGGTTTGGAAACCTGCGGCAATATTTCCCTGAAAAGCCTGTTTTTCATCATATGCCTCCATCAAGCAGATAATCAATATATATCTTACCATAAAAGCAAGCTTTTAATCATAAGTTCACAGTAACCAGGAACTGTGACGCAAGGGGAATTTTTGACACGGGCTCGCTCCGCTCGCACACAGATCCCGCGGACGCAGATAAACACAGATTCTTTTTATAATTTTAGGTTTGGTGAATACCAGAATTTCAGTTGATAGTTAACAAATTTTATGTTGTAGGGGCACCCCTTGCAGGTACCCCTACATACATAGAATCAGTGTCATGTAACAACACCCCTGTCAGACTGTCAACCCCACAAGATATATGCAGTCACCGTATCTATCGCCTTTATCCCCTGTGTTAAGCTAATCCTTACTATGGACACAAGCTTTTAAATTAATAAAAAAAAGCATTTTATTAACCATCAGTTCAGATTGTAGAACTCCAATAAATAAAAAATCAGTGTAAATCTGTTAAATCCGTGTGCGAGCGTAGCGAGCCCGTGTCAAATAAAATTCCTACTACGTCGCAGTCTCTGGCTTATGTGTAGGTCAGACGTCTTTGAAGGTGGCCCCGGGGCCTTTTTCCAGGAGGCATTCGATTAATTGGGCTTCGGTATATATTCCAATTACATTATGCCCTTCATCCAGGACAACGGCCAATATATAGTAGTGCGGACTGCTGGAATCGAGAATTGCTTTCAGGGGAGTGTGGAATTGACAGACTATTTGCCGGGAAGATAAAAAACCTTTCTGCTTCAGTTCTCCTTTCTTTTTAAGCAAAAAGCGCATAAAAGCATAGATCAGATTTTTTTCTTCTCTCCGGGCAGCCCAGTATAAAAAAGCTCCGATTAAAATATAATTGGCCCCGGAGAAATCTATATAGCTCAGATAGCATCCGTAAGCACTTATTGCCATAGCAATTATTTTTCCGGAAACAGCGGCCAGCCTGCTTGCTTTTTTGTAGCCTATGAATGGAGATATTAATGCCCTGAACGCCCGACCTCCGTCCAAAGGCAGGGCAGGCAGGAAATTAAACACAGCCAGGTAAAAATTCATTTTAATGAAAAATTGCAGATTTGAACTGCCTGGATTAATATCCAGAAAATACAAAAATGCTGCCACAGATAAACTTATCAATGGCCCAGCCAGGGCCAGGTAAATCTCTTTCTCCGGCTCCAGGCCTGTAAAATCCTGTACTTTGGCCTGCCCGCCAAAAGGAAATAATTCAACCTCCGATATCTTTATTTCCAGACCGGCTGCCACAAGAGCATGAGCCATTTCGTGTATTAACAGTGCAGCAATGATCATTAATATTTCACATAGTAGTCCCAAATAAGAGTACAAAATACATAAGAATAAAAAGAACAGATTAAACCGGAAAGACACTCCGGCAATTTTCCCCAGCTTCATACTTATTCAAATATAAAATTGGGGTTTATTGGTCCATCCTTGTCTTTTGTTTCAAAAAGCAAATACTGCCCAGTTTTTCCCAAAATACTGCTTTTGTCAACCTTTTCTCCTCTTTCAACCAGGACTTCATGCAAGGCCCCATAAGAAGAATAGAATTCGCCCTCATGGCGCAGAAGGACGGAATAACCATCATTGCCTTCCAAAACCTGGCTTACTTCCCCATCATAAACTGGCCTTACCTGGGATTTTTCATGTACCTTAAGGCGGATTAGCGGAGAAAACTCCTGCTTTTCTTCCTTGTCGTTCCAGTACCACCCATAACTCTTTTCGATACTTAGAAATTCGCACGGAACCTGCAGGCCAATATTGCCTGAACTCGGGGTAAGCGGACCAGCTTGGTCCCTGCGGATATCCTCTATAAAACCAGAAATCTTTTGCTCAACGCCATAATCTTCTGTAAGAATATATCTGATTGCCGGTTCCACTATGTGTCGGCTACTGTTCTCCGACTGCATCGCCAGCCCAGTAATAACTACAATAAATATTGCCAGCAGCATTCGAACTTTAAAAGTCCCCAACATAGAAACCTCACCTCGATATCCTTAAATGATTATTAATAAAAAGTATCCCGGACAATGCTATTCTATGTAAAATATATAGCATTACCCGGGAATTTATGCCTGTATGTCCATCATATTTTCAAAGAATGAAGATATTAGAACGCCTAAAGCGCATATGCGAGCTCAATAAAATAAAGAATCCGGCACACTCAGCCCACTCTTAACGCATATTAATCGAGACTATAGGATTGCTGTGAGTGCCGGACTAGCAAAATTCAAAATTGAGAACTCAACTTTCGTAGTAGAAATTACTGAACAACCTCTGGATATATAGGGGCTGTGCAGCAATCCAGAACATAACTTGACATGAAACAATTTCAGCTAGTTCTTTGGGAACGTAATCAAGCAGTATC